>Ga0068860_100001718_pt1 | contig 23355 bp, 16 predicted proteins | sample KBSSwiS32_FD_66597 | JGI IMG/M metagenome (GOLD analysis project Ga0068860, IMG submission 66597) | Switchgrass rhizosphere microbial communities from Kellogg Biological Station, Michigan, USA - KBS Switchgrass S3-2 | ecosystem: Host-associated > Plants > Roots > Rhizosphere > Soil ...
TAGCCGCCGGCAGTGTCGACGCCGGGGATCAGCGGCGGCGGCAGAAAGATCAGCCGCGCTTCGTCGATGTCCGCCGTGCGGCGCTGCGCCTCCTTCATGATCTGCGGGAAACTGACGCCCAGCTTCTTGCGCTCTTCGAAGCTCTTGAGAGGGAAATAAGCGGCGGCGGTGCTGGGTCCCAGCGTCTGGGTAGGGCCGTCGAAGCCCGCCAGCATCACAGATCCGAGGATCCCGGGTGTGGGCAGGATCCGGTCGGCGACTTTTCGCATCACTGCGTCGGTGCGTTCCAGCGATGATCCCGGCGGCAGCTGGACGACTGTCAGGAAATAGCCCTGGTCCTGTGTCGGGATGAAGCCGCTCGGCGTCGCCCAAAAGATCACGCCGGTCAGCGCGATCAGCCCCGCGTAGCCGGCGAACACTTTGCGCGGCCGGTTGACCAGCCAGCGCGTCAGGTCGGCGTAGCCTTGCGCCAGGCGGTCGAAGCCCCGGTTGAACCGATCGCCCACGTTGGCCAACACGCGGCGCCAGCGATATACGGAGCGCGTGTCCGCCTTGGGTCGCAGCAGCAGGGCGGCGAGGGCGGGCGACAAGGTCAGCGACAGGATCAGCGAGATGACGGTCGAGGTGGAGATCGTCACCGCGAACTGGCGGTAAAAGGCTCCGGACATGCCCGTCAGGAACAGGGTCGGCACGAACACCGCGCAGAGCACCAGGGCGATGGCGACCAAGGCGGTGGACACCTCGTCCATCGAGACGCGCGCGGCTTGCAGCGGCTTCATTCCCCGCTCAAGGTTGCGCTCGACATTCTCGACCACGACGATCGCATCGTCGACGACGATGCCGATCGCCAGCACCAGGCCGAACAGCGACAGGTTGTTGAGCGAATAGCCCAGCGCCGCAAGCATGGCGAAGGTGCCGATCAGCGACACGGGGATGGCGATGATGGGGATCACCGCCGCGCGCCAGCTCTGCAGAAAGACCAGGATCACGATCACCACCAACAGGATCGCCTCGGCCAGGGTGCGCTTCACCGCGTCGATCGACTGGCTAATGAAGGTCGTGGGGTTGTAGATGACGCGGTATTCCAGGCCTTTCGGGAAGCTCCTGGACATGTCGTCCATCGACGTCTGCACCTTCTGCGCAGCGGCCAGCGCATTTGAGCCCGGGCGCTGGAACACGCCGATGACGACGGTGGGCTTGCCGCTGAAGTAGGTATTGGTGTCGTAATCCTCCGCACCCAGCTCCACGCGGGCCACGTCGCGCACCCGCACCTGGCGCCCGTCGGGATCGCTGCGGATTACAATGTCGGAGAACTGCGCGGGGTCGTTCAGCCGGCCCTGGGTCTCGACACTGAGCTGAAAGGCGCTGCTCGCGCCATAGGGTGGCTGGCCGATGGCCCCGGCGGCGACTTGAACGTTCTGGTTTTGCAGCGCGGCCACGATCTCGCCGGCCGTCAGGTCCAATGCAGCGGCTCGCCCCGGGTCGATCCAGACCCGCATGCTGTAGTCGCGCGAGCCGAACAAGCGAACGTCGCCCACGCCGTCGATCCGCGACAGCCGGTCGCGCACCTGGGTCAGCGCATAGTTGGAGATATAGCCGCGGTCGAGCGACCCGTCGGGCGAGATCAGATTCACCACCATGAGGAAGTCGGGCGACGTCTTGCGGGTGACGATCCCCAGCCGCTGCACCGTCTCCGGCAGTCGCGGCGTCGCCACCGCCACCCGGTTCTGCACTAACACTTGAGCCGCATCCAGGTCGGCGCCGATCTTGAAGGTGACGGTAATGACCAGCCGGCCGTCGCCGGTCGACTGCGACGTCATGTACAGCATGTCGTCGACGCCGTTGATCTCCTGCTCGATCGGCGCGGCGACCGTCTCCGCCATGGTTTCGGCGGACGCACCGGGATAGCTGGCCGTCACGGTGACGGTGGGCGGCACCACGTCGGGATACTGCGCGATCGGCAGCGTCACATAGGCGATGGCCCCCACGATGGTGATGACGATGGCGATCACTGCCGCGAATATCGGGCGGTCGATGAAGAAACGGGACAGGCGCATGGCCCTGCCTCCCAGATTTGAGGGGATGGAGGTCAGCGCGCGGTGGCGAAGGTCGCCTGGGCGGCTACGAGTTCGGAGACGGCGGCGGGGGCTGCCGCGGGATCGGGCGCGATGCGACCCTCGTGCAGTGTCACCTTCGAGCCCGGGGTGGCCGATTGCGTGCCGGTGATGACCACCCGGTCCTGCGCCTTAATGCCGGAGCGGATCACCCGCAGGCCGGCCACCACGGCGCCTAGCTCCACCGGCCGCGCGGTCACCGTGCCGTCCGGCCCGACCACCAGCAGTGTCTTGCGTGCCTGATCGGTCTGTATGGCGGAGTCCGGCACCAAGAGGGCGTTCACCGCCCCGGCGTTGGCCAGCCGCATGTTTCCGAACATCCCGGGCGTGAGGAAATAGTCCGGATTGGCCAGGACGGCGCGTCCGCGGATGGTGCCGGAGCGATCGTTCAGGCCGTTGTCGGTGAAATCCACCTTGCCCCGCCAGCGATAGTCCGGCTCGTCCTGCAGGCGAATTTCCACGGCGGAGTCCGCCTGCCCCGCGCTGCGGGCGCGCTGGGCCTTCAGGTACAGCGCCTCGGACGCGTCGAAGGTGAAGTAGATCGGGTCCAGCGCATTGATCGTGGTGAGCAGGGTCGCTGAGGTTCCCTCACCACCCGCGACCAGGTTCCCGACATCCACCCGCCGGTCGGAGACGCGGCCGGCGATCGGCGCGCGCACGGTGGTGAATTCGACATCCAGCGCCCGCGCTCGGACCCGCGCCTGCGCGGCGGCGAGCGCCGCCGAAGCGGCCTGGACGCGCGCCTTCAGGGTGTCCACCTCCGAGGCCGATAGCGCCTCGTCGCCGGTGAGCCGCGTCGCGCGGTCCAGGTCCGCCTGGGCCAGCGCCAGCGCGCTGCGGCTGCTAGCGACACCGGCTTGCGCTTCGGCCAGTGCTGCGGTGAACGGCCGCGGATCGATGGTGAACAGGAGTTGGCCTTTACGGACCAGGTCGCCGTCATGGAAATGCAGCGCCACCACCGCTCCACTGACTCGGGGCCGGACCTCGACCGTCTGGCTGGGCGCGAAACGGCCGACATAGTTGTCCCACTCGGCAACTTGACGCAGCAGGGGCGTCGCCACCGTGACCGACGGCGGTGTCGGCGCGCTCGCTGCGGGGCCGCTCCGCAGGGCCAGCCAAGCGACCGGCGCCAGCGCCACGATCCCCAGTCCGACGGCGTAACGCATCCAACGGCGCCGTGGCCGTGGGTCGGCCATGTCGCGCACCTGCTGTTCGGGTTCGATCGGCGTGATTGCGTTCATTGGCTGGCTCCCGCGTCACCAGCAGGTCCGGTCGCCTGCAAAGCGGCCCCGTTGAAATCTCGATCTGCCATGACCAAGTCCTGTTTGGTTGGGGCGAGCGCCCTCGCTCGCGAAAGCGCGCCTGGCGCCCCGCGTCGCGGACTTCATCCTGTTGAAAATCCCGTCCGGAATGCCCGGCCAATCATTCGCCCCGTAGGGCTGCAGCCACCGTCAACATTCCATACCAATCAGTATATAATCGAATGCTGCAGTGCGTCAACTGCTTTCTGTACCGGCCGGTAGCCTTTTTATCGGGTCGGCCAGACCTGCAGGCTGGTTTCCACCAGAAGCTCCAGATCCTCGCGGGACGCTCCGGAGCCGCCCTGCACCGCCATGCCTTGCATGATGGTGATCAGATAACGAGCGAGGCCGGCGGCGTTGAGGCCTTCAGGAAGCTCGCCCTCGGCCTCGGCGCGTTCGAACCGGCGGAGCAGCGCCGCGTCCGACGAGGCGCGGCGGGCCAGCACCTCGGCCTTGATGGTCTCCGACTGCTCGGTGCAGGCTACGGTGCTGATTACCCCCATACAGCCGTGCGGGTCGCAGCTGCTGGTCTGCATGTCGAGCGCGCCGCGCAGCAGGCGTTCCGCCACGCCGCGCGCCGTCGGGGCCTCCAGCGCCGCGCTCACATAAGCGAGCTTCTCACGCTCGTAGAGGTCCAGCGCCTTTCGGAATAACGCCTCCTTGTTGCCGAATGCGGCGTAGAGGCTGGGCCGGGTGATGCCCATGGCCTCGGTTAGGTCGCTCAGCGAGGCGCCCTCGAAACCCTTGCGCCAGAACACCGGGAGTGCAGCTGCCAGCGCCGCATCCACGCAGAATTCGCGCGGGCGCCCTCTCGGGGCGGAGGTAGCCACGTTTTCCATATCGATCGGTATATAAGGGCTGCGAGATAACTCGTCCATTGGTGTTGTCAGAGCAATGGATCGGAACTCCAGATCTGTGTGCCAGCTCCGGATTTCTCGGGCGGCAATGGGTAGCGCACAAGGTACGGGTGTCCCGGAACCGCAGAACCTCTCAGCGGGCGTTGTCAAAGCAATGAAAGGAACCGGCTCTCTACGGCCGGTGCTGTCAGGCTAACGGCGCGATTCCTCATCACCTACGCGGCCGTCTACAACACCTTCTACGTCCAACGTCACCTGATCTCCCGACCCAACCTTCGCCGCTTTCGCTGCGACGCGGGGGCTGCGTGGGCGGCGGCTGTCGCCGCCGACTAGGAAGGGGGAGGGTGGTGTTGTCAGCGCAAAATGCGAGAGGCGGCTTCGCCCCGCTGCTGCCCCGATTTTTGGGCAGCAGCAATTGCACTTTCATTGGGACGCGAGATATATAACTAGGTGAGAGATCTAAGGCTAACCCGACGGGCCTAGGCGCTGTATACGCTCGATGTCGTGCACCGGTGCGCCGCCCGGCGCCGCCACCTTGGCGCGGAGGTGCTGGGACAAACGCCGCGTGATCGGCTCTGCGGGGTTTTCCAAAGCCCCGGCGATCTCAACTGACAACGTCCGCCCAGATTCCCAGCCAGGCGGAACGGCCTGCGGCTCGCCGCCTGCCACCAAATAGAGCCTCGGGTGAACAAAGGGCCGGAGAAGGGAAGCGCCGCCAATGATGCTGAACACCGCTAACGGCAAAACGCCCATCGAGAGCTTGGGCAAAACCCTGATGCACGAGCACCTGACGGTCAGCTTCGGCGGGTGGGAAGGCGACACGTCCGCGCCGCGGCGGTCGCGCGAGGAAGCCATTCGGATCTGCGTCGATCAGGTAGAGGAATTGAAGTCTGGCGGGTACGGGGCGCTGCTTGACCCATGCCCCAACGACCTGGGCCGCGACGTGGACCTGATGGGGGAGGTGGCGGCGCGAACCGGGTTCAAGATCCTCTTTGCGGTGGGCCTCTACATGGACAAGCTCGCCGGACCGTACTGGCGGCTGAAGCTTGCGATCGACCCGGACGGGGAGAAGCGGCTGGCCGAGCTGTTCATCCGGGAGATTGAGGATGGAGTCGGATCGACCGGGGTGAAGCCCGCAGTGATCAAGGTCGCCACCGGCCACGCGCCGTTCACGCGATACGAAGAGCGGGTCATGAAGGCCGCGGTGGCTGCGGCCACTGCGACGGGTACGCCGATCATCACCCACACCGAGGGCGTCGACGGCGACACGCAGCTCGCCACCCTTACCGGACATGGGATAGAGCCCGGCCGGGTGATCATCGGTCACTCCTGCGCAAACCCGGACCACGGGTACCACTGCCGCATCGTCGACGCTGGCGCGTTCATCGGTTTCGACCGCTTCGGGCTCGAAAGGCTGCGATCGGACGAGGGCCGGCTGGAATCCCTGGCGCAGTTGATCGAGTCGGGACGGGGCGGCCGGGTCATCATCAGCCACGACTGCGTCTTCCAGATGCCTGGTCAGCTTGCGCCGCCCAATTCTCCGCCCATGGAGCGAAGCCCAATGCACTTCTCACGCGTCCTGGCTCCGAAGCTGCGCGATCTAGGGGTTTCGCAGGCGACCATCGACTCGATCCTGACGGACAACCCGCGGCGCTATTTCGAGGGTCCGAGCGGGGCGGCGTGAGGGCGAGCGCATGGAAGGTTCGCCGAGCGGTCGTCCGATGACCTGGCCTGTCGCGACGATCCCGGACGTCCTGAAGCGGCTGACCGAGCCGGGGGCTCCCTTCGAGACGACGCCCATGGAAATCCGGGGCCGTCGGGTCCGGGTCTATGTGAACGCCAAGCCCGACCTGCGCTTCCATCTCGACGAAAGCCGGCGCTTCGGCGACCGCGACTTCCTCGTCTATGAGGACGAGCGCGTCACGTTCGAGGGTCACTGGCGGGCGGCCCACGCCTTCGCCCGGGCGCTCGCCGAGCGCTATGGCGTCCGCAAGGGCGATCGCGTCGCCATCGGCATGCGCAATTTCCCCGAATGGTCGGTCTGCGCCTGGGGAACCCTCGCGCTCGGCGCCGTTCTCGTGCCGCTGAACGCCTGGGAGCCGGGGGCGTCGCTGGCGAGGATGCTGGCCCACTCGGGCGCGAAGGTCGTCGTGGCCGACGCCGAGCGCCTCGATCGGCTGACCTCCCAGGACGTGGCGGCCGCACGGATAAGCGTGCGCGCCGAGATGACGGGAGCGACCCGGCTCGCCGACCTGATCGGCGACCTTCCAGACTATTCTAGCCTGCCAGCGGAGCCGGCCCCGGATCCAGGCCTGGTTCCGGATGACCTGGCGACGATCTTCTATACGTCGGGCACGACGGGCGTCCCGAAGGGCGCGCTAGGCACGCATCGGAACGTGTTGACCAATCTGGTCAATCTGGGCTTCCGCGGGGCGCGGGCCGCCCTGCGCCGGGGCGAGCCTTGGCCGGCTCCGGCCCCCGCGGTCGAGCGCCCATCGGCGCAGCTGCTGCCGCTGCCGTTCTTTCACGTGACCGGCTTCCACTCGACCCTTGTTCCGGCCCTGGCGAACGGAACGAAGCTGGTCCTGATGTACAAGTGGAATGTCGACCAGGCGCTGGAGCTGGTCGAACGGGAGCAGATCAACGTCCTGACGCTTGTGCCGACGCTGGCGTGGGAACTCGTCAAGGCCGCCCCCGGATCGCGGCGGAACCTCAGCTCGGTCACCTCGGTCTCGTACGGCGGAGCTGCCGCAGCGCCGGAACTAGCGAACCTGTCTCGGACGGTCTTTCCGACCGCGATGCCCGGTCAGGGCTACGGCGCGACCGAGACCTCGTCCGTAGTCGCCTCGATCAACGACGAGGACTTCCTGCACCGTCCCGGCAGCGTCGGCATCGCCGTCCCCTGCTGCGACTTTCGGGTGATAAGCCCTGAAGGCCATGAGCTCGCCACGGGCGAGGCGGGCGAGCTCTGGGTTTCCGGACCGAACGTGGTCGTCGGCTACTGGAACCAGCCGCAAGAGACCGACGCGGCGTTCGTGGACGGCTGGTACCGGACCGGGGACATCGTGCGCATCGACGAAGAGGGCTTTGTCAGCGTCCTCGACCGATTGAAGGACATGCTCATCCGCGGCGGCGAGAACATCTACTGCGTGGAAATCGAGGATGTGCTGACTAGCCATCCTGGCGTCGCCGAAGCCGCGGTGTTCGGCGTGCCCGAGCAGGTGCTGGGCGAAGTCGTCGCGGCGGTCGTGCGTCTGAACCCCGACGCCTCCGCCACTGCGGAGGACCTTCGCGCCTACGTGGCCGGCAAGACGGCGCCGCACAAGGCGCCGGTCGTGTTGGAGTTTTGCGATGGGCCATTGCCGCGCAATGCAGCCGGCAAGGCGCTGAAACGCGAGCTTCGCGACGCGATGTTGTCCAGGCGCGAGCGGCCGGCGCGAATGACGACTGATCAGCGGCCGCGGTGATCCACGGTCAGGCCAGGCTCTTTCGGGTGCGGGTAGGGGTGCACGACCTCCGGCGTTTGCCGCACGTCCTCCAGCCGCCTCGCCAGCTGGTCGAGCTCCGCCTTGACCCTGTCTTCCAGGGCGTAGTCCAGTGGGTCCGCCCAGTTGGCGAGCTCCGACTCTTCGGGCGGGTTCGCCAGTCGCCAGCGGAGGGCGCGCGCCAACGCGTCCTTCGCCCTGACCTGGTCCTGATAGCCCAGGATCCGCCGCGCCTTGGAGATGTCGAGCAGGCCGTGGGCCGAGCACGTGCCGCCCAGCGGCAGGAGATGGGCCGCGGCCCAGTTGAGCTGCGGTGGAATCGGGACAAGCTCCATCGGCTTGCCGAGCACGTCGAGGATCAGCTCCGACCATTGGGCGAGGGTGTATTGGTCCTCGTCTGCGCAGTTGAACGCCTCGCCCTTCGCCGCCTCGCAGTCCAGCGCCGCCAGTACGCACCAAGCCGCGTTCTCGGCCGCACACCGCGCAATGACGCCATGGCCGGCGTCCGGCAACAGGATGAACTCGCGCCCGTCCAGAGCCCGCTTCACCACCGACCAATCGGTCAGCCCCATTGAGCGCGGGCCGTAGATCGCGGGGTAACGGAAGATGCTGGCCGCGTATTTCCCGGCGTGATGCTGCGCCATGACCGCGTTTTCCGCTTCGAGCATCTTGGTGGCGAACTTGGCCGCGCCGGGGCTGATCATGCGGGACGGGTCGACCAGCGGGCCTTCCTCCCGCGCCAGGATGGGCATGCCTGCCGGCTTCTCTGCGGCCGGATCGAGGTAGCCCGGGTAGATCGGCATGCCGCCGATCGCCAGCAGTCGTTCGCACCGCCCGGCAAAGAGCGGCGCGATGAGCTTCAGGCGCCCGTAGGTAAGCACCACCACGTCGAACGTCTGCGAGCCCAGCGCATCGGCGATGGGCTCGGCGAAATGCGGGTCGGCATGGATGTGGCGGAACGGCTCTAGCTCTGGCGGCTCGTGCGTCCCGCGATGCAGAATCGTCAGGTCAAATCCGCGCGCGGCCAGTCCCTGGGCGATCAGCACGCCCGTCGCCCCGCCGCCACCCACCAGTAACGCTTTCATCTGGTCAGGCGGCCTGTGCGGGCCTTCCGCCGTGCGGCATGTCGTAGTCCGACAGGACGCCCAGCCGCTTGGCCGGCAGCGGCCGCAGCTGGTGGAAGATCCCCTTCGAGGCGGCCCAGTGCAGCGGGTCGCCGGGCTTGATGGCCTCCTCCAGGCCGGGGAAGGTCGGCGCGTATCCGTCGGGGCGCTGCTGGTAGCGCATCTCCGGCCCGAAGATGTTCAGTGTCATGGTCCGCCGCCGAAGCCCCGACCGCATGGCCGCTCCGCCGTGCAGCATCTGGGGATGGAAGACCAGCATGTCGCCCGGCTTGTGGTCGAAGGAAACGATCTCGAAGGCGTCGCGGTCGGCCTCGATGTCTGGCGTCTTCAGGCCGCCGACGTCGAAGCCCATCTCCTCCGGCTTCTTGCCGTTCACGGCGTTGTAGAGCGGGCCCTTGTGGCTGCCTGACACCACCTCGAGGGTGAGTTCCTTTGGCAGAGTGTCGAGGGTCAGCCAAGCGCCGGTCACCTGCATGCCTTCCTGCATCAGGTAGTAGGGCATGTCCTGATGCCAGCCGGTCCGCACCGCCTCGCCGGTCTTGTAGAAGATCTGGTCGTAGTAGAGCCACGAAGAGTCAGCACCCATCAGCTCGGTGAGGTAGTCCACGATCGGAGAGTCGTAGATGACCTCCTGGAATTCGGCGTTCACCGAGAAGTTGCTGTGGTCGCTGAAGAAGTCCCCGCGGTTCTTCTGATAGGTGGTCGACCAGGGGCTCGGGTGCTCAAGGTTGCGCTTGATGCCCTTGTCGATCAGGTCCAGCCATTTGGGCTCGATGACCTGCGGCAGGAAGGCGTAGCCGACCTCCTGGTACCGCCTCACAACGTCGGGTGAAAGCAGCATCGCGGGCCCTCCTGCATTCGCGAGATATATCACCTCGTTATATATCTCGTACCCACTCCGAACAAGCGCGCTAGCCGGCGGGGGCCGGCTCGGCGACTGTCGCGATGGAGCCGCCCGCCCGGATATGTTGCCGCTGGCCGGAGGCGACGAAGGACCGCCGCACAATCGCCAACAGAATGATCACGATGGGCAGCGCGCAACCGGCGACCGTCGCCATCGACAGCCCGACGGCCTCCGGGCGCCGATAGACGTAGTCCGTGATCAGGCCGATCAGCATCGGCCCGATGCCGAACCCGATGAGATTGGCGCACATGATGTAGACGGCGCTGACCTGCGCGCGAAGATGGGGCGGCGTGATGATCTGCAGCCCGGTGGTGGCGGCGGAGCCCCAGAAAACGCCCAGGAAGATGATCACCGACAGCAGGGCGACGGCCATGCCGAAATCGCTCACGAATGCCAGCAGCGCGGTCGCCGGCAGCAGCAGCATGGCCGTGAACAGGCCGACCACCACGTGGGCGTCGTCCCGCCCGCGCCGAACGAGCCAGTCGGTGAAGATGCCGCCGGAGACCCCGCCAATCACGCCGGCGAAGGCCTTCACGGCGCCAAGGGTGTAGCCCACCGTCGAGGCGTCTTCATGAAACCGGCGGATCAGGAACGCCGGCGTCCACGACAACAGGCCCCACGACAGAACGAACAGCAGCGAGAAGCCGGTGAAGTACGGGATGATCGTCTTGCGCTCCTCCACCATGAACGCCCAGAGCGCGCGGGACGAGGAAGCGGAGCGTTCGACGACCGATTGGCGCGCCGGCTCCCGCATGGTCAGGGCCAGAAGGGAGAACACGATCCCGGGCAGGCCCAGCACGAGGAAGATCACCTGCCAGCCGCGGATCATGCCCAGCACGGGCACCGCGACGTCGCTCTCCGCCGGGAACAACCCCATCATGAAGCCGCCCAGGATATAGGCCAGCGCCGTGCCCATGGTGCCGCCGGCGGCGTAGATGGCGATGGCGCGCGCCAACTGGGACTTCGGGAACAGGTCGGCCAGCATCGACATGCCGGCTGGGGTGAGCGAGGCCTCGCCGACGCCGACCCCCAGTCTAAAAAGCAACAGGTGCGTGAAATGACGCGCGGTTGCGCAGAGCGCGGTCATCAGGCTCCAGACCGCGATGCCGGCGGCTATGACCCAGCGGCGAGGCGCCACATCGGCGATCCGGGCGATGGGGATGCCGGCCAGCGCATAGAACACGGCGAAGGCGAAACCGTGCAGCAGCCCGAACTGCGTGTCATTGATGTGGAGGTCGCGCTGGATCGGCTCGACCATCAGCGACAGGATGATCCGATCCACCATCGCAATCATGTAGGCCAAGGTGAGGACGCCCACGGCGTACCAGGCCGCCGCGGCTGACGTGGGTCTCGTGAAGGTCGAGGCTGTCATCGGGGATTGCTTTGTGATGAATGGCTGTGCGCGGCGCCGCGCCGCGCGGCCAATGCGCGAGATGCGGCTACTCTCAACGTGGCGGAACGAGCCAGCCTACTGTATGGCTGGGAACTCTCTCTGGCGGAAGCGGCCGAATCTTCAGACAAAATATGGCTCAAAGCACCTCCCCGAACGCCGATCCCCCCGCTGACGAGCAGATCCGGCGGCGACGGACCGGCGAGGTGGGCGCCAGCCGCCTGGGGGTGTTCCGCGTCCCCAAGACGGCCGACCTGATCGCTGCGCACATCCGAGGCTTGATCATCCGCGGCGAGCTGCATGAAGGCGATTACCTGCAGTCCGAGGCGCAACTGCTGAAGCACTTCTCGACCTCGCGCCCGACGCTGCGTGAGGCGGTCCGCATCCTCGAGAACGAGGGCCTGATCACCACCACCCGCGGCTCGCGCAGCGGCGCGCGCGTCCACCGGCCCAGCGTGGACAACGTCGCGCGCTACGCCGGCTTCGCCCTCCAGGCTGACGGCGCAACGCTGGGGGACCTCTATGAAGCCCGCATGGCTATCGAACCCTACGCGGCGGGCCTGGCGGCGGAGCGGCGGGATTCGCAGGCGATCGCGGGGGTGCGCGAGGAATACGCCCGGCTTTGCGCCCTGCTGGAGGCTGGCGAGACCAGTCTCTATCGGGAACGCCTCGCGCACTTCCACATCCGGGTCGTCGATGCGTCCGGCAACAAGACGCTCAGCCTGATGAACCGGCTGTTGCATCTCGTGCTTGCCCGGCACCAGCGGCGGTTCCAGTCCGAGGCGATCACGCAGCTCAAGGGCGCCCGGCGGCGCGAGTTCTACAGCAGCGGCATGGCGCGGCTGGAGAAGATCGCCGACCTCATGGAGGCGGGGGACCGGGTTGGAGCCGAGACCTACTGGCGCGCGCACATCGAGCACGGCAACAAGGTCTGGCTCAGCGGCTACGACCCCAAAGCCGTGGTCGACCTTCTCGATTAGGACGCGCCTCAAGCTGGGCGCCTGTCCGCGCCGCGGCCGCATCAAGCGCAGACCTGATCGTCGCCCAGCAGCTTGAGCCGCTCGCGGAGCTCGAACTTCTTGACCTTGCCCGCCACCGTGCGGGGCAATTCCTCGACCACGACGATGCGCTCGGGGGTCTTCTGGCGCGCGACACCGGCCTGGCGGAAATGCGCCTGCACCTCGGATAAATCGAGGCTCTGAGCGGCGCGGGTGACCACGAAGGCGCAGACCCGCTCGCCCATCACAGCGTCGGGCATCGACAGCACCGCCGACTCGAACACCGCCGGATGGGTCGCCAGGACGTCTTCCACCTCCTTGGACGAGATGTTCTCGCCCCCGCGGATGATGATGTCCTTCTTGCGGTCGGTGATGGTCAGGAACCCGCCGGCGTCGAGCCGGCCGATGTCGCCTGAGCGGAACCATCCGTCGGGCGTGAAGGCGCTGCGGTTGTGCTCGGCCTGATGATAGCCGAGGCACATGAAGGGGGCCATCACGGCCACCTCGCCCTCTTCGCCAAGGGGCACGTTCGCGCCCTCGTCGTCGACGCAACGGATCTCAGCGCCCGGCGTGGCGCGTCCATCGGTGTAGGCGCGCTTGTCCATGGAATCGCCCGTGTAGCAAGCGGTGACCGTGCAGACCTCGGTCGAACCATAGGCGCGGCAGGCCCAGATCCCATATTTGTCGGCGCGCTCGATCAGGGCTGGCGGGACCCCCGTGCCGCCGACCATGCAGCGCTCGATCCACGTCAGCGACGTGCCCAGCCTGTCCGCCGCCTCCATGGTGGTGGACAGGAAGTAGGGCATGAGGTTGGCGTGCGGGATGCGGTGCTCGTGGATAAGCCGTGCGGCGGCGTCGGCGTCCCATACGTCGAGCATGACCGTGTCGCCCCCGCTGAGCACCAACCGCACGACGCTGAGCACGCCGCCGATGTGGCCGGCCGGCCCGGCGGCGAGCGTGACCGGGGCGTGACCCCCCAGTTCGTCGTACATCCGGTTGGCGGCGATGAGCGTGTTGTGGGTGTGCACCACGCCCTTGGGGGCGGAGGTGGTGCCCGAGGTGTAGATCAGCACGCACGGGTCGTCGGCGCTGGCCGTGCTGCGCGGGAAGTCGGTGGTTTCGAGCGCGGCGAGTTGGCTCCAGGAAATCGCGCCCCGGGCATTTGGCTCGCCGATGATTATGACGCGCTCAACCTGCGCCAGCTCGATGTTCGACAGCCGGTCCATGTAGTCGATGTTGCGCCAGCGATCGGGCATGACGAGAAAGCGTGCGCCCGACGCCTTGAGGATGTAGCTTACCTCCGCCGGGCCGTAGAAATGCACGATCGGCACGAGCACCGCACCGATCTGCATGGCGGCCTGGTACGCGAGGATTCCCTCGATCCAGTTCGGCACCTGGAGGGCGATCACGTCGCCCTGGCGCAGGCCGAGGGCGTAGAAGGCCCCGGCCAGGCGCAGGCTGCGGGCATGCAGTTCCGAAAGCGTCGCCTCCGCCGGGTGGGTCTCCGAATGAAAGATCATCCGGCTATCGCCGACCAGTCTCGCTCCCTGATCGATGGCGGCGGCGAGGGTGAGATCGCCGTAGATCCCAGCCTCGCGCCACTTCCGGATGAACGCCGTCCGGTCCGGCAGCCCGTCCCACGAAGGAGGGGCGTAGACCATCAGAACTTGGCTCCGACCTTGAAGGTCCACCAACGGGGGAGGCCGTACTCAAAATACATGACGTCAAAGGACGCGGTCTGGAAGGCGCCGGTGGCGTAACGCTTGTTGGCGATGTTCTCGACGGAGAGCTGGGCGTTGTACTTGCCGTCCTCGGAGTCCCACATCAGGCGCGCATTATAGAGCGTGTAGCCCCGCATCGTGCGGTAGGGGTCGTTGTCGATCGTGAAGAACAGGCGGCTGGTGTTCGTGAACTCGCCCTGCAGGCTGAGCTTGCCGGCGTCGCCGAGCGGGAAGGTGTAGCGCGCCGAGCCGTTGGCGTTGAACGCCGGGGCGTTCGGCAGGTGGTTGCCGGGCAGGATGCCCAGCCCGCCCTGCGAGACCTCGGTCATCTTGGCGTAGAGCGTGCCCACGCCGCCGCGCAGCTCCAGGTTCTCGACCGGGATCGCGGTGATTTCCCACTCGCTGCCGTAGATCTTGGCCTTGCCGGCGTTGACGAAGTTGCTGACCGAGGCGCCGTTGACGATCTGCACCAGGGTCGACTGGAAGCCGTCGAACTTGTTGTAGAAGAATGCGACGTTCGTGCGCAGGCGGCGATCGAGCCAGTCCGCCTTCAGGCCGGTCTCCCAGCTGTCGACGATCTCCGGGTCGGCCGGTCCGGCCAGCGCCGGGTTGGCCGACGCCGGGTTCCAGCCGCCGCTCTTGAAGCCCCGGGCGAACTTCGCATAGGTCATCAGGTTGTCGGTCGGCTTCCAGCGCAGGGTGATGTCGCCGGAGAAGTTGGAGAATTTGCCCTTGCCCGTGCCGTTGAGGGTGGGCGTGCAGAGCAGGTAACCGCAGTTGGCCCAGAATCGCTGCAGCACCATGTCCCGGTGCTCGTTGCTGTACCGGCCGCCGATCGACAGCGTCCATCCCTCGACCAGCTCGGCCTCCATGTGGCCGTAGAGGGCCGCCGAGGTGGTGTCGACGCCGCTCCAACGCCCCTGCGACACTGCGGACGGAACGATCGGGGTCGGGCTGATCATCGCCCACCAGTCGTAGATGTTGGAATAATTCCGACGCTTATCCTCGTAGTAGTAGGCGCCCAGAACCCAGTTCACCGGGCCGTTCGCGCCGGAAGCCCGCAACTCCTGGCTCCAGTTTTTGGTGTGGAGCAGGAAGTCGGACGTGACGTTGTTGAAGCTGAGGGGACCGAAGCCGGTGTCCTGTATCAGATAGGATTTCCAGTTTTCGATGCCGGAGATCGAGACGATATCGATACTGCCGAGCTTGAGGTCGGCCCGGAAGTTCGCCCCGCGGGCCACATAGCTGGCCGGCACTTCGCGGATCGAATAGGTGGTCCGCGGATCGTCGCTCGTGTTGATGAAGTTCAGGCGCGTCGAGCAGCGGCCTTCCCAGACGTCCTGCGGATTGGGGCAGCGCACTCCCGTATTCCCGGGCACCCGCGTGCCGCGGTAGTCGCGGCCGGTGAAGGTGTTGTCGCCCTCGGCGTAGTGAGCGCTCGCCGTGAGCATGAAGTCCTCGGCGGCGTCGAACTGCAGCGTTCCGCGCACCGCCTTGGTGTTGGTCTTGCCGAAGTTGTCCGCGCCGGTTCGCGGGTTCTCGCGGTAGCCGTCGTTGGCCAGCCACTTGCCGGCCAAGCGCCCGCGCAATTGTTCGGTGATCGGTCCGCTGACGACGCCTTCGACGCCGCGCTTGTCATACTGGCCGTAGGTCGCAGCCGCCGACGCCTCAAACGTCGAGGTGGGCTTCTTGGTGACGTACTGCACCAGCCCGGAGGACGAGTTGCGGCCAAACAGCGAGCCCTGTGGACCCTTAAGCACCTCGACCCGCTCGACGTCGAACATCTGCTGGACGCCGGCGCCGGTTGAGCCCTGGTAGACCTCGTCGACGTAGAGCGCCACCGAGGGGTCGTTCACGAACGACACGTCGGTGAACTGGATGCCGCGGATGTTCAGCCACGGCGTGATGCTGGCGGTGGAGCCGGCCAGGCCCCCGACCCGGAAGTTCGGGGTCTGGGCGGCCACTTCCAGCGCGTTCTCGAACCCGAACTGCTCGATGGCCTGGGCCGAATAGGCGCTGACCGCGATGGGCACGTCCTGCAGCCGCTCTTCGCGCTTCTGAGCGGTGACGATCACCTCTTCGATCTGGGCGCCGCGCGGCGAGGCGTCCTGCGCCTGGGCGGCGAAGCCCGCGCTCGCGCCGACGGCGGCGACACCCGCCAGCAGGGCCCATTTCAGACGCATATTCATCGTTCAGACTCCCCTGTGGCCGCCCTTACACAGGCGGTCGTCGTACGGCCGCGGTTTGCGCCGCCTTGTTTCGATTGGAGGCGAGATATATAACGAGGTGAGATATCTCGTAAAGCCTGGAGGAGCCGGGATGCTGCTTTCGCCCGACGTCGTGCGGCGTTATCAGGAGGTCGGCTACGCCTTCCTTCCCCAAGTCATCGAACCCAAGTGGCTAAAGCTTATCGAGAAGGGCTTCGAGCGAAACATCGCGCATCCAAGTCCGTGGTCCGGATCGTTTCAGAAGAAGGGTGGGGCTTTTTTCACTGATCACAGCAATTTTTCTGTGAATGAAGAATTTCAGGAACTTATATACGAATCACCAATTGTTGATTACCTGACGGAACTCATGGGGGCCGACCGCTCATGGCTGTATTACGACCAGGTATTCTACAAGGACGGGGAGGCGGTGCGCACGGGCTGGCACCAAGACATGTCTTATTACCTGATGCAGGACGGCATGCAGGTGACGGGCGCCTGGCTTACGCTCGACCCGCTGCCCGAGGCGTTCACGCTCGAGGTGGTGGCCAGGAGTCACAAAGGCCCGCTCTACAACGCCATCAATCAGACCAAGCCCAGCGAAGTCCTGTTCGACGTGGGCGGGCCGCCCGTGCCGAACATCGAAGCGAACCGCGACGCGTTCGAAATCGTCTCCTTCAACCACAGGCCGGGCGACATGTTGGTCTTCCATCCGCAGATGCTCCACGGGGGCGCGCCGATGGTCACCGGCATGCGCCGCCGGACCATGACCCTCAACGTCTTCGGGCCTGAGATGCGTTATCAGCCCCGGCCGGATGGGCACGGGCCCACCTTCCCGGGCCTCGACAAGGTCCTGAAGCCCGGGGATCCGCTCCATTGGGCGGCGGAGAAGGGGTATTTCCACCAGTTGCGGCCGCTGCCGGCCAAGCGGCTCGGCGTCCTGCCGGATTACGACATGAACCATGGACGGACCGCACCTGCCACGGCCGCCTAAATAAGGATTGGGGCGCTGTCGATCACCGCCCGGCGCCTGATCCGGGATCGAATTTGCGCGCCCTAGTCTTCGGCGATCAACGCCCCGGGGACAGATACGGAGACGAAGATGGTCGAGACCACCGGCAAGTTCCACGGCTTCAGCGTCGAGCTGAACGACAAGGGCGTGGCGCTGCTCACGCTCGAACGGCCCGATCGCAAGAACGGTCTCACGGTGACCATCAAGCGCGAACTGATGGACTGGCTGATCCACGCCACCACGAACAACGCCATCCGCACCATCGTGGTGACGGGGCGTGGCGACGCCTTCTGCGCCGGCGACGATATCAGCGGCAAGACTGGCGACGACATGACGGACCCGGTGTTCACCGACCCGCTGACCCTGGGCCCGCGGAACTCGATCCGCACCTACAACGCCTTGCGCCTCGGCTCCCAGCCGCTCTCCGGCCTGCTCCTGAAGATGGACAAGCCCTTGATCGCGGCCGTAAACGGCGTGGCGATCCAGAGCGGGCTGACGCTCGCCCTGTGCTGCGACTTCCGGATCGCGTCCACGCGCGCCCGCCTCGGCAGCGGCACCCTTCGCTTCGCGCTCACGCCTGACGACGGCGGCCACTACCTGCTGGTGAAGATGCTGGGCCTGCCAGGCGCCCTCGACTTCGTCTTGCGCAACCGGATCGTGGACGCGCAGAGGGCTCTGGAGCTGGGCCTCGTCTCCGAAGTGGCCGATCCGCAGGACGTGCTGCCCAAGGCCATGGAACTCGCCCACGAGCTCGCCGAGGCGCCTCAGGTCGTGCTGCGGATGGTGAAGCGCTCGCTCTACGTGGCGGCCGAGTCCAGCTACGCTCAGGCCATGGAGGATATCGCAGTGCGAACCTGCATGACCGACTACCACGAGGACGCGCATGAGGGGATCGCGGCGTTCCGCGAGAAGCGCAAGGCGAACTACAACGCCTGGATGGACGAGGCGTAGATGGCCGGTCTTCCAGACAAGGCGGTTGAAAATGGGGGCCGATGAATATCGCGTTTCCTGAGCCGGACCCCGAACTGGCGGAGGTCTCGGCGGCGGCGAGCGCCATGTTGGTCAGGCTCGGCGGCCTGGAGATCGCCCGCGGGCTCCTGGATGGCGACGACAAGGCGGCGAGGAGGGCGGACGCCATGCTGCTGGAGTTCGGTCTGCTCGACCTCGCAGCCTGCGAGGACCCGGCTCGGCCGGCGCCGCTCCGGCACCTGGCCGCCGTCACGGGCGCCCTGGGGTCGTTTGTGCTCGCCGCCCGCTATATTCCCGGGCTCGTCTGCGCCCACCTCGCCACCGCGATGGGCCTGGAGGCGCCCCAGGGCTGGACCGGAGCCGTCGCCTTCTGGGACTCGCCAAGCGCCGACCTGGCCTGGGCCCGCAATGCGCGCGGGCTCGTCCTGCATCCCTCCGGCGCCAAGGTGGATGGCGCGGCCGTAAACATCGTCGGCGACATTTCCGACAGCGTCGTCTTCCTGCCGGCGCAAATTGACGGCGAAGAGCTGTTGATTGCCGTGGAGGTGGGCGGCGCCGGCGTCGACGTGCGTCCGCGGCGTTCGCTCAGCCCGACACTGCAGATCTCGGATATCGCGTTCCAAGGCGCGTCCGCCAAGGTGGCGGCCCGCGGCGAGGCCGCCCGCATTGCGTTGCACAGCGCTCACCGACTGGCCCTTTGCGCAGTGGCGACCGCCCAGGCGCATGCCGCCGCTACGGCGGCGCAGATGGCCACGACCTACGCCCAGGAGCGCTTCCAGTTCGGGCTGCCGATCGGCAGTTTCCAGGCGATCAAGCATCGTTGCGCCGACATGTATATCGAGGCCCAGCTTGCGCGCTCGATGGCCGACGCCGCCGTGGCCGACGCCGGTAACCTGGACGCGCCGCACGCCGCGAAGGCGTTCTGTGGCGACGCCTACAGCTTCGTTGCGACCAAGGCGGTTCAGATCCATGGCGGGATCGGGATCACCTGGGAACACGCGGCGCATCTCTTCTTCCGCGATGCGCACGCCTCGGCGACGCTGCTGGGCGGCGCGGCGGCCCATCGGCGCGTCCTGGCCGGGCGCGCCCGGTCGGCGGGCGGCGCCTTGGAGGCCGTCTGATGCCTCTGCCGCTCGCCCTATCCGGCCTCCCGGACGCCCCTTCCGAAACCGCGGCTGTCGAGCTCGTCGAGGCTTGGCTACGCGCAGAGCTGGCGCCCGAGTGGGTCCGTGCGATCGACGCAAGCGATCCGGTGGCGCTCTTCGCGCTCCGTGAGGACGACGCGCTCTCGACCGCCTGGTTCAGCAAGCTGGGCCCCACGGGCCTCAGCACGGCCGCCTGGCCCGTGGCCTATGGCGGCCTCGGTCTGCCGCGCGCCCGCGCCCAGACCATCGGCCGGACGCTCGCCAAGTACGGGGCCGGCCCGCCGCTGAAGTACTTCACCGGCCTAAACCACGCCGGACCGACGGTGCTGGACTGCGGAGACGAGGTGCAGCGCGTCCGCTTCCTGCCCCCGCTGGCCCGAGGCGAGGAGATCTGGTGCCAGCTGTTCAGCGAGCCCGGGGCGGGCTCCGATCTCGCGGGCGTTGCCACCCGGGCGCGTCGCGAGGGGGACAACTGGATCATCACCGGCCAAAAGGTCTGGACCTCCTATGCGCGGCAATCGGACTACGCGATCCTCCTGGCCCGCAGCGATCCGGACAAGCCGAAGCACCAGGGGCTGACCTTCTTCATCCTCGACATGCGTCTGCCCGGGATCGAGATCCGGCCGATCAAGCAGATCACGGGCATGGCCGAGTTCAACCAAGTGTTTCTGGACGAGGTGATCGTCCCCGACTCCTTCCGTGTGGGCGGGGTCGACAACGGTTGGCGCGTGGCGACGTCCACGATGCTCAGCGAGCGCGCCGGACTGGGCAACCAGCCGGGCGAAACCGCCGACGTGGCCGCCAAGCTGCTCGCCCGCGTGGCTGCCGACCCAGAGTCGGAGCCCGCCATCCTGGACCAGGCCGTCGCGCTGCGATTGCGGGAGATCGCGCTCAACCTCGTGATGGCGCGGGTGGCGCACGACGCACGGGCCGGTACCCCGGGCCCTGAGGGCGCGATCGGCAAGGTCTGTCGCTCGGAGTTGTCCCAGGCGGTTTCCGAGCTTGGCGTGGCCGGGGCAGGCCTCGGCGGCCTCGACTGGAAACCCCGCGACATGGGCAGCCCGGCGGCGGCGCTGCTCGTGACCCGGGCGGCGACGGTGGCCGGAGGCTCCTCGGAGATGCAGCGGAACATCATCGGCGAGCGCGTGCTGGGCCTCCCGAAGGACCCCGGCGTCGATCCGCGCACGCCTTGGCGCGATCTACGTCGATCATAGGTTCAAAGTAGGGGAACAGCGCAGGATGAGCGCTTGGTACGACGTGTTGGCGAAGGTCAGGGAGAACCGCGATACGGTTCTCAGCGACGCCCAGACGACCTGGACCGGTCCGAACTTCTACGCCCGCGTCTCCGGCGGCGTGAAATGGCTGGACGCCTTGGGCGCCCCCGTGGGCGTGCCGATCGTGAGCCTGCTCGCACCCTCGCTGGACTCAATGGCGATCTCGTTCGCCGCAGCCATCACGCGCCGGCCGACGGCGCCGCTCTCGACGCGGCTCACCGCGCACGAGTTGCAAGCCTGCATCACGCCCATGGGATCGAAATTGATCCTGGTGGACCGCGAATACCTCGACCATGCCCGCGACGCTGCTGCGCCGGACGTGGTGGTGGCCGTGCCGGAATTCGAATCCTCGGCTGAAGATGTCCGCGACCTGGCGGGACCTGAGGATCCTCCGGTGCTGATGCACACCTCGGGCACGACGGGACTGCCGAAATTGATCCGGCGCACGCCGGTGCATCCGCGTCCCTCGGTGGATGGTCCCCCCTTCCACGAGATGCTGCTGCTGGGTCCTGGCGACGTCTACGCCACCGGTTCGCCCATGAACCATGTGGCGGGGCTCAGCATGATGGTCATGGCGCTGAACGCCGGCGCCCACGTCGCCATGTTCGGGAAGTTCGGGGCCGAGAACTGGAACCGCCTGGGCAGACTCGGGCTGACGCACGTGACCCTCGTGCCCACCATGCTCGACATTCTGGTCGAAGATGGGGTGCTGCCGCTCCCCACCCTGAAGTTTATCAACTACGGCGCCGCCCCGATGCCGCTGCCGCTTCTGCTCAAGATCATGGAACAGCTTCCGGACATCGACTTCTTCATGGCCTACGGCCAGACGGAAGCCGGCAGCCTTACTGCGCTCACCGTCGAGGACCACCGCAACGGTCGCAAGGATCCGCGCCTGCTGACGAGCGTTGGCCGGGCGCTGCCCGGGATCACGTTGAAGATCGACACGCCCGGCGCCGACGGCGTGGGGGAGGTGTGCGCCCAAGGACCCGGGTTCGGTCCGAACCAGGCGGACGGCTGGCTGCATACCGGCGACCTCGGCTGCCTCGACGCCGAGGGCTTTCTGCACCTGGCGGGCCGCGTGGGCGACATGATCATCCGGGGCGGCGAGAACATCCACCCGGCCGAAGTCGAGCGGGTGATCGAAGCGCATCCAGCGATCCGCGAGGTGGCCGTCCTGGGCGTTCCGGATCGTCGCTGGGGCGAAATCGTGGGCGCCTGCTATGTGCTGCATGACAGTGCGGATCCGCCGAGCGACGAGGAACTGACCGCCTATGCACGGCGCTCCCTCGCCGGCTTCAAGGCGCCGGCGCTTTGGAGACGGATGGCCGAACTGCCGCGCAACGCGGCCGGCAAGGTGCTTCGAAAGTCGTTGATCGCCGAGTTTCTGGCGCGTGATGCAACGCCGGCCTGAGGCGTCAGAGCCGAAGCACGTGCCGGGCGTTGCCTTGCAGAAAGCGCGGCCAAACAGCTGGCGCGAAGGGCAACGCGCGCAGTTCGGTCATTGTGCGCTCGACGGAAAGACCTCGCGGAAAATAACCGGCGAAAAGTACGCGGTCGGGCGCCCGCTTATTGGCGAACTCGATGATGGCGCGGGGATAATGCTTCGGCGCCATGGCGCTGGTCGAGTAGTAGAGGTTTGGCCACTTGGCCATCAGCGAGATCGCCAGGTCGATCCAGGGCAGGGCGCCATGCCGCATGACGATCTTCAGGGTCGGAAAGAAGTGGCAGACGGCGTCCAGGCGGATCACCTCCTGAGGCTCGCAGGCCACAGCCGGCCCCGGGACGCCGCAGGTCGTGAACACCGGCAGGCCCATCTCCTCGCAGGCGGCGTAGATGGGATAGGCGCGCCGGTCGTCGATCGGGACGGGCGGGTTATAGAAGGCCGGGATAAGGCTGACGGCGCGAACATCGTAACGTTCGACGGCCACCCTCAATTCGCGGATCGCCTCCACACCGCGGTTGGGATCGATCGTGTAGGCCGGGACGAAGCGATCCGGGTGCGAGGTGATGGCGGCGACCGCCACGGAATCGTGCGGCTCGAACTCGATCAGGGCCTTGCCGATCCCGTGCCGGTCCATGTGCGGCAGCAACAGGTCCGCCCCCTCACGCCCCTGGTCCTCCGGTCCAAGGACCGGGGCCTTGAACAGGTGGCCGACGGAGGAACCGCCCTCCTTCTCCGGCAGCGGGCGAACGTCCATCAGGGTGTCGATGATTCCGCCGTCGAGCTTCCAATCGAACGGCAACTGGCCCCCGGACTTTGCCGAGTCGTTCTCTCCGTGACCGGCCATTCCACGTCTCCCCGCGAGCTCCCGCAATGACTGGCTCGTCGGCCCCAGTAGGGGCCGCGGCTCACCATCGTCAACCAGCCCCGAGGTTGGTCGAGCGCGGCGAGCGCACTTCAAACCGAGGATGTGGCCATGACCACTGAACCGCCCCTCGCAGCCCAGATCGCGCCTGCCCACCGCTTCGACGTCCACGCGCTCGAACGACGCCTACGCGCCAGCATCGAAGGCTTCGGCGACGACATGGCTATTCAGCAGTTCCAAGGCGGCGCATCCAACCCGACCTTCCTGTTGACCACGAAGACGGCGGACGGCCCCGCCCGATACGTGCTCCGCAAACAGCCGCCGGGACCGCTGCTGGCCAGCGCCCACCAAGTCGACCGGGAGTATCGGATCATGGCGGCGCTGAAGGCGAGCGACGTGCCGGTTCCGGTCATGCGCCACCTGTGCGAGGACCCTGAGGTCATCGGCGCCCAGTTCTACGTCATGGACTTCCTCGAAGGGCGGGTGTTCCGCGACGCCCGACTTCCCGGCGTGGCGCCGGCGGATCGCGCGGCGATCTACGACGAACTGAA
>Ga0068860_100001722_pt1 | contig 23339 bp, 19 predicted proteins | sample KBSSwiS32_FD_66597 | JGI IMG/M metagenome (GOLD analysis project Ga0068860, IMG submission 66597) | Switchgrass rhizosphere microbial communities from Kellogg Biological Station, Michigan, USA - KBS Switchgrass S3-2 | ecosystem: Host-associated > Plants > Roots > Rhizosphere > Soil ...
GTTCGTCCGTCCGTCCAGATCTCACGCCAGAGATCCATGTACTGGAGCAGGATGAAGGTCCGGGTCGGCATTGTCGTGATCGTCATCCCTCGGATCTCGTTGGTCATGTTCTGGGGAAAACCATAGGGATCGCAGTAGCGGACGTGCATATCGTTCGTGCCGGCGGGACTGTATTTCGTGAGCGGCTTGTTCCGGTCGAACAACTGCTGGCCCAGCGGCGTCAGCGGTGGCGCAGGCGGATTCTTGGGATTGACGCGGCTCCTCGGCACAGCGGCGCCAGATGACGCTCCGGCCCATGTCCCGGTGAGGTCGCGCTTCGGCGCAGGGCCACCGTCGCCGACGGCCCTGTCAGCCGGGTAGTACTTCCACGGAGACCGTGGCGCGTTGTTCTGTTGGTTGTTCTGGGCGGCGGCGAGGACTGCCAGCAGGAGCACGGTCGCTACGCTTGCGATTGCGCCGATGTACGGATGTCGCATCGTCATACCCTCTACTTTGCGTCGATCCCGGACGGCCTCGCGAGCGTGTCGCGATACTCGATGGCCTCTGACGGGATACAGAGTGTCTCGGCAAAATCCTGCGCCTTCATCCAGTAGAAGTTCGCGCGCATGAACGTCCAGGGTTTCGTGTAGTACTTGGGATCGTCGACCGTCACCGTCAATTGCAGGTTGTACTGATCGGTGCGTGTGTAGCGCTCCTGGATATGCGCCATCGCGCTGCGCGGATGCCCGGCCTCATCCAGCCACGCCCGTTCGTCGAGGCCTGTCGTATCGATGACAAGCGTATTGTCGTTTTCCCAGTGGCCTACTGAATAGCCGTAATAGCGCGACTCCGGCGCGTCGCGTACGTCGACGGCCTTCGGAAGCGCTCGTCCATCAGTCCAGATCTCGCGCCAGACGCGCTGCTGCTCATACGCGATGAGGATGCGGTTCGGCGCCGATCCGAAGAGCGTGCCTCCCCGGCTGCTGACGGCGTGTGCCAGCAGGTCGCGCGGAAAGCCGAGCGGATCGCAGGTGATGAATGGATCGTTCGACGCCCCCAGGCTCTCGCTCCTCGTGGCGTCGCCGTAGGCCTTCCGCAGCTTGAATTGCGCCTCGCCGGCGGGTGTCATCGGCGGCACGCGATCGGGCTTGTTGCTCTGCGGCCCAACCCACGCGCCCGAGAGGTCACGCTTGGGTGCCGGGCCAGGCGGATTTGGCATCCTCGGTACGCCCTCGGACACGAACTCTTCGCCACTGCTGCGCTGCCGGCCTTGAGCCATGGGCTGCGCGTCGTAAGCGGCAAGCAGCGCGAGCACTGCGGCCAGTGAAGCCAGGATCGAGTTGCGCACCATCTGCCTCCGCGTCATGTGTACTCACAAAAATAGCCGGACGATTCCGCCCGGCTGCTGTCGTGACGTGTGAATCACTATCGATGTAGAACGCGTACTTTACGCCGAATCGGGCACTGCAGCTCGAGATGTCAGAGATCGCGCAGTGCGTCCGGAATTATTTCCTGGATCTCCGGTGGCAGCGACGTCAAATCGGTGGCCCAGGTGTGGCGGCAATTTGCGCACGTCAGCATCATAACTGTCGTGCTTTTCACGATGAGCAAGCTGCCCACGTGCTGACACTTCGGGCACGGAATCGGAAGGGGACGATTGGTATTGGGCACCGGAGGTCAGGATCGTAGATCCATCTGATGCCGCTTGCATAGATGGGATTGCGGTTCGCAATCCGCAGGCATTGAAGATGGAATTATGGAAATCAGTTGGTCGCCGTCTCCGCGATGCCGAAAAGTGAAAGCAAGAGGCGGGTCTGAAGACCCGCCTCGACGTCGGGTGGGCGAAATCAGAAACTAACGAGCCGCAGCGGGCTTGGCGAACTTCGCCGCGTCAACTGGCGCGTTCGGCTGCACCGATTCCAGGTTGACCGTGTACTGGCCATCAACCCACGTCATCTGAAACGTAAAGGGCATCTTGACCCCGACGCCAGGTACGTCACGGTAATCCGAATACGTCACATGCAGAGGGACGGTGCCGACCACGGTCGGGGCATACCGCGTCTGCCGCACGAGCAGCCCTGACGCCTTGTCGAAGTACAGCTTCACGGGAACGCGCTCGGTCACTCCCTGGACGACGAACACGGGCTTCTCGTCGATGCTGACGGGAGGGAAATCTGCGCGCAAGCCAGTGAGGAGTTGTTTGATGCCCGCGGGAAACGTCAGCTGCGCATCCACCCGCGCGCCGACGAGATCAGCGCCGACAAGTGGAATCATCGCGACAGGCGAGAGGTCGCGTGGCGCTGCATGCCACGCCTCGCGACCGTCGTACACAGTTGCCGAATCGCCACTCACCATATGGGCGACCAGCGCCCGCTGGTTCGGCCCCTTCGCATAGATGTCGACGGGCACTTTCGAGAAATCCGAATCGAATCCTTCGTAGGTTCCCTTGGCCGTAAAGCTCGTCAGCTTGGCGAGCGCCTGCGCGCCGCCGATAGCCTGCAGGTACTTGTCGAGAATCTGATCGGCGGTCGCCGTGACGCGTGTGCCCGGTATCGCTTCCGCTTCGTCTGGATCATCGGGTGGCGGTTCGCCGTACTGCTGGGCGAGGCTCGGGATGACCTTCGGCTTCTGACTTCCGCGATGGCAGGTGTAGCACGTGACGAACGGGCGTCCGCCGAAATTCGCCTCGTTGATCGCCTTGACCATCCTGATCATCTGGCGCGCCCGGTTCTTTATCGGGGTGTCGACCGCGTAATTGGCCCAATCGCTCGCGCTGGCTCCGCCGTGGCAATCGGTGCAGTTCAACGCGAGCGACGCGGCGAAAAATCCCATCGTGTTCATGAACTCGCGGACGGGAATGCCTTTGAGCTCGGTGACATTCTTGAACGCTTGTTCCGAGAGTTGTGTTGGCTGTGCTCCCGCCTGTGCTGCAGGCCGTGCCTGACCGGAGACCGAGACACTCACCAGCACCCACATCGTCACGAGCGTCGCGCCACACAAGGTTGTCCACCGACTGAGCTTCATCTCATGTCCTTTCCCTGTACTACGAAAGCCGCTCGGACTATACATCCGGGCAAGATTCGTGTTCAAATCACGCCGCGTTCAAGGAGATCTCGAGATGCGTCACTCGCTTGCGCGATCCGTCATCCGCCTGCTCGTTCTGCTGGCGTTTGCGTCGGTGGCCATGGCTCAGGGAACGAAACTCCCGGGCAAAGACAGTTTGTATAACGGCAACCGCTTGAAGCCGGATCCAACTCCTGGCGGCCCGGCACCCGTGCGCGATATCAGCGGCTCCTGGGCCGGCAACCTGACACCCGATCGCGGGGAAATTCCCCCACTGACGCCAGCCGGTCAGAAATTATTCGCACTCAACAGACCTGAAACCGAAGTCGGCACGGGCCACTCGAACGATCCGATGAACACGTGCGATCCACTGGGTATCCCCAGAAACACGGTGTTCGAGACGCGCGGTCTCGCGTTCGGGACGATGGGGCCTGACCGGCTCGTGGTACTCCATCAATATCAGCGAATCTGGCGGTACGTCTGGATGGACGGCAAGCACCCGCTGCCGACGAAGTTCGATGTCCCAGGCGGGGTACCCTCGCGGTACTACGGATATTCGATCGGCCGCTGGGAGGGCGACAACACGCTCGTGATCAACACGGTTGGCGTGAACGATTCCACGTGGCTGGACAAGGCCGGGCATCCGCACAGCGTGGAGGCGAAGATCGAGGAGCGCTACACACGCGTCGATCACAACCACCTGCAGATGGTCGTCACCGTGGAGGATCCGAAGGTCTTCACCAAGCCGTTCGTGCTCTCGAAAAACGAGTACCGATGGATTCCGGATCAGGAAGCAGAAGAGCAGATGTGCGTCCCTTCGGAAATGATCAACTACATGAAGACCATTAGCGATCCGGCATTCGGCGTGGCCAACGGAGACGCAACGAAGCGATGAACAAGGGATTTGCTCTCGCCACGGCCGGTCTGCTCATCGCCGCGTCGGCTCGAGGTCAGGAAAAGCCGCTGATGGCGGAGGATGTTTTCAAGAACATCCAGGTGCTCAAAGGGATCCCGGTCAAGGAGTTCATGAACACCATGGGCTTCTTTTCGGCCGCCACCAATCTGAATTGCATCGACTGTCATTCGCCGCAAAGCGAAAGCCTCGAGGGCTACGCGATCGACACGCCGAGGAAGCAGACGGCGAGGCGAATGGTCCTGATGGTGAATCAAATCAATCAGGCCAATTTCGGTGGCCGGAAGATGGTGACCTGTTATACCTGCCACCGCGCGAGCGATCGGCCGGAAGCGGTTCCGAGCTTGCTGGATCAATATAGTGTCCCCGAGGACGATCCCAACCGCGTCGAAGTGGTTCCCGCCGGACCGGTGCAATCGGTGAAGAAGATTTCCGCCGATCAGATTCTGGACAAATACCTTCAGGCAATCGGCGGCGCGGCCCAGGCAGCCCGACTCACGAGCTTCGCCGCGAAGGGGACCTACGAGGGGTACGACACGCTGTCGGCGAAGGTACCGATTGACATCTTTGCCAACTCGCCAAATCAGATGGCGACAGTCGTCCACACGCAGAACGGCGACAGCGTGACGACGTACGATGGTCGGAGCGGATGGATTGCGGCCGCCGACAAGTTGATGCGCGTGCTCCCGCTGGATGGTGGCGATCTCGAGGGGGCGAAGATGGATGCGTCGCTCTCGTTCCCCGCGCGAATCAAACAGGACTTCCAGTGGCGCACCGGATTCCCGTCGGTGACGATCGACGATCAGCCGGTGGAAGTCATCCAGAACGCGGCCCGCGGCGCGACCGGAGCGAAGCTGTACTTCGATAGCGAGTCGGGACTGCTGGTGCGGCAGGTCCGCTTTGTTGATACGGCCGTCGGCGTGATCCCGACACAGATCGACTATTCGGATTACCGCGACGTCGCCGGCGTGAAGGTGCCGTTCAAACGCGTCATCACCTGGACCGATGGGCGATCGACGATCGAGCTGGCTCAGGTACAGCCGAACGTACGCGTCCAGCCGGCGCAGTTTGCGAAACCGGCGGCCCCGAGGGCGAAAGCGCCGGCGCCGTAATGTTGACAGCATGCGAGGCGGTCGCGTATACAGGCCGCGATAGATCAGGACCGGAATTGGAAGGAAAAGCGCGATGAGAATCAGGTTTGCCGGTGTGGTGGTGGCCGCGTGGTATCTCCTCGGTGTGGCCGCGTCAGCCCACCACGGTTTCAACGTCGAGTTCGACGGCACCAAGTGCATGGATCTGAAGGGCACGCTCACGGGCGTCATCTGGGAGAACCCGCATGCCTATCTCCAGATGGATGTGAAGGACGCCGGTGGCAGCACGGTGAACTGGCGCCTCGAGATGATCACGCCGAACGCGCTGAAGCGGAACGGCACCACGCGACAGGATTTCACCGCGAACATGGGGAAGGAAATGAACGCGCGCGCGTGCCCGGCCAAGGTGGACGGTGACTCGCGCGGCGCCGCCGAGTACATCAAGCTGTCGGACGGCATCCTGCGGATCGTCGGACAGATTCCGGAGCGCGGCATGACTCCGGACAAGCTCAATTTCTAAGGAGCTCCGAGATGAAACGGACAGCTGGAATTGTCGCGGCGCTGGTCTGCTTCCTCCTGGTGCCGCTGCTCGCGCAGCGCGGGTCGGGCCAGGGAGGGGGGCGTGGAGCGGCGCCCGCCGCGGCCGCCGCGCAGGGAGCCAAGCCGCCGGTGAAGATTGCCGGCGACTTCGACAAAGTCAAGATTCTCGAGCCTGGCGCTGCGACGCCTCGTACCGCGGACGGCCATCCCGATTTGAGTGGTCGGTACTACCCGAACCACGCGGGCCGGATGCTCCAGGGCGCGTACCGGATCCCCGAGCCGATCATGCGGCAGTTCGACCCGGCCAAGACGCCGCAGGAAAACCCGGTGTTCAGGCCCGACGCGGTCGAGAAGTATCAGCACCCGACGCCGTACGGGACGTGTCCTCCAGGCGGCACACCGACTTCGATCACGACGCAGGCCACGGAGCACGGGCCGCTCGAAATCGTTCAAGTGCCAGGTCGAGTGTGGCTGCTCACAGAGTTCCCGCAGACGATCCGCATGATCCCGACCGACGGGCGGAAGCATTCGCCCGATCCGGACCCGACCTTCAATGGAGAGTCGGTGGCCCATTGGGAGGGCGATACGCTCGTCGTTGACACGATCGCCATCGACACCAGGATGCGCAACATCTCGGTCGGCAGGACCGGCGACGCCAACGCCTGGCTGCATAGCGAAAAAGAGCACGTCATCGAGCGCTTCAGCCGCCCGTCGAAGAACTATTTGATGTACCAAGTGACGGTCGAGGATCCCGAAGTGCTGGTGAAGCCGTTCACCTCCGCGCCCCATGTGTGGACGCTTGCGCAGGATCCGAACGACGTCTGGACCGAATACATCTGTACCGCGAACGAGGAGCCGGACGTCTACAAGAACCTGGATTCGAAGACGAAGCAGGAGTACGAGCGGAGCGGCCGGGACGGCACGGCGCCAGCGGGTCGCGGAAGGTAGCGGAAAGAAAGGAACCTCATGACAACCAGGCTGGCGGCGCTATCGATGTTTGCGGGTGTTCTGGCAGTGTCTTCTCCTGTGTTCGCGCATCACGGAAACGCCGCGTACGACGGATCGGTCGTCGAGCTCAAGAACGCCACGGTCACGAAGCTGGCGTGGGCGAACCCTCACACGATCATCGAATTCGACGTGAAGGACGATAAGGGACAGCCCGTACATTGGGCCGCCGAACTCGGCAGCCCTTCCGCACTGGGCCTGATCGGCTGGAGCAAGACGTCCGTATCGCCTGGCGACACAATCACCGTTTTCGTTCACCAAGCGAAGTCGAAGAACCCGGTCGGACGCATCGACCACATTGTGTTGGCCGACGGTACCAGCCTGCGCGACAGCGGCGGTGGTGGCGGAAATAACGACGTGGACAACGCACGCGGCCGCGGCGGCCGTGGTGGCCGTGGTAACCGCGGCGGAGCGGATCCGAATTGACGGCGGGGCGTGAAGCGGTCGTGGGGCGCCCCTTTACGGGGTGCCGGTTACCGTTTGACTCGCGGGACTGACTTGCCGGTCACCTGAATCCAGTCCACCCGTGATCCTCCACCGGAGCCGTGGCCGGCTCCCCGCATCAAGTCGGTAAAGCCGATCTCCTCGACGCGGCTCAGATCCGGGTTATCCACCCACTTTGCCTCACGGCCCTCGACGACCTGCGTGATATCGAGATTCCGCCAGCGCACGTCATAGAGCTGGATTTCCGACTCCACCCAGTCGGTGGAGAGGCCGACCGCCTTGTCGCCAATCAGCCACGTGCCGTCGGCGAGTTTCAGGATCGGGCGGAGCAGATGGAAACCGCTGACCCTGGTACGCCACCTGATCGTCGCCAGCCCGCTCAAGTCCACGTCGTTGTTCTTGTCCCTGAGCGTGATCGCCCAGTTCGATGTGCACAGCAGCGACATCACGTAGGTAATGTCTTCGTTATAGGGCTGGGTGACGGTGCGGGTGCCCGCCTTGTCGCCGTACAGCCGCACCTCGAGGTTCGGGTTCTTGACGTCACCCGCAACGATCGTGTGCTCCGGCTCCCGCTCGTTGTTCTGATTGGGCACGCTGGTGTCGTACTTCCAGTCTTCACGGAAGAAGACCGGAGGATAGTGCGCGGTCACCGCACCGCCCAGCTGGCCGGGTCGAGGGCCGCCCCGTCCGCCCTGCGCCTCTCCTCGTTGTGCGTCGGGCGACGCCGTCAAGCACAGGGTCAATAGACCCAGCACCGATATCCACGCGAGTCGCGACATCACTTTGGCGGCTCCGCTCCATAACGGGACGGTGTCGAATCGTCCCTGTCCGCGAGGACCGTACCGTCAGCGAGAATCACCTTGTTGGTGCGTCCCACCTTCACGCCGCTTTTCGCCTGATACACGTATGCAGTGATCACGTCTCCCGCCCTCAGCGTCGTGCGGCTCCAGCCAAGCAGCGTCATCGACGGCGGGCTGCCGATCTCCATCGTCCATTTCTGTACTTCGCCTGTCGCCGTCTTGTAGTCGAACTTGATCAGCGAATGCGGGTTCATCCAGTCGAATTCGGTGACGACGCAGCCTTTCATTTCCATCGGCTTGTCGGCATACGCGGCGTCGCCGTGATGGGCGGCGATCGGCGTGCTCAGCGCCAGAAGCACGGCAATCATCGGAACGAACGCTCGAACTCTCAGCCTCATCGTCATCCCCTCATCTTCCACGCCCACCGCCGCCGAGGCGCTGCTGCTGCGCATCGGGATAGCTGCCGGCCGGATCGCCCTGTTCCTGCAAGTACTTGAGCGTCTCCGACGGTACGCAGAGCCACTCGTTGATTTTTTGATTTGGAACCCATCGATAGAAGTACGTGCCAAGCGAAAACGGCTTGGTGAACATCTTCGGGTCGTCGATCGTCATGGCGACCTTCATCGTGTTGTGGTCGACGCGCGTCCAGCGCTCCTGGACGTGCGCCATGACGGAGTGCGGTGTCCCGTCACGCAGCAGCCATGTTCTCTCGTCGAGACCGGTGGTGTCGATCACGAAGTTGTAGTCATCCTCCCAGCGACCGACGGAGTAGCCCATGTAGGTCGGATCGAGGGACTCTCTGTCGTCACCGCCGACCTTCGTTGGGAGGGCCCGTCCGTCTGTCCACACTTCACGCCAGAAACCGCCGAACTGCAGGAGGAAGACCACCCGATTCGGCATCGTCGACACCGACATGGCGCGGTTCTGATAGATGAAATTCAGCGGGAACCCGAGCGGATCGCAGAAGCGTGCGCTTGGATCGTTGGTGCCTGCCGGCCCGAATCGTCCAATCGGTTTCCGTTGACTCAAGACTTGCTGGCCGAGCGGTGTCAACGAGGGCCTCTCGGCTGCTGCGCCTCGCGGAATCGCATCCGTCGATCCTGGTCCGGCCCACGTCCCCGACAGGTCGCGCTTTGGCGCCGGCCCGCCATCCCCCTCGATGGTGTCGAGCGGGTAGTACACCCACGGCGATTTCGCCTGCTTGGCCTGGGATGGCGCCTGGGCAATGAGCAATGTCGAGGCAAACACCCCTGCGGCGAGCGCCACGGCCATGCCCGCCAATGCGTGTCGCATTTTCGGTCCCTTTCCAAGTCCGCCTTCGCGAATCGCTTCGGCGGGACAAGTGTGGCCGAGAGGATACCGCGTTTCCAGTTGACAGTCATTGGACGAATCGCCTAGATAGGTGTCCGACAATCAGCAGGTTCTGGACTGATGAGCAGCACCCCCAAGCCATCGAGAAGAGATTTTCTCGCTGCCACCGCCGCGACGAGTGTCGCGCTGGGAATGGGGCAGGTCGCCGGTGCCGCGGCTGCGCAACAGGCGACTGGCTCGAGACCCGACAACCCGCTGACAAAGGGTGAGCCCGAAATCTATCGAGGCACGGCCGCTGGCGCTGTACTCGCGCAGCTGAGAGCCGCCGGCGTTCGCACCCTGTTCCACACCAACACGAGCGGATTCGTTCCGTTCTGGGAAGCGATCTACGCCGCCGGCGACGTGCAGGTCATCAACATGACGCACGAGGGGCAGGCGGTCGCCGCAGCGGCGGGCTACACGATGGCCAGCCGCAATCTCGGGTTCTTCTTCGGAAGCCATGTCGGCATTCCCAACGCCTTGAGCAACACGTACAACGCGTGGAAAGACCGCGTCCCCTTGTTGCTGACGTATTCGGGTGGCCAGCGGGAGGAAGGGAAGGACGGTTTCGAGTGGTGGGACAATACGCTCGGACCGACCGAAGCGTTCACGACGTGGCGTGGTGATCTCGAACCTGAGGACGTCACCGATACGCTGCGTCTCGCGATCAAGTTTGCGTTCGGGCCGCCAAGCGGCCCGGTGACGCTGACCTTCGGCGCGGGCGGCGAGAAGGTCGAGGCGCCGATTCATCCGATCGATCTCGCCACGATGCGCGCCAAGTCGCGGGCGCCGGCGGACGTCATCGAAAAGCTTGCGCGATGGCTGATCGAAGCTGAAAACCCGCTCTTCGTCGTCGGCTCCCAGGTCGGGATCGAGGGTGCGTACGCCGAGATCCTCGCCCTTGCCGAAAAGCTTTCCGTCCCGGTCGCGGAGACCTTGCACAGCCTGTACGCGAATTTCCCGAACGACCATCCGCTATTTGTCGGGGAATTGCAGGCGCAGCGGTATCCACGCAAGCAGGACCTGCTGATCAGTTTCGGCGAGAGCTTCACGGCGGGACGTGAAGATGAACGCGGCCTGACGGCCAGTGGGCAGCGTCCCATCGTTCACATCAGCCACGAATCCCAGGCGCTTGGACGATCGTTTGCCCCCGACGTGAGCATCCTGTCCGACCTGCGCGCAGCCATCCGTGATCTGTCCGACGCCGTGGACGCGATTGCCACCAAAGATCGAATTGCCAGGATTCGGTCGACTCGCCTCGCCACCGTGTCCGCGCTGACGGGCAACCTGAGACAGTCGCGAGAAATCGCCTTGCGCGCGAATTTCGACAGCAGCCCCATCACCTGGGAGCGCGTCGGTTTCGAGCTGGAGAAGGTGCTCGACAAAGACGCGGTGATCGTCCCGGAACTCGGAACGCAGTACTACAAGATTTACCGGCAGCTGAAACTCGGCGGCTCGAACAAGCAGCGCATTGGACGCACCAAAGGTGACGCGCTGGGCTGGGGAGTGGCCGCGGCGTTCGGCGTGAATCTGGCGCTGCCCGAGCGGCAGGTCGTTGCGCTGCAGGGCGACGGCGGATTCCTGTTCAACCAGTCCGAGGCGCTGTGGAGTATCGCGCGCTACGAGGCGCCGATGCTCATCGTCGTGATGAACAACCACTCGTACAACGAGAGCCGTGCGCGGAACATGCTCAACGGCGGCACGTTCTACGAGGCGGGCAAGGACTTCAACGGATACCTCGGCGACCCGAGCGTTGAATTCACGAAGATCGCCGAAGCCTACGGGTTGAGGGGTGAGAAGGTGACCCGGGCAGCCGATCTCGCGCCGGCCCTGCAGCGCTGTCTTCGAAGCATGCGCGACGGCAAGGCTGTCGTGCTCGACGTCGATGTCGCTGTCGATGGCGCGCCAATCAGCCAGCCGACCTGGTATCAGAAGCACTCCATCGCGGATATCCGGAAAAAGAGGCTCAATGGGTAAACGCCTGGTCCTTGTGGCGATGACTCTGGTGATGTCGTGGCCCAGCACCGTGGGGGCTCAACGCGGCGACGATCCGCAGATCGAAAAGGGCCGCGTTGTGGTGGCGCAGGTCTGCACGACGTGTCACACGACGCTCGGCCGGATGCTCCAGGTCCACAAGCAGACCCAGGAGCAGTGGCGAGAGCTGGTTTTCTTTATGATTAGCCGCGGCGCGCAAGTGATGCCCGACGAGATCGACGCGGTTACGGCATTTCTTGTTGCGAATTCCGGACGTGAACGGCCCGCGGCTCGAAGCCCGGGTCAACCGGAGAAAACGCGATAGAGTCCGCCTTTAAGCGGACCTATCAATCGGAGGCGAGTCATGAGACCACGGGTCGGCTATCTGCGGATCTTCGCGACGCTCGTCATCGTCGCGGCCGTTTCGCTCATCGCGAATGCACAGGACGGTCGTGGCGGCGGCCGTGGGGGTGGCCGTGGCGGCCGTGGCGGGGAACAGGGCCCCCCGCCGCCGAAGGACGTCGTCGCGCCTGCGATCCCCGGCGTCGTGGCCGCCGGCACACACATCGAGCTCGTCGCGTATCCCGTGCAGGGTACCGAGGGACCGGTCAGGCTTCTCGACGGCAGCGGCGTCCTCTGGACTGAGAGAAATGTTTCGCACATCTCGAAAATCGATCTGAATGGCAATCGATCGACGTTCGTCGAGAGCGCAGAAGGAGCCAACGGTCTCGGGTGGGATTCGAAAGGCCGGTTGATCGCAGTGCTTCGTCCGCGGTCCGGCGGCGAGAAGGTCGCCGCGATCTACCCGCCGACCAGCCTGGAGACACTCGCAGACAGTGTCGACGGCAAACCCTTCAACGCGCTGAACGATCTCGTTGTCAGCACCAAGAACGACATCTACTTCACCGACACTCAGGGCATTTATTTCCTGCGGCCAGGCGGCAAGGCGAAGAAGGTGGCGGACTTCAAGAACATGAATGGAGTTGTGCTAAGCAGCGACGAGAAAACGCTGTACGCCAATCACAAGGACGGCGAGTACATCCTGGCGTTCGACGTGCAGCCGGACGGCTCGCTGAAGAACCAGCGCAACTTCGGCAAGTACAAGAGCGTCACGACTCCCGGTGCGGCCGATCCGCGGCTCGCCGAAGACAACGGCGCCGACGGCATGGCGATAGACGATGCCGGTCGGATCTATACGGCCACCAACGTCGGCGTGGAGGTGTTCAGCCCGAAGGGCGAGTACCTCGGTGCGATCCCGATCGGTCTCTGGGGAGCCGAGCAGAACAGGATCGAAAAACCGCAGAACCTTACCTTCGCGGGCCCCGACAGAAAGTGGTTGTATACCGTCGGGTCAAACGCGATCTACCGCGTGCAGCTGCTCGCCGCGGGCATCAAGAGTCGGGGAAAGTAGACCGTAGACAACCGGAAACACGAGTAACGGAGGGGAAGCCGTGCTGAGAATCGGCAAGAGTATCTTGGCGTTCGGGTTCGTACTGTTGCTGCCGGTCGTGGCCTTCGCGCAGGCAACGATCAGCGGCGTCGTCAGGGATGCGTCAGGCGCCGTGCTTCCGGGCGTCACTGTGGAAGCGTCCAGTCCTGCACTCATTGAAAAGGTCCGGACGACCGTCACCGACGGCACCGGCCAGTACGCGATACCGGACCTCCGGCCCGGGATCTACTCCGTGAAGTTCACGCTCACCGGTTTCTCCGCGGTGGAGCGCGAGGGCGTTGAGCTGTCCGGGACCTTCACCGCGCGCATCAATGCCGACATGCGGGTCGGTGGTCTCGAGGAAACGATCAAGGTCACCGGTGAGACGCCGGTAGTCGACGTCCAGAGCACACAGCAGGAGCGCGTGCTGGATCGCGAGGTCCTCGACGCGCTGCCCAACGCCGGACTTCGAACGGCCCTCGGCGTGCTGATTCCGAGCGTCGACTTCCGTCGTCAGGACGTCGGCGGCGCGGGCGTGAGGGCCGTGACCGGCAACATGGTGGCGCACGGCGCGAGATCCGAAGATGCCGGTACGACCTTGAACGGGATGTCGATTGCCTCGTTCGGCACCGGCGCCGCGACGGCGACGATCTTCATGAACCCGATGGGCATTCAGGAAATGACCATCGATACCGGTTCAAACGACGCCGAGCTGCACGCGGGTGGCGTACGGACGAATTACACCCTGCGCGAAGGCGGTAACACGTTCCACGGCGTCGTCTTCGGGGCGTATGCGCCCGGCAAGCTGCAGGGCGACAACCTGACCGATTCCCTGAGGACGCGCGGCCTGACCGAGCCAAACACCATCAAGGCGAACTGGGATATCAACCCAGCGTTCGGCGGCCCCATCCTGCGTGACAAGGTCTGGTTCTTCGGCGCCGCGCGTTACAACGTGACGTCAGACTATGTCGCGGGACTGAAATGGAACAAGAACACCAATAACCCGAACGCCTGGACCTACGAGCCCGACGAGAGCCGTCGCGTGTGGAACGAGCAGAAACAGCCGGACGAGCAGGTGCGCGTCAGCTGGCAGGCGACGCCGCGGAACAAGCTGGGCGGCACTTACTACAACACCAGCTATTGCTTCTGCCCGACCGACGCCTCGGCAACGCTGTCGTGGGAAGCAGGTCAGCGTGCCGAGTACCCCTTCCAGCGGCTCGTCACCGGCGACTGGACGCTGCCCCTGACCAGCCGCATGCTCATTGAAGCGAATGGCCTCGTCTACAAGTCGCAGAGCAACCGCATACCCTGGGACGGCCTGGCGCAGGGGATCATCCCGGTCCAGGAGCAGAACACCAGCATGCGCTATCGGGCGGCCGACTCCTATCGCGTCCAGGACCAGAGCGTCTACAACATCAGCGGTGCGTTCTCCTACGTGACCGGAGCGCATGCCATCAAGGTTGGAGGCTCCGATAAGTTCGGCGATCTCGGTCAGAGCGAATACGACCTGTCGCCGGTTAGCTATCGTCTGCGTGGAGGGGTGCCGAATCGCATCACCGAACGCGCCCTCGGGACCTGGAGAGCCAATGTCGATGCCGACCTGGGCCTCTATGCCCAGGATCGGTGGACGCACAGCAAGCTGACGTTCAACTACGGCCTGCGGTACGACTACTTCGCCAGCAGCTACCCGGCGCAGCACATTGGTCCGACGACGCTCGCCCCGAACCGTGACATCACGTTCCCGGCGCAGCCGGGGCTCGGTTCGCTGCATGACCTCTCGCCGCGGCTGGGTGCCGCCTACGATCTGTTCGGTGACGGGAAGACCGCGGTGAAGGTGAGTTTGAATCGTTACGTGCTCGCGATGGGCCCCGACGTCAGCTTCATCCAGCTCGCGAATCCGTCGCGTAATCTCGTCACCAGCGCGACGCGTACGTGGACGGACGCGAACCGCGACTACGTGCCGCAGTGCGACCTCTTGAACGTTCGCGCGAACGGCGAGTGCGCCGCGCTGTCGAATGAAAACTTCGGCACGGTGGTGACCAACCTCACCTACGACAAGGACACGTTGACCGGATTCGGCAAGCGGAACTTCAACTGGGAGTTCTCCGCGGGCGTGCAGCGCGAACTGGTGCCGCGCGTCTCGGCCGACTTCACTTACTTCCGGCGCTGGTACGGAAACTTCGTGCTCGTCGACGATCTCGCGATCGGGCCAGCCGACTTCGACAAGTACACGATCACCGCGCCGAAGGATCCGCGGCTGCCCGGCGGCGGCGGTTATCCGGTCGAGGGCTACGACATCAAGCCCACGAAATTCGGCGTCGCGGCGCAGCCGTACGTGACGCTCTCACGCAAGTACGGGAAACAGCAGGACTACTGGGACGGCATCGACGCCACCGTCAACGCGCGTCCGCGCGAAGGCCTGTTTTTCCAGGGCGGCGTGAGTACTGGGCGCCGCGTGGAAGACAACTGCGACGTCATTACGAAGGTGGACAACCCCAGCGCGCTCTACTGCCACCGCGAAGAGCCGATGCTGACCTTTGTCAAAGGGTACGGTTCTTACACGATTCCGAAGGTGGACGTGGTGATCAGCGGGACGTACCAGACCAAACCGGGTCCGCTCGTGCTGGCCATCTATACCGCGACAAACGCGGAGATCGCGCCGAGCCTCGGGCGCAACCTGGCAGCGGGCGCCACATCGAACGTCGATGTCCACCTTCTGGCACCTGGCCCCTACACCACCACCAACGGTGGGTCAGGACAAGTTCATGGTGAGCGCCTCCATCAGGTCGACTTCCGCTTCTCGAAGCTGCTGCAGTTCGGCGGCACCCGCGCGCGCGCGAACGTCGACGTGTACAACGCACTCAACTCGAGCGCGGTGCTGTTGCAGAACGACACGTTCGGCGATTGGCAGCGGCCGACAGAAATCCTGATCGCCCGGTTCGTGAAGTTCAGCGTACAGTTCGATTTCTGATCCCACGTAAGGAGGCACGGCGAACGAACAGCCGTGCCTCCGAATGTCCCTGTCCTACGGCCGACGTCTGCTGATCACGATCGCCCCTACGAAAAGGGTGACGATCAACAGCAGGACGACGACGATCAACAACCCGCCCTCACTCGCGAACAGACCAATCCACCAGAACGGGGGCTGGCTGTCGGCTTGTGCTGCGATCACTGAGTGAGGAGCCGTCGTAAAGCACGCTAGTCGGTCCATTGCCAGAACCGACAGTCGTGAGTATCTTCTGGATCTCCTCCGTTCAACGGTTCCTTGTCAAGCAGTCGATGTGGTTGCGGTGCGCCGTGCTACCGCGTTGGTACCCGTTCGGTCAGCCGACGCTGCCCTTGATGTGAAGAGCGTTTCCAGGATGTCGCGGAATTCGAACCACGGACTTGGTCCACTGCTGCGCGCTCATCGTGAGCGCCAGGGTCTTACGCTCGAAGCATTGGCCGAGTCGATAAAGGTCAAACGCTCGCTGCTCAACGATCTCGAGCGAAATGATGTCTCGCGATGGCCGCCCGGCATTTTTGGCCGCGCGCTCGTACGCGAGTACGCCAAATCGATCGGGTTGCCGACCGATGACGTGGTCAGACAGTTTCTCGAGCTGTTGTCTCCGGCGCAACGGAGCGACGCCGGGCTGTTACCATCCGACGCTGCAGTCGACCATGCGACGGCCGAGTTCCGACTGACGTTGGCGAACGTTCCGGACCAAACCAGCCGCCAGCTTACGCAGCGTCTGGTTGGCGCTGCGGGCGAAGTGGTGTTCGTGCTGGCCACCGGATGCGTTGTCGCACTGGCGACTGGGCTGCCGATCTGGACGTCGACCGCGATCGTCGCGCTGATCTGGTTGCCGACAGCAGCGGTGGTTTGTGGTCACGAGAGGTTATATCGGACCCTGCGTGTCGACCGATGGCGAATCTTCTCGATGCATCCGCAAACCACTTCGTTGATCGTCGAGCCGGACGTGCAGGCAGAGCCTTCGAGCCAGGCATCCATCCTCTGAGTTCCCTGCGGATCAACGGACGTTGCTTGCGGTGAATTGTTGCGGCGTCGTAACAGACAGCTGATGTAAAGGCCGGGCTGAGCGGCTGCACCCCCGGGGACATCGCGTTACACTGCTTCCCCGACATGTGGACGTTCGTGTTCGCGTTCCTTTTTGCGGCCGGGCAATTTGGCCAAAGCAGTACGGGCGAACTGCGCGTCACAGTACGCGACTCTGGCGGCCTCCCGGTTCAGTGCGCCGTGATGCTGGTCAGCGAGGCCAACGACATTTCGCAGCAACTCGAGACCGCTGCCGACGGCGTGTCGGTCGCCAAGCGGCTGCCGTTCGGCCGGTACCGCGTTGCCATCAACCAGCCTGGGTTTGCGCCCTACGACGCGTTCGTCGAAATCGACTCCGTCCTGCCGCGGGAATACCGAATTACGCTCACGCCAGCGCCCGTTCAGGCGCAGGTGACCGTTCGGGCCGGGGACACATTGCTCGATACGCACCAAACGAGCGCGGTCAATCGCGTAGGTGCGGAGACGCTGCAACAGCGCATCACGACGCTGCCAGGCCGGTCACTCGCCGATGTCGTGAACAGCGAACCGGGATGGCTACTCGAGGCGAACGGGATCCTCCACCCGCGCGGCTCCGAATACCAAGTGCAGTACGTCGTCGACGGCCTCCCGATTACGGACAATCGCTCGCCGGCGTTCGCACCGGAGCTTGATGCGGACGAGGTGCATTCGATGACCATCCTAACCGGTGGGTACCCGGCGGAGTACGGCCGTAAGCTCGGAGGCGTGGTCGAAGTCGTTTCCGCGGCGAATCCTCGCCAAGGGTTTCACGGCAGCGCGCTCGCCTCGGTCGGCAGCTTCTCGACGGCTGGCGGTGGCGCGGCGGCGCAGTACGGATGGTCACGCACCCTCGTCGGAATAAGCGGGAGCGCGGACCACACGGGCCGTTATCTCGATCCACCTGTCGAAGAGAACTTGAGCAACAGCGGCACCGGCTCGAATGTCGCGGTGCAGTTCGAGCGCGAGCTGTCCGATGCCGATCGCCTCGGCGCGGTGCTCCGTCACGGCCAGACGCATTTCTTCGTACCCAATGAACTCGTTCAGGAAGAGGCAGGCCAGCGCCAGGAGCGGCGCAGTCACGACACAACGGCCGAGTTCTCCTACCAGCGGGTCCTCGCTTCCGCCGTCGTGGCGGATGCACGCGCGATGGTCCGGTCCCTCAGCGCTGGACTATCGTCGAATACGGCCTCGACGCCGATTGTGGCGTTTCAGGATCGCGGTTTCCGCGAAACCTACGTGAAGGGCACCGTCGCCGGCCACGCTGGCGCGCACGAATGGAAAGTCGGTCTGGATGCGGACTTCGGCTCGGTACGCGAAGCGTTTTCCTACGTGCTTTCCGACCCGACGCAATTCGATCTGAGCACCCCGCCGAGGTTCTCGTTTACGGATCGAGGCGCCGATCGTGAACAGGCAGCCTTCTTTCAGGATCAACTGCGCCTCGGCCCTTGGACGATAAACGCCGGTCTGCGGTGGGACCACTACAGCCTTCTGGTGAAAGAGAACGCCATCAGTCCACGCATAGGCGCCGCATGGTCCTGGCCACGCGCTGAACTCGTACTGCGCGCCTCATACGATCGCGCGTTTCAAACGCCGGCAATCGAGAATCTTTTGCTGGCGGGTTCCCCCACGGTCGACACTCTCAATGACACGGTCGTACGCGTACCGGTGCGGCCATCCTACGGGCATTTCTTCGAGGCTGGTGTGTCGAAGCGTCTATTCTCAATCGCCCGCGTCGACCTGACGCAGTTCTCGCGACGAATGACGAACTTTGCCGACGACGACCTCCTCCTGAATACCGGCGTGAGTTTTCCGATCGCCTTCGATCGCGCGGAAATCCGCGGCACTGAAATCAAGCTGGATGCGCCGCGCATCGGTCCCTGGTCTGGCTTTGTAAGTTACTCGAACTTGCGGGGCACCGGGTTTCTCCCGATCACCGGTGGGCTGCTGCTCGGTGACGATGCCACATCAGCGTTGACGTCGACAGAGGCGTTTCCGATTTCGCAGGATCAACGCCACACGGTACGCGGACGTATTGCCTATCAGCTCTCGGAGCGGGCGTGGGTGGCGATGGCCGGCTCCTACGGCAGCGGGTTACCAGTTGAAGTCGTCGGCGATTCCGCAGAAGCCGTCGAGCAGTACGGCCCTCGCATCGTCGAGCAGGTTGATTTCGAAAACGGCCGTGTTCGCCCGTCGGCGTCGATTGACACAGCGCTCAGCGTGATCCTGTTCAAGACCGACCAGAAACGAGTTCGCATCCAGGCCAACGTCGTCAATCTGACGAATCGGCTCAACGTCATCAACTTTGCCGGCCTCTTCTCAGGAACAGCGCTCGCACCGCCGCGGAGTTTCGGGGTCCGTCTGCAAGTCGAGTTCTAAAGACGATCCCGCCGAAATCGCCGACCCGGCGCGCGGATGTTGGAACCGCTGAAGATCTCTAACAAACGGATGAAACGTAAGACGTCGAAGAAGCCGATAGAGTACGCTGTACGTGTTGTTCGTGGTGGTGGAGTCCACCCTGACCGCCGACCGACTGGACGGCCAATGACTCCTACGGGGCGTATTCGTCCGTAGGAGGCACCTTTCCGCCGTCCTCGCAGCCCGCAACCATATCCAGTCCAAAGGAACGGGAACCGTTATGGGTGCGTGGATTGCCGTCGCGATCGGCGGCGCTCTTGGCTCGGTTGCTCGCCATGGCCTGAATCACGTCATCCAGGGCCGGTGGCTGGATACGCGACTCCCTGTCGGTACGATGGCCGCGAATATCGTCGGCTGCCTCCTCATTGGCCTGCTCACCGGCATGATCGCCAGTCGCCGCATCGCGCTGCCGCTCCACTGGCGCGAGTTCATCTTCGTCGGCGTGTTGGGGGGATTTACGACGTTCTCAACATTCGGCCTGGATACTTACACACTGGCGCGGTCGCACTCGTCGGAGGCAGCGGCGATGAACGTCGCGGCGAACATGATCGGCGGGTTGGCAGCAGTGTGGATTGGCTATGCGGCGGGCGTCAGGGTTTAGACGCGTGGTTTGTGAAAACGTATCTCGACCATGGCATCGGAAACGGTGCCAAATCTGTTGCGGTCCGTTTCAACTGCGAGGCCGCGTGTTCACTCACGGCCTCCAAGCTCGACGCCGCGGCAACACGCTGCGTCGGCTCGTCGTCCACATCAGCAGCGCTGTTCACCCCGTATTATGACTGCAGGCGTGCTGCTGTGCCTGAGGATGAAGGAGTAGATCGATGTATCGGGTCTTCGCGTATGGGGCGCTCGCGATGTGCGTCATGGGTGCGCTCGTCGCGGCCGAGCAGCAACCGACGTTCCGCGGGACGAGCGACGCCGTTCGCGTCTTCGCCACCGTGACCGATCGAGATGGCCGGATCGTCACGACGCTCTCGCAGAACGACTTCGAGGTCCGCGACGACGGCAAGCCGCAGCCGATTACGCTGTTCGACAACTCTCCCCAGCCCATTCGGCTGATCGTGATGTTGGACGTGTCGGGCAGTATGGAGGGCAACTTACCGCTGCTGCGTGCCGCTTCGGAGCAGCTCTTCGCGCGCCTTCGTCCGGATGATCTAGCGCGGGTCGGCTCGTTCGGGCGCGAGATCACGATTGCTCCCGCGTTCGCGCACGATGTCGAGACGTTGCGGCGCGAGCTGCCGGACTCGGTGTCGCCCGATGCGCCCACGCCGCTGTGGCGGGCGGTCAACCAGGCGATGGACGCCTTCGGCGGGGAAGCGAGCGAAGCGCGCCGGGTGATCCTCGTACTGAGCGACGGCAAGGACAGCGGCCCCATCAGCTTCCGCGAGCGATACGTCAGCCAGGGCGAGGTCATCGACCGCGCGCGCCGCGAGGATGTGATGGTCTACGGGATTGGCATGCGCAGCCGCGGATCGCAGCCCGTTCAGCCGGGGATCGGCCCTGGAGCGCTGCAGGCGGCGCTGGCGGCGGACCTTCCTGATCCGGGCCTCGGGCTTGTGGCGGAGCAGACCGGCGGCGGCTACGCAGAGATTCGCTTCGGACAGGATCTCGGCGCCGCATTTGCCCACATCGCCGACGAGCTGCACAGCCAGTACCTTCTGGGCTTCGCTCCACCGAAACGCGATGGCAAGGTGCACGACATCGACGTGCGCCTCGCCACGCGCGGCCTGAAACCTCGGGCGCGAAAGAGCTATGTCGCGCCCAAGGACCCGTCTCACTGAGGACTCTGGAAGCGTCAGGGTGCCACCCAGCTTTTTGCGCATTCGAGCGCTTGCGTCCAGCGCCCTCGCAGGTCACGGACCCGTGTGGCCGGCATCACCGGCTCGAAGCGGCGTTCTGCGCGCCATTGACTGGCAACCTCATCCCCGCTCCTCCAGAAGCCAACCGCCAATCCTGCCAGATAGGCGGCGCCCAATGCGGTCGTCTCGATGGTCTCGGGGCGGACCACGGGGGCGCCAATCAAGTCCGACTGGAACTGCATCAGGAGATCGTTGCGCGCTCCGCCGCCGTCGACGCGAAGCTCGGCCAGCCGCACGCCCGCATCGGCCTGCATGGCGTCGAGCAGATCCGCCGACTGAAAGGCAACGGATTCGAGCGCCGCGCGGGCGATGTGCGCCGCCGTTGTGCCGCGCGTCAGGCCAATGATCGCGCCGCGAGCGTACTGATCCCAATGAGGTGCGCCAAGGCCGGTGAACGCGGGCACGAAATAGACGTCGCCGTTGTCGGGGACCGACCGTGCCAGCGTCTCGACTTCACTCGAGGATCGAATGATGCCAAGGCCGTCGCGGAGCCACTGCACGACGGCGCCGCCGACGAAGACGCTGCCTTCGAGCGCGTATTCTGCCGCGCCGTTGCGCGTCCATGCGATGGTCGTCAGCAACTGGTGCTGAGACACGGGCGCGTTCGCGCCTGTGTTCTGCAGCATGAAGCAGCCGGTTCCATACGTATTCTTCGTCAAACCAGGCGACGTGCACATCTGCCCGAACAGCGCTGCCTGCTGGTCGCCCGCGATGCCGGCCACTGCGACAGATTGGAGGCCGGGCGTCGCCGTAACCTCACCGTAGATCTCGCTCGAACTTCGCACGTCCGGCAGCACGCTGCGCGGCACGTGCAACGCCCGCAATAGCTCGTCATCCCATTGGATCGTGTGGATGTTGAACATCAGCGTCCGAGACGCATTGCTCGCGTCCGTGATGTGCAAGCGGCCGTCGGTGAGCTTCCAGAGCAGCCACGAGTCCACCGTCCCGAACGCGAGGTCGCCTGCCTCTGCACGCGCGCGCGCGCCGTCCACGTTGTCGAGAATCCAGGCGAGCTTCGTCCCCGAGAAGTAGGCGTCGAGCACCAGACCTGTGCGCTCACGGAAGAGCGGCTCGGCGCCCTCCGATCGCAGCCGATCGCAGACGTCTGCCGTGCGCCGATCCTGCCAGACGATGGCATTGGCGATGGGACGACCAGTTTTGCGGTCCCACACAATCGTGGTCTCGCGCTGGTTGGTGATGCCAATCGCGGCCACATCGCGTGCACGAACGCCCGCGGCGCCCAACACTTCCACGGCGACGCCAGCCTGCGAACTCCAAATCTCCTCCGGGTCATGCTCGATCCAGCCTGGCTTCGGAAAGCCCTGCCGAAACTCGCGTTGCGCGACTCCCTTGATCCGACCGTCACGATCGAACAGGAGAGCCCGCGAGCTGGTCGTGCCCTGGTCCAGGGCGAGGATGTACGACATGGGCCCCTCCTGGGCAGCTGTGACCGAATGGCTGCGATCCCTCGCCGCCGCCAGCGTTTTGCCGCGGCGTCGAGCTTCGGAGGCCGTGAGTGAATACGCGGTCGAGCGTACAAAGCGCGAGGCGGGCCTAAAGGCCCGCCTCGACAAACGACCACCAATCACGAACCACCAACCAGGCTACGCCCAGCTGAAGCCCTGCTTCCCGATCGGAATCGATCGGATCCGTTTTCCGGTTGCAGCGTAGATCGCGTTGGTGATCGCCGGAATGATCGGCGGTAGCGCCGGCTCGCCAAGACCGGTCGGCGCGTTATCGGTCTTGAGGAAGTGCACCTCGATATCCTTCGGCGCCTGGTTCATCCGCACCAGGCGGTGATCGTTGAAGTTCACCTGCTGCGCGCGGCCGTTCACGAACGTGGTTTCCTGCGCCATGACCGCGCCCATGCCGTCGATAACCGAGCCCTGCACCTGGTGCACGGCGTTCAGCGGGTTGATCACCTGGCTGCCGATATCGGCCGCCACCCACACCTTGTTCACCTTCACGCGATTCTGATTGTCGACGGAGACTTCGGCGATTTCGGCGAAGTAGCCGAGATGCGCGTAGAGAAACGCCACGCCCATGCCGGTGCCCTTCGGCAGCTGCCGTTTGCCCCAGCCTGACTTTTCGGCGGCCAGCTTCAACACGCCTTTCGCACGCTCGGCGTTGAACGCGTCGCGCGCATTCGGCAGCAGCTTGCGCGGCGTTTCAAGGAGCGCCAGACGGAATTCGACCGGATCCTTGCCCGAGGCCACGGCGAGTTCGTCGATGAAGCCCTGATAGACGAACGTCGTACCGTTGGTGCCCGGCGCGCGCAGCGGACCCGTCGGAATGCCCATCGGGATGAGCGACGCGTTGAACGAGAAGTTCGGGATGAAACCCGCCGGGAACGAGGCGCCGCCAATCGCGGTGTTCGGCGCAAATTTCTCGCCCTCGCCGAAGGCGACATAGTGCTGGTTCCA
>Ga0068860_100001724_pt1 | contig 23329 bp, 18 predicted proteins | sample KBSSwiS32_FD_66597 | JGI IMG/M metagenome (GOLD analysis project Ga0068860, IMG submission 66597) | Switchgrass rhizosphere microbial communities from Kellogg Biological Station, Michigan, USA - KBS Switchgrass S3-2 | ecosystem: Host-associated > Plants > Roots > Rhizosphere > Soil ...
CCCGCCGCTGGTGCCTCTCTGTCGTGATGGCTGTAGCGCTCAGTCCCCAGATAGGACCAGCCGCCCGGCAAAGAACTCGAGCGTCAACGCCGTAAACGAGAGCAGCAGTTGAGCCTCTGTGACGGAGGCGTCGAAGTCCTTCAGGCCCAGGGCCGCGAGCTGCGGGGAGAGTACGGCACGCACGGAATGGCGCGTCCGTCGCGAACGGAGATCGAGGAACGAGGCGCGGGCTTTGACGCGCAGGCTCGCGATGTCCCGAACCTCGGCGAATTTCGCAGGGAGGCGCTGGACCAGAGACGCCCGCGAATTCAGCCGGGCGTACTCGGCCGCAAAAGCGGGATCCACCCGGAAGTCGGCCAGAATTTCCAGCCAGCAGGTCTCGACCTGCTCGGCTGCGTAGAGCACGCGGAACTCTCGGCGAGGATCGTCGAAACGATACCGGGCGGGTTTCCGCAGCCACTTCTTCGCCGGGAACTCGCCCGCTCGAGGCCGTACTCCAATACGGATGAGCTTCGGTGGCGGCGCGGTCGCCGCCGCTCCGCGAAGGCCGTCTGTCACGAGTGCTCGATGAGCGCGTCCGCTGCCGCGGCGACCTCGTGCGGAGCGTCTCGGATGACCAGCGCCGGGGCGCGGTTGTCGAGCAGATGGTTCATGCCACGCATCCAGGCGCGGACCGTCTCCTCCTCTTCATGGGCGAGCAGCACCTGGACGATCTGGTAGGCGTCTCTCAGGGCCGTCTCCGCCTTCGGTTGAGGACGATGCTCGCCGCGCGCCCAGCGTCCCACCTGCTTCACGTCGCGGACACCTGCGATGACCGCCGTGAGCTCCTGGCCAAGGCACTGTTGGAGGGCGTCGACGATCTCCGCGATCGGCTTGGCCATGGCCTTGCGGTTGGCCGCGAGCTTGCGGTCGCCGGCCGCGAGCGGAGCTGCCCTTTGCTTCGCGACGGTCATGTCATTCCTCCGGCTCCTAGCGCCAGTCTACACCCCTCAGCTTGTCCGTCAATTTACGCCCACTATTGACGCCCAGTTTTTCCCGTAAAATTGTCTCTCCATTGGTAGTTTGGTTGCCGGGAGCACACGCATGCCAGAAGAGAGTGACGGCCAGCGGAGCGCCTGGACGGTCGAGTGGGCGTCGGTCAAAGCGATAAGGCTCGATATGGCAGAGTGCTCAGGGAGCTTTCGAGCCGGCTCTGGCATTGGCAAAACTCGCTTGGCTTGGCTGCGACCGCCAGAGCCAGAGTTGCTCGTCTGCTGCGTTGAATGCGGTACCCGGCTTAGGGCCCACGTTGAACGTGAAGTGGATGACCGGCTCATCGTGGCTGTGATCCCTCGCTGCGCGAGCTGCCAGGAAGATTTGGACGTGATCGACGCCAGCAAGAAGCTGGAGCAACGCAAAGGACCACGGCGTCCGAAACAGCCGCGGCGGCACCTCCGCCTCGTCAAGAAGTAGCGCCTCGGCGCTTGTCCACCGCCACCCCGTCCATCTATGCGTCACCCATGGACGACGACCGGGTGGAGGGCACCGTCGAACGGGTGACCTACTCCAACGAGGAGAGCGGCTGGACCGTCCTCCGCCTCCTCGTCCCCGGCCGCAAGGACCCGCTCCCCGTCATCGGCAACCTCCCCGGCGCGCAGCCGGGCGAATGGATCTCCGCGGGCGGCCGCTTCGAATACCACCCCGACTACGGCGAACAGTTCCGCGCCGAGAGCTACCGCTCCGAGCGCCCCGCCACCCTCGCCGGCATCCAGCGCTACCTCGGCTCCGGGCTGGTCCGCGGCCTGGGGGCCGCCCTCGCGGCGCGCATCGCCGAGAAGTTCGGCCTGGAGACCCTGGAGGTCATCGACCACCACCCGGAGCGCCTCCGGGAGGTGGAGGGCATTGGCCGGGTGCGCAGCGAGCGCATCCAGAAGGCCTGGGCGGAGCAGCGCCGCATCCGCGACGTGATGGTCTTCCTCCAGTCCCACGGCGTCACGCCGGTGCTGGCCGCCCGCATCTTCCGCCACTACGGCGACCGCGCCATCAAGGCCGTGGAGGAGAACCCCTACGGCCTCGCCCAGGACGTCTTCGGCATCGGCTTCAAGACCGCCGACCGCATCGCCCGCAGCATCGGCATCGAACCGGCCTCCCCCCGCCGCCTCCAGGCCGGCGCCCTCCACGTCCTCCGCCAGCTCTCCGACGAGGGCCACGTCTGCGCCCCGGAGCCCCTCCTCACCGAGCGCGCCGCCGAGGCGCTCCAGGTCGAGCCCGACCGCGTCACCGCCGCCCTCCAGGAGCTCGCCGCCGCCAAGCAGGTCGTCCGCGAGGAGGTCGAGGGCGGCCAGCCGCTCTGGTTCTCCGCCCCGCTCCACGCCACCGAGGTCGCCCTCGCCAGGTCCATCCTCGACCGCCTCCGCGCGCCCCCGCTCCCGCTCCCCGTCGACGCCCAGGCCGCCCTCCAGGAGCTGGAGCGGCGGTCGAACCTCGCCCTCGCCCCCCAGCAACGCGAGGCGCTGCTCCTGGCCCCCACCGCCCCCCTGATGGTGATCACCGGCGGCCCCGGCACGGGGAAGACCACGCTGGTCCGCGGCCTGCTCCACCTGTTCGACCGCGCCGGCCTGCGGACGCTGCTGATGGCCCCCACCGGCCGCGCCGCGAAGCGGATGTCCGAGGCCACCGGCCGCGACGCCCGCACCATCCACCGCGCGCTCGAGTACGGCGCCGCCGAGCGCCGCTTCCAGCGCGACCGCGACCGCCCCCTCGAGACGGACGCCGTCATCATCGACGAGACCTCCATGGTCGACCTCACGCTCGCCTGGAGCGCGCTGCGCGCCATTCCCCCCGCCGCGCGCGTGGTGCTGGTGGGCGACGTGGACCAGCTCCCCTCCGTCGGCCCCGGCTCGGTGCTCTCCGACGTCATCCGCAGCGGCGCGGTGCCCGTGGTGCGGCTGGCCCACGTCTTCCGGCAGGCGCAGCACAGCCAGATCGTCGCCGCCGCCCACGCGGTGAACGAGGGCCGCCCGCCCCGCCGCACCACCGGCAAGCCGGACACCGACTTCTACTTCATCGCCCGCGAGGAGCCGGAGCACGTGATGGCGATGGTGAAGGAGCTGCTCAAGGAGCGGATCCCCCGCAAGTTCGGCCTCGACCCGCTCGACCAGGTCCAGGTGCTCACGCCCATGCAGCGGGGGCTCCTGGGCGCGGCCAACCTCAACGCCGAGTTGCAGGCCCTCCTCAACCCCGCCGGCGAGGAGCTGGTGCGCGGCGCCCGCGTCTACCGCGAGGGCGACAAGGTGATGCAGCTGCGCAACAACTACGACCTCGAGGTCTTCAACGGCGACGTGGGCCGAATCCGCCGCATCGACCGCGAGGAGCAATTCGTCGACGTCTCCTTCGACGAGCGCGTGGTGCGCTACCGCCTGGACGACGTGGCCGAGCTCGCCCTCGCCTACGCGGTCACCATCCACAAGGCCCAGGGCAGCGAGTACCCGTGCGTGGTGGTCCCCCTGCACACCCAGCACTGGGTGATGCTGGCCCGGAACCTCCTCTACACCGCCATCACCCGCGGCAAGCGGCTGGTGGTGCTGGTGGGGACGGAGAAGGCCGCGGAGATCGCCACCCGCAACGAGGGCGCGGCGAAGCGCTGGACCCGGCTGTCGGAGCGCCTCGCTACAGGCGGTAGCTGACCCCGAACAGCCCCTCCAGCGCGACGATCCGCGAGGAGTACAGCGGACCGCACTGGACCACGCGGCCGTTGGCGGGGTTGAGGCACCAGTAGCCCGTCCAGTACGGAAAGGCGTACCCGCTCCCGGTGAGCGGCACCGAGGGGCCGGCGCGCAGGTTGACGGTGATCGCCAGCTGCCGGTCGATGGCGAACTCCACGCCGCCGCCGAGCAGGAGCGGGACCGCCAGCCCGCCGTAGGGTCCGAAGGCGAGGAACGCCGGCACGTCCACGCCGAAGTTGACCATCAGCTTCGGGGTGACCGCGATGCCCAGCGCCAGGTCGACCGGCAGCGGCATCCCGAGCTCGAGGTCCCCGGGGAAGAAGGCGACGAAGACCCCGGGCGAGAACCGGAGCCCCAGGTTGAACCGGCCGCGATCCAGCAATTGCAGGCGCAGCACGCCCTGCAGCTTCAGCCCGGGGACGCCCGCCGTCTGGGTGATGCCCTCGTACGCGTAGACCACCGAGAAGCGCCCGCCCAGGTCCAGCGGTCCTCCACCGGCCGCGGTGAGCAGCGAGACGGAGAGCCCCGGCCAGCCGGCCTGGCCGTGGACCACCATCCCGCTCCCGAGCGCCTTGCCCGAGAGCACCGAGGTCATCTGCCCGCCGGACGCGGCGCCCCCCTGCTCCGCCAGCGCCACCGAGGACAGCAGCGCGACCAACCCGACCTGGAATCGCCTCATGACGCCCTCCTGGATGCGATCTGCGCGCAGTAGACACCGGAACGGGCGGCCGCGTTCTGAGCAAAAGATGTACTTGTCGGTACACCGAACGGACGTGGCGGTACACCTGATGAACGCGTCCGTACGCTCGAGCGGATGTGGCCGATCCGGTGTTTTCAGAGTCCCCGCTTCGGCGCGCCGAGGTGTTGTAATCAGCGCGTCGGAGCATGCCCGACGAGGGCCGGGTGGGCGCATGCCTGGGATGGGTAACCCCGATGAGGACCTCAAAGGGAGTGGTGCGCGGCGCGGCCGCGATGGCGATCGTGGCGGCGGCGGTTCTCCTGGCCGGGCTGGTGCTCGACGGATGTAGCTGTGGCCGCTCCGCCTGCGGCGGGCCGGGCGAGCCGTGCTGCACCGGGACCGCGACGCCGTGTGGCTCGGGCAGCGTCTGCCGGGCGGGCATCTGCGCGCAGTGCGGCGGCCCCGGACAGACGTGCTGCGCCGAGACCACCTGCGGCGGCGGCGGGTGTTGCGTCAACAACATCTGCATGGCCGTGGGCGCGACGTGCCCCGGGTTCGGCGTGTGCGGCGCGGGAAGCTGCGGCGGCTGCGGCGCCTCCGGACAGACGTGCTGCGGCGGGCGCTGCACCGCCTCCCAGGTGGCGTGCCAGGGCAACAACTGCGTCGTCTGCGGCGCCGCCGGCCAACCGTGCTGCGCCGGCCAGACGTGCAACACCCCCGACCTCGGCTGCGCCGGCAACAACACCTGCGCCCTGTGCGGCGGACCCGGCCAGCCCTGCTGCGCCAACCGGACGTGCTCGGGCAGCGGGGTGGTCTGCGCCAACGGCCTCTGCGCGGCCTGCGGCGGCGCGGGGCAACCGTGCTGCACGGGCGGGGCCTGCAACGCCGGCGGGTGCTGCGACCAGAACGGCCCCACCTGCATCGCCGCCGGCGCGGCGTGCCCGGGGCAGGGCGTCTGCAACAACGGGGGCTGCCAGGACGGCGGCTGCGGCGTCGCGGGGGCGCCGTGCTGCGGAAACGGCCTCGACTGCACGGCCGGCTTCACCGACTGCCAGGGCAACACGTGCGCCGTGTGCGGAGACGTCGGCCAGCGCTGCTGCGCCAACGACGTCTGCATGCCCGGGCGGACCTGCAACCAGGCCAGCGGCAACTGCGAGTAGTCGGGTCCGCGAAGCCACGCGGTCATCGCCGCCGGCTGGTCGTGGGAAGGGGCAATCCCCTAGAACGACCAGCCGGTGGCCAGCCGCAGGTCGGGCACCAGGACGTCGTGGATGACCAGCGGCCCGCTGATGCCCTCGAACTGCGGCGTGCGCGCGTGGAGGTACGCCCCGCCCAGCGCGAGCGACACGTCGAACCCGTGGTCGAGCCCCAGCGTGTACCCGACGTGCGCGGCGCCGCCGGTCGTCCGCCGGGCGAAGTCCGTCCCGAACAGCCCGGCGGCCGCGGCGCTCACCCACAGGCCGCGCGGGCCGGAGCCGAACGGGAACAGCCGGCCGCCGACCTCGGCCCCGTAGCCGAAGGTGCGGCTGGGGCGCTCGTACGCCTCGTCCACCCTCACGTCGGGGAGCGACACCGCGAGCATCGGCTTGACGAACACCGACCAGTGCCCGGTCAGCGCGCGCTCGTAGCCGACGCCCACCACGCGCGGCGGCAGGTACGCGGACTCCAGCAGCACCCGGTTCGGCCCGGGCGCCTCCTCGAACACGCCCTTGGCCGCCAGCCGCGCCATCTCCGTCGGCCGGAGCGCCGCCTCGTCCACCGTGACCGGACGCGCCGGGTCCACGTTCAGCTCGGCGGCGGAGGTCCCGGTCGACTCGCGCCGGACCACCAGGTACCGCCCGGCGGGGACGATCACCGTCGCCGAGCGCGGCCCCGCCGGCAGCTCCAGCAGCGCGATGCCGCTCGACGCGCTCAAGATCTGCAGCGGTCCCCGGAGCTGCTTCACCGTCACCGTGCCCGGCCCGGCGGCCACCCGCGACAGCGCGAGGTCGTTCCGGCCGTGCAGGTGCATCTCGAAGCTGGGGTGCTGCGGCTGCGGCGCCTGCAGCGCGGTGTCCCGCACCGTCAGCTCGCGCGCGTAGCGGAACGCCTCCTCGGCGGTGATCTCCCCGTCCCCGCTCCGGTCCGCCGCGCCCAGCAGGCCGGCCACGAAGTGGTGGGTGAAGAAGGAGCCCTCCAGCGCCTCCGTCTCGTGCGCGCTCTCCAGCCCGGAGCTGGAGGCGATCAGCACCGACCCCTCGCTCTCCAGCGACAGCGGCCGCTGGATCTCGAACGGCGCCTCCGGCGTCAGCCCCTTGGTCTGCGTCCAGCCGCCGCCGCGGCAGGCGTCGATGATGCCCAGCCGGACGGTGGCGACCTCCTGGTCCAGCCGCGCCCGCACCGCGGAGAGCGGCAGCGCCTGCCCGCCCGGGTACAGCGCCGACTGGTCCGCGTGGCCCGAGTAGTAGAAGACCAGCAGCGTCTCGCCGCCCAGCTTCTGGATGGTGGCGAGCTGGGCGTCCAGCGCCCCGAGCACCGCCTCCGGGTTCGGGTCCACCAGGAGCCGCACCTGGCTGGCCGGGAACTCCGCCACCGACACCAGCGCGGACGCCATCTCCTCCGCGTCCCGGTGCGCGTACCGGAGCGGCGCCCGCCCCGCGGCCGCGAGGTTGGAGCCGATCACCACCGCGAAACGCCGCGGGTTCGGCTCGGCACGGACGGGCGCCCCGGCGGCCACCGCCGCACAGAGACCCGCTGCAATCAAGGCTGATCTGCTCATCGGCCGCCGATCTTCTCGATCTCCAGCACGGTGGTCCACACCTCGGAGGTGCGCGGCCGTCGCACCACCAGATCCGGAAGCGCCTCGGGGCGCAAAGATTGCCGGCTCAGCACCACCAGCAGCTCCTCCGCCTGGCCCGCGGCGTCCACGCGCCAGCTCGCGGGCAGGTCGAACTCGCGCTCCGGCGGGACGTCGCCCTCGAAGAGCACCGTCCACCCGCCCGGTCCCGGCGTCGCCACGGTCAGGTGCGAGAAGCCGTCCGGCACCACCGCCAGCCGCAGCAGGTCGCCGGGGCGCACGCGCTCGGGCGGAGACCACGGGAACACGCGGTCTCCGCGCTTGACGTACAGCGCCGCGTCCGGGCCGCCCTTGGCCGCCACGTAGACGCCCCGCGGCTCCGGCGCCGGGCGCCGCGCCCAGACCAGCGCCACCACCACCACCACCAGCGCCAGCGCGAGCGCCGCGCCGCCGCCCCAGGCCCAGCGCCGCCGCCACGCGTTCGGGGCAGGGGTCGGGGCCAGCGCGGCCAGCCGATCCGGCAGCGCGCGCCGCTCCTGGGCGGCCCTCACGTGCGCGGCGCACTCGGCGCACCCGGCGAGGTGGTCCGCGAACTGCGCCTGCTGCCCGGAGGCGGCGGCGAGGTCCAGCGCGTACATGGACGGATGCGCCTCCCCCCCGGCGTCACTCATGGCCCAACTCCTCCCGCAGCCGTTGCAAGCGCGCGGACAGCTTCGCCAGGCGGCGCCGGATGGTGCGCTCCGAGCTGTCCATCACCTGGGCGATCTCCGGCTGGCTCATGCGGTCCACGTGCGCGAGCAAGGCAAGCTCCAGCTCGTCGGCGGACAGCCGCCGCGACAGCCGCGCCCACACCGCGCGGTAGTGCGCTTCGAATTCGGGAGAGCCGGTGACGCCGGCGCCGGCCGCCGGTGGCTCCTCCGAGGCCGGCGCGCGCACGCGCTGCCGCCGCAGCCGGTCCACGGCCAGCCGCGTGCTGGTGCGGTACAGCCAGGCCACCACCTGCTCCGGCCGGCTGAAGCGGGCCCTGGCGCCCCAGAGGCGGATGAAGGTCTCCTGCGCCACGTCCTCCGCCTCCCCCGGGTCCGAGAGCATGCGCAGGCACTTCTGGCGGAGGATCCCGAAGTAGCGGTCGTACAGCGCTCGCAAATCGGGATCCACGAGGGCCGGGGCTCATACCCCAAAAGAACGCCGAGGGCCCCTGAAACCGGCCACCTCTCCGGCGGTCAGGAATAGTTGGCCGGATAACGGGCCGGCGTGCGTTTTCCTCCCTGGCCCAGTCCTCGAGGAGGCGAAGGGAACGTGGTGCGGCGTCGAGGCTGGTCGCGGATCGCGGCAATGATTCTGCTCCTTTGCTCCGGCACCGTCGCGCGCGCGGACGTGTTCTCGCCCGGCGACCTCGCGCGCGTGCACGCCCACCTCAGCGGCCTCTCCAACTGCACCAGGTGCCACGACAAGGGGGAGCAGCTCTCCGCGCAGAAGTGCACCTCCTGCCACACCGAGATCGGCGCGGAGCTGGGCAGCCGCCGCGGCTTCCACGGCAAGCTGACCGCCACGCAGCAGGACACCTGCCAGAGCTGCCACCACGAGCACCAGGGCAAGGACGCCAGCCTGGTCGAGTGGGGCGCGCGGGGCGAGTCCGGCTTCGAGCACGCCGCCACCGGCTTCCCGCTCAAGGGCAAGCACGCCGCGGCCGCGTGCACCTCGTGCCACCAGCCGAGGCGGGTGAGGGAGACGCCCATCCTCAAGCTCCTGGAGGCGCACCCCGGCCAGAAGACCTTCCTCGGGCTGCAGACGGCGTGCACCTCCTGCCACTTCGACGAGCACCGCGGGCAGATGGACGCCCCCTGCCAGACCTGCCACGACGAGAAGGGCTGGAAGCCGGCGCCCGGCTTCAACCACGCCGAGTCGGGCTTCGCGCTCAAGGGCGCGCACCAGCGGGTGTCCTGCGAGAAGTGCCACCAGGCCGAGAAGGACACCGCCACGCCCGCGAACGCGTTCCCGGCGCCGGTGTCGGTGACGTTCGCGAAGTTCGGCGCGCTGCCGCACTCCAGCTGCTCGGACTGCCACGCCGACCCGCACCGGGGGCAGTTCGGCGCGCGGTGCGAGAGCTGCCACGTGGTGGACTCGTGGAAGAAGGTGCGCAACGCCGCCACCGAGCGCGCCTTCCACGACAAGACCCGCTTCCCGCTCAAGGGCGCGCACGCCGACGTGGAGTGCGCCTCCTGCCATGGGCCCTTCCCGGGCCAGCGCGCCGTCTTCCGCGGGCTCCAGCACGACACCTGCACCGACTGCCACGCCGACGCGCACGCGGGGCAGATCGACGAGCCGAAGACCGGCGCCACCTGCGACCGCTGCCACGGCCTGGACGGCTTCCTCCCGGCGAAGTTCGAGCTGCCCGACCACTCGAAGACGAAGTACCCGCTGGAGGGCGCGCACCAGGCGGCCGCGTGCAACGGCTGCCACGTCCAGCAGGCCGCCCTGCTCCAGCGCGTGCCGGCGAAGGTGAAGCAGGCGCTGGAGCAGCGCCGGCGGCCGCTGGCCTTCAGCCTGGCGGTGTTCGACCTGCTGCCCAAGACGCAGCGGTGCGACGGGTGCCACGAGGACGTGCACAAGGGCCAGTTCGCCGCGCGCGGGACCTGCTCGGTCTGCCACAAGGTGGAGTCCTTCCACGCGGTGGCGTTCGACCACGACAAGGACACCTCCTTCCCGCTCACCGGCAAGCACCGCGCCGCGTCGTGCGACGGCTGCCACGCGCCGGAGAAGCCGGGCGGGCCGTCGCGCTACAAGGGGACGCCGCCGGCGTGCGAGGCGTGCCACGCGGACGCGCACGCGGGCCAGTTCGCCGGGCAGCCCCATGCCTCGCGCTGCGACGCGTGCCACACCACCGAGGACTTCCACAAGCCCTCGCTCTTCAAGCACCAGCCGCCCTTCACCGCGTTCCTCCTCAAGGGCAAGCACGCCGAGGTGGCCTGCGCCCGCTGCCATCAGCCGGTGGCCGCGCGCACCGCCTCCGGCGCCTCGGTGCAGGTGCAGCGCTTCACCGCCCTGCCCGCCACCTGCGCCGGCTGCCACGCGGACCCGCACCAAGGCCAGTTCCAGGGGATGGAGCCGTGACCGCCCTGCTCCTCCTCCTCGCCCTCTCCGGCGCGCCGGCGGACGTGCCGCTCGCCGCGCCGCCGCCGCTGCTGGTGCCCCTCCCCCGCAAGCCGCTGGCGCCGCCGGCGCGCTCGGAGAGGCAGGGACACAGCTCGGACACCCGCTGCGAGCTGTGCCACACCGAGAGCGGCTGGGCGTCCGCCGCCTTCCCGCACGACCGCACCGGCTTCCCGCTCACCGGCCGCCACCAGAGGGTGGGCTGCCGCGAGTGCCACGTGCAGGCGCTCTCCGCGGCCATCCCGCGCGCCTGCGGCGGCTGCCACCGCGACGCCCACGCGGGCGAGTTCGGCGCGCGCTGCGAGGGCTGCCACCAGACCGAGAGCTGGGTGACCACCTTCACCGCCGACGCGCACCGCCGGACCAACTTCCCGCTGGTGGGCGCGCACGCGCTGGTGCCGTGCCAGGAGTGCCACGCCGACGCGCGGGCGCGCACCTTCACCCGCGCCACCACGCCGTGCGCCGGCTGCCACATGAAGGACTACCAGCGGACGGCGCTCACCGGCCTCGACCACCAGGCGGTGGGGTTCTCCACCGACTGCCGCCAGTGCCACGGGGCCTACCGCTTCCGGGAGGCGACGTTCCCCGGCCACGACACCTGCTTCCAGCAGAGCCGCGGGCCGCACGCCGGCATCCCGTGCCTGAGCTGCCACTCGTCTCTGGCGTCGGTGGCCGCCACCGGCACCTGCTCCACCGGCACCGCCGCGTGCAGCAGCTGCCACACGCACGACTGCGCGACCACCGACCGGCAGCACGCCGGGGTGCCCGGGTACCAGTGCAAGGACTTGAAGTGCTACTCGTGTCACCGCTTCGCGGCCGGCGGGTGAGGCGAACCATGGAGACCGGTATGCGACGAGCGCTGATCCTGATCCTCGCGGCGGCGCCGGCGTGCCGCGGCCTGGACGGCACCGCGGACGGATTCACCGCGATGACGCCGGACAAGCACGCCTTCTTCCCCATCAACGCCGGGGCGCACGCCGGCATCGACTGCAACAGCTGCCACGGCGCGTTTGACTCGTTCAAGGGCTTCGACTGCCTGACCTGCCACACCCAGCCACAGTGCGACCCGATTCACCAGGGGATGCCCGGCTACGCGTTCGACAACCCGAGGTGCCTCACCTGCCACAAGGACGGGACGGTCAACATCGACCACACGCTGTTCTTCCCCATCGCCGCCGGGCAGACGCACCAGAACATCCCCTGCTCCACCTGCCACACCAACCCGACCAGCAAGAAGGTGTTCGACTGCCTGAGCTGCCACACGCAGGCGAAGACGGACCCGTGGCACGCCGGCGTCGCCGGGTACGCCTGGTCCAGCCCGCAGTGCTACCAGTGCCACCCCACCAGCAACATCCCCGCCTTCCCGCACCCGGCGTTCCCCGTGGACCCGGCGGCGGTGCACAAGAACCTGGGATGTTCGCAGTGCCACGCCGACGTGGCGAACCTCAAGGCCATCGACTGCGTCACCTGCCACCCCAGCGCCACCAACTCGCCCAAGCACGCCAACGTGGGTGGCTTCACGTCCACCACCGCCTCCTGCCTGCGCTGCCACGGCGACTCGCAGGTGAACCCGGTGTCAGCGCACCTGCCGTTCTCCATCGCGTCGGGCGCGCACCACTACCGCAGCTCGTGCGTGCGCTGCCACCCCGGCTACCGCACCGACAAGACCTTCGCCTCGGACTTCGGCGTCACCACGTGCCTGACGTGCCACGGCGGCGTGCACGGCGGGCAGTACAGCGACTCGCAATGCCTCGACTGCCACTCGAGGGTGCGGTGAGGCGTGCCCTCCTCGCCGGGGCGCTGCTCGCGCTGGCGGCGGCCGCCCCGGCCGCGGCGAGAAAGCCGCGCCCGGAGAGGCCTCGCCTGGAGAAGGGCGGCGGAGCGAACCGCGGCGCGGTGAAAAGTGGCCCGGTGAAGGGCGGCGCGGAGAGACCGCCTCCCAACCCGGAGCTGGGGACGGTGACGTACCTCACCGCCTCGCGCGCGTACCTCGACCGCGGCCGCGCGGACGGCCTGGCGGTGGGCGCCGAGCTGGCGCTGGAGCGGCGAGGCCAGGGCGCCGGCACCTGCAAGGTGGACTCGGTGGGCGACCACGTGGCGACGTGCGTGGGCGCGGGCGTGCGCCTGGGCGACGCGTTCCGCGCCCGCGCGCGCGAGACCTCCGGCTTCGGCGCGCCGGGCGTGAACCGCGCCCCCCTCTCCACCGCGGAGACGGCGCGACTGCGCGAGGCGGTGGTGTCCGCGCCGGTGGCGCTGGTGGAGCTCCGCGGCGGCGGCGGGCCGGTGGTGGTGGCGGAGCGGCGCGGCTTCACCGCCGACGCGCGGCTGACCGACTACGGCTGGTTCAACGGCGGGGCGAACTTCCACCAGGAGCGCGCGGACGTGGCGGTGCGCGGCGCGCCGCTGCCCTGGGGCCTGCGCCTGGACGTGGACGCGTCGGCGCTGGCGTGGACGCACCGGCCGGGGACGTTCCTCTCGCCGCAGGCGGGCACCAGCCAGGTCTGGGTGCGCCAGGCGGCGGTCTCCGGGCGCGAGCCGGACCGGTCGCTGACCTTCGCGGTGGGTCGGCTGTGGCCCTGGGGCGCGCCGGGCGTCGCCGCGCTGGACGGCGCGCAGGTGGGCTGGCGCGCGGCGGACGGGAGCTGGGAGGCGGGCGCGTTCGGCGGCGGGATGCCCGACCCGCTCACCACCGCGCCGGAGCTGAACCGCAACGCCTTCGGCGGCTACTTCGCCGGCCGCACCGGCGACCGCTCCATGCTCCTCTCTCACGAGGGGCGCATCTCGCGGACGGCCGCGCCCGAGTACGGCAGCCGCTGGGAGGCGGAGGAGCGGGTGCGGGCCTTCCTCTTCCGAGCGCTCGACCTGGGCGCCGAGGTGCGCTTCGGCCTGGGCGGGGCGCAGGCCCCGTGGGCGCTGGACGCCGCGCGCCTGGACGCGGACTTGCGGATCGGCGAGTCGCTGCGCGTGGACGCCGCGGTCCGCTACGTGGGGAGCGAGGCCATCGACCTGATCGCCATTGGCGCGCTGGCGCCGGGCACCCGGTCGCTGCACGGCGACGCGACCGTCGCCTACGCCCCGGCCCCGTGGGTGACGCTGAGCCTCTTGGGGTCCGGCGCGCGCGACCTGGACCAGCTGGTGGGCCGCGGCCTGGGTGGCGCGGAGGTGGCGCTGCCTTCGCTCTTCGGCGCGGCGGGCGGGGCGTCCGCGGGGTGGATCGAGGAGCGCGGGTGGATCAGCGGCCGGTCGCCGTTCCTGCAATTCAACGTGCAGCCGTGGCGCTCGTTCCGGCTGCTGGGGCGCCTCACCTACGCGGACCAGTCGGTGGTCACGCCGCTGGGCCAGGGGCCGCAGACGCAGGAGCTGTCGCTGTTCGTGAGCGCGGAGTACGCCATCACCCGCTGGCTCACCGCGCGCTGCCTCGCCGTGGGGCGGACGGAGCTGCTGTTCTTCGGAAGGGGCGAGGACGGGTTCTCGGTCCCCTCCGGCGTGCCCAACGGCCTCACCGTGCAGGCCAGCCTGGGAGCGAACCTGTGAGGGTTCGAACGGCGCGCCTGCTGGCGCTGGTGGCCTGCGCGGCGGCGGCGGCGGCCTGCGACGGCTGCCTGGGCGGGTACAGCTCGGTCCCGGTGCAGGGCAACAGCGGCGTCTTCACCGTGGCCACGGTGGGGACCACCCAGAAGCTCTTCTTGCCGATGGCGGAGGCGCTCCCCAACGGGAACGCGTGGCTGGCGGTGGTAGACCCGGAGGTCGCCGGCAACGGCACCGCCGGCGCGCCCGCGCAGCGCTCGGCGATCGACCTGGGCTGCCCCGGCTCGCCCAGCACGGTGGGCGCGGACGGGACCTGGGCGGTGGCGGCGTCCACGCTGGACCGGAACGTGTGGATCCTCGACGCCGCGCGCGAGGAGCTCATCGCGCGCGTGGTGCTGGACGACACCTTCGGCGTGTCCGGCTTCTCGGGCGGCGGCGGGTACGTCACCGGGGTGGCGGTGGACGGCGCGCACCATCAGGCCATCCTGGCGGTCTGGAACGGCTTCGCCCTGATGGAGCTGCCGTCGGGGACGATCACCCGGGTCATCGAGGCGCCCGCTTCGGAGAACTTCGGCTTCGACGCCTTCCGCGGCCGGCTGATCGCCCCCTTCTACGAGTGCGCCACCGCGTCCCTGAACGGCGCGGCGCCGGCGTTCTGCGGCGACTACGAGCTGGACGGGCTGAACGTGATCGACCTCTCGTCGGGGACCGTGTTCCGCTACCAGGACGCCTCCGCGGCCGACCCGCGGTCGCCCGTGGGTGGCGAGCCGGACTCGGCCACCGTGGACCCCTCCACCGGCACGGCCGTGGTGTCTTCGGAGCTGGGCGGGTTCGAGAGCGTGATCGACCTGGGGCAGGCCTCCTTCGCCTCCGGCACGGTGACCGCCACCCGCCACGAGGTGCGCAACCTGGGCTTCACCGGCATCGCCCTCCCGCCCGGCGGGGCGCAGGCCTTCTTCGAGGAGGAGTTCAGCCCGGACGTGGCGGTGGTGAGCATGGCCGCCGCCGCGCAGGGAAATGCCCGCGCGCAGATCGGGCTGCTGCCGGACGCGCCGGGCGCGGTGCCGTGGGAGAACATCGGCGACCCGCACGGCATCGGGGCCATGGCGCTCGGCGGCAAGCCCGTGGGCCTGGTGGTCAACCGCCAGCGCACCTGGATCGCCCGCGTGGACCTGGCCCGGATGTCGGCGCTGCCCGCCACCGATGGCATCATCGAGGCCGCGGACATGGCGTCCGCCGTCACCTTCCTGGATCCGCGCACACCCCCTTAGAGCCATGGAACCCGTCTCCTGGGTCATCGCAGGTTCCGCCGTCGCCGCGCTGCTCGCCTTCCTCATCGCCCTGCGAGGCCGGCGGAAGCGCCGGGAGCGGGACATGGTCCGCTACGAGGAGGCCGTCTCCCGCGGCGAGCTGCCGCTCACCCTCCACCCAGTCATCGACATGGACCGGTGCATCGGCTGCCTCACCTGCGTGAAGGCCTGCCCGGAGGGGGACATCCTGGGCGAGGTGGACGGCAAGGTGATGCTGGTGGCGCCGTCCCACTGCATCGGCCACGGGCGCTGCGCGGCGGAGTGCCCGTCCGACGCCATCAAGCTCGTCATCGGCACCGCCCAGCGCGGCGTGGAGCTGCCGGAGATCAGCGAGTACTTCGAGTCCAGCCGCCCCGGCGTCCACATCATCGGCGAGCTGGGCGGGATGGGGCTGATCAAGAACGCCATGACCCAGGGCATGCAGGTGTCGCGGTACCTGGGCAAGCAGGTCGCCAAGGGCGGCGGGCGCAACGAGGTGAGCGACGTGCTGATCGTCGGCGCCGGTCCGGCCGGGCTGGCGGCGGCGCTGGGGTGCCGCGAGCAGGGCCTGAGCTTCCGCCTGGTGGACCAGGAGAAGTTCGGGGGCACGGTGGCGAACTACCCGCGCCACAAGCTGGTGATGTCCGAGACGGTCCACCTCCCCATCGTCGGCAAGTTCGGCAAGCGGTCGATGTCCAAGGAGGACCTGCTGGGCGCGTGGCAACGGATCGCCAGGCGCGCGGACATCCAGGTGGAGGAGCAGACCAAGGTCGAGGGCATCGACGGCGAGGACGGCAACTTCGCGGTGAAGAGCAGCCGCGGCGTCATCCGCGCCCGCAAGGTGGTGCTGGCCACCGGGCGCCGCGGCACCCCGCGCAAGCTGGGCGTCCCCGGCGAGGAGCTGCCCAAGGTCAGCTACCGCCTGCTCGAGCCGGAGCAGTACCAGGGCTGCCGGGTGATGGTGGTGGGCGGCGGCGACTCCGCGGTGGAGGCGGCCTGCCAGATCGCCGAGGAGTGCCAGGACGTGGAGGTCGCGCTCTCCTACCGCGGCGACGGCTTCAACCGCTGCCGCGAGGCGAACCGCCGGAAGCTCCAGGAGCTGGTCGCCGCCCACCGCGTGCTGCCCCTGCTGGGGTCGGAGGTGAAGAAGATCACCCCCACGCACGTGCAGCTGGTCTCGAAGGGCAAGCCGGTGGCGCTGCCCAATGACTACGTCATCGTCTGCGCGGGCGGCGAGGTGCCGTCGCAGTTCCTCCAGTCGGCGCGGATCCGGCTGGAGCGGCTCCACGGCCAGGAGCTGCGGCGGAAGGCGCCGCGCGTGCCCGGGAAGCGGGGCGCCAAGGAGAGCCCGGAGGAGAAGCGGCTCCGGCGCACCGCCTTCATCCTCTTCACCGTCGGGGCGCTGATCGTCGCCGGGCTGACGGTGGTGGGCTGGGACTACTACCGGCTGCCCGTGCCGCTGCGGCTGCGCTCGCCGCTGCACAAGATGCTGCGGCCGGCGGGGCTGTGGGGGCACGGCGTGGGCGTGGTGGCCACGCTGTTCATGCTCTCCAACTTCCTCTACGCGGCGAGGAAGCGGCTGCGGTTCCTCAACGGCGTCTCCACCATCCGGCGCTGGTTGCTCTTCCACCAGTTCGTGGGCTTCATGAGCCCGCTGGTCATCGCCTTCCACGCCGCCTTCCAGTCCAACAACCTGCTCGCCACCGCCACCGCGGGGTCGCTGAGCATCGTGGTGGGGACGGGGCTCATCGGCCGGTTCATCTACGGCCTGGTCCCCACCCGCGACGGCCGCGCGGTGGAGTACGCGGACGTGGTGGGCCGCTGGGAGCGGATGAAGGCGCGGGTCGACCCGCTGTTCGAGATGGCGTCCGACCCGGAGTCGATCCGCGAGGTGCTGGAGCTGGCCACCGCGCCGGCGCGGAAGGCCGGGCTGCTGAGCCTCTTCTTCCACCTCCCGGTGGAGGCGCTCTGGGTGCGGTGGCGGCTGCGCCGCGTGCGCCGCTTCTTCAAGCAGCGCGCGGACTACGCGTCGTTCCGCGGCACCTTCTTCCAGCTCCTCACCCTCCGCCGGCAGGTGGGCTTCTACGTGGGGTTGAAGAAGCTGCTCTCCACCTGGCGCACCTTCCACGCGGTGCTGGCGGTGTTCCTGGTGGTGATGATCGCCGGGCACATCGCGGTGGCGCTGTACCTGGGCTACGGCTGGATCTTCATGTGAGGATCCCGGCGCACGGCGTGGCGGAGGCCGCGGAGCCTCCGCCCACGCTGGCCAGCCCGGTCCCCACCGCCTGCAGGCAGCTGAGCAGCACGTCGCTGGTGTTCTCCGACGCGGTGGCGCGGTCGTGCACGCCCGGGTACCGCAGCGCTCCGCCCGCGCGGCCGGCGACGACGATGGGGTAGTCCGTCCCCGAGTGGTACAGCCCCTCGCAGACGTCGCTGGTGATCAGCACGCACGAGCGGTCGAGCAGGTTCCCCGCGCCCTCCGGCGTGGCCCTCAGCTTCTCCAGCAGGTAGCCACCATTCCGCATCGTCACCACCACCGCGTCGTGCACCTGGTCCTGCGTGGCGGAGTCGTGGGTGAGGAGGTGCTCGGCGGCGGTCTGGCCCTCGGAGGCGAAGACGGTGGAGGAGGTGGCGCCGTGGTGCTGGAAGGACACCACCCGGGTGAGGTCGCACGCCCACGCCAGCGCCCACAGGTCCGACATCGCGCGCGACACCGCCTGGAGCGGCTCCACCCCGTTCACGTCGGCGTTGGTCTCCGTCACGGCCGCCGGGAGGACGCACGCGCCGGTGCCGGCTGGAGCGGAGGAGAGGATCTCCCGCCGCACCTCGCTGATCGCCGTCAGGTGCGCGTCCAGCCGCGCCCGGTCCGCCGCGCCCAGCCGCTGCTGGAGCCGCCGCGCGTCCTCCCGCACCGCGTCCAGCGCGTTGAGCCGGACGCGCGTCCGCGGGTCCGCGGCCAGCCCGCCGCCGAACAGGCGCGTGAACAGGCTCGCCGGGCTGACCTCCGGCTCCAGCGGCGAGTCCGGGCCGCGGTGGGAGATGAACTGCACCGTGGGGCCCTGCTCCTTCTCCGGCCGCTTGGACACCGCCAGCTGCAGCGACTTGATGGTGGTGGTGCCGCCGATGAGGTCCGCCGCCACCTGGTCGATGGACGGGCCGCCGAACTTCGAGGAGTACGGCGCACCGTTGGGCGGGAGCGGGATGAACGGCGTTGCGGAGAGGATGGCGGCCGCGCCGTTGTGGTGCCCGCGCAGGTCCGCCACCTTGATCTCCCGGCCGGAGGAGACGTTCAGGTAGTCCTTCACGTTCAAAAGCGGCGCCAGCTCCTCGGAGAGCGACCAGGCCGCGCCCACCTCGGCCGGCACCCAGCGGCTCTTGATGACGCCGTTGCCGAAGAAGAAGACGCCGAAGCGCAGCGGGAGCGGCGTCCCGTCCGCATACGCGGTCCCGTCGGTCCCCAGCATCGCCTCCAGCGCCGGCAGCGCCACCAGCGCCCCCGCGCCGCGGAGGACGTCGCGCCGGCTGAGCCTGAAGGTCCGGCCGGGGCTCACGGCGTCACCTCCGGCGGGGCGCCCGAGCGGAAGGCGTCGCTTGCGGCCATCTCCACCAGCAGCGCGCGCAGCCGGTAGCCCGAGGCGGCGAACGCCTCCTCCATCTCGAACATGGGCGCGGCCTCGCCCGGCGTCTCCACGTGGCCCACCGCCGCGCGGAAGAGGTTGCGCTGCAGGCAGCGCATCACCCGAGGGTCCTCCGCCAGGAGCTCGCCCAGCTCGGCGGCGCCGGCGAACGCGCGGCCGTCCAGCTCCGACGCCGGGTCGATCTCCACGCCCTGGTCGAGCGTCCGGAAGCGGCCGAGGCCGTCGAAGCTCTCCAGCCCCAGGCCGATGTCGTCCATCATCCCGTGGCAGCCGGCGCAGACCGGATCCGCCCGGTGGACCGCCAGGCGCTCGCGCATGGTGACCGCGCCCTCCGGGGGCGGGAGCATGGCGCCCACCTGCGCGGGCGGCTGGCTCACCGGTTCGCAGAGCAAGCGTTCGCGCACGAAGAGGCCGCGCCGGGTGGGCGAGGTCTGCGCCTCGTGCGCGCGCAGCGCGAGGAAGCCGGCCTGTCCCAGGAGCCCCGCGCGCATCCCTCCGGCGGGAAGCGGGACGCGGCCGAAGCCGCCGGCCGGGCGCTCCACGCCGTACAGGTCGGAGAGCGCGGCGGAGGCGAAGGTGAACCGGGCGCGGAGCAGCTCGCGCGCGTCCAGGTCCTCGTCCCAGACGACGTCGTCCGCGAACGCCAGCGTCTCCTCGCGCATGTCCGCCGCGAGCGCGGGCGAGAAGTCCGGGAACGCCGCCGGGTCCTTGGCCAGGGTGGAGAGCGCGTCGAGGCCCAGGTGCTCCCCCCAGAACTCGCGCAGCGCCGCGCGCGCGCCGCCGCTGAGGGCCAGCCGCCACGCCCAGCGCCGCCGGCCCTCGTCCGTCCCCAGCTCGCCCGCCTCCGCCGCGTCCAGCAGCCGGTCCGAGGGCGGGCCGCCGGTGAGGAAGAACGCCATCCGCGCCGCCAGCTCCGGTCCGGTGAGCGCCCACCGCCCGGGGCGCTCCGGGTCCGGCGCGCCGACCTCCACCAGGTAGAGGAAGTCCGGCGACTGCAGCATCCCGGCGACGACCGCGCCCGCGCCCCCGTAGAAGTCGTTCAGCGCCAGGGCGGCGTCGGCGCCGGCCGCGGTCCAGGCGCTGGCCTCCTCGTCGGTGAGCGAGCGGCGGAACGCCCGCCGGCCGAAGCGGGCCACGAACGAGCGCATGCAGGCGTCGGACGGCTCGCACCCCACCAGCCAGGCCCGCTGCGAGGCGGTGGCGAGCGCCGCGTCCGCCGCGGCGAAGGCGGAGGACTCGTACCGCAGCGCCGTCGCCGTGGAGATCGAGAGCTGCGCGTTGCCGATGGCCTTGAAGCCGTTGATCGCCGCGTCCTCGGGCGGCGTCACCGCCGCGGCCGCTTCCGGACCCAAGAGCGCCTCCACCGCGCGCCGGTACTGCGAGGCCTGGAGGCGGCGGAGGGTGAACGGCGGCGGCGCGAAGGGGACGGTCACCGCGGGCGGGAGGTCGTCCGGGGCGGCGGGCGGCTCGCCGCGCTCGCGGCAGCCGGCGAGCAGGACCAGCGCCGCCGCCGCGAGCGAGAGGCCGGGCCCGCGCACCTTTCGCCTCAGGCCAGCCGCGCCCGGATCTTCGCTTCCAGCTCCTGCAGCTCGGGCACCAGCTCCATCGCCGCCTTGGAGCGGGAGGCGCGCTCGATCATGGTGCCCACCGCCGCCGCGTCCGCCTCCTGCCGTTCGCGCAGGCCGCGGACCATGGCGGTGACCGCGTCGAAGACGTCCTTGAGCTCGTCGCCGTCGCGCAGCGGGTACTCGGGGACCTTGAGCTTGCCCCCGGCCACGTCGTTCACCAGCCGCTTGATGCGGAAGATCGGGCCCACGATGTGGTGGGTGGTCACGATGGTGGCGATGCCGATGAAGAGGACGAAGCCGGCCATGCAGCCGATCAGCGCGAACCAGATGTTCTGCTGCTTGTGGCCCAGCTCGGCCTTCTGCCTGGCGATCTCCGCCGCCACCGCTTCGTACTGCTTGTCGAACTTGGTCGACTCCTCCTGGAACTGCGCCGCGAACGCCGGGTCGTTGAGGTGCTCCATCGCCATGTTGCTCAGGGTGGCGTTGGACAGCTCCTTGGAGGTCTCGGCCGCCTGCTGGCGGGCGTCGACCGCCACCTCCGCCTCCTCCATCAGCCGCTTGGAGGTGGTCCAGAGGAAGCCGCCCAGGATGGTCGCCACGCAGAGGGCGATCATCACGATGTACGCGGTGAACTTGAGCTGGAAGCGCGCGTCGAGGAGGTAGTTGCGCAGGTGGCGCTTGGCGTTCGCGCCGGAGCCGCGCGGCGACCCTGGAACGAGCGCGTTGGGCCCGGTGGTCGGCGTGGCTGGAGGCGGGGGGGACGTGGACATGAGGGTCACGAGCTCCAGTTGAAAGTATCGGCTGCTTCGTCGATCACCTTGGGCGCCATGGCGCGGATCATGTCCGTCACCTTGCCACCGGAGGCCTTCACGTTCACCTCCCCGAGCAGGTTTTTGTCGGGGTACGTGAAGCACACCAGGTTCACCTTCAACCCCCCGGCCGGGGTGGTGTCCAGCTCCACGCGGAGCATGAAGCCCTTGAGCCGCTGCTTCTTCAGCACGCTGCGCGCCGCGGCCTTGGACTCCCCGTCGGGGGCGAAGACGCCGCCCAGCGCCTGCAGGCGCGCGCGGATCTTCTCCTCGGTGAGCTGCAGCACCTCCGGCGGCAGCTTGGAGGTCTTGTCGGTGATCGAGGTCATCGAGATGTACAGCTCCGGGGGATGGTTGGCGGCGGCCTGCAGCAGCGCCAGCGAGCGCTCGATCTCCGAGCGCACCGCGCCGGCCGCGTCGCCCTTGTGCGCCTTCAGGCAGTCGATGCCCGACGCCGCCCCGAGCTGGCCGAGCGCCTTGGCCACCGACGAGCGCACCAGGTCGCTGTCGTCGTTAAGGGCCACGCACAACGGCCCCGCGGCCGCCGTCTCCTTGGAGATGCCCAGCGCGATCGCGTTCTGGGCGCGCACGCGGGGGTCCTTCGCCTTCTGCAGCTGGCGGGCGAAAAAGGAGAGACGTCCGTCCAGCTGGGCGTGGGCGGAGCCGGCCAGGACCGCCACGAGAAGGCCGAAGCGCGCGAGACTGCGGGGAGGCATCGTCGGGACGCACATTCTTGGACAACCCGGAAATCTTCGCCACGGTGAACCCAACTCTCACCGGCTCCTACCCGGCGGGCGGTCGTTCCTTTGAAACACTTTCAGCCCGGGCGCCATCAGTCGCGCTCATGCCGCACAGCGCCTGCATCAGAATCCGGGTCAGGCGGCGACCGCGCGGAGCGTCACTCCATGGCATAAGAGACGCCCCATGACTTCTGCTTCGCTCACCGCCTCCCAGGTCCGGGAGGAGTTCCTCAAGTTCTTCGAGGCGCGCGGCCACCGGCGGGTGGCGTCCTCCTCGCTGGTCCCCCAGAACGACCCGACGCTGCTGTTCACCAACGCCGGGATGGTCCAGTTCAAGGACGTCTTCACCGGGCGGGAGAAGCGGGACTACTCGCGGGCGACGACCGCCCAGAAGTGCGTGCGCGCGGGCGGCAAGCACAACGACCTGGACAACGTCGGCTTCACCGCTCGCCACCACACCTTCTTCGAGATGCTGGGGAACTTCTCCTTCGGCGACTACTTCAAGGCGGACGCGGTGGAGTTCGCCTGGTCGTTCGTGACCAAGACGCTGGGGCTGAACACCCAGCGGCTGGCGGTCACCGTCTTCAACGGCGAGCGCGGCGTGCCCTGGGACGAGGAGGCGTTCGAGCTGTGGGCGAAGCAGGGGGTCGCCCGGGACCGGATCCACAAGCTCGGGTACAAGGACAACTTCTGGGCGATGGGGGACACCGGGCCGTGCGGGCCGTGCTCGGAGATCCACTTCCACCAGGGCGACGACATCCCGTGCGCGGAGGTGGCGGCGGGCCGGCCGTGCCAGGGCGTGGCGTGCGACTGCGACCGGTGGCTGGAGATCTGGAACCTGGTGTTCATGCAGTTCGAGCGGAAGGAGAAGGACGCGCCGCTCATCCCGCTGCCCAAGCCCTCCATCGACACCGGCGCGGGGCTGGAGCGCGTCACGTCGGTCGTCCAGGGGCTGAGGTCCAACTACGACACCGACCTGTTCCAGTCGCTGATCGGGCGGATCGTCGAGCTGAGCGGGAAGAAGTACGGGAGGAGCGAGGACGACAGCGCGTCGATGCGCGTCATCGCGGACCACGCGCGCGCGGCGGCGTTCTTGATCTCCGACGGGGTGCAGCCGTCGAACGAGGGCCGCGGGTACGTGCTCCGGCGCATCATGCGGCGCGCGGTCCGGCACGGGTCGAAGCTGGGGTTGAACGACCTGTTCCTCCACCAGGCGGTGGACGAGGTCATCACCCAGATGGGCGCGGCGTACCCGGAGCTGAAGGAGAACCGGTCGTTCGTGCTGGAGGCGACGCGGCACGAGGAGGACTCGTTCCGGCGGACGCTGGACCGCGGGCTGAAGATGATCGACGAGGAGATCGCCGGGCTGAAGAAGAGCGGCGGGAAGGTGCTGGCAGGGCAGGCGGTGTTCTTCCTCCACTCGACGCACGGGTTCCCGTGGGACC
>Ga0068860_100001732_pt1 | contig 23258 bp, 15 predicted proteins | sample KBSSwiS32_FD_66597 | JGI IMG/M metagenome (GOLD analysis project Ga0068860, IMG submission 66597) | Switchgrass rhizosphere microbial communities from Kellogg Biological Station, Michigan, USA - KBS Switchgrass S3-2 | ecosystem: Host-associated > Plants > Roots > Rhizosphere > Soil ...
TCGAAGGCGAGCGCGTACTGGAAGCCCGAGCAGCCCCCGCCGCGCACCGCGACGCGCAGCGCCTGGCTCTCGGCATCGTCCTGCCCGGAGAGCAGCTCGGCGATCTTGCCCGCCGCCTTCTCGGTGAGTGAGATCGCCACCTCGGGAGTGTCGCTCGTCTGATCCGTCACTTCATAAAGTGTAGCGGGCGGTCTGGGAGAATCGCTCGCCTTGAACCCTGGCGCCAACACAGCCGTCGTCTGCGACACGACCGCCTACCTGCCGACGGAGCTGGTCTCCTCGATGGGCATCCGCACGATCAGCCTCTACGTGACGGTGGGTGGAGTGCAGGAGGCGGAGTCCGAGATCGCCGACTACGGCGCCTTTTACGAGCGCCTCAGAGCCTCTGAAGAGGGCGCGACGACCTCTCAGCCTTCCATCGGCGACTTCGCCTCCGTCTACGAGCCGCTGCTCGCCGAAGGCCGCGAGATCGTCTCGATCCACATCTCCTCCGGCATCTCAGGCACCTTCGAGGCCGCAGGGCAGGCGCGCGAGCGGCTCGTCGCCGAGGGCAAGGGCGGGGAGCGTATCCACCTCTTCGACTCTCGCTCCGCCTGCGGGGGAATGGGCTTCTCGGTTCTCGCCGCGGCCGCCGCGGCGCGGGCCGGGGGGGACGGGGAAGCGGTGCTCGCCCGCGCGGGACAGGCTCGCGAGGAGCTGAAGATGTGGTTCGCGATCGACACGCTCGAGTACCTGCGCCGCGGCGGGCGGATCGGCGGCGCCCGCGCCTGGATCGGCTCGGCGCTGAAGATCAAGCCGATCCTCACCCTTGAGGAGGAGATCACGCCGGTGGAGCGCGTCCGCACCCGCGCTCGCTCGCTCGAGCGGCTGCGCGACTACGCGCGCCGGCGCCACGAGTCCGGCCTCGACGCCTGGGTGATCCAGCACATCCAGGACCATGAGACCGCCGGCGCGCTCGCCGACGACTGCCGCGAGATCTTCGGCTGCGAGCCGGTCTACGTCTCCGAGGTCGGCCCTGTGATCGGCGCCCACGTCGGTCCCGGTCTGATCGGCGTCGGCAGCGTCTCGAAAGCCGTTCTGAGCTGAGAGCGGCAGCGGGCTGCTGCGCCGGTTTTCCCTACGATGATCGAATGAATTTTCCTGAGCGACACGGGGGACCTGAGGGACGGCTGGCGGCGAAGCGGCTCGCTATCGTCGCCGCTCTCCTCGCGGCCGCGGCGCTGGGGGCATGCGGCACGAGCGGAGACTCGACTACAGCCGAACAACCGAAGCTCGAAATGTCGAGCGCCGAAATCGCGAAGCTTCCCCAGGTCAAAATCGGAGTTCGACACGGCCCCACCCCGGACAAGTTGGTGATCCACGATTTGCGCAACGGCTCGGGCGCGGTGATGAAGCGGGGGGACACGATGCTCATCGACTGGGCCGAAGTCCCCTACGGCAAAGCGCTCGAATCCAGGCCGGGGGAACGGCAGTTGAAGTTCGCCTGGGGGAAGTACATCGAAGGCTGGGAAGACGGCATTCCCGGTATGAGGGTCGGTGGCCGCCGGGAACTGATCGTTCCGCCAAGGCTTGGCGATACCGGGCTGACGATGGTCTATGTGATCGATCTTCTCGGCATCGAACGGGGAGAAGGGCCGACCCCGGTCGTCGAAGAAGAGAAATAAGCGACGAGTACGAGCACACGAAATCCGTACTCCCGTAACCCGGGAAGTCACATAAGATCATTGCGTGAAATTTTTTGCGCTATTTGCCGCTGCCCTGCTCGTCGCCGTGGCGCTGGCGGCATGCGGGTCCGGCGAAGAAAGCTCGAACACGGCCGAGAAGGTGTCCGCGGCCGAGAAGATGTCCGCGGCCGAAATAGCGAAGCTTCCCGATTTCAGGATCCCCGCCCGGCAGGGGCCGGTGCCCCGGAAGCTCGTGGTCCGTGACGTCCGCGAGGGCTCTGGCGCGGTCATGAAAGCCGGAGACGCGATGTTCGTCGAGTGGGCCGAAACCGGCTATGGCAAGGCGCTGAAGACCCCTACGCCGGAGGGCCAACCGCAGGAATTCCCCTTCGATGGGGTCCTCGAGGGCTGGGAACTGGGCATGCCCGGCATGAAAGTGGGAGGCCGCCGGGAACTGGTCGTCCCTCCGCGCCTGGGCGATACGGGGACGACGATGGTCTACCAGATCGACCTGCTCGCGATCGGTCGCTCGGCCGAAGAAAGCGGTGCGCTCCAGGTGAAGACCGGCTCGGCCTCCGCTGGCGGAGAAGCGGATGGCGCGGATAAGACGACCGCGAAGGCGGCGCCACCGCAACGGCCGGGCCCGCAGACGAGGATGTCCAAGGCCGAAATCGCGAAGCTCCCCAAGCTGACGATCGCCAAGCAGAGCGGCCCCCCTCCCAGGCACATCGAGATCGTCGACCTCCGCAAGGGCTCCGGTGCAACCGTGACGAAGCAGAACTACGTCGAAGTGCACTGGCTTCAGGTCAGCTACCCCGAAGCGCTCGAACGAAGCCACAGCGGCCTCCACGGCCCGCAGAGGTTCGGTCTCGACGAAACCGTCGCCGGCTGGACCGTTGGCCTTCCCGGCATGAAAGTGGGGGGTCGTCGCGAGCTGATCCTGCCGCCCAAGCTGGTCTATCCGCGCTGGAAGCCGAGCTGGGGCTATGAGCCCTACGTCGACATATACGTGATCGATCTGCTCGGGACCGGGCCGCGCTCGTGAAGGCGCCTGCGCTGATCGGCGCCTGTCTCGCGCTTGCCTTCTCGGCCTGTGGAGGCGCCAGCGCGGTCCAGACGACGACCGACCCCGCGGCGAAGGTGCGGAAGCCTCCGATCCCCCGTGGTCCGACGGTGAGGATGTCCAAGGCTGAGATCGCCAAGCTCCCGCCGCTGACGCTGCCACGCCCCAGTGGCCCCCCGCCCCACAGGCTCGAGGTCGTCGACCTTCGTAAGGGCTCCGGCCCGGGGGTGCCCAAGCACGATTGGGTGACCAATCGGGAGGAGGTGTTCATCAGGGTCCTCGAGGCCAGCTACACGGGTGCACTCGAAGGCAAAATCCTCGGCCGCATCGCCGTCAGCCGGGTCCTGCTCGAAGGCCGAAGCAGAGGCCTGGCGCGAGGCCTGACCGGAATGAAGGTTGGAGGGCGCCGAGAGCTGATCGTGCCGCCGAAGCTTGCCTATCCGCGCTGGCAGCCGAGCTGGGGATACGCGCCCTACGTCGGCATCTACGTGGTCGACCTGGTCGGCATGGAACCGCCGCCCGACCGGCGGGTCGAATATCGCAATCGCCCGTTCGGAAAAGGCTTACCTTGAGACCCGCTGGCCGAGCGTATCGAGCATCTCCTCGACGCGGACGAACTTGACCCGGGGGCGGCCGTGCGGCTCGCCGCGGCCGACCTCGGCCTGGTCGATCGCCTGCCAGTCATCGAAGCTGACGTAGCGGACGCCGCGCTCGGCGAGCAGCGCCTCGACCGCGGCGGGGTCGGGGTTCTCGGGGCGGTGCAGCGCTTGCGACTCGACGTCGGCGAAGAGATGCTGCACGGTCTCCAGCGCGTCCTTCTTGTTGGTGCCGATCACGCCCGAGGGACCGCGCTTGATCCAGCCGGCGGTGTAGTGGCCGACCTTGTGGCCGGCGTCATGGGAGTCGAGCACGCGGCCGCCCTCGTTGAGGATCAGCCCGCGCTTCTCGTCGAAGGGGACGCCCTCGATCGGCACGCCGGTGTAGCCGACCGAGCGCAGCACCAGGCCGCACTCGAGCTCTTCGCGCTCGCCGGTGTCGCGGGCGCGCAGCGTGCCACCCTCGTCGACCAGCTCGTTGCGGCCGATCACGATGCTCTCGACCTTGCCCTCGCCCCTGATCTCCACCGGCGAGGCGAGGAAGCGCAGCACGATCCGCTTGCGCTTTCCCTCGGGCGAGCGTTGCGAGAACTCGCGCAGCGTCTCGACGTTGACGCGGGTCGTCTTGTCGGCCTCCTCGGACTCGAGGAAGGCGGCGCTGGCCGCGTCGAGCTCGACCTCGGCGGGGTCGACGACCACGTCGACGTCCTCCATCTCGCCCAGCTCCTTGATCTCGGGATTGGTGAAGGCGGCCTGGACCGGCCCGCGGCGCCCGAGCACGACGATCTCGCGCACCTGGCTGCGGTCGAGCATCTCGATCGCGTGGTCGGCGGTGTCGGTCTGGCGCAACTCGTGGTCGGTCAGGCCGAGCATGCGCGCCACGTCCATCGCCACGTTGCCGTTGCCGATCACGACCGCCCGCTCGCAGGAGAGGTCGAACTCGTCGTCGGCGTAGTCGGGATGGGCGTTGTACCAGCCGACGAAGGCGGTGGCGGCGTGGCTGCCGGGCAGGTCTTCGCCGGGGACGCCGAGCTGGCGGTCGGTCTCGCAGCCGACGGTGAAGACAATCGCGTGGTAGAGCCGTTCGAGGTCCTCGACCTCGACGTCGTGGCCGACCTTGACGTTGCCGAAGAAGCGGAAGCCCTCCCGTGCGGCGGTTTTTTCGTAGACGCGGATCACCGACTTGATCTTGGGATGGTCCGGCGCGACGCCGCCGCGGACCAGGCCGAAGGGGGTGGGGAGACGGTCGAAGAGGTCGACCTGGGCGTGCAGGTCGCCGTCCTTGAGGATGTGCTCGGCCGCGTAGAAGCCCGAAGGGCCGGCGCCGACGATCGCGACGCGCAGCGGTGTCTCTTCTGTTCCGATCTTGCTCACGGAGCGGGGAAGGATAGGGGACTCGCGGTCTCGCCTATGCGGCGAGGAGCAGGCCGTTGCAGTCGGGGCAGATGCCGTGGCTGAGGGACGGCATCTCGGGCCGGTCGAACAGCTCAAGGCGCCGAACCGCCTCCTCGACCTCGACCCACTCGCCGTCGACTTCGAAGCGGTCGCACCAGCCGCACATCGCCAACCTCTCGGGCCCGCGCGGGGCGGCGGGGTCGAACAGGGGCTGGGGTGCCTCCCGCTCCTCCTCCGCGCGCACCTTCGCCGAGAAAAGGACCGCGCGGCCACCGCTGCCGGCCTTGATCCGGATGTCCATCTCGCGGCGAACGTCCGGGCCGTCGCAGCGGAAGGGAAGCTCGACGTCGCCCGTCTCGTCCCGTATCCGGCGCAGCAGCAGCCGCTGGACCTTCTTCAGGTCCTCGCCGGAGACGTAGTCCCAGAGCGAGCGGCCGAGGCTCGTCCCCGCATCCTCCCAGCCGTTCTCCTCGGCGAAGCGGTAGTAGCCCTCGTCGACCTTGACCAGATGGTCGTGTTCGTCGATCGCGTAGCTGAGCGCCCGCGTGCTCATGCCCCCGCCGGGACCGCGCTGGCCGTGCCGTCGAGGGCGTCGAGCGCCTTGCGCGGCGAGAGCGCCACGCAGGTGAAGATCGGCGTCTCCAGCTCGGTGTACTCGCTCGACTCGGTCGGGCGCAGCTCCTGCACGAGGTCGAGGAACATGCCCGGGTCGTCGCCCTCGAAGGCGACGACGAACTCCTGATCGTCGAGGCCGAAGGAGTAGCTGGTGTTGATCGTGATCTCCGGGTAGCGGCGGCCGACCTCGATGTGGCTCCGCATGATCCGCTGGCGCTCCTCGGCGGGCAGGCCGTACCAGCGCCGCTGCTTGACCATCGGGTAGAGGAAGAGGTACTTGCGCTCGGAGACGCAGATCTCCGGCCGCGCCTGCTCCTCGGAGTAGGGCGAGCGCTTGGTCATCGAGAGGAACGAGTAGGGCGTCTCCGCCCACTGCGCCAGGCCGCTCTGGCCGAGAACGACGTGGAAGGTGTGCAGGTCGTCGAGATTGGGGCTCTGCGTGAGCAGCACGAGGTCGACGTCGCCGCGCGTACCTATGGTTGAGTAGGCGCGCAGCGAGCGGTCGAGGGCGAAGTCCTCGCAGGCGGCGAGGAACTCGCGCTTGTCGGCCGCCCGCAGCTCGGCGTCGCGGCGGCGCCAGGCGGGATCGATCTTGAAGAACGTGAACTTGGCGAAAGTGCGGTCGACCATCGGGTTGACGATAGCGGCACTCTTTATATGGGGGCCGGGGTTCGGGCAGGGGACTCCACTTAACTTTTTCGAAGGGACGGCAATCGCCTCGCCCAAGCCACTCGACGAAAAAGTACAAGACGTTTCGCCCCCCGCCCGAACTCCGGCCAGCGCGCAAGCGTCGCTATCGGCACCCCATGTCACTCTCGTGCTGCTGCCAAGCGGCACTTCTGTCGCAGAGCTTGTGAGGGATGGTCTTTCTCCCGGGCTGATGAGCGCCGGACTCGGCTCCGTGCCCGCGGAGCAGACGTATCTGGACATCACGCAGGGGAATCGGGTCTTCGACTCGCTCTACGACGAGGAGCTGCCCGCGACGAGCCGGCTCTGCTCGCCCGCTTGGTGGAGAGCTGTGGAGGAGCGCGCGGAATCCGCACCCGCCGACATCGTCCCAGGACTGCTCGCATCCACGCTCGAATCTGCAGGGGTGAGGGTGCGGGTGGGGGGTGGAGCGTCTTGTACTTTTTCGCGGCCTCTGTCCGAGGCGCAAGCAATCCAGCGACTCTCGAAAAAGTTAAGCGCAACCCCCCACCCGCACCCTCACCCGACCTTTGAAGCTAGGAGCGGGACCCTCGAACAGCTGCCGGCCCTCGTGCGGAACCTGCGCGGCGGCGACCTGCTGATCGCGATCGGTCGGGCGCCGCCGGCGAAGAACGGGTCGCTCGCCATCGGCATCGCTGGAAATAACTCCAGCATTCGCGGCGAGCTGACCTCGGACAGCACCCGCACCCACGGCTACGTGCTCTCCACCGACGTCGCGCCGACGATCCTCGAGCACTTCGGCCTCGACGTTCCCTCGGCGATGTCCGGACAGCCGATCCGCGCGGAGGGGAGGGTCGACGTGGCGGGCATCGAGGCGCTGGGGGCGCGGATGGCGTCGATCTCGGGGCGGCGCGGGCCGGTGATCGGCGCCAGCCTGGTCGCCTGGCTGGCCCTCCTCGCGCTGGCGATCCTGTTCGTCCGCGGTCGGGTCGCCCGCGTGGCCGTCGGGCTGGCCGCCCTCGCGATCGTCTACCTGCCGCTGCTTCTCCTGCTCGGAGCGGCGTTCGAACCGAGTCAGGGGGCCGAACGGCTGCTCGTCATGGCCGGCGCCCCGATCCTCGCCACTGTCACCCTGCTCCTCGCCCGGCACGGCTTCCGTGCCCTGGCGATCGCCTCCGGCCTCGTCGTCCTCGCCTACGCGATCGACGTCGTCGCCGGCTCGCCGCTGACCACGCTCTCGCTCCTCGGCCCCAACCCCGGCCTCGGCGTCCGCTTCTACGGGATCGGCAACGAGCTCGAGGCCCTGCTCGCGGTTCTCGTCGTCGCCGGCACCGGCGCCGCGATCCAGGGCTTCGTTCCACGCCTCGCACCGCGGGCGGCCGCAGCGACCTTCCTCGCCGTGGGCCTGGCCTGCGCTTTCGTCTTCGCCGCCGGTCGTTTCGGGGCTGACGTGGGCGCGGCGATAACGATGCCAATAGGGGCCGGCGCCGCCGCTTCCAAGGTCGCGACCCCGCAGCGACGCACGGCCCTATTGGTCATTATGACAAGTTCTTTGGCATTTGTGGGATTTATTGCCGCAATCGATTTGATTTCAGGCGCGAACGCGCATCTGACGCGGTCCGTGCTCGACGCCGGCGGCTTCGGCGACCTCGCCCAGGTCGCTCAGCGCAGGCTCCAGCTCTCCGCCCACAGCTTCGCCCGCCCGATCGTCTTCGCCTTCCTGCCGCTGCTTCTCGCGATCGGCGCCCTCGCCATCGCCCGCCGCGAGACCCTGCGCACCTGGTTCGCCGGCGCCCCGCTTCTCGCCGCCGGGCTGCTCGGCGCTCTCGTCGCGGTCGTCGTCGGCACGCTCGCCAACGACTCCGGGGCGCTGGTACTCGAGATCGGCGCCGCCTACCTGCTCGTCTTCGCCGGCTTCGCCTGGGCGGAGGCGCCGAAGCCTGCCGCGGGCGATTGAGCGCTGGCCTATCCACTACCCTTGACAGCCCGTGCGGATTGCACTCGTCTCGCCATATTCCTGGACCTACCAGGGAGGCGTCAACCGCCACGTGGAGTCGCTCGCCGAGGAGTTCCTCGGCCGCGGCCACGACGTGCGCGTGCTCGCCCCCTTCGATCCTCCTGGACGGCTCAGCAAGGCCCTGCATCGGGCCGCCCCCGAGCCACGCGACGCGCCCGACTACCTGATCCCGCTCGGCCGCACGGTCGGCATCCCCGCCAACGGCGCGGTCTCCAACCTCTCCCCGTTCCCCTCGGGCGGCATCCGCGCACCGCGGCGAGAGCTGCGGGGGGAGCGCTACGACGTCGTCCACATCCATGAGCCGCTGGTGCCGCTGGTCGGCTGGAACGCGGCCTTCGGCAGCGAGGCGCCGGCGGTGGGCACCTTTCACGCCTACTCGACCAAGGCGGCGCCGAACCACCTCGCCAGCGCGCTGGGCGCCCGGCGCATGTTCAACCGCCTCTCGGCGCGGATTGCGGTCTCCGAGGCCGCGGCCTGGACCGGGCGCCGCTGGTTCGGCGGCCACTACGAGGTGATCCCAAACGGCGTCGACCTGGCGGCGGCGCCGGGCTCGTCGAAGCCGCGCTCGGACGACCTGCGCGTGCTCTTCGTCGGCCGCCCGGAGGAGCGCAAGGGCCTGCCGATCCTGCTCTCCGCTTTCGGCGCCCTGGTCGAGCACGTCCCCAGCCGCCTCACCGTGATCGGCGCCGAGCGCGAGGACGTGTTGCGCTACCTGGCCGACCCGGAGACGATGCGCTGGATCGACGTCCGCGGCCGGGTCTCCGGAGAGGCGCTCTGGAATGCCCTGCACGAGGCCGATCTGCTCTGCGCGCCGTCGCTCTCCGGCGAGAGCTTCGGCATGGTCCTGACCGAGGCCTTCGCCGCCGGCACGCCGGCGATCGCCTCCCGCATCGCCGGCTACAGCGACGTCGTCAGCGACGGCGTCGACGGCATACTCGTGCCGCCGGGGGATCCCCAGCGGCTCGCCGAGGAGCTGCAGCGCGCCCACCACGACCGTGCGCGCCTGCGCGCGATGGGAGAGGCCGCGCGCCGCAGCGCCGAGCGCTACGCCTGGCCGCGCGTCGCCGACCGCGTCACCGCCGTCTACGAGCGGGCGATCGAGGCGCCGCAGCCGCAGGGTGCCGTCGAGCGCGCTGCCCACTGGGCTGGTCTGCGGTCGGCCGACGGGATGCGCCCGCGCCCGCCCCAGCGGCTGCCCTCGCTCGATCCCGAGCCGGTCGCCGCCGGCAGCAGGCGACGGCGGGTGGCCCGCCGCGCCGGGCTTGCCGCTGCGGGGGCGATCGGCGTCGGCCTCACCGCCATCGCCGCGCGCAAGATCGGCGTCGACAACGTCGTCGAAAGCATCGTCCGCTCCGACCTCACCTGGGTGCTGGTCGCCTGTGCGCTGATGGCGCTCTCGCTCTTCTTCCGCGCCGCCTCCTGGTACTGGATCGTGCGCGCGGCGCTGCCGCGGCGGCCGGTGCGCCGCCGCGACGTCACCTCGGCGACGATGATCGGCGTCCTCATGTCGGCGACGCTGCCGGCCCGCCTCGGCGAGCCGGCGCGGGCGATGTCGCTGGCCCGCCGCGTCGGGCGCATGCGCGAGACCTTCCCGGTCCTGCTCGGCACGCTGGTTTCGCAGACGGTGTTGAACATCGCCGCCCTGGCGATTCTCGGCGTGATCATCGTCTCGACCACCGACCTCTTCCACTCCAGCACGCAGAAGCTCTTCGCCTTCAGCCTCGTGCCGCTGGCGTTGCTGCTTGTCGTCCTCGTCGCCCCGCCGCTGATGCGGCGCAATGGCAACGGGCGCCTTGCGCGGTTGGGCTCGGCGCTGCATGGGGCCCTGGTCCAGGTTCGCGCCGGTCTGCGTGTCTTTCGCTCGCCGCGCCGCGGCGCCGCCGCGGCGGTCGCCCAGCTCAGCGCCTGGGCGATCCAGCTGGCGGCCTGCTGGGCGCTGCTAGCGGCGCTCGGGCTCACCGGCCAGGCGGGGGTCGGCGCCGCCGCCGCGGTTCTCTTCGCCGTCAACGTGACCGCGGTCGTCCCGGCGACGCCTTCCAACATCGGCGTCTTCCAGCTCGCTGTGATCAGCGTCCTGCACACCGGCTTCGGCATCGGCACCGCCGACGCGCTTGCCTACGGGGTGATCCTGCAGGCGGTCGAGATCGCCACCGCCGTCGCTCTCGGACTGCCCGCTCTCGTCCGCGAGGGCCTCACCTGGAGCGACCTGCGCGTGCAGGCGCTTTCCACCGCGCCGGTGCGCCTCAAGCCGCAGCCGGCCCGTTTCGAATAGGGTTGGGACCGCTGACGGCGGTTATCAATACTCAACCCTATTAGTTCCCTATATGTAGGAAAACTGCGATGAACGTCGACAGCACCCTGCCCCAGACGCGGGTTCGGGCAGGAGGAACGGTTCTTTCCCTCCTCGCGGGGCCGCTCTGCGCGCCGATCCTGCGCGCCCACCTCGACGGGCCCCTGCGCCTGCCGGACCTGCGTGAACGTCTGGGCGGCGCCGCCCAGACGACGCTGCGCGGCCAGGTCGGCAACCTGCGCGACCTCGGTGCGCTGGAACGGCACGTGCGCAGCGGCATGCCCTACACGGTCGAGAACGAGCTCACCGACGTCGGCCACGGGATACTCGCGGTCGCCGACATGGTCGAGGCCTGGTTGGCGCGGGCGCCTCAGGGACCGCTCGTATTCGGCAGCGAGGCCGCCAAGGGAGCCATCCGCGCGCTGGTCGCCGGCTGGGACTCGACCATGCTCCGCGCCCTGGCGGCGCGACCGCTGTCGTTGACCGAGCTCGACAACGTGATCTCCGAGATCAGCTACCCGGCGATCGAGCGGCGGCTTTCGGCCATGCGCGCGGCCAAGCAGGTGGAGGCGTCGCTTCAAGACGCCACTTCGGCCAAGCCCTACGCGGTGACGGAGTGGGCTCGGCAGGCGGTGAGGCCCCTGGTGGCGGCGGGCCGCTGTGAGTGCGAGCACCTCGCCGCGGCGACCGACCCGCTCACCAGGCTCGACGTCGAGGCCGCGTTTCTGCTCGCCGCGCCGCTCGCCTCGTTGCCCGCCACCGCGAACGGCGCTTGCCTGCTCGCCGTCAGTGCCGCCGACGACGGAGAGGTCGGGGGGCGGCTCGTCGGCGTCGACGTGAGCGTCGAACGGGGCGAGGTCGTCTCGTGCAGCGCGAGCATCGATCCCGAGTCTCGGTCCTGGGCGAAGGGGCCAGTCGAGTCGTGGACCACCGCGATCCTCGAAGGCCCTCCGAACGGCCTCGAGGTCGGCGGCGAGGACGTCGAGCTAGTGCGGGCGTTGATCGCGGGAATTCACAGCGCGCTCCCTTAGCCGGTTGCGCCGAACGGCGCGCGCGCCAAGTTGACGTTCTGCGATTTGCAGGGACAAACACTCGAGAGCGGCCCACTGCCGCTTGACGCTTTGCTCAGCCGCAGTTGACCGCCGTCCGCGCGACTGTTATTCGTGCAGACGTCGCGTCCCTAGGCGCGCATGCGATCAAAGGATCGGTCCTCCATTGTCGTCAGCTGGGAGAGGCCGAGCGATGGGTTACGGAGTGGGGCCTATCTCCCGGGCCCCACTCCGCCCGCCGCGCCCGGTGTCGCATGGAGCAAAGCCCCGGCATCTCGCCTGGTTGCAGGTCGTGTTCGACTCCCGTCGTATAGCGATGAAGTCCGGATCCCGGAGCATGACACGACCAATCCCGGCGAGACGCCGGGGAAGGAGACCACGTGAAACCGATCAAGATTCTGGGCCTTGCCCTCACGGGGCTACTGGCCATGGCCTTCGCCTACGCCAGCTCGGCGATGGCGGAAAGCACCGCCCTATGCGCAGCGGACGAAGAAACGTGCGCAGAAGAAAACATCGTCACGCATGTGCACGAAGCGACGTTAGAAAAAGCGCCGGCGGTTCTCTTATCGAGTGTTCTAAACGTCGAATGCGACGCCTTATTCTTAGGCGACGCTTTATCGTCATTAGCGAATCCGCTGGTCATCCACGGCGAATTCACCTATACGAACTGCAACAGCGGCTGCACGGCCACCGAAGAAAACGGCCCTGCCGAAATCAAAGTCTTACGTGAAGGCAGTGAATTAGCGAAAGTCACCGGCGAAGGCTTAGTCCACCTCGTCTGCGCCGGCTTCATCAACTGCCGCTACAACGGCGTGGGCCTCAAAGGGCACGGCTTAGGACCCTTAACCTCCTCGGAGGCCAACGGCTCGGTCAATCTCTCCGGGCAGACGACAAACAAGGAGAGCGGCACCTTCTGCCCGAGCACGGGCCAATTAGACATCACGGTCACACCGTCCCCAACCTGTACGCCCACCCCCACGTACATCGTCAAATAGACACCTCGAGGCAATTAGCCGCAGTAGATGAGCAAGGCACCGCCCCGGACGCCGGGGCGGTTGCCTAAGGTGCGGCCAGCTCCCCACCGCGCTCGGTGCCGGCGATCAGCTCGTCCGGCGCCGGGCTCTCGGGGACGAAGCCCGATTTCATCCCGAAGTAGACCGCCTGCGGGTGGTGGGCGACGATCGCCACCGTCGACTGCTCGGGCATCACGGCGTAGCCGTCGGAGAGCGTCATGCCGATCTTTTCCAGGTCGAGCAGGCGCCAGACCTTCTCATGCTCGGACTGGTCGGGGCAGGCGGGGTAGCCCCACGAGTAGCGGCGGCCCTGGTCGAGCGGGATGCCGAGCTCGCGCCGCACTTCCGAGTGCAGCCACTCGGCCAGGCCCTCTGCCGCCTGCACGCCGAGGCCGTGCACGTATAGCTGCTCGGCGAACTCGCCCTTGCGCTCCAGCCGCTCGATCAGCTCCGTCACCTCCGGCCCGACTGTGACGCCCTGTAGGGCGACGACGTCGCGTTCGCCGCTGTCGAGCGGCCGGAAGAAGTCGGCGAGGCAGATCCGGTCATGCTTGGGCTGGCGCGGGAAGACGAGCCGCTCGAGTTCGCGCCCGCCGTCTTCCGGATCGAAGACGATCAGCTCGTTGCCCTCTGCGTTGCAGGGGAAGTAGCCGAGTCGCGCCCCTGGCCGCAGGTAGTCCTGCTCACGCCACATCCGCTCCAGCCGCGCCGCGAAGCCCTCCTCCTCTCCGTCGCCCTCGACCAGCCGATCCCAGGCCTCGCCCTTGACGCCGCGCCCGCCCCAGTGCAGCTTAAAGAGCACATGACGGTCGAGGTAGGGGAAGACCTCGTCGAGGTCGACGTCGACCTCGCGCACCCCCCAGAGCGGGGGCTCGGGGATCGGCACATCGATGCGGGCGGCGGAGCGAACGCTCGCGTCGCTGGTCGGCGGGCCGTCGTCGGCGACCGCCGGCTTCTCGCGCAGCTCGCGGGCCTCGGCGCGGATGCGCGCGACCAGCGCCTCCCGCGCTTGCTGGTCGACCAGTGCGTCCATCGTGTCGAGTCCCTGGAAGGCGTCCTTGCAGTAGAAGACACCGGGCTCATAGACATCTTCGGAGTCCTTGCCCCCGGGGTAGAGCGTGCGGCGGCCGAAGTCGCGGTTGATCGCCGCGCCTCCGATCAGCACCGGGAAGCCGAGCCCGCGCTGGTGCAGCTCCTGCACGCAGATCGGCATCTGCTTCGAGGTCGAGACGAGCAGGGCGGAGAGGCCGATCGCGTCGGCCTCGTTCTCGACCGCGGCCTCGATGATCGTCTCGACCGGAACCTGCTTGCCAAGGTCGATCACCGTGTAGCCGTTGTTGGTGAGGATCGTGTTGACCAGCGACTTGCCGATGTCGTGCACGTCGCCGAACACCGTGGCGATCACCACCTTGCCCTTGGTGTGGCCCTCGATCCGGTCGAGGTAGTTCTCCAGCTGGGCGACGGCGCGCTTCATCGCTTCCGCCGACTGCAGGACGAAGGGCAGGATCAGTTCGCCGGCGCCGAACTTGTCGCCGACCTCCTTCATCGCCGGCAGCAGCACCTCGTTCAGCGTCGGCACCGCGCCGATCTTCTCCACCGAGCGGTCGATCCACTCCTCGACGCCGTCCTTCTTGCGGCGCAGGATGTGCCAGTGCAGGGCCTCCTCGGGCTCCATCCCCTCGGTCGGGTCGCCCGCGTCCTCCTCCGTCTCCTCGCCCTTCGACTCGAAGTGGGCGATGAAGCGCTCGAGCGCGTCCTCGCGGCGGTCGAAGACGAGGTCGTCGGTCAGCTCGCGCTCTTCCTCGGAGATCTCGCCGTATGGAGTGATGTGGTTCGGGTTGACCATCGCCAGGTCGAGGCCCGCCTCGACGCAGTGGTGGAGGAAGACGGAGTTGAGCACGGCGCGGGCGGGGGGGGAGACGCCGAAGGAGACGTTGGAGACGCCGAGCGAGGTCTTCACGCCCGGGATCTCCGCCTTGATCCGGCGGATGCCCTCGATCGTCTCTACGGCGGACGGTCGCCACTCCTCGTCGCCGGTGGTCAGGGTGAAGGTGAGCGCGTCGAAGATCAGCGCCTCGGGGTCGAGGCCGTGCTCCTCGCATGCGAGATCGCGGATCCGCTTCGCGATCTCGACCTTGCGCTCGGCCGTCTTCGCCATCCCGACCTCGTCGATCGTCAACGCGATCAGGGCGGCGCCGTGTTCGCGCGCCAGGGGCACGACGACGTCGGCCTTGTCGCGGCCCGCCTCGAGGTTGATCGAGTTGACGACCGCCCGCCCGGGGATCTGCTCCAACGCCGCGCGGATCGCCTCCGGCTCGGTCGAGTCGACCTGGATCGGCGCCGGCTGGGTCAACGAGATTCGCTTGACGACGGCAGCCAGCTGATCGGCCTCGTCGGAGCGCTCGGTCAGCGCCACGCAGACGTCGAGCACGTGAGCGCCGCCTTCGACCTGGTCTTCCGCGACCTGCACGAGCCCGTCGTAGTCGTCGGCGAGCAGCAGCTCCTTTGCCCTGCGCGAGCCCTGCGAGTTGACCCGCTCGCCGACCAGGGTCGGTCGCGGTTCCTGGACCAGCGGAGTGGAGGTCATCATCGAGGAGAGCTGGGGGGGACCCGGCGCCGGGCGCTGGGCCGGGACGCGACCCGCGACCCGCTCGCGGATCGCCGCGATGTGCGCCGGGGTCGTCCCGCAGCAGCCGCCGACGATGCCGACGCCGTAGCGCTCGACGAACTCGCCCAGAGTCGCGGCCAGCGGCTCGGGCTCTTCGGGGAAGATCGTTTCGCCGTCGGGGCCCTGCAGCGGCAGGCCGGCGTTGGGGATGCAGTGCACGGGCAGTGGGCTGTTCTCGCCGAGGAAGCGAATCGCGTCGCGCATGTCCTCGGGCCCGGTCGAGCAGTTGAGGCCGATCACGTCGACGTCGAGCGCCGCCAGCGTCGTCAGCACGGCCCGGATGTCGGTGCCGAGCAGCATCTTTCCCCCCTGCGGCAGGAGCGAGACGCTGGTCATGACCGGCAGCCTGCGTCCGATCGCGGCGAAGGCTTCCCGGGCGCCGAAGACAGCCGCCTTGACCTCGAGGATGTCCTGAGCCGTCTCGACGGTTATCAGGTCGGCGCCGCCTTCGACCAGGCCGCGCGCCTGCTCGGCGAAGACCTCGACCAGGCGGGCGAAGGAGATGTCGCCGAGGGTCGGGTCGGTGGAAGCGGGCAGGAAACCGGTGGGGCCGATCGAGCCGGCGACGAAGCGGTCGGGCCCCGCCGCCCGGCGGGCGATCTCGGCGGCCTTGACGTTGATCTCCAGCGTCTGCTCGCTCAGCCCCCACTCTTCCAGCTTCAGGCGCGAGCCCTGGAAGCTGTCTGTCTCGACCACTTCGGCGCCCGCCTCCAGCATCGAAGCGTGCACGCCTTCGATCACGTCGGGCCGCTCGAGGACGAGCGCCTCGTGGCACTTGCCCTCGAGGCCGCCGTAGTCCTCCTGGGTCAGCTCGAACTGCTCCAGCGTCGCGCCCATGCCGCCGTCGAAGACGACGATGCGCTCACGGGCGGCGGCTATGAAATCGCGCTCGGCCATTGCCCAGAGAGGCTACCGGTGAGGCCGAGAATCCCTGTGCAGGCCGGGCGGCTAACTGAAGCTTTCGGCGCAGCCGTTCATCGTTGCCTGCCGGGCGATGTTTTCCGCCTGGACGAAGGGAGTCGGCGTCGTCGTGAACGCTTGCGGATTGTCCAGCGCCTTGTCCATCCGGCCCTGGAGCGCGTTGAGGAAGTTTTCGACTTCCGGCGCGAAGTCCTCGGGAGCGCCGAGCTTGCTGATACGCGTGACCTGGCCTTCGATGTTCGGGGCCAGGATCGAGTCGATGATTTCGCTGAGCAGCACTTCTTTCCCTGCTTCATCTTCGCTGTTGACGACCGACCTGTGGGCTTCGAGGAATTTCGTGTACTTGGCGAGGAATTCGGTCCGCGCCGCTTCGCAGATCGCATCGGCCTTCGCGATGAACGCGGCTTTCGAGAGAGAGCCGGTCTTGACCGTGACTTCGTTGCTGCCCGAGCTGCCGCATCCAGCGGCGGCGAAGGCCAGAAGCAGCGCGATCAGCGCCGCGATAGGCAGAAACGACCCCTTTGCGCCCGAGACTCCTCCCATTGCGCGGGGCAGCATAGCAGCCAGCACTCAGCCATGCTTGATCGTTCGGTAGATCACTGATCGAAACGTCCGCGAAACCGAGAATTCGCAAGACTGAGAACGCGCGCTTTCGCGCACTCGGAAAAACAGCATCCTGGAATTTGCAGGGTAAATCTTGGTTCCCTCCGGCTGGGGTGGGCGGAACGAAGGGCAATTGCACCGATTGATTTGCGTATTCGCGGAGCCCGGTCGTATAAAGGATCGGGAGCCCGGAACATTCCGGGCGCAGTCTCAACGAAAGGGAGAACCAAAAGTGAAACCGATCAAGATGCTCGGCCTCGCCGCCCTGACGGCGCTTATGGCCATGGCTTTCGTCGGCGTCTCTTCCGCTATGGCGGAACACACGGCGCTGTGCGAAACAGACGCAGCATTATGCGCTGAACCCGTCGAACACGTGCACGAAGAAACGTTATCCGGGGCCCAGGCGACGCTGTTAAGCAGCGTCCTCACCGTCAAATGCGACGTCTTATTCTTAGGCGACACGTTAGGCGGAGGCTTAGCCAACCCGCTGGTCATCCACGGCACCTTCACGTACGCGAACTGCAACAACAACTGCACGGCTACCGAAGAAAATAGCCCTGCCGAAATCAAAGTCTCACGCGAAGGCACCGAATTAGCGAAAGTCACCGGCGAAGGCTTAGTCCATCTCGTCTGCGGCAGCTTCATCAACTGCAAATACAACGGCTTGGGCCTGCAAGGCCATGGCTTAGGGCCCTTAACCTCCTCGGAGACCAACGGCTCGGTCAATCTCTCCGAACAGACAACCAACAAGGAGAGCGGCACCTTCTGCCCGAGCACCGCGAAATTAGATATCACGACCACTCCGTTAGAACCGGTCTACATCTCCAGCTAGCCGAGGCGGCGCCAGCGGGCATCACGCCAGCAAGCGCAATCTCGAGCTGGAAGCAGGACGACCGCCCCGGCAATGCCGGGGCGGTCGTTTTTTGGGCATGACTGCGGACATCATTAAAAATTAGTATTGTCTTTTTGGGAACAGATACGGTACGCTCTGCCGGTCGGGCCTCGCCTACGGGGTTCGTCATGGGTTGGACCACTGCAAGGGAAACCGAGCCGCAAGGGCCGCATGGGAGCGGTCGGCAGGGGCTCAGGGAGAAGGAGAGAGCACGTGAGAGACACAGCGAAGGCTTCGTCCGAGAGACCGACGTCGATGACGTTTATCAGGCTGCGGATGCGATTCGGCATCGCCGCGGCCCTATTCGCGCTTCTGGCGTTGGCCTTCGCGGCCTTCTCCTCGGCCGATCCCCTGGGCGAAATCACCCTCTACAAAGAAGGCCTGCGGGAACCCGCGTTCGTCAAGCAGCTCACACCAGGCCCCGACGGCAATGTCTGGTTCGTCGACAACAAGGCTTTCTCGGAAAACTCGGCGATCGGCCGGATCACTCCGTCCGGGGAAATCAAAGAGTTCAACCAGCCCGGAGAACGCGACCTGGTCGCAATCGTCGCCGGTCCGAAAGGCGAAAAATACCTCTGGTTCACCGATAAGGGAACCACTCCGTCGATCGGCAAGGTCGACTCGGCCAATCCCGAAACGACCGAAGAGTTCTCGATCCAGGCCAAAGGCGGCAACGCGGGAAGCGTGCCGCAGGGCATCGTCGTCGGTCCCGATGACAACCTCTGGTTCACCGACTCCGGCGCCACCCCCGCGATCGGCATGATCGACCCGGGCACCCTGGTGGTCAAAGAGTGCTCCGCCGGTCTCAACGCAGGGAGCGAACCGCACGGGATCGTCGCCGGCGCCGACGGCAACCTCTGGTTCACCGACTCCGGCACGACCAAGGCGATCGGCAGGATCAACCCAGGCACCTGCGAAATCAAAGAGTTCGCCACCGGGGCGAACAGCGAACCGGGTGGATCGAGCGGCTTGGCCGGCCCCTGGGGGATTGCCGCCGGGCCCGACGGCAACGTCTGGTTCACCGAAGGCGGAAACAACAAAACCAACTCGCCGACCGGGAAAGCGATCGGCCGCATCACCCCCTCCGGCGAAATCACCTACTTCTACGAAGGCCTCAGCCCAAGCAGTAAGCCCTTCGGGCTGACGGCAGCCAAAGGCAAGCTCTGGTTCGCCGATAACAGCAGCGTCAACGAGCAGCAGGAAGTCGAAATCAAAGCTGAAGCTTCGCTCGGCGGCATCTACAACCTCTGCTTCGAAGAAAAATGCACCGGCTGGAAAGGCGAAGCGACGCTGACCGGCGAGTCCGGCGAAGGCGAAATGAGCGGCTGGGAAGGGACCGGAGACGTCACCACCACCTCCAAAGAAGTCAAAAACGTCAAAGTTAACCAGGGTAAAGTCGTGGTCGGTCAAGAATTCGGCTGCGCCACTCCCACCTGCGGCATTGCTGCCACCGCCAAAGTCGCCGAATGCAAACCGTCTTGCGAAGCCCCGGAAACGATCATCCTTTCGGAAGCAGCCAAAGGCGCCGGCTCGGGAACCGGCAAAACCCTCAAAGCAGGGTCGAAAGTGGTCGCAAACGTCAAAACGACCGCCGGCACCTTCACGGTCGGCCACACGATGGAAGGCACAGGCATCCATGGCGCAGGTGTGACGATCTCCGCAGTCGAAGAAGGAGGCAAAAAACTGGTCATGTCGCGGGTCGCTGTGAACACCGGGACCTTCGCACTCACAGCCGGGACCAAATCGGTAACCGGGGCCAGCGGCAGCGGCACGCTCGTCAACGGCGAGGCAATCACCGGAACCGGGATCCAGAGCGGCACCACGATCAGCTCTGTCAACCAGGAAGCCGGGACCTTCACGCTTTCCAAGGTTGCGAGCAACACGGGCAAATTCAGCCTCTCCACCGGTTTCTCCCCGGGCATCGGGGAAAGCGGGAACAGCGCGATTAGGAACGCGCTGGAAGGTCTGTCCACCATTGGCAAAGACAAATTCGAACTCTCCAACATCGGCGTCAACGGCGCGGGCATCGTCTCGCCGGTCAAACGCATAATTACGTTCGAAAGCGATTTCGGCGCGAAAGACGTGTCCCAGCTGACCTGCGACGCTTCTGGCCTCACCGGTACCAGCCCGAGCTGCGCCGTCACGACGATCGCAACCGGGAAACCGAACGCGATCGGCAGCATCACGACCTCGGGAGAAATCGCCCGCTACGAAAAGGAAGAGCTCCTCTGGGGGGTCGACGCGATCACAACCGGGCCCGACGGCAACCTCTGGTGCAGCTCGGGGCTCACAGTCATCCAGTCGATCTGCAAGTTCGGGATCGAAGTCGAAGAAGGCCCCACCAACCGCCGCACGCTGACCGTGACCAAGTCCCCCGCCGGCAACGCGGGCGCGGGCCTCGGCACGGTCTCCTCCAAACCGAAGGGGATCAAGTGCGCCCAGAGCTGCAACGAAGCCGTCGGCCGCTTCTACATGGAACAGGCCGTCGAACTCAAAGCGGCCCCCTCGGGCGAACTGTCGTCCTTCGACAAATGGGTCGGCTGTCCCACGCCCGAAGGTCTCGTCTGCAAAGTCCCGGCGGGCAAAGCAGACGTGTCGGTCGAAGCCGTCTTCAAAGGCAGCTCGAAAGCGTTCAGCCCGGCTGAGGCGCTGACGCTCTCCAAGGGCGAAAGCGAGGACAACTTCGGCTGGGGCACGGTGAAAGCCTCCGGGCTGACCTGCGAAGCCGAATGCGACGAAACCACGGTCCTCTACCAGGGCCCGATCACAGAACCGAAAGCCAAACCGGGCAAAGTCGTGATCCTCAAACAGGCCCCGGCCTTCGGCTCCAAATTCATCGGTTGGACGGGATGCAACGAAATCTCTGAAACCGAATGCGAAGTGAAAATGGAATCGGCCAAAGAAGTCGTGGCCGAATACGAAGCCCTGCCCAACAAAGCGCTGACGGTCGAAAAGAAATACGAAGGCGGCCTCGGCTCGGTCTCCTCCAAACCGAAGGGGATCAACTGCGGCGCGACCTGCACCGCCACTTCGGCCAACATGCCCGAAGGCTCGAGCATCGTGCTCACGGCCAAGCCGGCGACGACCACACCGGCGACGACGTTCGTCAAATGGGAAGGCGGCGACTGCGCCGGCAAAACCGAACTGACCTGCACGGTCGGGATGGACAAAGCCGAAACGGTCAAAGCGGTCTTCTCGGGACCGGTGAAAACCATCGTCGAACCGAAATCGCTGACCCTGACCAAGGAAGGCGAAGGCTTCGGCACGATCAAAGCCTCGGGCCTGACCTGCGAAGTGCTCTGCACTGGCGCCACTTCGCTCTACTACGGCCCGGTGACTTTGCCGAAACCGAAAGCCGGCGCCAAAGTGATCCTCAAAGCCACCCCGGCCCCGGGATCCACTGCGGTTACGTGGTCAGGCTGCACGCCGCTCAACGCCACCGAATGCGAAGTGGTGATGAACACCAACGCGAGCGTCGGCGCCAAATTCGACGAACTCGAATAGGAGCGCCGACAAGGCACGCGTAACGAAGAAGCAAGCCAAGGCCCCGGGGGGGATTTCCTCCCCGGGGCTGAGGCTCAACAGGGAGAGGGGAAGCGAATGGGAGCCACCGGAAGCGAAGGAAGAAGCAGCAAGGCACTAGGCGCTCTGTTCGCGATCTTTCTCTTCCTCACCCTCGCCTCCCCCGCCCAGGCCGTCCCCTTCCACGCCCGCACCCCCTCCCTCGACGTCAAAACCGGCCTCAACCACGCCTGCGGCGCCGCCGTCGACTCCAAAGGCGACCTCTACCTCTCCTCCGCCGGCGAATCGAAGGTCAAGGTCTACAACCCCTCCCACGTCCTGCTGACCGAAATCTCCGACGCCAACATCCCCTGCGGCCTCGCCGTGACGACGAAAGGCGTCCTCTACGTCTCCGAGCGCTCGACCGGCGAAGTCGTCCGCTTCAAACCGAACGCCTATCCCTTCTCCGGCACGCCCACCTACGGCTCGCGCGAAGCCGTCGACAAAAGCGGCAAAGCCAAGGGCATCGCGGTCGACCCCATCGACAACCGCCTCTACGTCGCCGCGGGCGACCACATCGCCGTCTACAAAGAAGACGGCACCTTCGAGGTCAACCTCGGCGAAGGGACGCTCACCGAAGCCTCCGGCGTCGCCTCCTTCAGCTACCAAAGCGGCCCGCAGACCGACCACTTCGTATGGGCGGCCGACGCAAGTCTCGAAGCCGACGACCGGCTCTACCTCTACGGCGGCACCGAAGTCAAAGCGCTGGTGCTACGCCGCACGGTGAACGGCTCCGCCACCCCCGACGGCTCCTTCGGCTTCGACCCCGCCGGCGCCTACCTCGCCGCCGACCCGGGCAACCGCAACACCGCGGGCGAATGCAAAGCGCTGGGCGAACAGGCCTGCACCGCCGGACACCTCTTCCTCTACGACGCCGCTCACAAAGCGCTCGACGAGTTCGACGCCACCGGCGAGTACCTCGACCGGACCGCCAACGCCTCCTTCGCCGACGCGGAACCGAGCGCGGTCGCGGTCGACCGCTCCACCGGTTCGGGCGATGGCACGATCTACGTAACCGCTGGCTCCGGCGCCGGCGCCAAGGCCCTGGCCTTCGGCCCGCTCAAAGCCCCCAGCCGCGCAACCCTCGGCGAACCGCTCTCCCACCTGCTGAAAAACGCCCGTGCGGTGGCCACCGACTCCCACGGAGACGTCTACGTGGTGGCCGAAGCCGAGAAAGCCGTCCGTGTCTTCGGCCCCGACGGCAAAGAAATCGTCAAATTCTCAGATCCGAACGAAGCCTGGGACCTGGCGGTCGACTCGACCGGCAAGGTCTACGTGCTGGACAAAAAGACAGGCCTCTCCGGTGAAGGCGAAGTGACCTACTACACGCCGAGCAAATACCCGCCGGACTCCGCAACGACCTACTTGCGCAACGGATCCCCCGTCGCCACCGAAGAATCGTTCCCGCCGGGAGAAGGACTCCTCAAGGCGATCGCGGTCAACCCCGAACCCGAAACCGGGCCTCAGGGGGGGGAAGCCAAAGACCATCTCTACATCACCAGCTTCGCGCTCACCTATGAGTACACCTCCGCGGCGAGCGAATCGGAACTGATCAACGAAGAACTTGGCGCCGAATGCGTGAAAGGCATCCGGCAGTCGATGGCCGTGGACGGCGCCCGCGGCATCCTCTGGATCGGCGTGAACCCCCACTTGATCTACGCGGTCGACCCGGCGACGGGCCAATGCCTGCATCGGTTCGAAAACACGGGCGCCTCGAACGGCAAAGTCGGCTTCAACCCCTTCGTCGCGGTCGACCAGGCCAACGGCCACGTGGTCGAGTTCGACGCGACCAGCACGGCGCGCGAGTACGATGGCGCCGGCAGCTTCGTCGCCCAGTTCGGCAACTTCACCGAAGGGCTCTCTTTTGACTACCGCGTGGCCGTCGACAGCTCCTGCGCGATCCACGAACCGCCGCTGACCGGCAAAGCCTGCGAAGAATACGACCCCGCCAACGGCAACGCCTACGTCGCCTTCGACGACCCCAACGCCAGCCATCCTCCCTATGACGTGACCGCCTTCGGGCCGCTCAAATATCCGGAACCCCCCAAACGCAAACTCACGGTCGAAAAGAAAGGCACCGGCTCGGGCAAAGTGACCAGCTCGCCCGAAGGCATCGACTGCGGCTCGAAATGCTCGGCCGAATTCCTCGAGACCGACGTGGTCACGCTGACGGCCGTAGCCGACGCTGGATCGGAATTCGTCAAATGGACGGGGTGCGAAGCGGAACCCTCGCCCACCAAATGTGAAGTGACGATGTCAGAAG
>Ga0068860_100001750_pt1 | contig 23137 bp, 18 predicted proteins | sample KBSSwiS32_FD_66597 | JGI IMG/M metagenome (GOLD analysis project Ga0068860, IMG submission 66597) | Switchgrass rhizosphere microbial communities from Kellogg Biological Station, Michigan, USA - KBS Switchgrass S3-2 | ecosystem: Host-associated > Plants > Roots > Rhizosphere > Soil ...
GGCATGCAGCAGCTGCGGCCGGAACCCACTGACTTTGGCACTGCCTCGCTCGCAATGCGTGACCTCTCCATGGCACATTCATTGCGTAAACATCGCTGTGTGTTTCGCACTGGGATCGCCGATGAGCGCTGCTCATCTCTCAAGGAGGAATCTATATGCACAAGCAGGCCAAGATTCTCGCAACGGTCATTTTTGCCGCCATATTGCTGCAGGGGTGTAATCAGCAAGCCGATACAACCGCCAAGGCTCAGGCTGACAATGCCAAGACACAGGCTGACATTGCAAAGGCGGAAGCCGATGGTCAGAAAAAAATAGTCGACGCACAAGCAAAGCTCGATCAAGTCGTCGCGCAGAACAATAAAGACGTGGTCAGCGCGCAAACGGATGCGCAAAAGCAGACTGCAAGCAATCCGAACGCGCCGCCGCCAGCCGCCGATACGGACGTAGCGAAGGCGCGCAGCGAGGCGGAAAAGAAAGTCGCCGACGCTCAATATGACGTCGACAAGGCCAAGGCCGAAGCCGACAAGCAGGTCGCTGATGCGCGTTGCAAAACCCAAGTCGGTGCTGCGAACGACTCGTGCATGGCCACCGCCAAGGCCAACTATGAATCAGCGCTGGCAGCGGCAAAGTCCAAGAACGACGCGGCGCACGCCAGTCGTCAATAGATTTCTGTGGCCACTCGCAATTATGGACGATGGGTAGGGTTAAAGGAGGTGTTCTATGCGCACACTTTTTCTAATGACGCTGAGCGCTCTTGCCGCCGTCGCCACTGGCTGCATGAGCGACGTGAAGTCGTCTGGTAAAACCTTTACCTACGATTGCTCAGGGCTCGGCAAAGGCTGGGGCGATTGTGCCGAGAAGGCGGACGCGCAATGTGGCGCTCACAACTACACAGTTGTGTCGCGAACGGGAGAAGCGGAGGGAAAAGGCTCCAGTGGCAACACCGAAATGAAGCGCACAATGGTGGTTTCGTGCAATCAGCGGCAATAAATGTCTGGTCTGCGCGGTGCTTGGGTAGCCAGGAGTCGATTCTGTTTTCGTCGTCGTCGTATCGGTGTGCTCCTCATCCGAACTCCGAATAGGCTTGCAGGGTCCGGGATGGTGGGCAGGAGGTAGCCTTTCGGACCTTTCGTTTCCACCAAACATAACAGTTTGCGCCGATATCGGGGGAGACGGAACTGTCAATGATGACAGTGGCGGCTTGGCACTCGCAGTGGCGAACTGTGTGAAATCCCGCCGGGAAACCTTTGTGGCAATCAGTCGGCTTACATCGCTAATGCAATGTTGGGGCTAGGGGAAAAGTCGGTTGCGTCGTCATGAATCAGACCTGCAAGAGCCTATTCACCACGACTGCGATGTACCGGCAGCGTGAGGGCTTGAAGCGCCTGGCGGATACGATCCAGCCGCGTGAAGTCGCCGCCGCGATAGTGGAGTTGGCGCAGTCCGAACCCGCCTGCAAGCGCGCAGCGGTCGTATTTCGAGTCGACAGTGCCGGGAGCTCGGAAACCGAGCCAGCCACGACCCTCGATCCTGAGGAAATGGATTTGGTGCGTGCCGCGAACGAGCGCGCGTCACCTGCCGTTTCAGCCAGTGGTCGTCGGCTCGCTATGCCCTTATTTCAGGCGAATCCGGTGACGCCTTCGTCCATCCTGCTCTTGGAGGTAGAAGGCCGGTTCGATGCGCAACGCCTGGCAGATGAGTTGGCGGCGCCGATTGAGATTGCCGGACTTCACCTGCGGCGCACGCTCGAACTTGTGAACCTGCAGCAATCGCTACGACGCCTGCAACGTTCGGAAAGGCTGCAGCGTGCACTGTTTGCGATTTCCGACATGGCTGGTTCCGACCGCGACATGCACGACATGTTACGCGGCATCCACTTCATTGTCGGTGAGCTGATGTACGCAGAGAACTTTTACATAGTGCGGCACGACATCGAGCGCGACAGCCTCCGGTTCCTGTACTACGTCGACGTGGCTGATCCGGAGCCACCCGGCGACGACGACGAATTTTCGATGAGTTCGATACAGCACTCGCTCACATGGTACTTGCTGCGCGAAGGCAGACCCCTGATGGGCAACAGCGAACAGCTGCGGACTCAAGTTCCAGGGCCGCTAGCCATCTGGGGACCTCACAGCGAAGATTGGCTCGGCGTCCCGATGTTGCGGGACGGCCACGCATGCGGCGCCGTAGTGGTGCAATCCTACGAGCAAGGTAGCTGTTTTTCGGCTGACGACCGAGCCTTACTGGAGTTCGTCGGCAGCCACATCCTGACTGCACTGGAACGCAAGCGGAGCAAAGAAGACCTCGAACAACGCGTGCACGCTCGCACGATCGAGCTTGCGCAAGCCAATCAAGTCTTGCAACGCGAGATCGCCGAACGTCAGCGTGCCGAGCGCCTTCAGACGGCACTATTCAAAGTTGCACAACTGGCTACAGTCGACATCAGTCAAACCGAGTTTTATCGCCGCGTGCACGCAGTAGTGGGCGAACTGATCAATGCGGAAAATTTCTATATCGCTCTGCTTTCCGAGGGCGGTTCATCGCTGGAGTTCGCTTATTTCATCGACAAGACGGAACAAAATCGCCCATCGCGGCTACTTGGGTACGGACTGAGCGAGTACGTACTGCGCCACGGCAAGGCGCTGCTGCGTAGGGCTGAGATTCTGGAACTCGGCCGGCGCGGCGTGGTTGACCTGGAGGCTGCCGGTCCCGGTCCTGTCGCAGTGTGTTGGCTCGGTGTTCCTCTCGTCGTGGATGATCAAACCATGGGACTGATCGTCGTGCAGAGCTACGACGACTCCGTCGCGTATGGAGCCGCGGACGAAGAATTATTGAGCTTTGTCGCCTCGCAAGTCGCCAACAGCCTGCACCGACGCCGCTCGGGAGAAACTCTGCGGGACGCCTACGGCCAGCTCAAGCAACGCATCGAGGAACGCACCCGGGAGCTGCACGCCAGAAACGCAGAATTGGAAATTGCGTATACGAGACTCGAGAACGCCCAGGAACAGGCCGTTCAGTCGGAAAAGCTTGCCTCAATCGGGCAACTTGCTGCCGGCGTGGCACACGAAATCAACAACCCAATCGGTTACGTCAACTCGAATCTGGGCACATTGCAGGGATACGTTTCGCAGTTGCTCACGGCAGTAGCCGCGTACGCCAACATCGCAGCGCGCGTAAGCAGTCCGACGGCGGCAGCCGAAGTCGAAGCGATTCGTGGGAGATTCGACATCGATTTTCTCGCCGTAGACGTACCCCAGCTCATTACCGAATCGCGCGAGGGAATCGATCGGGTGTGCAAGATCATCCGTGACCTCAAGGACTTTTCGCGGCGTGATCGCGGCGAAGCGTGGGTTCGCGCGGATGTGCACCAGGGTCTGGAGTCGACACTGAACATCGTTTCGAACCAACTCAAGTACAAGGCCCAGATTGTCAAAACGTTTTCCGATCTGCCGCTGATCGAATGTTTGCCCTCTGAACTTAATCAGGTGTTCCTGAATATTCTCATGAACGCCGGACAAGCGATCAAGGAGCGCGGGATGATCACCGTAAGCACCGGGCACACCGACGACAAGGTCTGGATCGCGATTGGCGATGATGGCGAAGGCATTCCGGCAGACGTGTTGCCGCGCATCTTCGACCCTTTCTTTACAACCAAACCCGTTGGAAGCGGCACCGGCCTGGGTCTGTCCATTTCCTACGGCATTGTCGCCAAGCATCACGGCAGCATTGAAGTCACGAGCGTTGCGGGGCAGGGCACCTTGTTGCGCATCGAGTTGCCGATCGAACAGCCAAAATAGAGGGGGTAGGGCCAATATGTACCGAGTTCTGCTAGTCGACGACGAACCCAACATTCTCAGCGCGCTACGCCGCTCACTGGCGGCGATCGACGCTCGTCTGCTGGACGGGGAAGCGCTCCATCTCGAAACGTTCACCTCGCCTGAAGCGGCGATCAAGCGCAGCGAGGAAGAGGACTTCGATCTCGTCATCAGCGACTACCGCATGCCCTCGATGAATGGCGTTGAGTTTCTCACACGCATCATGGAGCTGCAGCCAGCGGTGCCGCGCATGATCATTTCCGGCTTCGCCGATCGTGAGGCGATCATTGCAGCGATCAACGAAGTCAATTTGATGCGATTCGTCGAAAAACCGTGGAACGATGACGTATTGCGCCAGGCGGTCGTATCCATTCTCGGCGGGCCGAAATCGAGCCGATGAGCGACGATAATCTCAAGCGAATCCAATACCTGCAGCGTCGCGCTGACACGCTGCAATACGAGCTTATCGAGCGCACGCGCGCGGCCGAAGCGTTGCGCGAAAGCGAGGCACGTTACCGTCATCTATTTGATGCGAACCCACTGCCGATGTGGGTTTACGAGCTTGAAACCCTGGCGTTTTTGGCGGTGAACGATGCCGCCGTCGAACACTATGGTTACTCGCGGGAACAATTTTTGGCGATGACCATTGCGGACATCCGTCCAGAGCCCGATGTATACGACCTTCGAGAAAACGTGAAGCAGAACGTTTCTGGAATCCAGCATTCCGGCAGGTGGCGGCACCGCAAGCATGACGGCTCGATCATCGAAGTGGAGATCACTTCGCACTCAATCGATTTCTCGGGCCGCCGCGCGAAGTTGGTGCTGGCAAATGACGTCACCGAACGCATCGAGCAGGAACGCAAGATCGCCCGTTTGACCCGTGTCCGCGCAGTCACCGGTGGCATCAGCTCGGCCATGCTGCGGCTGCGCGAACGCGACGAACTGCTGCAAGAGGCCTGCCGCGTCGCCACGACTCATGGTGTTTTCCCGATTGCGTGGGTCAGTCACCTCAACACGCAGACGCGAGAATTCGAAATTGTCGCTGCGCATGGCGAGGATGTGTCAGCCATTGAAGGCATCTTGTCTGCTGCGCGAAACCTGATACCGGAGCGCGATCGACCTTCTTTTCGCGCGGCGCAAGGCGGGCGGCCCGTAGTCACCAACAATCTCGCCACGGATCTCAAAGTGGCGCCGATGCGTGAGGAATTGCTATCTCGAGGCATTCGCTCGAGCGCCGTGTTTCCGTTGTTCGTGGAAGGGAACGTTGTGGCGATCCTGGTGTTGCTGGCTGCCGAACGCGATTTCTTCGATGCAGAAGAGATTGCGTTGCTTGACTGGCTTGCCGCGGACCTGTCGTATGCGCTCGAGTACCTGGAAAAAACTCGACGTCTGGATTATTTGGCGAAATATGACACCCTCACGGGGCTGCCCAACGTTGCCCTATTTGCCGATCGTCTTGACCAATTCATCAATGCCTCTCGGAAAGCATTGAGCCCGGTCTGTGTCGCCGTAGTGGATCTGGAACATTTCACTCAGATCAACGACACCATGGGACGCTCCGCTGGCGATGAATTACTGCGTCAGGTCGGCGCGCGTTTAGGCGAATTCCTAATTGAGCCATACACATTGGGACGCGTCGCTGCCGACACGTTCGTAGCGGCAAGTCCGGGCGATTCCGAAATTGTCGCCACGAAGCTGCGCGACCGGATCTTTGACGCCCTGGCACAATCTTTCGACATCGACAATCACGCGGTCCATGTCACCGCGCAGCTTGGAATCGCGTTATTTCCGTCGGATGGAGAAGATGGCGGGATTGTATTCAAGAACGGCGAAGCGGCGCTCAAGCTCGCCAAGTCCTCGGGCCAGCGCTACATGTATTACTCGAGCGAGATGAATGCGCGCGCGGCAGAGCGGCTAGCGCTTGAAGAGCAGTTGCGCGTTGCAATCGACAAGCAGCAGTTTGTCATGCACTACCAACCGCGCGTGGACTTGATCAGTGGCACGCTGGTAGGTGCCGAAGCCCTGATCCGCTGGCAGCATCCGGAAAGAGGTTTGATCGCCCCAATCGAGTTCATCGCCCTGGCCGAGGAAACCGGTTTGATCGTCCCGATGGGTGCTTGGGCGATCGATGCCGTGTGCGCGCAGCAAGCGGAGTGGATTGCGGCGGGTTGTGGTGCGGTGCCGATTGCGGTGAATCTATCGTCGGTTCAATTCGACAAGGACGACTTGCTGAAAGTCGTAAACGCTGCGCTGGCCGCCCACTCGCTGGATGCCAAGTACCTCGATCTCGAATTGACCGAAAGCGCAGTAATGAGAGATTCCGCGGCAGCAATCAAGACGCTCCAGGCGCTGCGCGAGCGAGGCGTGGGTTTGGCGCTGGACGATTTCGGTACCGGTTACTCTTCGCTGGCCCTTTTGAAGCGCTTCCCATTCCGCTCGGTCAAGATCGACCAGAGTTTCGTTGCCGATATCACCCAGAACGCGGAGGATGCGGCCATCGCTACCGCAATCATCGCCATGGCGCACCGCCTGAATTTGAAAGTGGTTGCCGAGGGTGTCGAGACGGAAGGGCAGTTCAATTACCTCCGGGCTCAGGCATGCGATGAGATGCAAGGGAATTTCTTCAGCCCTGCCGTGCCCAAGGAAGCATTCGAATCCCAGCTGCGGAACAATAAGCACATCACGTTTCCGACGCCCGCACCGACCGATCTGCGTACCATATTGCTGGTGGACGATGAACCGGGTATTCGCGCGGCCTTGAGTCGGATGCTGCGGGCGGATGGTTATCGGATACTCACCGCTGCGACCGGGTCGGAAGGCTTGGAAACGCTGGCGGTCAACCGCGTTCAAGTAATCATTTCTGACCAACGGATGCCGGGAATGTCCGGGACGGAGTTCCTCAATATCGTCAAGGAACTGTACCCGGACACCGTTCGTATCATCTTGTCGGGTTATACCGATCTCGAAGTAGTCACCGATTCTGTCAACCGCGGCTCCGTATTCAAGTTCCTTACCAAACCATGGGACGACGATCTGTTGCGCGAACAAGTCCGGGATGCGTTTCGGCGCTATCGATAAAAGCTTTCGAATAAAGTGGGTTTTCTAGGGCTCTGTCGATGAATACGTGCTGGATTGCTCATTCAACCGTGCCTTTGGATATTATGTCAAATTATATCAACGACCATCGGTCCGGCATTTTTACCCCTTACGCCTAATTCTTTTCGCATACCGTGCCCCTCCGCAGCGCACGCACGTGCGCGCGGAGATCGCGCAGCAATATGAAAGCCTATCTGCGACGAGTGCGCTTGCCGGCCTTTTTCGCTGCCTTCTTTGTTGCCGTTTTCTTCGCCGCTTTCTTGGCGACTTTTCTGGCTGCCTTTTTCGCGGCTTTTTTCGGCATTGGATTCATCGGCTGCCACAGACCGATCACGTTGTCGTCCGGATCGGAAAACAACGTGAACCAACCCATACCGGGCACTTCCTGTTTCGACTTATGGATGTGGCCTCCGGCGGCGGTGATCTTCTTCTCGGTCACATCGAGATCACGCACGTTTACGTAAGGCGTAATCACGATCGGCATCTGCGGATCAGGTGCCTCAAAAATTCCACCGACACCTTCGATCATCGTATAGCCCGGCATCGCTTCGCGAAACGTCCAGTCGAACACGCTCGTAAAGAACGTGCGCAGGCGTGCGACATGGCGCGTACTCCATTCAATATGCTGGATGAGATTCTGTGGCATCGCTGCATCCTCCAATTCCATGGTCGTTCCGAGGCTACTCCGCGAACGCCGCTCGTTCAATGTCTCAGCGCACTATCGCGTCCGATGCCGGTTTCGGACGCGGAATCGCCGAATCTGGCATCGTCTTTGCGTGGCCAACGACATGAATGCGAAAAACGTCGTCGTCACGCTGCCTGCACCGAGTAGCCACCGCGGCCACGAGCACATCGCGCGCACGGCAATGGCAAAGCAACTCGCCACCCTGCTCGGCTACTACTATGCCGGCGACTACGACCCGCAGCAGCCGCGCTCCGGACACATCTATTTCGTGCCGCAGCGCACTTTGTTGCGCGAGCATTCGCAGCAGCTCGGCATCCGCGACGAACGCGATCTCTACGGCGGCGTCGTGCCCGACTATTTCGTCGCGACCAAGGCGATCACGCATACCGCGATCGATCCCGATGCGCACGTGCCCGAAGCATGGTCGCATCGTCTGGCCGAGCACCTGCGTGGTGTAGTGCTGCCGGGTTATTCCGCGTTCAGCGCATCGGACCTGCGCCGCGCATCCCTGAACCTGATGCTACGGGGCCGCGTGCGCATAAAAGGGGCGCGCGGAATCGGCGGTACGGGCCAATGGGTCGCCGGTAATGAAAACGAACTCGACGCCGTGATCGAGCAACTCGACCCGGGCGAACTGCACGATCACGGCGCCGTGGTCGAGCAAAATTACGAACTCGCACAGACCTACAGCATCGGCGAAGTGGCGGCCGCCGGCGTGCGTATTGCCTATCACGGCCTGCAACGCGTCACGCGCGATCATCACGGCCATGATGTATATGGCGGCTCCGACCTGCACATCGTGCGCGGCACCCTCGCCCATCTATTGCGCACCGAATTGCCGCCGGTCGTGCGGCTCGCTGTGCAGCAGGCGGTGGCATATGACGCGGCGGTAGCGCGCGCGTTTCCGGGATTCTTCGCCTCGCGGCGCAACTACGAGGTGCTGCAGGGTATCGATCGCGACGGTCGCTTCGTATCCGGCGTGCTGGAGCAGTCCTGGCGCATCGGCGGGGCGAGTCCGGCCGAGATCGCGGCGATCGAAGCGTTCAAGGCCGATCCGGACATGCATAGTGCGAACGCGTCAGTCCGCGAGATCTATTCGGCCGCCGCACCGTTGCCGCCGCACGCGCATGTATTGTTTCACGGCATCGACGAACGAGCCGGCTGGCTGCTCAAGTACAGCCTGATCGAGCGCGCGGAGCGTTGCGGCTGAGTGGAGTTTCGGGCAGAAAGCGCTGGCACGGTCTTCGCGTGCATCGCACGAGGGCGGTACTCGACAACACTTTGTATACATTCGCGTGCTCGCCGCTCAGCTGGCAGTCATCTATCGTCGCCGCAGCGGAGTAATATGATTACCGAGCCCAATCAGAGCGATCGACCGAAAGCTTCGCAAGAAGCCATATTTTCGGAAGATTCAAAGGTTGGGCTCACTGCTATCCGCCCCCCACAAAACCTTGTGCTCTTCAATTCCGGCTGAGCGCGATGGAATTGAACTCGACACCATCACGATTGCCAGCGGTCAGCCGCTCGGACGAACAGTGGGACGCGCCGAAGCTGGAACTGGGGGGACTACACCGATACGCTGATCCGTTGGTTGACCGAGATGATCGTCGGTGGACGCCGGTCAGTGGCGAAAGAACGCCTGGAGGAACACAAGCAGGCCAAGGCGCTCAACGCTGCGTGAGCTTGCGATAGCGCGCCATGTGGCGGATCGCATCCCTGCCGCGGCCGGACTCCTCGTATAGCAGCGCAAGGTTGTAATGGCCGTCCGCGAGGTTCGGATCCTCGCGCAGTGCCGCTTCGTATGCCTGCATGGCGTCGACCTTGCGTTGCATGTCTTCGAGCAGCACGCCGAGATTGAAGTACAGCAACGGATCGCGGCTGCCGAGCCGCACGGACTCGCGATAGGCCCGCTCGGCTTCGTCGAGTTTGCCGGCCTCATGCAACAGCCGGCCCAGATTCAGGCGCGCATCCGCGCGCGCAGGATCATCTGCGATCGCGCGCTCGTAAGCCGCGCGCGCGGCCTCCGCATTGGTGTGTTCCAGTGCCACGGCTTGTTCGAACCAATTCTTCTCGACGGTCGGCGCCGGTTGATTCGCTTCAATCACTCCGAGTGAACCTTTGGCAGGGTCGCCTTCGAATGCGAGCAGATATTGGCCGGAATCCGCCTGCCAACGGCCATCGCGCTCGCTGACAACGACGCGATCGCCGACCGCGCGGATGCGCAGCCCGGACATCGGCATCGATTCGGGCAGGCGTTTGCGCAGCGCTTTCAGCGATTGCGTGATGCGCCGCGGCGGGACGTTCGCGTCGACCAGCGCCTGTGCAGTACGCAACACAATCATGTCCTGGAACGAAAACAGCCACGCGTTGCGCGCACCGCGCGTCGGCGTGACGAAGCCTGCGGCGACCAAGGCGCGCAGCGTGCGCCGCGGCAAACGCAGAAGTTTCTCGACGTCGCGGACGCCGTAGTGTTGTTCCATCGAAAGATTATCGCCCAGCGAACGCCGATGCGCTCTACTTCTTGGCCTTCTTGCGTGGCGCGATTTCCGGCTCGAGCGCCGCCACGGCTTTCGGACCTTTGCGCGTCTTGCCGGTCTTGGCCTCGGCACCCTTCGCCGGCGCTGCACCCTTCTTCGCCAGGCTGGCGCGCAGCGCTTCCATCAGGTCGATGACTTGCGCACCGCCGGCTTCGGGCGCTTCGGCGAGTGTGATCTCCTGCCCTTCGACCTTCTTCTGCACAGCCTCTTCGATGCGTTCGCGCACTTCGTCGGTGTATTGGCTCGGGTCGAAGCGATCCGAGGTCTGCTGGTCGATCAGCTGCTTGGCCAGTTTCAGTTCTGCGTCTTTCACATCCATACGCGGGATGTCGATATCCTTGATCGAACGCACTTCGCCGGCGTACAGCAGCTGCTGCATGATCAGACCGTCTTCGACCGGGCGGATCAACACGATGTACTGCTTGCCGCGCGCGGCCCAGCGACCGATCGCGCAACGCTTGGATTCGCGCAGCGCCTTGGTGAATAGCGCGTAAGGCTTGGCCCCACCCTTGTCGGGCGCCAGATAATAGGCTTTGTCGAAATACACCGGGTCGACCGCGGAGATCGGCATGAACTCGGTGATGTCCGCGGCACCGGTGCCGGCCTCTTCGAGGGCCTTGAGCTCCTCGTTCGTGAACATCACGTACTGGTCCTTGGCGAACTCGTAGCCTTTCGCCATTTCATCGCGCGCTACGATCACGTCTTCCTTGGCGCAGATGTACTGCTGCTTCAAGCGCGATCCGCAGGTTTTGTGCAGTAGATTGAACGAGATCGTGCGGGCGGATTCGGTGGCGGTGTACAGCTTCACCGGAATCGCGACGAGTCCGAACGTGATCGTGAGTGACGCAATTGAACGTGCCGCCATGACACCCTCCAGCGTTCAAGCTTTGGTCAACGCATCCGCCAAGTCTTGCTTGTCTTTCAAGGCGTTGCGCCAGATATCTCCAGACCGAGTCAACTTTTCTATCACATTTGTGAGGCGGAAGTCGAGTGGGTGGGCCACAGCCAGCTCGTCCCAGGTCAGCGGCATCGATACCGGAGCGCCGGCCACGCCGCGCGGCGAATAGGCAACATTCAGGGTCTTGCCGCGCACGTTCATGTTGAAATCCATGAAGATTTTTCCGGTGCGCTTGGGGATGCTCCATTCCATCGTGATGACTTTCGGGTGCTGCCGCAGCAGATGCCGACCGACCAGTTCGCACACGTGCCGCGCGGCGTCGAAGTCGATCGTGCGCTTGATCGGCACGAAGACATGCAGCCCGGTTTTGCCCGAGGTCTTCACGATCGCCTCCAGTTTCATGTCGTGAAGCAACTCGCGCAGCCAGAACGCGACTTCCTTGCCCTTCTCGAACGCGATGGTGTTCAGTTCCGGCTCGGCGCCTGCTGCTTCCTTGCCCGAGTAAATGTACGGATCGATGTCGAACACGACGTAGTCCGGGAAATTCAGGATCGATGCTTCGAGCGATTCCAGCGAACTGGCGTAATCGACATTGCGGTTCTTCGTGTCGCTGCCCAGCTTCGCGCGCGAATGCCAGACGTGGAATTCCAGCGTACCTGACTGCGCGAGCCAAAGCAGCGTTGGCAGGTTGTTGCATAACAGGTACTCGTGGTCTTCGTCCTTGCTGCTCGAATACACCGTCACCGTCTCGACGAACGCAGGGCGTTCCTGCTCCCAATGCTTCTGGAAAAAACGCTGGCCGTTGATGCCGTCGGGCATGCGGATCATCGTCAGCGGTCGGTCGGCCAGATGCGGCAGCATGTATGGCGACACCTGCGCGAAATAGCGCAGCAGGTCGCGTTTGGTCAGCGCCGGTTGCTGCAGCGCCGGGTCGGCCGGCCAGTACACGCGGTCCAGGTGCGTCAGGCGCACACGCTGCGTGCCGACGATGAGTTCGAACGCATTCTTCTTGCTTTGCAGTTGCGTGAGGATCGCATCGATCGCGCCGCCCTGCCCGTTTTCCGCGACGCGCGGTTTGGGCTCGACGCGACGCACCTTGCTGGCATCGATGTCATCGCGCAGACGCAGGAACACCGGTGCGCGCAGCGAACCGTCTTCCGTCCATTGCTGGAAATCCAATTCGGCCACGAGCTCTGGTTTCACCCAGGTCGTCGGCCCGTTGAGCACGGGTTTTTCCACAAAGGGACAAGTGCGGGTTTGCAGCGGTGCCAGTCGCGCCTGCACCTGCTCGAGCGTGCGCTCGTCGAAACCGGAACCCACGTGCGAGACGTAACACAGCCTGCCTTTGTCCCAGTAACCGACCAGCAGTGCGCCGAGCTTGGCGCGCGAGCCTTTGCCGCTGGTGTAGCCGCCGATCACAAAGTCCGCACTTTGCGTCGGCTTGACCTTGAGCCAAGCCGACGAGCGCTTGCCGGCTTCGTAGACGGACGTCCTGCGCTTGCCGATCACGCCCTCGAAGCCGCTCGCGAGCGCTGCCGCATGCAAGGCGGTGCCATCCTGCTCGGAGTACACGAGTTGCACGAGCGGCGATGGCAGCAGGCATTGCGCCAGGTAGCGGCGACGCTGCTCGTACGGCCGCGCGCGCAGATCGATGCCGGCGAAATACAGCAGATCGAACGCGAAGAACAACGTCGGCGCGTTCTGGTCGGCGGAGGCGATTTCGCGCGCAGATTTCATTTGCACACGGTTCTGCAGCGCGTTGAAAGAGAGTTTCCCAGCGGCATCGAATGCGACGATCTCGCCGTCGAGAATCATGCCGTCGACACCTTGCTGGGTGAGTTCCTTGCTCAACGCTGGAAACGCGATGCTAAGTTCGAGTCCGCGCCGTGAACGCAGCGTGACGCCGTTGGCATCAATGAATGCCAGCGCGCGATAGCCATCGAGCTTGGGTTCCCAAAGCCAGTCGGGCTTGTTGAACGCAGCGTCCGTGGTTTCTGCCTGCATCGGTTCCAGCTTCGCCGGCATTTTTGTAACCGCGCCGGCCGGGACGAGTTGCGCCGCCGGGACTCGATGCACTGGCGCGAACTTCATTTCTTCTACTGCCGCGTTCGACAACACCGAGCGGTCTTGCAGCGTAATGTCGTTCGTGGTGACGAAACGGTCCTTGTGCTTGATCAGCAGCCAGTTCTTGTCTTGCTTCGTGCGCACGAGCGCAAACGAGCCCTTGAGTTTGACGCCGCGCAACTGGATGCTGAGCTTGCCTTTTTCGAGCCCTGCGCGAATCTGGCGTTGCGCCTCCAAGCGGTCATGAAACCACACACCAGCCTCGTCCGGACTGTAAACGCCGCAATCCCAGACGATCACCTCGCCGGCACCGTATTGTTTGGGCGGGATCACACCTTCAAACGAAGCATAGTCGTAAGGATGATCCTCGACATGCACGGCGAGATGCTTTTCGTTGCGATCGAGCGACAGTCCCTTGGGCACCGCCCACGATAGCAGGACACCGTCGCATTCGAGGCGAAAGTCGTAATGCATGCGGCGCGCATGATGCTGCTGCACGACGAACAGCAGCGGGCCGCCCTGCCCTGGCGCGACCTTGGGCGCGGGCTCGGGGGTAGCTTCAAAGCTGCGCTTGGCGGAATATTCGCTTAGAGCTTTCTTGGCCACGACCGGATTCTAGCAATGACCAAGGTTTATGCTGGCGCGAGCGGCTATTCGTTCAAGGAATGGCAAGGCAGTTTCTACCCCGAGAAGATCAGGCCCGAGGCGATGCTGGAGTGGTACGCGCAGCGTCTGCCCACGGTCGAGATCAACAACACGTTCTACCAGATGCCGAAGGCGGCCGTGCTGGAAAAGTGGTCGCAGGCCACGCCGGCGGAATTCCGCTTCGCCATCAAGGCCTCGCGGCGCATCACCCACGACGCGCGCCTGAAAGCCGAGACTGCGGCCGACTCGGTCGAATTCCTGTATCGCGTTCTCGCCGCGCTCGGACCCAAACGCGGACCGGTATTGTTCCAACTTGCACCGTTTCAGAAGAAGGATCTGACGCGATTGCGCGAATTCCTGCAGTTGCTGCCAAAGGATCACCAGGCCGCATTCGAATTCCGCAACGCGAGCTGGTTCGACGATGACGTGTATGCGCTGTTGCGCGATCATGGCGCCGCGCTCGTGCTGTCGGAGCGCGAAGACAATGCGCCTCCGCCTCTCGTGGAAACGTCGCCGTGGGGTTACGTGCGTCTGCGCCTGGAAGAATATTCCGAAGACGACCTCAAACGCTGGGCGGAGCGGATTGCGACGACGAATTGGGACGAGGCATTCGTCTACTTCATGCACGAACCGACGGCGCCGGGTTACGCGCAGACATTGCAGCAGTTTGCAGGGAAATAAAGACCTACTCTACGAGCCGCTTGCGCATCGCATAGCGTACCAGTTCCGCGCTGTTGCGCACGTCGAGTTTTTCCAGAATGCGGCAGCGGTGGTTTTCGGCCGTCTTGACGGTGATCTCCAGCTTGCGCGCGATTTCCTTCGTGCTCATGCCTTCCACGACCAGGTGCATCACTTCGCGCTCGCGCGGCGACAGCGCGCCGTACGGATCATCCGACATCACTTCCGGGTGCTGCACCTGCAGGGCCAACGCCTTGGCCGCATGTGCGCCGAAATGCACTCCCCCCGCGGCGATCGCACGCACGGCGGCCAGCAGCTCGGAAGTCGCAGCGCGCTTGACCAGGTAGCCTGCCGCGCCGGCGCGAATCATGTGCAATATGTATTCTTCTTCGTCGTGCATGGTCAGCACCAAGACGCGCGTGCGTGGCAACTGCGTGACGATGCGCCGCGTCACTTCGATGCCGGACAGGCGCGGCATCGAGATATCGACCACGGCCACGTCGGGGCGCAAGGCCAGCGCTCGCTCAATCGCCTCGACCCCGTCGCCGGCCTCGCCCACCACCATGCAATCGCCGCTGGCACGCAGGACAGCGGACAGACTCTCACGTAGGACGGTGTGATCGTCGGCGAGCAGTATTCGGATCATGCAACCTTCCCCTCGGCAGCCAGTGGAATATCCACCGTGATCTTGAAACCGTGTCCCGGCCTGGATTCTATGTGCAACTCGCCATTGTAAGCGCGAACGCGGTCACGCATTCCCCCCAGGCCACTGCCTTTCTCATGGCCGTCGGCCAGCGCCTGGCCGATGTCGCAACCGCGGCCATCGTCGAGAACGACCAGGTGCAGACGTTGGCCGTCCTGGTACAGGTTCATGTCGACGTTGCGGGCGTGTGCGTATTTCGCGGCATTGGTCAGGCTTTCCTGCGCTGCGCGGAACACCAGGGTGGACTGTTCGCCATCCAGTACCGGCATCGGCTCGGGCAGATTCAGGAGAATTTGCCAGTCGTTGGCTTCGGCCATCGTGCGCGCCAGCCAGCGCAAAGCCGCTTCCAGGCCCAGATCATCGAGCATCGTGGGTCGCAGGAACCGCGACAACTCGCGTGTTTCCTGCAGGGTCATCTCGGCCAGCTCACGCGCCTTCTCCATGTATTCGCGTGACGGATCCGGCTGGATCAGCGCCATCCCGAGCAGATTGATGATCGCGTTCAGGTTCTGCCCGAGGCCATCGTGCAGTTCGCGCGCCAGCTTGCGGCGTTCCTGTTCCTGCACGCTCCACACCGAACGCGCCAGGCGCTTGAACTGTTCCTGGCCATGGCGCAGGCGGTTGGAGAGCTCGCGTTGCTGGCGCAACAGCTCGTCGAGCTTGTTCTGCAATGCGCCGCCGCGCTCGTGAATTTGCGACTCATCGGCCATGGTCGGTTTCCATCGATTCGCGCAGTTGACGCGCAAGTTCCGTCGCCAGCGCTGTGCGGGCGTTTTCCGGTGCATCGGCGAGGATTCGCTCGCGTGCTGCGTCGGCCGCGGACTGCGCTGCCGCAATATCGGTCGCGTGACCGGTCAGCGCGGCGGCGCCGAGCGTATGCAGCGTGCCAGCGGTGGCAAAACGACCGCTGTTCTTGAGCAGCGCCAGCGCTTCGCGATAGCGCGTCGCGGCGTCCGCTGCGTTGCCGCCGCGCACGGCCATGGCCATTTCCAGTTCCAGCCATTCCAGGCGCAATGGCACTTCGTTCAGACGCGTGTTCTGCTTGCGCACTTCGGTCAGCAATTTCGTGGCGCGCACATCGTCGTGCGTAGTCATTGCCAGCTGCACGCGTTGCATATCGATGCGGATTGCGAGTGCTCCACTATGCGCCTTGCCTGCCGCTTCGGCCGCGGCATCCAGTTGCGCCGCCTGCAGCTTGCGGTTGCCGCTCAGTGCCGCCTGTTGCGCCGATGCGAGCTGGAATTCCGCCAACTGCTCCTGATTCAGGTGCTGGCGATCGATCGCGGCCAGCAGCTTGCCGGCTTCCTCCGCCTGCCCGAGTGCGATGGCGATTCGCGCGCGCAGCAATGCGGCCTCGGCGAGCCCACGCTGGTCGGCGCGCCGCGCGAATACCTTGGCGGCCTGCTCCGCCGATTCCAGCGCGCTGGTATAGCTTCCTTCGACGAGCGACAACTCCGCGAGGCTGACATCCGCAACCGCCGCCTCTTCCGGCAGCTGATGCTCCTGCGCATAGCTGCGCGAATCGGTCAGCGCCTTGCGTGCGGCCGCGAACTGGCCGCGCGCGATCTGCAGCAGCGCGGTATTTTGCTGGATGTGCAGGATGCCGGCGCGATCGTCCAGTTTCTGGTATTGCGCCAATGCCTGTGTCCAGTACACGGTGGCGTTGTCGTAGTCGCCCATGCGATACGAGGCATAGCCAATATTGTTCAAGCTCTCGGCGATCGGCGCCGGATCGTCCAGCTGCTGGCGGATCGCGTAGGCCTGACGGTAGAACGACAGGGCTTCGGCGAAATCACCGCCTTCTTCCGCGACGACGCCACGGTCGTTGTATAGCAGGGCGACGCTGGCCCGATCGCCGAGTTTTTCAAGCAGACTCTTGGCGCGCGTCAATGTGCGTTCGGCGTCGCTGCGCCTGCCCTGCTCGGCCTGCACGATGGCCAGGTTGCGCAGAGTTTTGGCCAAGCCCTTGTCGTCGCCGATTTTGTCGCGGATCGCTACGGCGCGCTCGTATTCGTCCGCCGAAGCCGCGAGCTGGCCGAGACGCTCGTAACCGATACCGAGCGCATTGCGCGTTTCCGCCTCCGCAGCGCTGTCGCGCGCCAGCGTGTTCAAGGTCTGCGCGTGCAAAAGATAGTCTTCCACGGCCGCGCGGGCGTCACTCTGTTCGATCGCGGCGCGTCCGAGCATGAACCAGGCGCGCGCATCGTCGGGGTTTTTCGCGACGTAGGATTTGAGGATCTTGATCGCCTGTGTTCCGTCGCCGCTGGCGCGCAAACTCTCTGCATTGGCGAGTACCAGCGCCGCATCATGCGGGTAGTCGTGCATTGCGCGCGCGAGCGTGCGCGCGGCCTTGTCATCGTCGGTACCGTCGAGCGCGTGTGCGTAGAGCTCCAGGCCGCCTGGGGTCGCATCCTGGGCGAACTGCTTGGTGATGATGTCGCGTTCGTTCTGCGCCGGGGCGTCTTGCCCCGCCGTTTCTGTGGCGCGCAGCCGCGCAGCAGCAAGCAAGGCACCTTCCGACTCCTGCACGGCGACGCCATCCAGTTCCTTTGTCGCTGCCTCCGCCCGCTGCGCATCGAGATCTAGCAGCGCACGACCATAGGCCGCGAGCGCGCTATCGGACAACTGCGGTATCGATCCGGCATGGAATCCTGCGCTGGCAAGAAATGGCGGAACTTGCTTCTTGTAAGCGGCGAACAATGCGCCCGCGTCCGCACCGCGCACGGTCAGTTCGGCAGGCGCTGGTGCGCCGGCGCTCAAGATCAATACCCAGCTTTGCGCATCGCGGGTCAGGTCCCCGTGCAGCATCCGGTTCGCGCTCACCGCGGCGGCGATATCCGGCAGCAAGCGCCGCAGGGTTTCGGCGTTCGCGTCCGCCGCAGCACGTGCCGTAGCCTGTTGCACTCGGCGGCCCGGTACGACGGCCAGATCCTGGTCGCTGCGCAGCCATGCGTACAAATGCTCGTCGAGCGCGCGCGCCACCGCGCGCAGGTCGGGATCATCCGTGGTGTGGATCGGCATCAGCGCGAGTTGCGGCGTCGCCGGCGCGATCACGGCGGCCTTCGGTTCGGTTTGCGTCGGATAGCGGTATACCCAGTTCGCGGCACCTGCGAGCGCGGTGATTACGAGCACGCCGCCGAGCAGCAGGCGGCGATCGATAGGCTGACGCGGCACGCGCTTGGCCTCGAGCGCGCGCAGTGCCTCCTGCGCGCTGGCGAAGCGGTGCGCGGGATTGAGTTTGAGCAGGCGGTCGACGAACAGGTGCAGCCAGTGCGGCAGGTCCGGACGAGCCTTGGCCAGCGACGGCGGCGGACGCACGATGCGTTGCATTACGGTTTCCGCGGGAGTGCCGGCATTGAACGGCAGAACGCCCGCAAGCATTTCGTAGACGATCAGGCCGATCGTGTAGAGATCGCTGCGCATGTCGACGCTATCGCCGCGCGCCTGCTCCGGCGACAAGTAATCCGGGGTGCCTACGATCACGCCGCTGCCGGTCGCGCCGGTCGCGCCGAGGCTGCGCGCGACGCCGAAGTCGGTGATGTATGCCGTACCCCGTGCGTCGAGCAGGATGTTAGCCGGCTTCAAATCGCGATGGACGACACCGCGCTGCTGCGCGGCAGTGAGGCCGTCGAGTAGGTCGTGTGTGATCGCGATTGTCTCGTCGACGGGCAATTTGCCAGCGAGATCCATGCGTTTTTCCAGCGACTCGCCGTCAATGAAATCCATGCTGATGAACCAGCGTCCGTTGTGCTGGGCGATGTCGTGGATGCGCACGACATGCGGGCTGGATACCTGGCGCGCCAGCAATAGTTCCTGGCGGAAACGCTCGAACGCTTCCGGCTTGCGCGCGAGTTCCGGACGCAGCAATTTGATCGCGACCGATAAGTCGAGCGATTGGTCGAACGCGCGATAGACCACGCCCATGCCGCCTATGCCGAGCATCGATTCGATGCGGAAGCGGCCCGCAAGGACATCGCCTGCGCGCAGCTCGTACAAGCCGAGCTGACCGGTCATCGTCGCGGAGCTGACTCCTGGTTCGGCTATCGCCATGCGCTCACGATAGCGCGGAAATGCCGGCTGCAACAATTGCAAACCGCCCGGTCAAAGCGGGTGCAGTTCGTCCCAACGTGGCGCCACTTCGTCCAGGTCGGCCGCCGACTGCAGCAAGTCGCGTACCTGCCCGTGCAAAAGCCCGGCGGCAATGGCCGCGGAAGCGTGCTGTGCGACGCTTTCGATCAGTTCCAGGTCCAGTTCCGTGACCGGCGGGCCGGGTTTGCGACTGTCGACATAGATGGCGCCGCGCCCGCCCTCGGCTATCTGCAGCGGCACGCACAGTACGGCGCGGATGCCCCCCAGGCGCACGCTCGGCCGCAAGCCTAGCCAGGGCGAATCGTTAGTGTCGCAGCAGACGACGGCTTCATGCTTGTTCAGCGCCTGATCGACGGCGGCGGCGCTGCCGCTGAAGCTGGCCTTGGCCAGGTCGCTCGGAGCCAAGCCGCGGTTGGCGCGCACGCGCAGGGGTTCGCTCGCGGGCGCGAACAGGACGAATCCGCGTTCGAGCCCGGAAAGCTCGATCACGACGTCCAGGGTCTGCGATATCAGTTCACCGATATCCAGATGCGAGCTGATGCGCATGGACATTTCGCGCGAACCCTCGCGCCGGCGCTGCGTCTGCGCGCGGAAGTTCGTCGCCGCGCCGGCGTCGATGAATTCGAGCCAGCAGTAGACGTCGCCCACGGCGAACCATCCCGAAGTGCTGAAGTTCATGCTGAGCGTGGCGTGGCCGTTGACGCGCAGGCCGTTCTTGCTGCCAGTGTCGTGCAGGCGCCACTCTGCGTCGGCGCCCGTCGTGTCGCTCAGCTCGGCGTGGAAACGCGACACCGAGGGGTGATCGATGCGCAGCTCGCACTCGGCGGCGCGACCGATGCGATACGGTTTGTTTTCGTCGAGGATCCGCACCACCGCCGGACGATCCGGCGGGTACGCGTTGAACCGGATCGGCATCAGAACTCGCTTGCCGGCGTGAAATCGCCGCGCACGTCAGTGCCCGTTCTGCAGCCGCACGAGCGTGAATCGCAGCGTCTGCGCCAGGCTGAGCATGTCGCCGGCGTCATTGGCGATCAGGTGATTCGCGTTCCAGTTGTTGGCGATCGTCGTGCCGGCGTTCGCCTGGATCGTGTTGATCAGCTGATCGAGATTGGATATAGCCAACGCGTAGTTGTGCAGAGCGACGGCGCTTTCCACATTGCCGAGCAGGCCCAGAAGATTGTTGAGCAGGTTTCCGTTCAGCACCGAGGACAGAATACGCAACTTGAGCGCCGTATCCTTTCCGATTTCGACTGTCAGCGATCCGCGCGTGTCGGATACCACCAGGAATTGCGAGAACGAGCCACCGCGCCCGCGCGCCCGCACGCTGCCGCTCTCGACCGCATCGGTGGTGTCGGCGAAGGCACCGTTGACCGGCGCCTTGTCCAGCCGGTATTTGCTGTAGGGGACATAGGTCAAGTTTGCGGTGTGCACCTCGAACTCGTAGGTATTGCGGAAACTCAGGTTTCCCGCGCCCAAGTTCAGCGGCTCAACCGTGATCAGCACGGGAAAATTCGGGTCGACAGTGACGCAGCCGAGCAGCGGACTGAGGCACGCGGGAAGCCTCGACAGCAAGCCTGGGTCCATCGGGTCGACCAGCTGCGCACTCAGGTTCAGCTCGGCCGGATTGAGGTTTTGTGCCGAATCGAACGCTATCGTCACCTGGGCAGCGTAGGTATGGCCGGCTGCGCTCAAGGAAATATCGGCGACGGCGGTGTTGCCGCTCGCCGAAACCACGACGCCGGCACGGGCCACGGGTGCGCCGGCAAACAGCGCGCCCAGCAGGATTGCCGCAAATCGTAGAGGCTTGTTCATCTTATTACCCCCTCGCCTTCACAGGCCGTTTTGTAGCCTAACCAAAGTAAAACGCAATGTTTGTGCCAGACCGAGCGTATCGCCGGCGTCATTGACCACCGTGTGATCGGAACTCCAAACGTTGGCGATATCCACGCCCGCATGCGCCTGAATTGTCGCGACCAGTTCATCCAGATTCGCGATCGCAGTTGCGTAATCGGCGAGACCGACGGCCGTCTGCACTTCGGCGAGCAAGCCAAGCAGCTGGCCACTCAGCGTACTGTTGAGAGCCGCGCCGAGAATGCGTGTGTCCAGATCCGCCTCTTTGAGCAGTTCCACGGCAAGCGAGGCGCGCATATCCTTAATGATCATGAATTGCGAGAACGAACCACCGCGCCCGCGCGCGCGCACGCTGCCCGCAAGCACATCATCGGTGACGTCGCTGAACGTGCCATTGACCGGCGCCTTGAACAATCGATAAGCGCTGGCAGAGACGTAATTCAAATCCGATGTGTGAATCTCGAACTCGTAGGTGTTCAGGAAGCTCAGATTGCTGGTCGGCGGACCGTTCGCGTCGAATCCATTCGCAAACAGCCATGGCAGATTCAGCGGCTCGACCGTGATCATCACCGGAAATGCTGGGTCCATGGTCGTGCAGCCCAGCAACGGCAGCAAGCAAGCTGGCAGGCGTGCACTGATCGAACCGGCATCGACCAGCTGCGCGCTGAGGTTCAATTCGTCCGGCGTAAGATTAATGGGGTTATCGAACGTGATGGTGACGTCCGCGATATAGGTGTGTACGCCGTCGCTCAGGCTGATATTGGCCAATGCCTGGTTACCGCTGGCAGAAACCGAAACACCGGCTTGAACGCAGGAGCAGCCACCGAGCAGAAATGCGGCAGCAAGCTTGATGCTCGGCTGCGACCGCATGACCATGAAGCCCCCTGTTACCGTCACCAGCCCGCAGGCTGACTACGCGCGAGAATCTAGCGCAATTTCAAACGTAATCAAGCATGAAGGTCACAAATTGCCGACAAATGGCGTTTTTTGAGGGTTTTCCCTATTTTTGCGGGGGCTGGATTGCCCGCTGGTAGCGTCGCTGACACCGACCTGGGGGTTCCCGGACTCTAATTGCGACGTTGCCTGAAGAAGGTGCGCAACAAGTCGCTGGACTCGCCGGCGCAAAGGCCCTTGGCGACTTCGACACGGTGGTTGTGCCGTTCGGAATTGAGGGTATCGAACACGCTGCCGGCGGCGCCGGTTTTCGGGTCGTCCGCCGCGAACACGACGCGCGCCACGCGCGCGTGCACGATCGCTCCAGCGCACATGACGCAAGGCTCCAGTGTCACGTACAGCGTGGAGTTGGGGAAACGGTAATTGCCGAGACGTTTGCCGGCATCGCGCAAGGCACAAATTTCGGCGTGGGCGCTCGGGTCGTTGTGCGAAATGCTCCGGTTCCAGCCTTCGCCGACAACCCGGCCTTCCAGAACCAAGACTGCGCCGACCGGGACTTCCTCGTGTTCATCTGCCGCGTGTTGAGCCAGTTCCAGCGCGCGGCGCATGCAACGCTCGTCTTCGGCGCTGAAGTCGAAGCTCACGTCATTCCCACTCGATGGTCGCAGGAGGTTTTCCGGATATATCATAAACTACACGAGATATACCACGTAATTCATTGATTATACGAAGCGAAACGTTCTGCAGAAACTCATAGGGCAAATGCGCCCAATGCGCAGTCATGAAGTCGACCGTTTCGACCGCGCGCAGCGCGATCACCCACTCATAGGCGCGCGCATCGCCGACAACGCCGACCGACTTTACTGGCAGAAACACCGCAAACGCCTGGCTGACCCGGTCGTATAAATTGTGCATGCGCAATTCGCTGATGAAGATGTCATCGGCGCGCTGCAGCAGTTCGACGTATTCCGGTTTCACCTCGCCGAGCACGCGCACCCCAAGCCCAGGCCCGGGGAACGGATGCCGGTAGACCATCTCGCGTGGCAGGCCCAGTTCCACGCCAATGCGCCGCACCTCGTCCTTGAACAGCTCGCGCAACGGCTCGATCAGTTCGAAGCGCATGCCGTCGGGCAGGCCGCCGACGTTGTGATGCGACTTGATCACATGCGCCTTGCCGGTCTT
>Ga0068860_100001755_pt1 | contig 23126 bp, 32 predicted proteins | sample KBSSwiS32_FD_66597 | JGI IMG/M metagenome (GOLD analysis project Ga0068860, IMG submission 66597) | Switchgrass rhizosphere microbial communities from Kellogg Biological Station, Michigan, USA - KBS Switchgrass S3-2 | ecosystem: Host-associated > Plants > Roots > Rhizosphere > Soil ...
CGATGCTTCGAACAGCGCCGCCGTCTTCTGCCCATCCGTCGCGGCCGTCCACTTCGCGATCGGGAGAAGAATCGCGGCGATGTCCTCAGCCTCCGACAACGTCACGTATGACTGCAGCTCCACCGGGTTGCTGATGATGAACGTGCCTTCCGTTCGGCTGGTCGCTCCGGCATACACGCTCTCGACCCAGTATTCGTAAACGACGCCTGCGGTGAGGCCGGTGATCGTGTAGTGGTAGATCCCAACATCCTCGCGAACGAAATCGGTTCCATCCGCCACCACCACGGCGCCGGTGCTCTGGCGGCGCACGCCGAACGCGCCGGTTGGATCGGACAGCTTCATCGACGACGCGTCCGCCGCCGTGCCGTTGATCTTGTGGCGAATGTTGAGGGTCTTCGTGCTCATGAGATGTTCGTCTCTTCCTCGGTGATCTCCATGGTGACGTTTTGTTGAGCCGGGGTTTCAGTCGGAACGTCGCTGATAGCTGCCATCTCGGCGAGCGCCACGGACATACTCACCACCGGCAGATCTTCATCGGTGCCGTCCAGGGGCACGCCGTCGATCGTCCAGAGGATCTCGCAGAAATCTCCCCAGGCCGTGTCGACGTTGAGCAGCAGGCGGTATGAGCCGCCGCCGGCCGTGCGCTCCGTCAACCCGTTGTTGGTCGACGCGACGACCTCGACGCCTTCGGCATTGTTCACGCTGTAGACCAGCGTGTTCGAACCGGCCGGGCCGAGCCCGCCGAAGTCGCTGCCGAGCAAGAGGGATTTCAGGACGTTGAAGGTCACACGCCCTCCGGTCGAGTCAGCCCGTAGAGCGCCATGGGCATCGCGGCGGGGTCGCTCACGCCGAGAGGCGAAGCGGCTGCTCTCCATTGGTCTAGCAGGGTCACCCAAATGCGTGAGAGGGTCGAGTGAAGTTCGCTCGTCATGGCATCGACAACGTCGTCTGCCGCGGCTGCTTGCGCCGTGTACAGTTCAACCTGCGATTGTGCGTACGCTACATCCGCATCCTTCGTCGGCGAGTTCCCGGCTTGTCGTTGTGCAACGGCGGCGGCCCACTGCGATGCGGCGATACTGGCCGAGTCCTTCTCTTCGGCCGCCGCCCTGGCGGCGTCGGCCTGTTCCCTGGCGGCGACGAGGGATGCGCCGATAGCCGCTTCGATCTTGAGCGGCACCAACAGCAAGCTGACCGCACTCAGGATGCCGCCGCCCACCTGCGCGACAAGCGGATACACCGCCATGGCGAGCTTGAGATTGTCCACTCGCAGAGTTTGAGGGTCAGCGGCGGCTTCTCCCGTTGCGGGGTCATAGGCCAGCAGCGTGGCGTTCATCGTCCACGGCGTTTCGTCCAGGAAAGCGGCGAGATTCAAGCTCGACAGGAATCCCTTGCTGAAGGTTTTAGCTTGGGCGGGCGGGATGATCACCGCGTCTGCGAGCGTGATTTCGGGAAGTTGGTCGGGCATGGTGTTTCCTCTACGCGGTCGTCGAGTCGGTGATGAAGCCGAGGTTGGCGAGCTTGGTCAGCAGGTCGGCCAGCGCGGCGTTGCCGCCCCGAGAGCCGGTGACGGTCTGCTTCGCCACGGCGTTCGCGCCGTAGACGCTGATCATCGGGGCCGAGCCGCTGGCCTCCACGCGGAGGCCCTCGCGGGTACCGGCGGCGTCGAACGCGCTCAGGGTGACGCGGCTCTTGCGGCTCGCGTCGGTGCTGCTGACCCACGAGGCCTTGAGCGACGACATGCGACGCGACGACACGCCGGTGTTGTTGTTCGTCATCTGGAAGTCTGGGGTCGTGACGTTCTGTGAGCACCAGACGAATTGCCCGCCCGCTTCGCTCGTGCCGTAGTTGCCGACGACGCACGTATTAACGTGTGCCGCTCCTGGAGCGCCGATCGCGATGGCGTTGGCCGCGCTGGCGGCCGCGAAGTAGCCGAGCGCCAGTCCGCCGCCGGTTGATTGGGTGCCGTTGCCGAGCGCCATCCCGAACGCGCCCGAACACAAAGCGCCGTAGCCGAACGCAAAGGTATCGGCGGCTGAAGCGACAGCGGACGGTCCAAGCGCAACAGCGTTGTGAGAGTACGCTTGCGCGTTGAAGCCGACCGCCATCCCTTGGCCGTATGTGTCGGAGGAAGTGATGGTCGCGCCGTAGCCAATGGCCAGTGAGTTATTCTTGCCGTTAGTGGTCGCGTTCGCCCCGAACTGCTGTGAGTTCGTGCCGGTGCCCGGCACGCTGATGCTCGTTAGGGTCGCAGTTCCGCCTGTGATGGCGACGGCCGACGCTGCTTGAGTCGCCATTGTGCCGAGGCCGAAGTTTGTTCGAGCGCCCGCCTGCGTGCTCGCGCCCGTCCCGCCGTGAGCGATCGAGAGTTGTCCTGAGAAAGTGCTGTCGTTAACGGCCACGCTGATCGATACGTCGCCCGTGGACGGGTCGGGCGTCGATCCGTTGACCGATTGTACTAGGCCGCCCGGCGCGATCGTCTGAGCGCCGGGATCATATTCGTTCCAATAGCCGTTGCCGCTCGTGTACGCGTCCTCGTTCGAGTCGACGTACTCCGAGACAGCCGTCACGTCGGCGACCATGATCCACTGGCCGGAGTTCCAGGAGTCATAGCGCAAGAGCCACCGCGTCGCGCCGGCCGGCGTGGCCGGGAAGTTCGAGAGGCGGCGCTGCGCAAACCAGTAATTGTAATCCGAAGCGTTGTCGCCGATCTGAGAAAAAGCCGACCCGCGTTGGAAGCCGATCGCGTATTGGAAGTAGACCGAGCTGTCGCCGTACCAGTAGCCAGAATTGCCGCCTTGGTCGGTGTACTCCGTTTGCCCGGTCACGTCGGCAACCAATTCCCACGATCCTACATTCGAGTCCAACCGCACGAGCCAGACTTGCATGTCCGGCGCGGTGTCAGGCAAGGCCGGAATGTTGGTGATCACCGCCGAGCCGTCGCCGGCCGACGCGAAGTCGATCGAGTCGCCGGCTGTGATGTCCGTGCCATACCCATAGTTTGGATCGTAGAAAATGAATCCGTACTGAACTTGGTTGCCGGAGAAGATCTGAGTGTCGCCGGTCCACGTCGCGGCGGGTGCCTGCGCGGGCGGGCTGATTTTGCCGTCGAGCGTCGGCGCGGCCGGTGTCGCCATCGGATCGACGCCGACGATCAGCTGCCGACGCGCGCGGACGTCGCGCTTGTTCGCGTCGGGCAAAAGAAGATGGTCCTCGGACTCGATCAACATGGGCCTACTTGCTCCCGGTCGTCGCTGCCTTGCCCAACTCATTCACGTTCAGCGTCCAAGGAATGCTTGAGCTGATGTGCCCGAAGCCGTACTGAGACGATCCCGAATAAAACGTGTTGCCGGAGATCCGGCTCGTGTTGTCGGGCCCGTCGTCGTAAGCGTGGATCGAATAGTTGCCACCCCGAATCCAGTTGCTCTCTACCACCAGATTCGAAAAGTCACCTTGAGCGAAAACGGCGGCGTTCGACTTCGTGCCTGGCACGTCGCGGCCCATGTCGAAGTAATTGCCGACGATCCTGAAATTGGCGCCGCCCGGGATCTGCACGCCGTCGGCGTGAGCCGTCGCGTTGTTCCAGCCGAGGAACGCGACGTAGTTCCCCTGGATCACCACGTCGCGATTGGGCTTGATGCCGTCGCCGGCGATGTGGTGAATGTAGTTGCCCAGCGCGCTGAAGCCCGAGCCGTAGATCCCCGCCGCCTTGGCGTTGAGGATCTCACAGCCTTCGATCGTGACGTTCGTGCAGTTATCGGCTCGCACACCAAAGTCGGCGCCCTTGGCGTCGATTTGGCAACCGACGAGCCGCGTGTTTTTCAAACCAGTGAGCGTGACTTGTTTGGAGAACGCGAGACCGCCGTACGTCGTGTCGCTTCGGAACGCATTGGCGTCCGCGGCTTTCAGATTCGCCAGGACAAACGGCGCTGGGCGGACGCCGGCGGCTTTGGTCGATGGCGCCGGAACCTCCACGATCCGGACCGTCGCCGGCAGCGTGGCGGGCTTCACTACGTCGATGGGCACGATCACCACGGGCAACGTCGCCGCCGGCTTTGTGGCCGGCTCGCGTCTCACCAGGTCGATCGTATCATTGCCGATCGTCCAACTGCCGAGGACCTCAGCGTCGGTTTTCACCAGGGGAACGGTGATCGCCAGCAAGGGCAGGATTAACGGGCACGCGAACTTCCATTTCAGCGATTTCATCTCAGACTCCTTTCGAGGCCGCATTGAGCGGCGGATGAATGACCTTCGACGCCCGTTCGATCAGCCGGCGACGAGCTGCATCTGAAGGACCTGCGAGCCGGTGCCCGTCACGTCGATCGTCTTGGCGCTTCCGCCCACGTCGGGAGCTTGCTCGTTCAGGAAGAACGTCGCCTCCTGGCCGGGCTGCAGGGTGATTTCCCAACCGGCGCCGAGCAGCGCGTAACCGTTCGAGGCGCCGATCGTGAGCGTGATCGTGTTGGCGTTCGTGGACTTATTCTTGAACTTCGCCAACTGCACTTTCAGGCCGCTGAAGCTGATCGCGCCGCTGTTGGTGCCGACCAGCGCCGTGAGGTCGAGCGTCTTGGCGCCGCTCACCAAGGCAACCTCGCTGGAGACCTGCGTCGTCACCGGCTGGCTGCTATTGCTGGCCAACGTGAGGTTGGTGTTGAGGCCGTTGTGCGTGATCGTCTTATCGCTCGACGCGGCGAACGGGGCGGCCGTCCCGTCGATCGTTTCGACGGCGGTGATTTCGGATTTGTACGTTGCGGTGACTGTCATGGGATTCTCCTATCAGTGACTTTGTTGCGCGAGGGCAAACACTCGTTCGCCTTCAAAAACACCGGGCGGCGGTTAAGCCGCCTGGTGGTGATGGTTCCAGGTGACTAATCGTTTACTGATGCGGAATCAGCCAAGCTTCGTACGTGATCGAAGGCGTGGTGCCTGCCACGTCCAGATTTGTGCGCACGTAGCGTTGCGAGACGAACACGGGGATCGACACAACGCCGGCGGCCGTCACCGACACGGCCGGACTGATCGTCGTCCACGAGGAGTTGTCTGAGCTTTCCTGTACGAGGAAAGCGTAAGTCTCATCGCCGGTCGTGAAGTCACGTGCCGAAGTGTCGATAACCACGCTCATGGCTTGGCCAGGACCTCCTGGAGCGAAGCCGCTTCCAAGGTCCAACGCCGCGCCGTTGAAGTCGGCCGTTTTGGTGATCGAACTTTCGAGCCGGGTGCTTTCGTCGACCGGGCCGGGAATGAAAGTGGTGCTGAACCCGAGCATGACGCAGACGGCCACGCCGAGGAGAATAAGTACAGGTAACATGATGCCTTCCTTCTGAAAATTGAAACTCACGGATCAAGGCCACGCGGCGATGATCATCCGGCGATGATGCCCTTCAGTCGGGCCGCACACCGGGGGTGATAAAGCGCGATGCCCATCACCGATTCGACCAGCTCCTGGTAAACGCCATTGCGTTCGCCGTAGTCGACGTACTCGATGGGCTCGCTGCCATCCGGCTGACGCACAAGACCGCGGACGTGCTCGCCGTCCATCGAGCCCGGGCGAACGCAGTAGACGCTCGTGGTGACGTTGCTGCTGCCTTGGGTTTCGTCGAAGCCCAAGATGGCGGCTTCGTCGCCGTCCTCGTCGATAACTTCGATGCGAGCGCCGTTGTATTTGGCGATCTCACCGTTGACGAAGTCCGCGACAGCCGCTCCGCCTGCGGCGCTTTGAATGAGCTGTTGAACCTTCGTGCGGCAGGCCTTGTTCATCACGAGGACCTTGCCGCTATTGGTACCGACCACGGCATCGAGCAACGCGTCCAGCTTTGCCAGGGTGAGCGTGGCGCCGTTGGTGGCCATCGAAATGACCTGGTTGCCCGTGAGGCGCTTGTTCAGGCCGTCGAACTGAAGCGGATCGACGGAGCTGTCGCCGTCGATGACGTACTTGTCGAAGAAGAGAGCGGCCTTCTTGACCTTGCTCGCGATGTTGTTGGAGCGAACCGATTTGCCCTTGGCGCCCTTGGCCAGCTGGCGATCGGTGTCGACGGTGCCGCCAAAGATCTTGAGCGTCTCAACTTGAGGATTGATAACGCCCGTGTCGGCGGTGTAGGTCTGGTTGAGTCCACGGAAGGCAATTCCGCCGAGCGTCTGCTGGCGGTTGTAGCTCTTCGTGAATTCAACCGTCTCCTCGAACGCAAACAGACGGAGGAAGATGGATTCGTTCGTGATGATCTGCACAACACCGGGGAGCACATCGCCCGGGGCCTGCAGCACGTATTGAGTAAATTTCAATGCCATAGCTTTGTTCCTTGTTCAAAGGCGGGTTGATCGCCCGTCGAAACGTCTTCGACGGGCGATCGACATCGCCGGCCGTTAGGCCTTGAGGCCCATCGCGATCCGGTTCACCGGGTCGATCTTCGATTTGTCGACGGGCTGGTTGGCGGCCGTCGTTCCGCCGTCGCGGCTCGCGCCGCCCTTGTTGTCCGGCTCAGCGTTGGGCTGAGTCTTGACGTCAGCTTCGAACTGAGCTTGCAGCGACTTCGCTTCCTCATCCCACTTCGCCGGGTCGTTGCCGAGCTGGCTCTGGTAGATCTTCGGAAGCTTGGAAAGGTGCTTCGCGGCGAACGCGTCCCGCTCAGCGGATTTAGTCCGCTTGGAGTCGCGCTCATCGAGAAGCGTGAGCATTTCCTCGCGGGTAAGCGCGCCGGTCACGCCCTTCTTGCCGTCGTTGGCGTCGGCGGCAGGCGGTGCCTGCAGCTTTGCCACCGCTTCGTTGAGAGGTTTGATCGCCGCCGTGATCGCGGCCGGCAAAGCCGTCGCGAGTGCGGCGGTGACCGCCTGATTGATTGCCGCCTGATCGAGGGCCGGCGACGTAGCCTGAGTTGCCTCAGCCATGTTGGCCTTTCTGCCGGTCATCGACCGGGCCTTGGTTACAATGCGTCGGATAAGTTTTTTCACGCTGCCTCCGCCGACGAATCGGAGGTAACGTTTTCATTCGTTGTTGCGGTTGGCGCGTGCTCTTCCAGGAGAACGGAGGGCGTTGCTGCCGCGCGTTGATCAGCGAGCCGCTGCACTTCGGTTGCGGCCGCGTCGGGATCTTCGATTCGCCGTTCCACTGCTGATTCGATTGACATCACTCCAGCGCCCACCAGCGTGGCGATGATGTCGGCTTCATCTTTTTCATCGAGCGGTAGACCGTCGCGCGGTTCAACGCCGATCGGATCGACCGGATATTGGCGGCGAAGGCGGGTGGTCTGATCCAGCTTCTGAGCGATCTCGATACAGCGCGCGATCGCCGGCTCGATCAGCAATGCCTTGCGGCCGACCTTTGCCAGTGAGTTCGTCGCTTCCAGGCGAAGCTTGCGGGCCGCATCAGGCGCGGCGCCTTCCTTGAGACCGAGAAGCACCTGGCTCATCTCCGCCGCCATACACAACGCGTTGATCGCGGCCGTGCGGTCTTGCATGGCCGCGCTCAGCTCAGGCGCGCCGAGGATGTATTGCGGGATCTCTTCCTTCGAGTTGAAGAAAATGACTTTGTTGCGTGTGGAGTATCCACCCTCGTCATTCGCGGTCGACGCATGCATGGCGATCGGCGGATCGGCATGCTGCGCGAGGACTCTGGCCACCTGAGAGAACTTGGCGTTCACGGCGTCCTGCAGTCCGATCAGTCCGTCGTAATCACTTATCTCGGCCTCGCCGCCGGCCTCGTTCGGAACGTATGTGATGGGGTTCTCGGCGATGCCAAGACGCTCTTCGTCGGGAGGGGTGCCGGTTTTGAAATTCGGCCACTGATCGAGCTTGAGCGCCGTCTTCTCGCCGTTGGTTTCCACTTGCCAAAGCCGACGAACTATCCGTCCGGGTTGATACTCCGTCTCCAAGAGCAGCACGATGGGCGCCCCTAGCGTTCCGATCACGGATGTGGCGTAGCGAACGTACCGCTCGTATTGGCCATCCGGCATGGGTTGACCGAGCGGATAAATGTCATCGGGCTTCACGTTCTGGACATAGGGTTCATCACGCCAGATCAATGACTCAAGCATCGATCCGCCGGCCCAACTGGCGGCCACCGTCGCCGCATGAAACCGCGAGTGCAGAAGAGATCGACGAGCCAATAAGTCAATCGAATCGGTCTGTTGAACTGAGGGAGCATCGAGCTTGGCTTTGGCCCCGAAGAGCAGATCGGCCGTCTTGACGCTGATCAGCTTCAGGAGGTTGAACGTTCGATATGGCCGAATCCGTCCGGACTGCGTGTCGACCTCAGGAAAGTCGAACTCAGTGCGATTCTCGCCCAAGTAATAGTCGCGGTGCTTCCCGATGAAGAGCATTCGCGCTTGGCGCAGACGTTCCCACCGTGCGTGATGCTCGGTCGGCAACCACTTCGGTGGCAACCCGGCGGACGCGTTATAAGTCGCGCCCGTCTCATTCAACCAGAGGTTGTAGATTCCAACTGGCATAGTTACCAACCCACCGGCTTTCGGCGCCGCGGAGGCGGCACGGGCAACTTGTTGTCGTCGGCCGCGTGATACGACAGGGTGAGAGACCAGAACCGATCGCCGTGACCGTCCGTGTCGGATTCGTCGACTTCAAATCGCGTGTTGCCGCTGGCAGTGACGTACTTGCGAAGGCTGTGCAGATCTTCGCGCAGCTCATCGTCATCGGGAATGCGGATCTTCTTGTCTTCGAAGAGTCGGCGGAGCGGCATCGCAAGGTCGATCTTTACCGGGCCGGTGAAATGAACGCCTTCGAACCGGTGATGCCATTTGTCTTTGAGCCGCTCAGCGGGCACTTCGCCGATGCCGGTCTTGTCCAGGCAAAGACGACGAACCGAGCTTTGGCCCATGATCCGATCGATCACGGCCTCCTGCTCGCTCCACTTCGCCTTGTGCATCACGTGAATCAGTCGCGTCCAGAACACGTCGCCGACTTTTTCTAAAACGGTGATTACCGTGAGGTCGCGTCGAAGGGCCACATCCACTCCGACGAACAACTGGCGGTCGGTCGGCCAGGGCGTCGCAGAGGTCGGCAGCTGCCACATTGAGAGGTTGTTTACCTCGCACCCACGGAGCAACTCGTAATCGAGGAAAGAGCCGGCGTCGGTCGACGGGACGCACATGAACTCTTCGTTCCATACATCCTCATCGGGGCATTCAGCGCGAAGCGTTTCGAGCCATTCGCGGCGGTAGCCCAGATCGACGGCCGGGATCTCCGCCAGCCGCTCCTTGCGCATCCGCACGCGCTCAACAATTCCCTGCTCGACGGCGTCGAGGATTGTGACGCGGTGCAGTGAGGCTTTGAGCTTGCCGGCGCGTACCTGTTTGATCAGCCCGTTGAAGTAAGAGCCCGGCCCATGGTGCGAACTCCACGCCCGCAACGGGAATCCCCAAAAGCGGGCGGAGGCGTGAGCAGCTTTGAACATCGCACGGCCGTCGCGATGGAAGGCCAACTCGTCCAGGCGAACCGATCCACCCTTAGAGCGGAAGAAGTTGGGGTTGCTCGATCCGGCGGTGATCTTCAAACCGCTTTCGAAGACGATTCGCATGACCGAAATCTTGACCGCCTCATCCTTCTCGTTCGACACTTCGAGCTCGCCATCCATCACCTTGCCCACGGCGCCCACCATCTTGGCGAAGTCGGCGCAGTAGCCGACGTATTCTTCAGCCGCGGACATATCCGTCGCGCTATACCAAGCATCGAAATTGATCGCCGGCGTTGAGCCGACGCGGTCGATCGTCTCTTTGAACGCGTCGGCGTAGGTGAAGCCGATACGCCGGGATTTTTCGGCGAACGCCATTCCGGCCGGATCGTTCATCCAGGCGATCTGGTACGGGCAAAAGAGATTGAACGGCGTGATGCTCATTACGCTGCGATCCCCAATGCTTGTTTGATCGTGGCGACGACGTCGGTTGCGCTCTTGCCCGACTTCGCCGCGGCCTCGGCGGCCTGCACCGCGTCGGCCTGAATCTTCTTGAGCTTTTCAACGCGCTGCTGTGCGGTGGTCATCGCGTTGATCGCCATGGCACCCTTCAGCAAATCGCCAATGTCCAGCCGGTCGCCGCCCTTCACCAGGGCGGATTGAAGCCGCTGCGCCAGCTGCAGATTGACGGCGCCCGCCACGTCGACGGCGCCGCTCTCGGCCGAGGCCGTGTGGATCGCGTCGGCCAGCTCGGCCGCTTCGCTCATGCGATCGACTTCGCGGAAGCGCTTGAACCATCGGCCGACGGCCGCCCGGCTGGCGGTGAAGCCTTCGGCCAGGAGGAACTCGTGAACCTTGTCGATCTTGGCGCCGGGCTTGCGCGCGAACGCTTCGAGCTTTTCGAGGTCAGCTCGTTCCATCTGCGAGAAAAAGTCCGGTTGACGAGGCATTATTTGGTCCGGTCGTCTGCGATGCCTGGGATCGGGTCGAGCTGTCCCATGAATCGAAGCGTTTCCTTGTCGGTGATCTTCAGGAGCCGGTAGCGCAGATCCTCGCCAGCGCTCAGGCCGGCCACCACGCGTTGCCGGGCCTTCTCTGCGAGCAGGCCCCATTCGATCAAGTCGTCGATTAATCGGGCCGCCTGGTCTTCGCTGTCGACGCCGTGGCGGCTTTCGTCACGCGCCGCGATCGCCAACTTGCTGGCGGTGACCCATCCGTCTGCCGCGCGATTTCCGGCGATGCGCGCGTGAAGCAGGATGGACGCCCGCAATTCAGATTCACGTTGATCAAGCCCCACGGCGCACCTCCTGGAGGATCTTGCGGAGGTCATCACCGGTTACGACTTGGCGTTCGAGCGAGGCGAACGCCTGGAGCATCTTTTCCCGTCCATCGCGTACCTCCTTGCAAAACTCGGAAAACTCACGTTTGTCGGCGGCGTTCACTCGCACGAAATCTCGCGCATCGCCGAGCGCTTTGACGAGCTCCATTTCGCGCTCGTGAGTTGCCTTGGCGTGCTCCCCGATCTCGATCATTGCGTTAGCCACCTCTTGGGCGTGGTGGGCAATCTGGTGACTGATGCGCCGGTCGCGTTCGTCCAGGAGTTTGATGTTGGCTTGGTGCAGCTCGGCCTTGAGCCCGTCCGTGCTGCGGTCGGTTTTGCTCATGCGGTAGATGGCCAGCGAAATGGCGCTCGTCCAAGTCAGTGAGAAGATCGTGTAGACAATGAATGCCGGCATCAGCCATGACGGGATCTGCTGCGCATCGCCGGCGGATCGTTCCAGCGGAGGGATTGCGGCCAGCAGGACAAGATGAAAGAGAGACCCCATTTGTTACTCCGCCGCCATGCTCAGGCCACCGCCGACCGCCAGGCCGACAATGAGCGCTTCGCCGACGCGCATCGAGAAGAGAGAGAAATCAAACTTCGCCGCCGGGTTCGCCTCACGCGCTTTCCTAAACGTCCTGATGTCGATCAGGATCGCGTTAAGAACGCTGGAGGCGACGGCGATGAAGACCTTGTTCTTGTTCATCGAGCTTATTCCTTGGCGTCGGGCTCGCTGGCGGCCAGTGCGTTGTCGATCGCGGCGACGGCACCGGCGACCTTGAGCGACGACGCCTTGCGAAGCACGTCGGCTTGTTCGTCGGTGAGCTCTTGACCCTTGTGCCAGGCTTCGAGCGCAGAGGCGGCGCGCGCGATCAGCGCGACGACGGCGGCAATTTCAGCGGGAGTGATCATTGTGGGGCTCCAGTTGTGCGAGGAAATCGAGAATGTGCAGGGCGGCGTCGTTCGCCGCGTTGGCGAAGAATTCGGCGTCGGTGGGCTGGCCGGCCTTGAGTGCGGCATTGGCCTTCGTGAGCTGCTCATCGCCTTCAATGAGCGCGGCGCGAAGCACCAGCAGCGTGTCGCGGTCGGTGATCTTGCGATTCTCGACCGCGAGCCGGATCGCGTCGGCTGCCAAGCCGAGCGAGGTTTCAGCCTGGGCATACTTTCCGCGGGGCGTCGGAGCGCAGCCGGCGACGGTGAGCATCGCCAGCGCGAGAGTGAAGATAGCGATGATCGGCCACAAGGCCGAGGCGCGGTAGGTCAGGCTGCGCATGGCAGGCCTCCGATGGTTGATTGGAAATGGAAAACCCTCGCCGGCTGATCCGGTACCGGCGAGGGTCAAAATCCGCGTGCTTTTCTTCCCTGATCCACACGCCACCGCGCAACCTTGCGCAGTGCTTCGAGGAAAACCGAGCGAAGGGCTGTTCACCCGAGGCTCGGCGGCTCCAACCGTCACTGCGATCATCCCCACCGGCCCACGCGACACGGGCAGGACGCCCGAGCGCGCAAGCTTTGGGTTTTCAAAAGCACACGCCTGGGCGAGCGGGAGGGCGCCCGCCCAAGCGGTGTATGAAAACCCCATCACATGGGGGTTTTTATTAAAAATGCTCGCCGGGCATTGGCGTAGAATGGCGCCGGCGAGCTGGCGGAGGAGGCTCGGAAAATGCGAGGAATGGCGCGACATCGCGCCATGCTGAACTTGGGTTTGAGCGGCATTTCCGTTGCCCACGAGCGACTCCGTTCTTGGCAGTCCGCTGAGCCGTCGTGGGTGAGCTCTATTAAAACGAAATCCCACGGCGACCAAGCGGATTAAATCCGAGGGCTCCCGTGGGGTTGTTGAAACTTATGTAGGTTCGAGACGTAGATTAGCGGGCCGCGTCACGGACCATTGACTGGCGAAGAATGCGCGCGAAGGGATGAGCTTGTCAAACAAAAAACTTTTTCGAACGTGCTATAGATTGTAGCACGTTCGCCGGAGCATATTGGTTTTTCCGAGTGATACCGATCGATGGCGGCGCGAATTATTTTTGGGAAGGGGTGTTCTTGAGCGACGACTTTTCAGACGTCTTTGGCCGATCCAGATATTGTGAGAGCAAAATCGGCTTAAGCAATGGCACGGTGCGCGTTGCACCTTCGGTGGTCACATATTTGTGAGTTCCGGTCACCATCCAGATCGTCGATCGAGAATAGGAAGCCGGGAGACCAGATCCGTCGCTCCAGTTTTTAGTGTCCGCAACGACCCACATAGGGCCGTACTTGTATTCGATCCCTTTGTACGGTTGCGGCGTTCCGTCTTTCCCGACGTGTACACCGCCCATTTCGCTGCATTCCCAAGTAACAAGTGCGTTGTGTTCGTCAATCACCTGGTTGATTCGCGCAAAGGCGCTTCCGCGCCCTTCTGCTTCGATCGTACCGTAATTACCCTCGTCAAAATCCTTCAATCGAGGGACATCGGGATAATAATCCGGCGAACTAAGACGCTGAAGTTGGTCTTCGTTGTATCTGATTACCAATTGTATTTTTACGCGATCCTGAGCGACTGAGGTTTTCTTCAGCTTGTCCCTTAAGGCTGAAGTGTCCGATTGCAGTTTTGAGATTTGCTGGTCCCGTCGCTCTTCAAACGCCTTCCAGAACGCCCTTACCTCCTCTGGCGCATCCTCTCGCAGTGTGGGCCCTGAAGAAGCGGGTTTCGCTGTGGGGCGGGAGGTCTGAGCTATGCACGGGATACAAAGAGAAAGCAGGCAAATGAGTGTAAGACGCAACATGACAAGCTCCCCAAAATATTACCTTAGCCGATATTTCTTACCACCTTGATCGCGCGGCTGATTCGCGCCTTCATCTGCGCGGGAACGTAGATCGGACTGTACTTTTTATTCACCGGCTGCAGGCGGTATCGTTCATGTTCGGGCTCGTAGAATACGCTCTTAAAAGTAGATTTTTCGTCCGAGTGTTCGAAGTAGCACGGCTCGCCCTGGCGAAGCGGCTTGGCGCCCTCCTCACCGTCGCGGATCGGTGCGAAGACGATCGTCGAGCCGCTTGCGAATTCTGGCTCCATGCAATCGCCGGTGATCTGTAGCGCGAACGCGTCGATGGGCGTTGTCGCGGGATCGAGCAACACCCAGCCATCGGCGCCGTCGATTGCCTTCGGTTCGCTGTCTGCCCATTCCCCAGCGGGGATGGTAACGGCAAACACCGGATATTTTCGTGTCTTTACCAACTTGAAACTCTCCCCAGGCCCCATCGGATCGGTACTAATTTTTCGTTCTGCTAAAAGATCTTCGGGCTTCATTTGAAGCGCGTCGGCGACTTCCCCCACAACCCGTCGATGTACGCTTTTGACCTTCTCACGCTCTACCTGACTCACCCAGTCTCGTGAGACTCCAATTTTGTCGGCGAACATGGCCTGATTCAGGAACATCCGCTCTCGGATCGCCTTGAGTTTTAGGCCATCAATGAGAACAGAAGCAGGACCCATAGGTCGAAAACATACCCGCTTTCCAGTTTCCTGCAGTTTTAATTCATGTAATACTCGTTGACTTTGCCGATTATCTGCGTATTCTCGGCATAACTTCTGCGAAGGGTCTGCAAATGGTGGCTTCAACGCATTCTCCCAACTTCTTCGAGCAGAAACGGCGGTCCCTGCCGAAAGTCGGAACTCGAACTCCATCGAGAGCCGCGATTGCCCGTGCGCTCCAGGTATCCGAACGCACGATCGCAGGATGGGAGCGTAACGAGTGCGTTCCACAAAAAAGGCTCTGGGCAGCCGTTGCAAGCGTTTTAAACGTGAGCATTGAGGAACTTGGGCAAGCCATATCGATTCAGCAGGCGCGAAGCATCGCAGACGGCGAGGCGGAATGAAGGCGGTCGAAGGTTTTAACGCTGCGCGTGCTCGGAAACGTGCGCGACCGGCTTAGCGGGCCACACGAGGGCGGGCGCGGTGGTTAAAGACCGCCCCGCCCCGTGGGGTTTTTGAACTCAGGGAAGAGGACGATGGCGAAAGAATTACAGCATCACCCGATCGTAAAGGACCTGCCGTGGATGGCGGACGATGATCTCAAGGAGTTCATCGACGACATCTCATTCACGCACGAACAGCTCAAACGCCCGTTCCGCCATCGCATCGTCCTGCTCGACGGAATGATCCTTGACGGCAGGCACCGGTACAAAGCGGCCCGGCAGCTCAAGATCGATCTCGACCCCGATCGCGACTTCGAGCAGTTCAATCGAAAGCTGCATGGCGAGCCGCTCGACTGGGTGATGTCGCAGATGAAGCACCGGCGGCGAACGCCGTCGATCAAGACAGCGGAAGTGGTGATCCTTGCGGATCACGTCCCGACCAGCCGCGGTGACGGTCGCAAGCTCGAAATTCTGTCGAAGCGGTTCGGCGTCTCGGAAACGAACGCTGTGCGACTGGCTTCTATTCGTCGCAAATCTCCCAAACTGTTTGGCGAGGTCGCCAGCGGCAAAATCAACTGTAATGTCGCCTTCACCCGCTTCAATCATCGCAGTCGTGAGAAGCAAGTCGAGACGCTCCGCCTGAGCGCTGGCGTAACGATGAAGGATTGCGAACTCCGCCACGGCGACAACGTGCTGGTGATGTCCACGATCGAAAGAGGGACCGTCCAAGTTATCTTCGCCGACCCGCCGTACAACTGCGGCTGGTTGTACCGTAATGATGAGACGAAGGATCGGCGATCGGACGAGGACTACTTCCGCGAATGCCGTGCATGGATGAAGTCGTCGGTGCGCGTTCTCAGGCCTGGCGGCTCACTGTTTGTGCTGATCGACGACAAGTACACCGATCACGTTGGCATGCTGCTGCGCGAGACGGGCCTGATCCGCCGTCCGACGATCATCTGCTGGGAAACGTTCGCCAACTACAACAGCGCCGAAACCTCACTCAGCAAGAACGCCCGTTACCTGCACTGGTACACCAAGACCGACAAGCCGCTCATCAACACGGTGGAAGCCCGAATCGAAAGTTGGCGTCAGGACAACGGGGACGCGCGGGCCGTGACGCACGGACGGATGCCGCCCAACGTCTGGGATTTTACTCGCGTCACGTCGCAGGCAGATGAGCGTTGCCCGTGGCTCGGCAAGCCGGGCGAGGCGCCGCAGCTCCCGCGATCGCTGCCCGAGCGGGCGATCCTGCTCACCAGCAACCCCGGCGATCTCGTAGTTGACCCATTCAACGGCAACGGCATCACCGGCATCGCCGCCATCCTCAACGACCGCAAATACATCGGCATCGACCGCGACAAAAAAGGCCTGGAGCAATCCCGCTCCTGGATTGCCCACGAAGTGACCCGTCTGAAAAAGGAGAAGGCGTAATGGCACGATCAGCCACCACACCCGAGCCGATCCGCAACCGCGACGCGATCACCGATCACATCGTCGACGTGATGCACGATGAGGGCTTCCGCGACTTGTCGATCGACAACCTGCTTTCACATCCGTTTTTCGCCATTGCGATGGCCCTTCGAGTAGCGATCAGATCCGGCACCGTGACCGCCGCTACCGCCAAACGAATCGCGGGAGAACTCACCGCAATGGTCAAACGTGAACCGAAGGCCGTCGAGGCTATCAACGAAGTGCTCCGCATTGCCCTGCGCAGCCGCAAGGCCGGCGATCTCAGACAGGACCGTTACTAATGATCACGCGACGCAAAATCCTCGCCATGGTCCAAATCGGCGACGACTTCCGAGAGGTGATGATCACCATCGAATCGAAGGACCTGCCCGAGGGCTTCAATGAATCACTCGCGCTGAACTGCGAGGCGGATCTGTACCTCATGGGCGCCACCCATGAGTTGACCGTGTCTCACGTTCGCAAGCCGCCCGTCCAGCAACTTCCTGACGAACTGCACGGCGTCGTTCTTACACCTTTAACCGCGTCAACCAACTAGGAGGAGCCATGCTTCGATACGTTGAAAAGTTCTTTTGCCCCAACCCCGCCTGCGACAACCGGGAGATTCCGTCCACTCGAATCGTGATCGATTGGCCGCTCAACAACCGCCCGGCCGATCGGCTCGTTCACGCTCACTGTGAATGCTGCAATCGCCTCTACGCGAACGAGCAGACGAGCAGCGGCGGATTCTGGCGCGGCTCGGCGCTGGTGGTCGTCGAAACCGACAAGCGAACCGTGGAGCGCGTGATGCGCACGATCGATCAGCAAGAAGGCACGTTGCAGATGTCGGCGTAGTTCCTCACCCAATGACCAGGAGGCCGTAATGGCTTTGCTTGAATCAATCAAGAACGGAATCGCTCAGTCGACCCGCGATGAGCTGAACGAGGTCAACAGCCAGATCACCGCCGCGCGCGACCACCTGCAGGAGCTGCTCGCCCGCAGGGACCGACTGATCGGCCACGCGGAAAACAACGCGATGATCTTGGCCGATGTGCAGGTTGCCGCGAAGTACGCGTGGAAGCCGGCCGACAGCCTCGATCAGGAAACGGCGGATCGTCCGACCAGCCGAACCCAGCGCGTGGAGCGGCGGTTTTCGCAATGGATGGATCGCCAGATCGCCAAGGACGCGGCCGCCCGGCCGGCGCCGTCGCCGGAAGAGGCGTTCGACAGCCAATGCCAAACCGACGCGTAGGAGGAACCGTGAACGAACGTGATTTCATCTTGAGCCGCATGTCGCCGCGTGAGCTGGAGGACGCCCAAAGCGTCGGCATCCGCCTGGACGTCGCCCAGCGCGCCCGGCTTTCGGATCACCGCCGGCTACACCGTGAGCTCGCTCCACTGGCGAATCATCCCGTCACGTACAGCGAGCTGGTACGCAAACGCAACAACCAGCGGAGGGCCTCTTGAGCGAATTCGTCATGAAGCTCGCCGGCACGGAACCCGCGCCGGTTGTCGTCGCCCATCCCACGGGGCGATGGATCACGACAGCGGAAGCTTCGAAGCGATCCGGCCTGGTCGTCGGCCAAGTCAACCGCCTGCGTCTGCAGGAGGGCTGGGAATCCCGCGGCCTCGCCCGCAAGGTGAAGCTCCCGAGCGGCCAGTACGGATGGGAACTCGATGAAGGATGTGATCCGCGATTCGAGCGCGCCAATTCGCCCGAGCAGCGGGCCGCGAAGTTCGACTGGAACACGGTCGAAAAAGAATCGGCCGCCAAGGCGCTGGCGCGGTTGAAGATCCTCACCGCCATCAGCAGCGAGGTCGAAGCCGCGTTTGCCAACGCTCACGACGTGCGGACGCGGGAAGACATCATCCGAGACTTCATCGACCGCACCGGACTGCAGAAGTCAGCCCGAACGGTGATGCGCTGGGACGAGAAGTTCCGCCGGGACGAGTTGCCCTGGTCGCTGCTCGACGGCCGCCAGGACGCGCCGGCGGACGAATCACCGGCGGCGGACTTCGAGCCGTTCTACAAGCTTATGGAGGATTGGTACCTCAACCAGGGCGAGCCGAAGATGGCCCGCTGTTACGCGCTGGCGAAGCGCGAAGCACTCAAGACCAATCTCCCGTTTCCGTGCCTTCGCCACGCGCAGCGCCATTTCGAGGCGATGAGCATCGCCCGCAAGATCTTCGCCCGCAAAGGACCGAAGGCGTTCGACGATCAATGCGCGGCCTACTGCCAGCGCGACTTCACCCGCATCCGCGTGATCGAACGCGGGAAGCCCGTCACGCGCGCAATGCAGTCGGACGATATTTGGTGTGCCGACCATCACCCCTGCGACGTAATCGTCCAGATGCCGCCGGATAAGAACGGCGAGATGAAGTTGAAGCGGCCGTGGCTGTCGGTTTGGCAGGATCTGCGCAGCCGGCGGATCGTCGGCTACCGCTTCCTGCTCACCGATCCGAATTCCTCCACCGTGATGCTCGTCCTTCGGGACGCGATCATTAACGCCGGCCTCCGGCTGCCGCGCTTCTGCTACACCGACAACGGCAAGGATTACGACGCGTGGTTTTGGGACGGTCGCACGAAGCGCGAACGCAAAGCGCGCGTGTCACACGATCAGACGCAGTTTGCCGGCATCTATGCTCAGCTCGGCATCGGCCACATTCACGCCACGCCGTACAACGCCAAGGCCAAGCCGGTGGAACGGTTCTTCCGCACCTTCGAAGAGGGCTTCAACAACTTCGAGCCGACCTACTGTGGACGCAATCCCCAGGAGAAGCCCGAGCAGCTCGCCGCGCGCCTCGCTCGTGGCGCCGCGCCGGTGTTTCAGGATTGGGCCGCCCGCGCGATCGACTGGATCGAGAGCTCGTATCACAACGATCCGTGCCGTGGGCACGGGATGGACGGCCGCTCGCCGCTGGAGGTGTACACCGCCAACGTCGGCACCGCCGCCAGCGTTCGCCCGGTCCTTCAAAAGCAGCTCGATTGCTGCCTGCAGATGGTGAGCAAGCCGATCAAGGTTGGCCGCAACGGCATCACGATTCAGAACAAGACGTACGGGAAGAATGACCCGGCCTTGCGGGCGCTGTTCGGCAAGTTGGTGATGGTTCGTATCGACCCGAGCGACGTTCGCTACGCGACGGTCTGGTCGCCAGAGGGCCAACGCCTGGCCACGCTCGCCGAGAACGAGCTCGCCATCTTCGACACCACGTCCGACGCCACGCACCGCGAATTCCTGAGCCGGCAGCGGCGGCATAACAACCAACTGAAGGAAGTTCAGAAGCGCGGCATGCGGCCGGTGCGAAGCGCCGCCGAGCTGATGATCGAGGACAGCATCGAGCAGGCCCGCCGGCGAGCTGCCGAGAACCCGCTGCCCGAGCCGCCACGGCCGGGCGTCGAGCTGGTCAACACGGGTCTCGAAAACCCTTCGAACGACGATCGACCGACATTTAAAAAAGCCGTTGGCGACGGGTCGCCCGGCTTCCTCAGCTCAACGCTCGCCCGCTTGGCGGAGGAGGACTAGTGGCCGTTTATCGCGAACAAGATCGAGACGACCTGGTCAAGGAAGTGGCCGCCGAGGCCCGGATTTTAGGAGAAGCACGGATGCTTAGAGACGATCAACCACTCACGCCCCAACTGACCGACGCCATCATTGCCCGTTTTCGCGAGCTGCTCGCGCGGATCGAGCGCAGCGAGACCTGGGCGGCACGCGCCATGGGCATAGCCGCATCCACGCTGAGCCAGATCCTCAACGGGAAGTACGAAGGCGACACCGAGAGCCGCATTCGGCAAATCGACAAATGGACGGAGCTCAAGTCTGCCGGTGTAAAGCAGGCGAGGCCCGCCGGCTTCGCTAAAACCAGCGTTGCCCTGGCGATCATTGGCGCTGCCAAGGGCGTCGTGAAGCAGCCGCCGGAAGAGCCGCGCATTGCGGTGTGCCACGGCCCGAGCGGTATCGGCAAATCGTTGACGGCGGATTTTCTGCTCTCAGAAATCACGGGCGCGCTCTACATCCGAATCACCACGGCGGGTTGCGGCATCCCGGCGATTTACGACATGCTTTCGACCGCACTGAAGCTGCCGCCCGGCCGGCTCACGGCCTATCAGAAGGAGCTGGCGGTGAAGGAGGTCCTGCGTGACAGCGACCGCCTGATCATCGTCGACGAGGTTCACAAGCTCTGCAAACGCGGGAAGGATCACGGCCTCCACGTTCTACGCGATCTGCAGGACGCGACGAAGTGCCCGATGCTCTGGCTCGGCACGGCCGACGTTGCCACCTACATCGAGAACGGCCGCGAAGCGATCGAAGCGGTTGAGCAGATCTACGGCCGCGTGGCCGTGTGGCTCGATATGAGCTACGCCGCGAGCCTCGGCGACGACGGCGACGGACTGCATTCAACCGACGACATCCGCAAGGTCCTCAACGCTCAGCAGATCCGCGTTACGCCCGACGCCGAGAAGGAACTCTGGTGGCTCGCGAACCAACCCAAGATGGGCGGCCTCCGGACGATCGTCGGCGTGTGCCGCTGGATTCAACGGAACCTCAAGCTCGGCGATCGGCCGATCACGGTCGACATGCTCAACGATGCCCAGGGTGATCGGCTCGGTAAGCGCGCCGCGAAGATGGTTCAGAGCTCGATCGACACCCGCAAGCTCAAGCGAAGGACGGGTTGATCATGGGAAGGTCCAACGTTCTTCAACTCGCTTACAGCTTCGCCGCCGGCAATTTCTGGGGCGAGTTCTTCGTGTGCAGCCGCGACTGGCGCGATGCACTAATTCATACGCTCATCCTCTTCCTCACGATCGTCCTGGGTGAGCGGCTTTTAACCATTGCTTCGGAGGACAAATGAGCACGATCTTTCAGCAAGGAATGACATTCAATACGGCCACCGAACTGCACGTGTTGCGCTGCAGTCAGTGCGGCGTGGTGTACGCCATTCCTGAGAATCTTCACGCGCTCGCTATCGGTCGGGATTTCGGCAAGGAGTGGTTTTGCCCCAACGGCCACACGCAACTGTACACCGGCAAGTCACCCGCTCAGAAGCTGGAAGAGCAGCTGCAGCGTGAACGCGCAGCGCACGATCAGACGCGAGCCTCGCGGGATAACGCCGTCCGCACCCTTGATCACCGCACGCATCAACTGCGAGGCACGAAGGCCGTGGTGACGCGCATCAAGAATCGTGTTGCCAAAGGCGTGTGCCCGTGCTGCAACCGCTACTTCCGGGATCTGCACAGCCACATGGCGAATCAACATCCTGATTTTCAGAACGCATCGACCGAGGAGGCCCAGTCATGAGCGTTCCAGAATCCGACATCCTCATCAAATCACTGCGCTCGACCGAATGCCCGATGTGCGGCAGCGCAAAGCGCATGGCCCAAACGATGTGTCCTGGCTGTTACCGGAAGCTGTCGCCGGAGACGAAGCAGGATCTGTATCGGCGGATCGGCAATGGCTACGAGGCCGCCGTTGAGAAGGCGATGGCGGAGCTCGGCGTGGCGGAATTCAAGAATCCGCCCGACCGAGCGCGGCCGCCGTCGACGCGTCCGACCAAATGCGAGGACGTGGTGATGCCATTCGGCAAACACCAGGGCAAGCGGCTCGGCGATCTCCTGGACGAAGACCCGAGCTACCTGGACTGGCTGCAGACGGCCGACATCTCGAGCGCAATGCTCGCTCGCGCGGTGGCCGAGATGAACGAGAAGTACGAGGGCCAGATCGAGCAGGCAATCGAGCTTAAGCGATCGGAGCGGTGATCATGAAGGTTCAGGCGTTCATTAATCGTTGGTTCAAGCTTGAAGAGATCAACGGGAAAAACCGTTGTCCGACGTACCTCTATCGGTGGACGCTGTTCGCCTGCGAATGGTTCGGCGTCTACGTCCATCACTTCGTTGGTGACGATTGGTCGCGCGACATGCACGATCACCCGAAACGGTTTGTGTCGATCGGTCTTGCTGGCCAGTACCTCGAAGAGACCCCACGCCCAAACTCGCTCCGGCGCCCGATCAATGAGCGAATCTACCGGGCGCCGTGGATTCGTACCTTCCCCGCGCATCATATTCACCGCCTTCGAATGATCGGTCGCGGTGATTGCTGGACGCTGGTGATTGTGTTCAGGGCGACGCGACCGTGGGGCTTCTGGCACTTCGGCAAGTTCATCCCCTGGCGTGAGTATGTAGCTGACAGAGGCATCGCGGATCAGCGGAGATCCTGCCCATGAGCTTCATCACGCCCAAACAGGTTCAAGTCGTCCAGATCGCCCGCCGGCAGGTCGAGAAGCTCAGCAACGGCGCGTTCGACGATTCGGCCTATCAGACGGCACTCCGCAACTGCGGTGTGTCGGCCGACCAGGAGGGCCGCTGCAGCTCCAAGCGGCTCACGCAGGCGGGCTACGAGAAGCTGCTGGCCATCTTTGAAGGTATGGGCTTCCGCCACTCCAAAGGCGGCGACGATCAGCACTGGCGAAACCGCAACGCCGCTCGGACTGGCTTTGCCACGAGCCGCCAGGTGTACGAGATCCGCCGGCTGGCCAAGCTCGACACGCGATACCCGCTGTACTCGCTCTGCCGTCGCGCCAGCAACGACCAGCACAACGAACCGGAGCAACTGACTACCAATCAGGCCCGGAAGCTCATTGAAGCTCTCAAGGACGTTTTAAGCAGGGAGGCATCGTGACGGTAGAGGAGATTCGCGCGATCGTCGCGCAGGTTTCATTTCAGGATTGGACGTTCGTCGTCGAACGCGATGGCGCCGGCAGCTATCTGCAGGTTGTCTTCGACGCGCCAGATCTCGGCAGCGGCCGCATTGAGAGTTGGACCGGTCGCAAGTGGCGCCTGTCAGCCCACATGACCAAAAGCGAGATCGTCACGACGGCTTTAAAGGCCGTTTTAACGGCCGTCGAACATGAGGCGCGTGAGGCATTCAAATTCCAAGGCCGGGCGATCTTCGGGCCGCATATCGACGTTGAAGCCCTGGTGGCGCTTGTCGATCAATCCCGGCCCGATGCGCGAGCAGCAACCGCGGGAGGTCACTGATGCGCGACAAAATCAACGCCATGATCATC
>Ga0068860_100001756_pt1 | contig 23123 bp, 3 predicted proteins | sample KBSSwiS32_FD_66597 | JGI IMG/M metagenome (GOLD analysis project Ga0068860, IMG submission 66597) | Switchgrass rhizosphere microbial communities from Kellogg Biological Station, Michigan, USA - KBS Switchgrass S3-2 | ecosystem: Host-associated > Plants > Roots > Rhizosphere > Soil ...
AGCCGGTCGCCTACGCGCTGTTCGCCGCGCCGTTCGTGCGCGCCGCCCCCGTGCGCGGGCCGTTGATCGCCAACGCCCTCGCCCTGGCGCTGGCGGCCTGGCTCGCGGCGCGCACGCTTCGCTCGGCGATAGGAGCGTCGGCGCCGCTCTGGGTCGCGGTATTCGTGTTCGCCTCGGTCTCGTTCGGCTACGCCTTCTGGGTCCATGCCGATCTGTTCCTGTTCGCCGCGGTCGCCGCCGGTTTCGCGGTCGCCTATGGCGGCCCCGAGTGGGGACAGACCCGGCTTCGCGACGCGCCGATGCCCGAGATCTACGACGGGGAAGAGACGATCCCCGCGCGCCGCACGTTTTGGCGCTTCTTCGCCGCGGGCCTTCTGCTCGCCATTCCGGGCTCGTTCCGGCCGTTCTATCTGGCGCTGCTGCTGCCAGCGGCGCTCGCCGCGCCCCGATCCAAACGGGCGGCCGGCGTCGCGGGCTTGGTACTCGGCGCGTTGCTGCTGCTCGGTGGTGCCGGTGCAATCCAGCTCTCGGCCGGCGGCACCTTCACCGGCTACGGCGGCGAGCGCCAAGGGTTCTACCCGCGAACCGGATATCCGGACGTGGATTTCCCGGCGAGCGATTGGGACCGCTCGATCAAGAAGTGGGGCAACACCTCGTGGACGCAAGAGGGGGCGATCACGCCCAGCCTCGACCTCAAGCTCTGGGGCTGGAACGCGGTCTATTTTCTGGCCGGACAAAACATCGGAGTCCTGCCCTATTTCCTCCCCTTGCTGCTCGGCCTGTTCGCCTATTCCGGCGAGCGCGGGCGGTGGGCGATCCCGCTCGCGGTGGCGACCGCCGCGCTCTGTTTCCTGGCGATCCGGCCGTTCAACTTCTACGGCGGCGGCGGCGCGATCGGCAACCGCTATTTCCTGCCGCTCTATCCCGCGCTCTGGTTCCTCGCCGGCCGCCCGCCGCGGGGCCGCAACGCCATGGGTGCGGTGCTGATCGCGGCGGCGGCCGCGCCGTTCCTCTGGCCGCTCTGGAGCCATCCGCGAGCGTTTCCGATCGCGCCGGACGGCCGCTATGCCCACACCTCCGCGATCGCCCGCGAGCTGCTGCCGTACGAGACGACGCAGAGCCACATCCCCGGCGGCCAGGATCTTTCGGCGCACGGTCTTTGGCTCAAGTTCCTGGACGGCCCGGCGGGCCAGCGCAACGGCCGCGCCTATCTGGAGAGTGACGGCAAAGCCGAGATCCTGCTCGGCAGCCCGAAGGCGTTGCGCGCCATCCTCGTCGATCTGGCGCCGAACGCCCCGAGCACGCTCGAAGCGAGCGGCGGAACGCTGGGCGAAAAGATCCTCCGGCCGGACGGCGGCATCGGCTGGTTCGTGAACCTCGAGAGCCCGCGCGCGGTCCACCCCATGTGGTGGACCGACGACCCCTGGAGCCTCTACCGGCTGTCGCTTCGCCTACCCGGAGGCAAAGGAAAAATCGGCTTCGACCTCGAATCCGCCGAAGAGGTCGGCGGCGAAGAGCAGAAAGGCCCGATCATCATCCATCGGCATCAGCCGGGTCCGGGATGACGGAGCCGGCGCGTCGCGATCCGGCTCGGATAGCGGCGATACCGGCCCCGCGAGCGGGCTTCATTTCCTAGGGGCAGTTGGTCACGGTCTCGCCGTTGACGCAGGTGTCGGTCTCGGAGCCACCGTCGAGGACGTCGGTCTCGGTGCCGCCGTCCAGCGAATCGTCGCCCGACTCGCCGTACAGGTGGTCGTCCTCCGATCCGCCCCGGAGGGTATCGGTGCCGGTGCGGCCATAGAGGTAGTCGTCGCCCGAGTTGCCGTTGAGCGTGTCGGCGTCGGCATCTCCGAAGAGGGTGTCATTGTCGGCATCGCCGCTGAGCGTGTCGTTGCCGGCGCCGCCCGAGATCGTGTCATCGCCGTCTTTGCCGCAGATGAAATCGCAGCCCGCGCCTCCGCTCAGCGTGTCGGCACCGTTGGTGCCGCTCTGACAGCCGCAGCCGATCTGGCAGATGCAGGCGATGATGATCTGCTGGGCGGATTGTGCGGCTACGGCGGGCTGGGCAACCAACAGGGTGATTGCGACGACGAAGGCGAGGAAGAGAGGGAACTTCAACCGGGTCATCGTGTACCTCCTTGTTTGTCCCGCAGGACGGAGACCGCGCGTTGCGCCGCCGCTCCCACTGCGTCACCGGGACCGGCAGCGTGGTGAGCCACAAACTGGAGCCACAGTAAGAAAGAGCGCCGATTCCAATCTAACAATGCCTGTAGATATTGAGTTATAGTCAGGAGTGGAGTCAAGAGAGCGATGAAAGACGGCAGTGGGCGACGGTGGCTTGAGCCCGCCCTGCTCTGGGCTGCCGCGATCCTCGCCTGTCTCCTCCCCCTCGGGGCGCAGCCCCCCCCTTTTTCACTCACCGGCACCGTGCGATCCGCGGGCGGCGCGGATCTCGTCGAGGCCCGGGTCGCGCTGCGGCCGATGGCGAGCAATTTCTCCTGGGCGCGGGCGACGTTGGCCGGAGAGCCGGCCGCCGCTCCCGCGGCGACCGCCGCCGTCGACGCCGACGGTCGGTTTCGGCTCGCCGCCCCCGGCGCCGGCCTGTGGGAGATCGAGATCACTGCCGCGGGGCACCTTCCTCTGCGCCTGCGAACGCTCGCCGTCACCGAACCGGCCGAGCTGCCGACGGCGCTCCTGCCGCCCGCGGAGACCGCGCGCGTCGAGGTTCGCGACTCCGGCGGGCACCCGGTGGCGGACGCCCGGGTGCTCGCCGAATCGGCGAGCGAGAACCTTTGGCGCGAGGAGGCGGCGCACGGCTGGCGGCCGGCGCCGCGGCTCGGACGCACCGACCGCGGCGGCCGGATCGCCTTCCCACGGGCGCCGGATGAGGAGCTGCGGGTGAGCGTCGCCGCGGACGGCACCGCGCCGGTAGGGGGCCGGGGCGGAGCCGAGATCCGGGTCGTCCTTCCCGCGGACCGCCACCGGCGATCGATCGGTCTCCGCTCGAACGAGGGAGTTTCGCTCGCCGGGGTGGTCGTGCTGGCGGGCGAGCCCGCGTTGCCGGTCGGAGCCACCGGCCCGGACGGCCGGTTCGATCTTCGGGGAGAGCCGCCCTCCCTCGATCTGCTCTATTTCGCCGCCGATGGACGCCGGGGCGGCGCTCCGCTCGGCGCTCTCTCCGCGGCCGACGCCGGAGGGACGCAATGGCTGGTCGTGCCGCGGCGCGAGGTGGTGCGCGGCCGGGTGACGGATCGCGCCGGCTTGCCGCTCGAAGGCGCCGTGGTCTGGCCCCGGCACGATCCCGGGACCGCCGTGCGCACCGACGAGCAAGGCCGCTTCGAGATCAACCGTGCGCCCTATCCGCGCTGGGCGATCCTGGCGGAGGCCGCGGGATTCCTGCGCGGCACGGTCCAGATGACGGCAGGGAGCGCCGGCGCCGGCGCTGGCTCCGACGGTGCCGCGCTCCGCCTGGTCCTGGCGCGCCGCCGGCCGGTGATCGGCCGGGTGATGGACGTCGCGGGCCGGCCGGTCGCTGGAGCCGAGGTGGCGGCGCGCGCACCGGCCACGGCCGAGGAGGCGTCCGCCCAAAGGGCCGCCGCCTCGACCGACCCGGACGGCCGCTTCTCGGTGCCCCAGGCGCCGGCCGCCCGGTTCGCCGTCGAGATCCGCAAACCGGGCTATGCCCCCCTGCGCTGGCCGGAGATCGCGGCGCCGCCGGGCGAGGGACCGATCGACCTCGGCGTCCTGCGGCTGGTGGCGGGCGCGGCGGTGCGCGGCAAGGTGAGTGGCCGGGAGGGTGCGCCGATCGCCGGGGCCGAAGTCTGGTTGGGCGGGCCGGGAGCCGTCCGGCCGGCCGGGGATCGCAAGCCCTCGGCCCGCACCGATCCGGCCGGCGCCTTCCGGATCGCCGACTTGCGGCCGGGCGAGCCGGTCGATCTGCGGGTGGTGGCCGAAGGCTATCTGCCCGCTACGGTCGAGGCCGTGGTGCCGCCGCCGGCCGAGCCGCTCGCGATCCGGCTGGTCCCCGCGGCGAAGGTTTCCGGCCGGGTGCTCGACGGCGCCGGCCGGCCGGTCGTCGGGGCCGCGGTCGATCTCCTGCCCCGCCCGCCCGATCCCGGCATGGCGGGGATACCGCGGCCGGCAGGTGCGCGGGAGCTAAGCACCAAGGCGGGGGAAGCCGGCCGCTTCAGCTTCTCCGGCGTGGCTCCGGGCGAGGTGGTCCTGGAGGCGGTTGCGGCCGGCTTCCAGCGCTCCGCGTCGCTGGCGGCCGAGGTGAAGGCGGGCGCCGACCTGCGCGACCTGATGCTGGTGCTCCCGCGCGGCGCGACGGTCGAAGGCTCGGTGAGCGACCGGCGCGGCGAGCCGGTGGGAGAAGCGCAGGTACGCATCGGGCGCGCCCGCGGCGCCTCCGACGGCACGGGCCGGTTCCGCGTCGAGGGGGTGGCGCCGGGGCCGCAGCTCGCCGAGGTCGAGCACCGCGACTACAACCGTCTGACCGAGCGCTTGGAGATCCCGCCGGAAGGGACCTCCGCCGACTTCGTCCTCACCGGGGGCTGGCCGGTCGCCGGCCGGGTGGTCGATGAACAGGACGCGCCGGTCGCCGACGTCCAGGTCGATCTTCAGCAGCTCGACCGATTGGAGTCGCGTACCTACCGCGCCCGGAGCGGCGAGGACGGCCTCTTTCGGTTCCCGCGGGTGGCCGAGGGACGCTACTCGCTCGCCGCGGCGCGCGACGGCTATTCTCGGGAGGACCGATTCGACGCCCTGGCGGTCGCGGGCGCGGCGGTCGAGGACGTCGAGGTGGTCCTCCTAGCCGGCGTGGCGCTCCGCGGCCGGATCCTGGGTCTGGAGCCCGCCGACCTGCCAAGGGTCCATTTGCAGGCGTCGCGCCTGGAAGGCGGGACCCGCGAAGGCCGGGTCGATCCGGCCGGCCGGTACGAGATAGCCGATCTAAACGCCGGCGAGTGGCAAGTCGCCGCGACGCTCGCCGGCGGCCGGCGCCAGGCCGGCGCGCGCTTGACCGTGCCGTCCGGCGCGCGGCTCGTGGAGCACGACCTCCAGTTCGGCGACGGCCTGACGCTCTCGGGCCTCGCGCTGTTCGACGGCCGGGAGCTCGCCGGCGCGCGGGTCTCCCTGCGCGGTCTCGATTCGGCGGTTCGGCGGAACGTCGCGACCGATTACCGGGGCACCTTCCGGATCGAAGGCCTCGATGCCGGCCTCTACCGATTCACCCTGGCCCACCCGAACCAGTTGCTGGTGCACAACGAGGATCTCGAGCTTGCCGCCGATCGCGAGGTGGTGGTGGATCTGCGCACCGCCGAGGTCCGCGGCCGGATGACGTCGCAAGGCGGCCGGCCGCTGGCCGGCGTCACCGTCGCCCTCTACCAGTATCTGAATCAGGGGGCGGAGCCGGCCTCGCTCTTCACCGTGGTCAGCGGCCCCGAGGGAACCTTCCGTCAGGCGCGGCTGGCCCCCGGGCGCTACCGGATGGCGGCCCAGCGCGACGACTACGCGCCGGCCGAGCGGTGGCTCGACCTCGCGGCCGGTGCCACCGAGGAGGTCGAGATCGAGCTCAAGCCCACCGCCGGTCTGGATCTCGCCCTCCGCTTCGCCGACGGACGGGTGCCGCTGGTGATGACGGTCGCCGCCTTCGGTCCGGACGGCGCGCTCGCCCTGGCCGAAAACCGGGGCTTGACGGTGGAGGGATTCACCCGTCTCGCGTCTCTGCCGGCCGGGACGTGGGAGCTGCGGATCGGCGCGCCCGGCGCGGCGGTCGCGCGGTATGCGGCGACCGTGCCGAGCGAGGCGCCGCTCAAGGTGGTGCTACAGCCCGAGGCCCGCCTCAAGGTACGAATCCCGGCCCTGGCGGGGCGAGACGAGTTGGCAACCATCACCCTGGTCGACGCCGCGGGCCGCGCCTTCCAAATGCCGGAACCCGGCGGCCCGCCGCGCGGCACCTGGCAGTTCGCGGCCGGGGTCGGCTGGGTCGAGGGCCTTCCGGCCGGAAGCTGGACGGTTCACGCAACGGGACCGCACGGCGAGTCGTGGCAACGAACCGCAACGCTCGATCCGGGCGCCACGCGCGAGCTGGTCCTCGGGGAATGAACCTTACGGGGCCTCGGCATCACACCGTTCCGCTTTTGCGAGCTTCTTCCAAAGCTTCGTCGCCAAGACACCGACTCCGGGCTCCCGCAGCAGACTATGGTGATCTCCCGGTACGGTCTCGACCTCCAATCCGCCGAGGGTCAACGGCTGCCAGACGGCCGCGAGGTCAGCCGCTTCATCCGGGGAGCGGTCCCCGGCGAGGAAGAGGACCACCGGGCAGGCCAGGGGACGCTGGCGATAGGTGCGCAGGGATTGCAGATGAGCGCGGACGGAGGCGCGCAGGTGCGAGTCGACGTCGGCTATTTCGGGCTCCGGGATCTCGGCGCCAAGCTCCGGCGGCCGGCTGTCCAGGAGGACGACGAGCCCCACCTCGCGCCCCAGCTCTTTCAGCCGCCGGGCCGTCTCCCAGGCCAGTAGGCCGCCAAAGGACCAACCTCCCAGGAGATAGGGGCCCTGCGGCTGCACGCCGGAGATAGCTTCGGCGTAGTGGGCGGCGAGGGTTTCGAGGCTGGCGCCGTCGTTGCCGTCCCCTTCCAGGCCGTAGAGCGGACGGCCGGCGAGGCGGTGAGCAAGATCCGCATAGCAGAGGGTGCGGCCGTCCAGGGCGTGAAACCAGAAGAGCGGCGTCCCTTCCCCCTGGCCCAGCAGCACGAGCGGCGGCGCGACCGAGTTCTCTCCTCCCGAGCGAACCTCCGCGGCGAGCGAGGCGAGGGTCGCACCGCGGTAGAGAGCCGCCAGAGGCAGTGCCCGGCCAAGATCCTTTTCGATTCGCGCGATCAACTGGACCGCAAGCAGCGAGTGTCCTCCCAGCTCGAAGAAGCCGTCCTCGCGCCCGACTCCCTGCACGGCCAGCAGCTCCTCCCAGATCGCGGCGAGGCGGCGCTCGAGATCGTCGGCCGGTGGCGCAACGCTCCGCGGGCCGGCGGCGCGGCCGGCGAGGAGGCGCTTCAAGGCCGACCGGTCGACCTTCCCGTTGGGAGACAGGGGCAGCGCCTCGAACGCGACCAGCTCCGGGACCATTGCGGAGGGGAGCCGGCTCGCGAGACGGGTGCGCAGCGCCTCCAGGTCGATCTCCTCGGGACCGCCGGCACCGGTCACGCAGCCGACCAGGCGGCGGTCGCCCGTGGGCAGATCGCGCACCACCACCGCGGCCTGACGGACCTCGGGACAGCCCTCCAGGGCGGCCTCGATCTCGCCCGGCTCGATCCGGACGCCGCGGATCTTGACCTGCTCGTCGATCCTTCCGAGGAGGTCCAGCCGGCCATCGGGCAGCCAGCGGGCGAGGTCGCCCGTGCGATACAGGCGATGTCCGAACGAATCGGGCACGAACCGCTCGGCCGTCAGGTCGGGGCGGCCGAAGTAGCCTCGCGTCAGGCCCGCGCCGCCCAGGACCAGCTCGCCGGGTACGCCGGCGGGCACCGGCCGCCACTCGCGGTCGAGGAGCAGCACGCGGGCGCCCGCGATCGGCCGACCGATCGTGATCCGATCTCCCGCCGGCAGCTCGCCGACCGTGGCCCATACCGTCCCCTCCGTCGGACCGTACTCGTTCACCAGCGGTACTCCGGGAAGGGCGGCGGCGTGCCGCCCGGGAAGCCCGGCCGGGCAGGGTTCGCCGGCGACGATCACGGTGGCGAGCGAGCGAAGCTGGGCGAGCTCGGCCGCGTCGAGAAGGAAGCCGTAGAGCGAAGGGATGCTCAGCCAGTGCGAGACGCGCCGCGCTTCGACGAGCCGCGCGAGAAGCGGCGGATCTCCAGCCTCGCCATCCTCCGGAAGCACCAGCGTCCCGCCTTGGCAGAGGGTCCAGAAGATCCCCGCCACGGAGCTGTCGAAGGCCAGGGAGGGGAGCAGCAGGAACGCCGACACCCTTTCGCCGTAGGCGATCAGCCGTGCTTGCGTTGAGGCAAGAAGGCTGCCCCGAGGAACGACGACTCCTTTGGGACGGCCGGTCGAGCCCGAGGTGTAGAGGAGGTAGGCCGGACAGGAGGGATCTTGCAGGGGCGGCCCCGTGGGGCCATCCTGGACGGCGGAACCGGCGTCGTCCTCCCACCCGGGGCGGCCACGGAGGGCCGCCTCGACGACGGCTTCGTCCAGCACCACGGGGGCGCGCGCGTCGGCCTGCAGCCACGCGAGGCGCTCCTCGGGGTAGGCAGGATCGAGGGGCAGGTAGGCTCCGCCCGCGCGAAGCACCGCGAGGATCGCGACGATCGCCTCGGGACTCTTGCGGAGGTTGATACCCACGATGGTCTCCGGCCCGACGCTACGAAGACGCAAGAACCGCGCGAGGCGCGCCGAGAGAGCGTCCAGCTCGCCATAGGTGAGCTCGCGGTCTCCCTGCGCTACGGCCACAGCGCCGGGCGTCCGCCGGGCTTCCGCGAGAATCCAATCCTCGATGGAGCGCTCGGCGCCGAGCGGCTCTGTTGGCTCTTCCGCCCATTCCATGAGGAGTTGGTGCCGCTCGCCGTCAGAGACCAGCGGCAGGTCTCGCAGCCGTCGCGTCGGGTTGGCGGCGAGGGCCTGGAGCGCCGCGGCGAGGTGTCCCGCCAGCCGGCCGGCCGTCGTCCCGTCGAAGAGATGGGCGTCGTACTCCAGGAAGCCGGCGATCCCGCCGCCCTCCTCCGCCAGCGAAAGCGTCAGGTCGAACTGGGTCGTCCCGGCCTCGACCTCGGCCGGAGAGAGGGTGAGCCCGGGGAGCTCGATCGCGGGCAGCGGAGCGTTCTGGAGCACGAGCATGACCTGGAACAGAGGACTGCGGGCGAGATCGCGCTCGGGACGCAGCTCCGCGACGAGCTTCTCGAACGGCAGGTCCTGGTGGGCGTAGGCGCCGAGCGCCGCCTCGCGGCAGCGCGCCAAAAGCTCGCGGCCGCTGGGATCGCCGCCCAGGTCGGACCGCAGCACCAGGGTATTGACGAAGAATCCGATCAGAGGCTCGAGCTCGAGACGGGTCCGGTTGGCGATGGGCGTACCCACCGCCAGGCTCTCCTGATCCGCCCACCGGCCGAGCACCGCCGAGAAAGCCGCGAGCAGGGTCATGAAAAGAGTGACCCCTTCGCGGCGGCCGAGCGCCGAGATCTCGCGGGTGAGCGACGGGGGCAGAGCCAGCGCCCGCCGGCCGCCGCGGTAGGCGGGGACCGCAGGCCGCGGCCGGTCGGTCGGCAGCGCAAGCGGCGGTACGCTCGCGAGCCGCTCGCGCCACCAGACGAGCTGCCGATCGAGAGTTTCGCCGGCGAGCCAGCCGCGCTGCCACAAGGCGAAGTCGGCGTACTGCAGCGGCAGCGGCGGCAGCGGCGAGGGCTCGCCGGCGATGAAAGCCCGGTAGAGCTCCGCCAGCTCGCGCAAGAAGACGCCCATGGACCAGCCGTCGGAAGCGATGTGGTGGAAGACGGCGAACAACAGGTGCTCGTCCTCCGCCAGGCGCAATAGGGCCAGGCGCAGGAGGGGTCCGCGTTCGAGATCGAAGGGCCGCCGGGCCTCGCCTCGAAGGACGCGCCGGGCTTGGTTCTCGCGGCCCGGGGAGGGGAGCTCCGCGAGGTCGACAAGCGGCAGCGGGACGCCGGCCTCGTCGGCGACGACCTGGACCGGCTTGCCTGCGCTGTCGCGGAACCGCGCGCGCAAGGCCTCGTGCCGGCGGACGATTTCGCGGAAGGCTTCCGCCAGCGCCGCGGGATCGAGACGGCCTCGCAGGCGGACGGCGCTGGGCACGTTGTAGAAGGAGCTCTCCGGCTCGAGGCGGTCGAGGAACCAAAGCCGCTGCTGCGCGAAGGAGAGCGGAATGCCCTCGGCCGGCCGGGGCTGCGGCACGAGAGGCGGCGCGGCGGTGCCTTCGCCGGCACGCAAGGCGCGCTCGACCTGCAGCGCAAGAGTAGAGAGGACCGGCGCCTCGAACAGCGCACGCAGCGGCAGCTCCAGGGCGAACGCCTCCCGGATACGGGAGACGAGCTGAGTGGCGAGAAGGGAATGGCCGCCCAGCTCGAAGAAGTCGTCGCCGGTGCTCACCCGCTCCAGGCTGAAGACCTGGGCCCAGATCTCGCACAGCACCTCCTCGATGGGCGTCCGCGGCGCGATCCAGGGGCGTCCGGGTCGGGCGGCATCCCGCTCCGGCGCCGGCAGGGCGCGGCGATCTACCTTTCCCGAGGAGGTGAGCGGCAGCGCGTCGAGCATCACGAAATCCGCGGGAACCATGTAGGCGGGCAGGAGGCGGCGCAGAAAGCCGCGCAGCTCGGTCGCCCAGGGCTCGGCCATCTCGGTTGCGGACAGCCCTGGGCGGGGCACCGCGTAGGCGACGAGCTGCGTTTGCCCCGGAGAGTCCGGATCACGCCGATCGACGACGACGGCGCTCTCAATGCCGGGGTGGCGCGCCAAGACCGCCTCGACCTCCCCCAATTCGATGCGGAACCCGCGCATCTTGACTTGATGGTCCCGCCGCCCGAGGAACTCGATCCGGCCGTCCGGCAGCCAGCGCCCCAGGTCGCCGGTTCGGTACAGGCGAGACCCCGGCGGGCCGAACGGATCGGGCCGGAAGGGGTCGGCCGTCAGGTCCGGCCGGCCCAGGTAGCCGCGGGTGACGCCGAGTCCGCCGAGGCAGATCTCTCCGGGCACGCCGGCGAGGACCGGCTGCGAATTCTCATCGAGGAGGTAGACCCGGTCCCCCGGCGCGGTCCGGCCGAGGGGCGGCGCCGCGACGATGTCCGAGGGCAAGTCGCCGGCGATGGAGTAGATCGTCGCCTCGGTGGGCCCGTAGGCGTTGAGGAGGCGGCATCCGGGCTGCTTTTCGCGGAGAGCGCGGGCAAGCCCCGCCGGCAAGGCCTCTCCGCCGGAGCCCAGCGTGCGAACCGAGGGCGGAATGCCGCCGCCGCGCAGCAGCTCCGCGGTCGTGGAGGGGACGCAAAACGCGACCCGCACGGCGTCCCGGGCCGGCGGCCGCGGCAAGTCGAGGGCGTTCTCGGCGAGGACCGCGGCGCCGCCGTGCGTCAGCGGTAAAAACAGCTCGAGAACCGAGAGATCGAAGCAGATGGAGGCCGCCGCAAGGACTCCTTTCTTGGGCGGGAAGAGGAAGGCGGCGCCGGCGAGGAGGGCGGCCACGCTCCGGTGCTCGACCGCCACTCCCTTGGGACGTCCCATGGAGCCCGAGGTGAAGATCACCGCGAACAGCTGCGCCGGATCGACGCGCGGCAGCTCGGCGGCGGTGGCGGGAGGGATCTCCGCGAGATCCTCCAGCTCGATCTTCCGCGGCGCCGCGGCATGCCGCATCCCGCGCCGCGTCACCAGCGCCCGCGTCCCGGAGTCCTTGAGCATCGCATCCAGCCGCTCCTCGGGATAGGCGGGATCCAGGGGCACGTAGGCGGCTCCCGCCATGAGGGTCCCCAGGATCGCCGCCAGCAGGTCCGGAGAGCGCTCGAGCAGGATGCCCACCCGCGCCTCGGCGGGGAGATCGAGGGCAACCAGCCGCCGCGCCACCCGGCCGGCCCGCTCCGCCAGCTCGCCGTAGCTCACGACCTCCTCCTCCCACAAGAGGGCCGGAGCCTCCGGGGTTCGCGTCGCCCATTCCGCGAAGAGCTCGTGGATGGCCCGCTCCGCTGGGCGCATGGCCGTGTCGTTCCATTCGACGAGGAGCTGCTGGCGCTCGCCGCGGTCGAGGAGGCATAGGGCGTCGTGGGGCGCTTCCGGGGCCGCGGCCATCGCCTCCAGGACCCGCGTGTAACGCGCCGCGATTCCCGCCACCTCGGCGGTGTCGAGTTGGGTATGAGGATGGTCGAACGCGAGGTTGATCCGGTGGGTGAGCTCCCGTACGTTGAATTGGGCGGTGAGCGGGAAGTACGTCTGCTCCGTACCCGAGGCTCCGAGCACGGTCAGCCCGGGGAGGCGCGCCAGTCGGTCGTAGACGTGGAAGTGGGTGAAGTTGAACAGGGTATCGAACAGCGGCCGGCCCACCTCCGGCTGCATCTGTTGCAGCTCGGAGAGCGGGAAGCGGCGATAGGCGAGCAGCTCGCGTTCGGCGTCGAAGACCTGGCGGGCCAGCTCGAGCCACGAGCCCGGGGCGAGGTCGAGCCGGAAAGGCATGGCGTTGAGGAAGCCGCCGATCACCCGGTCGCCATCGGTCCCTTCGGGACGGCCGTTCATGAGCACGCCGGAGATCACGTCGCGGCTGCCGGTCAGGAACGAGAGGACTTTCAGATGGACGGCGAGGAGGAGGTCCTTGAGCGGCGCCGAAGCGGCGCGTGAGGCGGCCCACAAGCCGTCCGAGACCTCGTCCGGAATCGGCACCATCAGACGACCTACCTGAGCCTCTCCAGGTTGCGGCGCCTGGCGGCGGGCGGTGGGGCTCGCCGGCAGGCGTCCGGCGGCGCCGCCGTCCATGCGGCGCTCCCAGTAGAGCCTGTGCTCCGCGGAGGCGAGGGCCTCGCGCTCCAGGGCCACGTAGTCGCGTAGCGAAGCGGCGAGGGGAGCATCGTCCGGCGGCGGCAGAGTTTCGGCGGCCGGGATGGTGCCGGCGGGCAGCAGGAGCAGGTAGCGGTGGAGCAGCTCGGTCAGGAAGAGCCCCACGCTCCAGCCGTCGAGAAACGGCTCGGAGAGGGTCAGACGGAAGGAGTCGTCGCTGTACCGGTGGACCCGCACGCGCACCAGGGGCGGCCGGCGCCAGTCGAACTTGCGGCGCTGCTCGGCGGCGAACCAGCGGTCGAAGACCTGCTGCCGCTCCTCCGGCTGCAGATACCGCAGGTCTTCCAGCTCCAGAGGGACATGGCCTTCCTGGTGGATCAGGTGCAGCGGCTCGGAGAAGCCTTCTAGGGCCAGCGAGCTGCGCAGGATGGGATGGCGGGCCACCACCCGGGTGAGCGCTTCCTGCAAGCACGAGGCGTCGAAGGGAAGCTGGAGGTGGAAGCTGGTCAGATAGATGAGGTAGTCCGGGCTGTACTCGCTGTGGAAGACCAGCCCGGCCAGGGTGCGCTCCAGCGGAAAGGCATCTTCGATCCCCTCGGGGAGCCGCGCCCGGTCCTCCGAGGAAAGAAGGTCATTGGCGGGCCGGATCCCCGGCGCTTCGCCGGGAGCCGTGCGGACGGCGCGCGTGAGCTGGCGGATCGTGGGATAGCGGAACAGCTCCTGGAGGGTGAAGCGCACCCCGCGCTCTTCGGCCCGGGCCCGCACTTGGATGGCGCGGATCGAGTCGCCGCCGAGGGCGAAGAAGTCGTCGTCCAGACCGATCTGCGGCAGGTCGAGCACCTCGCCCCAGCTCGCCGCGACGGCGCGCTCCCCCGGGGTCTCGGGAGGCGCGAAAGCGGCTACGGGAACGGCGGTGAAACCGGGAGCGGGGAGGGCGGCGCGGTCGAGCTTGCCGTGGCGGGTCAGGGGAAAGGCCGCCAGGGTGACGAAGGCCGCGGGCACCATGTGGCCCGGGAGCCGCTCCTGCAGGAAGGCTCGCAGGTCGGCGATGGAGACCGCCTCGTTGCGCGGCACCACGTAGGCCACCAGCCGACGCTCGCCGTCTCCTTCCTCGCGCGCCACGACGGCGCTTTCGCGCACCCCCGGGTGGCCCAGGAGGGCCGCTTCGATCTCTCCCGGCTCGACGCGGAAGCCGCGCACCTTGACCTGATGGTCGATGCGCCCCAGCACCTCCAAATCGCCGTCCGGCAGCCGGCGAGCGAGATCGCCGGAGCGGTAAAGGCGCGCGCCGGCTCCGCGGGGGTTGGGGACGAAACGCAGGGCGGTGAGGTCCGGACGCCCGAGATAGCCGCGGGCCACGCCTTCGCCGCCGACGCAGATTTCGCCCGGGACACCGATCGGCACCGGCTGGAGGAAGCGGTCGACGAGATGAATCGCAAGGTCCGGGATCGCCCCGCCAATCGGACTACGGGCCGTCGAGACATCGGCGCGGGACAGCGGCCTGTACGTCACGTGCACCGTCGTCTCGGTGATGCCGTACATGTTGACCAGCCGGGGCCGAAGATCGCCGAAGCGCTCGAACCAGGGCGCGAGGTGGCGGGGATCGAGCGCTTCGCCGCCGAAGATCACGAGGCGCAGCGGGAGGTCGCGCACCGAATCGCGGCAGGCGACGGGGATCAACTGCCGGAACGCCGAGGGGGTCTGATTGAGCACCGTCGCTCCCTCCCGGCGGAGCAGGTCGCAGAAGACGTCGGGCGCGCGGCTCACCCAGTACGGCACCACGACCAGGCGGCCGCCGTAGAGGAGCGCGCCCCAGATCTCCCATACCGAGAAGTCGAAGGCGAAGGAGTGGAAGAGGGTCCAGACGTCCTCCTTCCCGAAGCCGAACCAGGGCTCGGTAGCCGTGAAAAGCCGGGCCACGTTGCGGTGGGTGACGACGACCCCTTTGGGCCGGCCGGTGGAGCCCGAGGTATAGATGACGTAGGCCGGACGATCGGGACGGGAGTCTCCCGCGAGAGGACGGGGTGAACGGCGGGCGATCGTCGGGGCGTCGCCATCCAGGAGCACCGCGCGGATGTCTCCGCCGAGGATCTCGGATAGGCCGGCGGACAGGCCGGCGCGGGTGACGACCACGGGAGCCCGGGAATCCTCCAACAGGAAAGCCAGGCGCTCGCGAGGGTAGTCGGGGTCGAGAGGCACGTAAGCTCCCCCGGCCTTGACCACCGCCAGAAGGGCCATCATCAGGTCCGGCGAGCGCGGCAGGCAGACCGCCACGAGCACCTCGGGGCCTACGCCCAGGGACTGCAGATGGCGGGCCAGCCGGTTGGCCCTGCGGTCAAGCTCGCCATAGGTGAGGCTCGCTCCGTCCTCGCCGGTCACGGCCACCGCGTCAGGCTGGAGCGCCGCGACCGCTTCGAAGCGGCGGTGAAGGGGGACAAGCCCTGGCCCTACATCAAGACCATTGCCACCCCACTCCACGATGATCTGGTGTCGCGCGGACCGTGAGAGCAGCGGCAGGGCCGAGAGCGGCCGGCGCGGGTCGGCGGCGGCCGCGGCGAGCAGCACTTCGAGCTGCTCCAGCAGCCGCGCCGCCGTGCCGGGATCGAAGAGATCCAGGTTGATCTCCAGGCCGGCGGCGATCCCCTCCTCGCCGTGCTCCAGGTCCAGGGAAAGGTCCAGCTTGGCGGTGCCGGTCTCCACCTCCTCCGGATGGAGAGTGAGCTGGGGCAGAACGAGGGGCTCCCTGGGAGCGTTCTGCAGCACGACCAGAGCCTGTGCGAGGGGTTGGCGGGCGGGATCGCGCCGCACGCCGATCTCCTCCACCAGCCGCTCGAAAGGGAGGTCCTGATGGGAGAACGCGGCGAGCACGGTCTCCCGCGTTCGCGCCAGCATCTCGGAGAACGACGGATCGCCGGCCAGCTCGGCGCGCAGGACCAGGGTGTTGACGAAGAACCCGATCAGCCCTTCGAGCTCGGCGCGGGTGCGGCCGGCGACGGGTACGGCGAGGCCGAAGTCCTCCTGGCCGGAGAGGCGGCCGAGCAGGGCCGCGAAACCCGCCGCGAGCACCATGAACAGCGTGGCCCCGCAATCGCCGGCCACGCGGTCGAGGCCCGCCGCCAGAGGCGCGGACAGGCGCCGGGTGCGGCGTGCTCCCCGAAAGCCCTCGACCGGAGGGCGCGGCCGGTCGGTAGGGAGAGCCAGGGTGGGAAGCCCGTCCAGGCGCTCCCGCCAGTAGGCGAGCAGTCGCGCCAGAGTCTCTCCGGCGAGCTCCTCCCGCTGCCAGCGGGCATAATCCGCGTACTGCAGCGGCAGCTCGGGCAGCGGCGACGGCCGGCCGGCGGCAAAGGCGGTATAGAGCGCTCCGACTTCGCGCACCAGGACCGCTCCGGACCAGCCGTCGCCGGCGATGTGGTGGAGGTTGAAGACCAACCGGTGCGCGCCGCCGCCGAGCCGCGCCAGCAGGACGCGCAGGAGCGGCGGCCGACCAAGGTCGAAGGGGCGGCGGGCCTCCTCGCCGGCGAGGCGGCGCGCCTCGGCTTCCCGCCCCGGAGCCGGCAGCGGCGAGAGGTCGACTTCGGGCAGCGCCAGCGGCGAAGGGGGCGCGATCTCCTGCGTCGCCTCTCCCCGGCGGGTGACGATCGCCGTCCGCAGCACCTCGTGCCGCCGTGCCACCTCGGTCAAGGCGGCTCGCAGCGCGCGGGCGTCGAGCGGGCCAGCCATTCCCAGGACGAACGGGATGTTGTAAGCCGGGCTCTCGGGCGCCAGTTGCTGGAGAAACCAGAGCCGCTGCTGCCCGAAGGAGAGCGCCAGGGGGCGGTCGCGGCCGGCGCGCGAGACGGGCGCGGCTTCCGTCGCCTCTGCCCCGGCCAGGACGGCCGCCAGCTCGGTGGGAGAGGAAGCCTCGAACACCACACGCAGGGGCAGGCTCACGCCGAAGGTCTGGCGCACCCGCGCCGCCACTCGGGCGGCCAACAGCGAATGGCCCCCCAACTTCCAGAAGCTGTCGTGCGCGCCGACCTGGGGGAGGCCGAGGACCTCCGCCCAGATCGCGGCCACCCGCTCGACCACCTCGCGCGCCGGGAGCCGGACGCCCGCCGGCGGCGATGGCGGCGCAGCCGAGGCCGGGGCCGGGCCGGCGGGCCCGAGGATCTGCCGCCGCTCGGCGGCGGAGAGGAAGGGCAGCTCCTCGACCGGCAGGTCGGGATCGGCCAAGGCCGCGGCGAGCAGAGCTTCGAGCTCCCGCAGCAGGCGCGGTGCTGCCGCGGCGGCCCACAGCACGTCGGAGATCTCCAGATCGGCGACGAACCCTCCATCCCAGGGCTTGAGCTCCAGGGCCAGATCGAACAGGGCTACGCCGGTCCGCACCTCGAGCGAGGTCACCGTTAGCCCCGGGACGGACACAGAGTCCTGCGGAGCGTTTTGCCAGGCGAGCAGGCTCTGCACCAGGGGATGACGGCCGGCCCTCCTCTCGGGCGCGAGCTCCTCCACCAGACGCTCGAAGGGGAGCTCCTGATGGGCGTAGGCCTCGCCGACGGAGTCTCTCAGGCGGGCAACCAGGTGGCGGAAAGTCGGTCGCCCGCCGAGGTCCGCCCGCAAGACGAGAGTGTTGACGAAGCAGCCGATCAGCCCATCCGCCGCCACCCGGGTGCGGCCGGCCACCGGAGTGACGAAGGCGACGTCGTCCCACTCCGCGAGGCGTCCCAGAAAGGCGGCGAAGACGGCGGCGAAGGCCATGAAGAGCGTCCCCTTCTCGCGCAGCGCCAGCTCCTGCAGCCGGTCGATCACGATGGCCGGCAGCACCTGCGCCGAGCGCACCGCGCGGGGAGCGGCGGCGGCCGGGCGCCCGGAGTCGCGCGGCAGCTCCAGCGGCGGCAAGCCGGCCAGACGCTGGCGCCAATAGGCGAGATCCGCGGCCAGCTCCCCGGCGGCCAGCCGGTGCTGCTGCCAGGCCGCGTAGTCCGCATACTGGATGGCCGGCTCGGGAAGGGGCGAGGGCAGACCGGCCGCGAAGGCGGCGTAAAGGGCGCCCATCTCGCCGACCAGGACATCGAGCGACCAGCCGTCGGCCGCGACGTGGTGCAGAGAGAGGAGCAACAGGTGCGAGGCGGGGGCCATCCGGACCCGTTGCGCGCGCAGCACCGGCGGCCGGGCAAGATCGAAGGGGCGGAGGGCCTCGGCGGCGGCAAGCCGCAGGCCCTCCGCCTCGGCGAGCGCAGCCGGCAGGTCGGCCAAGTCGACCATCGGCACCGGCAGCGGCCGGGGCGGCATCACGGCCGGGACCGGCTCGCCGTCCGGCGCCTCGATCCCCGTGCGCAGCACCTCGTGGCGCCGCACGATCTCGGTCAGCGCCGCCGCAAGGGCGCGCGCGTCGAGCGGTCCGTCGAGCCGGAGCGCCGCCGGCAGATTGGCGGCCGGGCTCTCGGGGTCCATCTGCTGCGCCAGCCACATCCGCCGCTGGCTGGAGGAGAGGGGGGCGGGTCCGGTTACCGCGCGCCGGGGGATGCCGGCGCCCGGGGCCGCGGTTTTCCGCTCGCGCAGCAACTGAGCCAGCAGGGCTTTCTTGGCCGGCGAGAGCGTCTTCAGCCGTTCCAGATGATCGATTTCGGTCATTCTCCAACCTCTCGGCCGGCCGCCAGCAGGCGCTCGGCTTCCGCTTCGTCCATGGCCGCGAGCCGGTCGAGCAGGGGGCCGAGCTCCGTTTCCGCCGTGCGGGCGACCAGCGCCGCCGTCACCGCCTCGGCCATGCCGCCCAAGGTGGGGTTGTCGAGGAAGGTGGGGAGGGGAATCTCCATCCCGTAGGCGTCCAGCACCCGGGCGAGGAGCCTGCCGGCGAGGAGCGAATGGCCGCCCAACGCGAAGAAGCTGTCCTCGAGGCCCACGCCCTCGACGCGCAGCAGCTCTTCCCAGACCGCCGCCAGCTCTCTTTCGATCTCCGTGCGCGGCGGCTTGGAGGCGCTTTGCCCGTCCGGCCGCAGATCGCCGAGAGCCCGGCGGTCGACCTTGCCGCTGGGGGTGAGCGGCAGCTCGCTGCAGACCATCAGGTGGGCGGGGATCATGGGCGAAGGGAGCCTCTCCCGCAAGTGACGAACCAGGTCCGCCGCGAGCTCGCCGCGCCGTGCCTCGGGCCGCGGCACGACGGCCGCCAGGAGGCTGGTGCCCCCGCCGTCCCGGCGTGCCGCCGCGGCGGCCTGGAGCACCGCCGGATGAGCGGCGAGCACCGCCTCCACCTCGCCGATCTCCACCCGTACGCCGCGCACCTTGACCTGGCCGTCACGCCGGCCGAGGAACTCGATCTCGCCGTCGCCGCGCAGCCGGCCGAGGTCGCCCGTTCGGTACAGGCGCGCGCCTAGCGCGCCGTTCGGATCGGGGACGTACCGCCCGGCGGTCAGCTCCGGCCGCCCGAGGTAGCCGCGGCCGACCGCGGCGCCGCCGAGGCAGATCTCGCCCGCTACACCTACCGGGACCGGCCGCAGCCAGGAATCGAGGACCGTGGCCCGGGCGCCGGTCACGGCGCGGCCGATCGGGGGCAGGGGAGGCCAGCTCGCGGAGGGGCCGCTGAGGCGATACGAGGTGGCGACATGGGTTTCGGCGGGACCGTAATGGTTCACCAGCGCGCATCCCGGCAGCCGCGCGAAGAGCCGGGCGACCGCCGGGGTCATCCGCAGCTGCTCCCCGGCCGTGGCGATTTCCGCCAGGCTCGGCGCGAGCCCTCTCTTTCGGGGGGCCGACTCGGCCAGCAGCTCGAGAGCCACGAACGGCAGGAACAGCCGCTCGATCTCCTGCTCTTCGATCAGCCGCCAGAGCCGCGGGCCGTCGGCGCGCCACTCCTCGGGCACGAGGACCAGGGTGCCCCCGGATCCCAGAGTCGAGAAGACCTCCTGGAAGCAGACGTCGAAGCTCCAAGGAGAGAACTGGAGGGTCCGCCGCGGCCCCTTGGCTACCCCTTGCGAAATCTGCCAAGCGGTCAGGTTCCGCAGCACGCGATGGGAGACGGTGACCCCCTTGGGGCGGCCGGTGGAGCCTGAGGTGTAGAGGGCATAGGCGAGGGCCTCCAGGGGGACCCTCCCGGGCGGCGCCTCGGAGGTTTGAGCGGCGATGGCGGCGAGGTCCAGAGGAGAGTCGACGAGAACCCGGGTCGCGCCGGTTGCGGGCAGCCTGGTTGCCAGCCGTCCCGAGGTCACCAGCACGGCAGGCCGGGCGTCGTCGAGCATGGTGGCCAGGCGCGCCGCCGGATAGGCGGGATCGAGGGGCAAGCAGAATTCTCCGGCCTCAAGGATCGCGAGCAGGCCTGTCACGGCGTCCAGCGAGCGCTCCAGGCACAAGGCGACCGGGACCTCGGCCCCGACCCCCAGCTTCCGCAGATGGCGCGCCAGACGGTTCGCCCGCGCCGCCAATTCGCGGTAGGTGAGGGAAGCGCTCTCGTCTCCCGCCCAGACCGCCGCGAGCGCCGCAGGCGTGCGAGCTGCCTGCCGAGCAAACAGCTCCTGAACGGGCAGAGCGTCCGCCGCCTCCGGCGACCCTTCCGCCCAGCAATGGACCTGCGCCGACTCGGCCGGGGTGAGGAGGGAGAGCGCGGAGAGCGGCCGGTCCTCTCCGGCCGCCATCGCGGCGAGAAGCGCCGCCAGGTGCCCCTGCAGGCGATCGAGCGCAGCGTCCTCGAAACGGCTCCGGTCGAAGAGCACGGTCAGCAAGAGATCCGGATCGAGCGCGGCCATCAGGGTCAGCGGATAGTGGCTGCGGTCGAGCGCGCGGATGCCTTCGATCCGGGGGCCGCCCCGCCACCGCCGGACCGCTTCGCCCAGCGGGTAGTTCTCGAACGCGACGAGGCTCTCGAAAAGCGGCCGATCCCGCGGCACCTCGCTCCAGCCGCGGATCGCCGGCAGCGGCGTGGCCTCCCGCTGGCGGATTTCAACCAACCGCGCCTGGAAGCGATCTAGCCAACCGGCCAGCGGCTCGGCGGCGGCCAGCTCGACGCGCACCGGCAGCGTGTTGGCGAGGAGGCCCACGATCTCCGCGGCCCCCGGCAGCGTCTCCATCCGCCCCGAGGTCACGCAGCCGAAGACCACGTCCTCCTCTCCGCTGTAGACGGCGAGGAGGAGCGCCCAGGCCGCGTGCACCAGCGTCGCGGGCGTCCACCCTCGCCGCCGTCCCAGGGCGAGGAGCGCCCGGCTCTCCGCCTCCGATGGAGAGAACCGCCGCTCGCCGTAACCCTCCGTCTCCCCGGCCGGCGGCACCGGCCGGTCGATGCCGAGCGGCGTAGGCTCGCTGAACCCGGCGAGGAGCCCCTGCCAAAAGCCGCGCTCGGCCTCCGCGTCCCGATCGACGACCCACTGGACGTAGTCGCGGAAAGGGCGGCGGGCGGGCAGCACGGGCTCCTCGCCGCGGCTGAACGCCTCATAGGCAGCGAGGACCTCCTCCAGCAGCAGGGCCATCGACCAGCCGTCCAGCAACACGTGGTGGTGGCTCCAGAGGAGCTGCCAGCGGTCCTCTCCGAGGCGAAACAGCGCCAGCCGATGGAGCGGCGCCCGCGCCGGATCGAAGCCGCGCCGCCGGTCGGCGGCCAGGTGCGCGGCGAGCCGTTCCTCCTGCTCCGGCGGCGCGAGCCGGCTCCAGTCCTCCTCGTGCCACTCGGGCTCGGCCGCTCGGCGCACCGCCTGGAGAGGTTCTTCGCCCATCGGGAACGCCGTGCGCAGGACCGCGTGGCGCAGAGAGGCGAGGCTCCAGGCCCGCTTCAGCGCGCGCTCGTCGAGCCCGCCGGCGAAGGTCCAGGTGAGCTGCTCGACGTAGACGCCGGAGCGCGGCGCCGCGCGGTCGTGGAACAGGATGCCCTGCTGCGCGGGAGTGAGCGGATAGAGATCTTGCACGCCGGGATCGGTAATCAGCGGGTGCAGCGGGTGCAGAGGATGCGCGAGCAGCGCGTCGATCCCGCCGGCCAGGTCCGCGGCCAGCCTCTCCAGCGCGGTCCGGTCGCCGCGATTGCCGGTGCAGTCGATCCGGAGCCGGCCGCCGAGGACCAGGGCGCTCACCTCCAGCCGGTGGGTGCGGCGGGCCGCGGGGCTGCGTTGCGGACCCGCGGATTCCGGTGCCACGGCAAACCCCGAGGAGCCGTCGAAGCGCCCCAGGTAGTTGAAGCTCACTCCGGGACGCGGCAGTGTCGCCAGGACCCGCTCGGCCTCGCCGCCGCCGTAGCGGAGCAGCCCCCAACTGAGGCCGCGGCCGGGCAGGGTCCGCAGCCGCTCGCGGAGGGTCCGCACCGCCGCGCCGGGCGCCCTGGTGGCGGGAAGCTCGATCAGCAGCGGAAACAGGGACGTGAACCAACCCACGGTGCGCGAGAGGTCGGCTTCCGGGAACGGCTCCCCCTCGCGCCCGTGCGCCTCGACGTCGACCCAAAGGCGCCCGCCGGCCGCGAGCGCGAGAGCCGCAAGCAGCGCCTCGTCCGGGCGGGCGCCGTAGATGGCTGACGCACCGCGCAGCAGTCCCTCGGTGGCCTCCTGGGAAAGGAGGAAGGAGACGGTTTCGGCTTCGCTTTCGGGTCCCGGCTCTCCGGCGAGATCGCCGGGGAGAGGAACCGGGCCTTGCGGGGCGGCGGCGAGCCAGCGAGGCAGGTCGGCCGCGGCTGCCGCCGAGTGGGCGTGCTCGCCGAGAAGGACGGCCCAGCGGCGGAAAGAGGTGGTGCTTGCGGGCAGGTCGATGGCCTGGTCGGCGGCGGCCTGCCGGCAGGCGCCATCGAGATCCTCGAGGAGGACCCGCCAGGAGACCCCGTCCACCGCCAGATGGTGGCTCGCCAGGAAGAGCCGGTCTGCCTGCTCCGGTCCCATCCTGAACAGCACGGCGCGGAACAGCGGGCCGGCGGCGAGGTCGAACCCCGCCTGCGCGGTGGCGGCGGCCGCCGCGAGGGCGGCGGGCCGTAGCGATGCCGGCAGGGCCGAGAGATCGGCCAGCGCGAAGAGGTCCCGCTCCTCCGGCGCCACCCGCTGGCGCCACCCCTCTGGACCCTGCTCGAAGCGCAGCCGCAGGGCAGCGTGGCGGGCGACGAGCACCGCCACCGCGCCGGCCGCCGCCGCCGGGTTCAACGGCCGATCCGGGATCAGGAGCAGGGCCTGATTGAAGTGGTGCGGCTCCGGTTGGTCCAGGGCGAAGAACCAGCTCTGGATGGGAGTGAGGGGAAACGGACCACCGCTCCCGTCTTCGTCTTGCCGCCGGGGCTCCGGGATGGCGGGCGCGGCCACTTGGGCCAGGGCCGCGACCGTGGGATGGGCGAAGATCTGGCGGGGGGTGACGGCGAGCCCGCGGGCGCGCGCGCCGGCCACGACCTGCAGGGTGAGGATCGAATCTCCCCCGAGAGCGAAGAAGTTGTCATGGACACCCACCGCCCCGACGCCCAGAACCCGGCTCCAGACCTCGGCGAGGATCGTCTCGGCGGCGGTGCGCGGAGCGGCCTGGAGAGCCGGCTCCGCAGTCGCCGGCGCGGGCAACGCTCCGCGGTCGACCTTGCCGGACGGCGTGAGCGGCAGGGTCGCCAAGAACGTCCAGGCGGCAGGCACCATGGCCTCCGGGAGGCGGGCGGCCAGAAAGGCTCGAAGAGCCGCGGGGTCGGGCGGCGCGCCATGGCGGGGGACGATCCAGGCGGCCAGACGGGACCC
>Ga0068860_100001759_pt1 | contig 23117 bp, 18 predicted proteins | sample KBSSwiS32_FD_66597 | JGI IMG/M metagenome (GOLD analysis project Ga0068860, IMG submission 66597) | Switchgrass rhizosphere microbial communities from Kellogg Biological Station, Michigan, USA - KBS Switchgrass S3-2 | ecosystem: Host-associated > Plants > Roots > Rhizosphere > Soil ...
GAAGGAGGCGGGCGGGGGTGCCGCGCGGCGGCAGCGCAAGGGCCGGCGCCTCAACGGCCGGATCGTCTACCGGAGCGGCCGCCAGGTGGTGCTGGAGATCGTGGTGAGCGGCGGGGACCTCGCCTGGACGCTCCCGATCGCCGCGGTGGCCCTGCTGGCGGAGGGGCCGGAGGTCCCGGCGAAGGCGCTCGCCGACGGCACCACCCGGGACGGCACGTACGCGGAGGGCCTCACCATCCGCGTGGTGCTGGAGCTGTCCATGGACGCCGAGTCGATCCTCGAGGTGGGCCTGTACCTGGGCATCGACCGGATCGACGTGGCGGTCCAGGGCTGAGGTGACCATGGCGGGCGGAGATCTCGACGGCGAGCTTCCGGCCATCCGCGGCGGCGACGAAGGCGCCTTCGGGCGCTGGATGGCCGCGGCCGAGCCGGAGCTGCGCCGGGCGCTCCGCCCGCTGGCCGCTTCGGTGGACGTGGAGGCGGTGCTGCAGGAGGCCCTCCTCCGCGTCTGGCAGGTGGCGCCGCGCCTTCAGGTGGACGAGCGCGGCAACAGCCTGTTGCGGCTGGCGATCACCACCGCGCGGAACGTGGCGATCAGCGAGCTGCGCCGCCTCCGCCCGGAGCTGAGCGGGGACGAGGTGATCGCCCGCGCGCAGCTGAAGATCGACGCGGGGAACGACCCCGCGTTGCCGGACCCGCACCTCCGGGCGGCCATCGCCCAGTGCCGGGAGAAGCTCCCCCGCCAGCCCGCGCAGGCGCTGGACGCGCGCCTCCTGAGCGGCGGCGCCGACCCGGACCAGACGCTGGCGGAGCGGGTGGGGATGCGGCTCAACACCTTCCTGCAGAACGTCACCCGCGCGCGGCGCTTCCTGCTCGACTGCCTGAAGCGGCGCGGCGTGCCGGTGGAGGAGCTCTGAGATGGCCGCGTACGACGACGACCTCCTCCGCGAGCAGGTGGTCTCCGCGTGGCGGCCGCGCGCGCGAGACGGCGGCGTGCGCTTCCACCCGGCCTGGCACGACCTCCCGGCGCAGGAGCGGACCCGCGCCTACGACGAGGCGGCCTCCGCTCGAAAGCTGGAGGCCGCCCTGGATCCGGAGGGGCTGTCGGCCACGGCGCGGGCCGTGCTGGCCCGCATCCGGCTCCCCTCGCGGTGAGCATCACGGTGAACAGGAGATGTTCAGCAGGATCGTGACGGAACCGTCGCCGTTGTTGGCCGTCGCCAGATCGAGCTTGGAGTCGCCGTTGAAGTCACCACTGATGATGGAGTCTGGGGAGGTACCCGTGTCGTAGCTCAGGGTGGGCTTGAAGGTTCCATCCCCCTTGCCCACGTGCAGGCTGACGCTGTTCTCGCCGTAGCTGGCGGCGGCCAGGTCCAGCTTGGAGTCGCCGTTGAAATCCCCGGCGGTGATGAGGAATGGGTTGATGCCCGTCGGGCGCATGGCGGCGGCCTGGAAGGTGCCGTCGCCATTCCCCCGGAGGATGCCGAAATCGCTGCTGGTCACGTTGGCGACGGCCAGGTCGGGCCTGGAATCGCCGTCGAAGTCGCCCATGGCGACGGACACGGCGTGGTCGCCGCCCGAGCTGTAATTGACGGCCGCCTGGAACGTGCCGTTGCCATTCCCCAGCAGGACGCTGACCTGGCTGCTCACCCAGTCACCCACCACGAGGTCGAGCCTGGAGTCGCCGTTCAGATCGCCGCCGGCGAGAGAGCTCGGCCCGATACCGACGGTGTAGGTGACGGGTGCCTGGAAGGTGCCGTCGCCGTTCCCCAACAAGACGCTGACTCCGTTGAGGTTCCAATTGGCGACGGCGAGGTCCGGCCTGGCATCGCCGTTGAAATCAGCGCTCATGACCGTGTTGGGGGTCGCTCCGGCGGAGTAGCTGACCGGAGCCTGGAAGGTGCCGTCGCCGTTCCTCAGAAGGACCCTGACGGTGGGGGAGGCGGCGTCGACGATGGCGAGATCCAGCCGGGAGTCACGGTTGAAGTCGGCGCTGGTGACGGAGGTCGTCCTATCGACGCCGGAGGAGAAGCTGACCGGCGCATGGAGGGTGCCGTCTCCACTCCCCAGGAGCATGCTGATGTTGCCGTCGGCATTGCCGGTCGCGAGCAGGTCCAGCATGGAGTCGCCGTTGAAATCTCCACCGCTCAGCGAGACCGGGGCATTGCCGGCGGGGTAGGACCGTGCGCCCATGCGCCCGTCGCCGCTCCCCAGGAGCACGCTGATGCCGTTGCCGTCGGTGGCGACGGCAAGGTCCAGGCTGGCGTCCCCGTTGAAATCGCCGATGGCGAGGGACTTGGAGGACTGGCCACCCGAGGACTTGATGAGGGGCTGGAAGGTGCCGTCACCATTGCCCAGCAGGATGCTGGCGCGGTCGGAGCCCGAGTTGCCGATGGCGAGGTCCGGCCTGGTGTCTCCGTTGAAATCGCCGCTGACCACGGAGCTCGGGGCCGCCCCGGCGGGGTAGTTGACCGCGGCCTGGAAGGTGCCGTCACCCCTCCCCAGCAGGATGCTGACGTCGCCACCGCCGGAGTTGGGGACGGCGAGGTCCAGCCTGGAGTCTCCGTTGAAATCGCCGTTGACCACGGAGCTCGGGGCGGCCCCCGCAGGGTAGTTGACCGCGGCCTGGAAGGTGCCGTCGCCATTGCCCAACAGGATGCCGACGTTGCTGGAGCTCCAGTTGGTGATGGCGAGGTCCGGTTTGGTGTCTCCGTTGAAGTTTCCGACGCTGACCCAGACCGGGGTCGGACCCGTGGACCGTTTGACCGGGGCCTGGAAGGTGCCGTCACCATTGCCCAGCAGGGTGCTGACGTTGCCGGAGCTCCAGTCCGTGATGGCGAGATCCAGCTTGGCGTCTCCGTTGAAGTCGCCGCCGGCCGCCACCCACGGGCCTTCCCCGGCGGGGTAGTTGACCGCGGCCTGGAAGGTGCCGTCACCGTTGCCCAGCAGAATGCTGACGCTGTCGTCGCTGTAGTTGGGGACGGCGAGGTCCAGCCTGGCATCTCCATTGAAATCACCGCTGGTGAGCACGTTCGGCGACCCGCCGACGGGGTAGTTGACGGAGTTCCGGAAGGCGCCGTCGCCTCTGCCCAGAAGGATGCTGACGTCATCGCTGCTGCGGTTGCTGACCGCCAGGTCGAGGATCGAATCGCCGTCGAAGTCGCCGGTGATGACAGCATCGGGTTCGTCCCCAACGGGGGCCCTGGGGAGAGCGTCGAACACCCGGTTGCAGGGGTTTGCCGGCCTCACGGCATTCGTCGGCTCGGACGGAGGCCCCAGGCCGAAAGCGTTGCTCGCCCGCACCGTGAACCGGTAGGCGACGTTGTTGGTGAGCCCCGTCACCGTCGCCTGGGTCTCGCCCGTCGTCGTGGCGGTGAACCCTCCCGGTGAAGACGTCACCGTATAGCCGGTGATGGCGGAGCCACCGTTGTCGGCGGGCGCCGTCCACCGCACCATGGCGAGCTGGTTTCCCCCGGTCGCCGAGGCCCCGGAGGGCGCGCCGGGCACGCCACCATGCGTGCAGCCTGCTCCTTGGAATGAAGCGATCACCACTGCCACCACACCGAGGGTCAGCCTCTTCGTTGCGTTCATCGATCCTCCTCCCGCCGGTCCGAACAGCAACTGGCGCGCCAGGACCGACCCCCGCGGCAGCCCCCGGCGCCGGCAGCCGGAGCCGCGCTTCCACGCGTGGAAGCGACCTCTCCACGCGTGGAAGGCGCTCCCGGCAAGCCCCGGGCCCCTCGGGTAGAGTCCTTCGCTCCCCAGGGGGCGGCGCGCATGCGAAGACCACCGGTCGCCGACATCTCCACCGTCGACCTTCCGGAGGGTGACGAGCGCGCCGGGTCCCGCTCCCCGCTCGTGCCCGCGCTGACCATCGCCTGGCATCAGGAGGCCCGCCGCGCGGGAGAGCGGCTCCTGCTCACCTTCGCCCGGGGCGGCTCGATCGCGCTCTCGCGCAACGAGCCCACCTTCCTGCGCCCCGGCGCCGAGACCGGGACGCCGCTGGCCGACGTCCGCCTGAGCCGGAAGCCGCTGGTGCTCTCGCAGGCACCGAACGGAGGGCTCCGGCTGGACCCGGGCGAGGGGAGCCGGGTGATGCTGTCAGGACAGGCGCTCCAGGGCCCGCAGGAGGTGTCCCCCGAGGAGATCGCCGCCGGGGTGCCGCTGGTGCTGGGCGAGTCGGTGGTGCTCGTGCTCCACCTGGCCGATCCCGGTCCCTCCGCCGGCGAGCTGGGCATGGCGGGCGCGAGCGCGGCCCTGGAGCGCGTGCGCCGGCACGTGCTCCAGGTGGCGGACCTGGCGGTGCCGGTGCTCGTCCGCGGGGAGACCGGCTCGGGCAAGGAGCTGGTGGCCCGCGCCATCCATCAGAACGGCCCGCGGCGGCACGGCCCATTCGTCAGCGTGAACCTCGCCGCCATCCCGCGCGAGCTGGCCGCCGCCGAGCTGTTCGGCGCGCGCAAGGGCGCGTTCACCGGAGCGGTGAAGGACCAGCACGGCTTCTTCCAGGCTGCCGAGGGCGGGACCCTGTTCCTGGACGAGGTCGGGGAGGCGCCACCCGAGGTGCAGGTGATGCTCCTGCGCGTGCTGGAGACGGGGGAGATCTACTCGGTGGGCGAACGGACGCCCTCTCACGCCAACGTGCGCCTGGTGGCCGCCACGGACGCGGACCTGGAGCGGCACATCGACGAAGGCCGCTTCAAGGCGCCGCTGCTGCACCGGCTGGCCGGGTTCACCATCCGCGTCCCGGCCCTGCGCGAGCGCCGGGAGGACGTGGGGCCCCTCTTCCACCGCTTCGCGCGGGAGGAGCTGGAGGCCATCGGCGAGGCCGGGCGGCTGGACGGGGACGGGGGCGAGTCGTGGTTGCCGGCCGGGCTGGCCGCGGCGCTGGTGGCCCACGGCTGGCCGGGCAACGTCCGGCAGCTCCGGAACGTGGCGCGCCAGCTCGTGATCGCCAACCGGGGGCAGCCGCAGCTCCGGCTCGACGCCCAGCTCGAGCAGGAGCTCATGCCCGGAAACCGCCCGCCGGCCGCCCGTCCGGCGCCGGCGGCCCGGACGGCCACTTCCCGCCGCCGGCCCGCCGACATCTCCGAAGCCGAGCTGCTGGCCACCCTCCGGGAGTGCGGCTGGGACTTCCAGGCCACCGCCGAACGCCTGGGCGTCCACCGCACCTCCATCTACGACCTGATCGAGCGCAGCCCGAACATCCGCACCGCGGGCGACCTGAGCGTGGAGGAGATCACCCGCTGCCACCAGGAGTGCGGGGGCGACCTCGACGCCATGGTGCGAAGGTTGGAGGTCTCCCACCGGGCGCTGGCCCGGCGCCTCAAGGAGCTGGGCCTCCGCAGCGGCTCACCCTGAGCGCCTTTCCACGCGTGGAAGTGGGCTTCCATCCGCCGACGGACGGAACGTGTGGGCGGGTTCACTCTTGGCGTGCCGATTGCTAGGAGGGCCGCCGGGAGGTGGAGCGGTGAACACAACGAAGAGAATGGTCCTGGTGTCAGGGGGCGCGATCGCCTTGGTGCTGGTAGTGCCTGGCGCGGTGGCCGGGGGGAAGCGCACGTCCCAGCCGACTCGCATGGCCACGATGACCTGCAGGCAGGATGGAGGGAGCCCGATCCTGAACCCGGGCACCGTCCACCTCGCCTCGGTCTCGAGCACGGGCTTCAAGCTGAACCTCTCGAATTGCGGCCCCGGGAGGGTTCATTTCCTCCTGCCCGACGGGGGCTTCGGGTCGCCGTTCACGCGCTCCGTCTACTGGTATGACGCGGGGGTGGGGAAGCTCGACCTGACTCAGCCGAACCCCACGCCCCTCGGCTCCTACGAGATCCAGTTCATGGGCCAGTTGGTGAGCCAGGCAACCGACCGCAAGGACCCCCGGTGTCCGAAGTGTGTGGACGAGGCTCCTGGCAGCATCCGGGTGTCCACGAGCGGCAGCGGCGAGCTCTGATCCAGCGGGCCCACCACCGCCTGCGCCTGCTCATGGTTGACCGGCGCCGGCGTGGCTCCGCCAGAAGTTGGCCAGGCGCGGGTTGGCGGCGAGCGCTGCGTCGCGATCCGCCAGGGCGTGGGCCGGGTCCCGCGCCAGCAGGAGGCTGGCCCGCAGGAGCCGCGCGTCCGGCCAGCTCGGGCGGCTCGCGAGCAGGGCGTTCGCCAGCTCCAGCCCGCGCTCGAGCGGTGCGGCGGGATCCAGGCCCGCCTCCGAGCGCGCGCGGGCCCACTCGACGCAGAAGAACCCGAACGCGAGGCGATTGTCCTGGTTGTTCGGCGCCAGCTCCAGCGCCCGTTCGAACCCGCTGGCGGCCTCCTGCAGCTTCGCCTCCGCCTCGGGGGATCGCCTCCGGGCGAGCCAGCGGCCGAGGACGGCGTGGACCTCGCCCTGGTAGCGCCAGGAGGACGCGTCGTCCCGGTTGCGCTGGAACGCGCCCGCGAGCGCCTCCTGCGCCCGCGCCGCGGTGGGCCGCGGGTCTCTCCCGCGCTCCAGGTCCGAGGCGGCGAGCAGGAAGCGGACCTTGGCCAGGTTGGCCCACGCGACGGCGAGACCCGGCAGCAGCGGAGCGGCCTCCTGGTAGGCGGCCTCCGCCTTCCGGACCTCGGCGGATGGATCCTCCCCGAGCCACCGTTTCAGCTCCGCGCGCATGGCGTAGGCCTCGCCGAGGTCGTTGTGCCCCTTCCCGGCCCCCGGAGCCGCGGCGATCGCCCGGGCGTAGGCCGTCTCGGCCTGGTCAAGCAACGAAAACGGATCCTCTCCCCGGTCCCACGCCTCGCGCGCCTGCGCCCGCAGCACCCGCCCCAGCCCGTCGTGGAGCAGGTCGACGCCCCCGTTGATGTCGATCCCGCGCTGGAAGCAGTCGGCGGCGGCGGCCAGCTCCGGCCGTGGGTCCTCCCCGCGGCGCCGCCGGCTGGCGGCCAGCTCCGAGCGCACGCTGCCGGCAAGGAACCATGTCACGAAGCTCCTGGAGTTGAGGGCAGCGGCCTTCTCCAGCGCGAGCCGCGCCTGCTCCAGGTCGCCCTCGGGATCGGCCGCGCGCGGGCTCGACGCCCGGTTGAGGAAGATCTGGCCCAGGTTCAGCCAAGCGTCCGGCACCTGCGGGTCGATCTGGGTGGCGCGCCGGAACGACTCGATGGCCCTGGCGCCTGTGTCCGACGGCCCGGCGCTGGACACGGCCTCGTGATCCGACCAGGTCCAGAACACCAGCCCGAGCGTGGAGTGGTACTCGTAGGTGCGGTCCCCGGGCGGGACGGCCTCTAGCGTCTGGACCGCTTTCCGCAGCAGCTCGGTCGGATCCAGGCCGCGGCCCTGGCGCGCGGACGCTTGGAGAAACAGGCTCTGGCCCAGCTCCTTCAAGATTTGCCCGTCCCCAGGCCGGAGCTGGAGCGCGCGGCCGGTGGCCGCGACCGCCTTCTGCAGCAGAGGCTCCGGATCGCCGCCCCGGGCGGTCTCCTGCTCCCCCAGCCGGTTATAGAAACGCGCCTCCCAGAGCAGGGCGTCGCTCGAGTCCGGGTCGACCTGGAGGGAGCGGGCCAACATCTCCAGGCCCCGCGCCGCGAACGGCTGGAGGTTCCCCCTGGAGTAGAGCTCTTTCTCCACCACCCGGTACTCCAGCCTGGCCAGGGCCAGGTGCGCGGCCGGGGAGCTCTCGGCGACGGCGGCGGCGGTGGTCAGCACCTGGCGGGCGGAGTCCAGGTCCTGCTGGGCGCCGCGCTCGTCTCCCCGGTTCCAGCGCTGCTGGGCGCGTCCCTTCAGGACGTCGCCCCGGAGGAGGCGCGACTCGTAGAACCAGGGGAGCTTTTCCCCCAGCGCGTCGAGGCGGGCGAGGGCGTCGTCGAACCGGTCCTCGTGGAACGCCAGCAGCGCGTCCAGGTACTCGCGCGAGGGGACCTCGGGGCCTTGGCTCCGGCGGAGGTAGGCGAGCACCGGCTCCCGGTACTCCCGCTCCAGCGCCTCCCGGCGTGCCTGCCGCCGCGCCGCGTCCTGGACGGAGGGGATCTCGAGGAGCTGCCGCCGGTAGAGCTGGCTGAGGACGAGCGCCAGCGCCCAGGCGACGCGCGGCTCGCGGTACCCCAGCCGCCACGCCGCCTCCAGGCGCTCGCGCGCCCGCGGCGCGTCCTCCAGCGCGAGGAAGCCGCGCCCCAGCGCGTAGCTTCCCGGCCCGGCCGCCGCGTCCCCGGCCTGGCGCATCTCCTCCTCCAGCTCGGCCATCTGGCGGCGGAGCCCGGCGCGATCGGGGCGGATGTCGTGCAGGCGCGAGAGGCTGGAGTAGCGGGCGAGGGCCTCGATGCGCTCGACCTTCTCGGTGAACCGGCGGGCGAGCTGCTCTCGCTGCGCGGCCTGGCGGCGGGTCGCCACCGCCCAGCCGGTCGCCGCCGCCACCAGGAGGAAGGCCAGCGCCGCGGCGGCGACGGCGAGGCGGTGCTTGCGCACCTTCTTGCGAAGCCGGTAGCCGAGTCCGGCGGAGCGCGCCCGCACCGGCTCGCCGGAGAGGAACCGGTCCAGGTCCTCGGCCAGCGCGAGCGCCGAGTCGTAGCGGGCGGAGCGGTCCTTCTCCAGGCACTTGAGGACGATCGCCTCCAGGTCGCGCGGGAGGTCCGGGCGGATCGAGCGGGGCGGCCGGGGCTCCACGGTGGGGATGCTGGCCAGCACGTCCAGCGCCTGCTGGCCGGAGATGGGGAGCTCGCCGGTGAGCAGGTGGTAGAGCGTGGCGCCCAGGCTGTAGACGTCCGCGCGCCGGTCGAGCTGGCTCACCGCGCCGCGCGCCTGCTCCGGCGACATGTAGTGGGGCGTCCCGAGGATGGCCCCGGTGACCGTGCCGCCGGCCGCGCTCCAGTCGTGGGCCACCCCGAAGTCCATCACGTAGGGTTTGAGGCGGCCGTCCGCGGTGCGCTCCACCATGACGTTGGCGGGCTTGAGGTCCCGATGGATCAGGCCCGCGCGGTGGGCGGCCTGGACGCCCAGCGCCACGTCGCGGAGCACCAGCGCCTGCTGCTCCACGGTCAGCGTCTCGGCGAGCTTGCCGAGCGGCAGGCCGTCGATGAGCTGCATGGCGATGTACGAGCGGCCCTGGTGCTCGCCGACCTCGTGGATCCGGCAGACGGCCTCGTGCTCGACGCGCGCCTGGGCGCGGGCCTCCGCGAGGAAGCGCCGGGCCAACTCGGGGTCGTCGCCCCGGACAACCTTCAGGGCGATGTTGCGCCGCAGCCGCGGGTCGTACGCCAGGAAGACCTGGCCCATGCCGCCTTGCCCCAGGAGGCGCCCGCCCTGGTAGCGCTCCCAGGCGGGGAAGGGGTACCGCGGATCCAGCGTGAAGGGCTCGGCAGGGGAGACCTCCGCGTCTCCTGGAGGCGGCCGCGTGGCTTCCAGGGCCGCGAGCGTGGCGTCCGAGATCTGGCCTCGTGCGCGCAGCAGCTGAAGGGGGGTCGTCCCCAGGCGCCGGGCTTCGTCTCCGAGGGAGGCGGCGGCGTCAGCGGCGACGAGCCCCTCGGACACCGCGATCCGCAGCTCTTCTTCCAGAGGTCCCGGCAAGCCGGCTCCTCCTCTCCGGGTCCGGCGCGGGGGACGAACGGGGGCAACGGAGGAGGAACATTATCAGCGCCGGCTGGGTGCGCACCGCGCATAGCTGAGGAACGAGGCGGCCTCCGCGCGAGACGCCGGAGGCCGCCTTTGGCGACGCGCGGAGCTACTTCTTCGCCTCGGCCGGCGCGTAGGAGAACTTGTCCGGGTTGTGGATGAACACCAGGCAGTCCACGCCCTCCAGGCAGACGCTCTGGTGCGGGACGTTCGGCGGCATGTACCACCAGCCGCCCGGCCCCAGGAGCTTGCCCGGGCGGCCCTCGGTGATGTGCTGGACGTTGCCGGTGATGACCACGCCGTAGCTGTCGGAGGCGTGGGTGTGAAGCTGCGCGGGGGCGCCGGCGGTGAGCTTGAGGAACGTGCCGTGCTCCCCCTTGTTGCGGTCGCCCCAGATGGTGGCGAACGACGGGCCGTCCTTGCCGAACGGCTGCTCCCACTTCAGCTCCGGCAGCGGGACGCTCTGCTCCGGCCTGGAGGGAGCCTTGTTGGCGGCGACGGCGACGGCGGCCACGGCGGCGGCGGCGAGGATGGCGAAGCGGACCTTCATGGTGTGAGACCTCGGGGAAACGGGTGGTGGTGTTGCGCGCGCGGACGCATGGGTATCGGCCGGCGTAAATCCGCGCAAGAAGGCACCCGTTGGTTCCCGGTTACCCGGGAGTAACCGTCAGGGGGCTGGCGCGCGGGATGCATCGCTCCGCATCGAGGAGTGGCCATGTCTCTGGAACACGTGTCGTTCTCGGCGAAACTTCTGGCGCCCCCCGCGCACGAGGCGCAATCGGTGCACGACGATCCGGAGGACGCCTACGAGCGCTCCGTGCGCGAAGCGATGCGGCGGGAGCCCCCGGGGAAGCGCGAGCCGGGCTGGTCCTCCGACGATTTTCCGTTTCCCTTCGCCTGCTTCTGGACGTCCCTGCTGGCGATGGCCATTGGATACCCGGCGCACTCACTCCTCGTCACGCTGGCGATGCTGGCGGTGGGGGTGTGGACGGGCGTGCGGCTGGATCGCTGGATGCGGGCACACCCCCTGGCCGGGGGACACCGCGTGAGGCAGGTGCTGGGGGTCGAGTGGTGATCAGCGGGTGAGCGCCACGGTCTGCGACCACCTCAGGGGGAGGGAGAGGCTGCCGGAGGAGATGGTGCCGTCGAACGCCATGGGCACCGCGCTCGAGCGCACCGCCTGCGCGGCGGCCGCCGTCCGCAGGAAGTCGAGCGTGAACTGACCGGTGAGCTGGCGCGTCCCGCCGGCCTCGATCAGGCCCAGGTCGCCGCTGGCGATGTCGCCCACGCGGACGCCGGCCAGCGCCACCGCACCCGCCGCCTGGACCGACGGGATGGCGAACGCGTTCCGGTTCGTGAGGCTCATCTCCACCGCCACCGTGGCGTTGGTCAGCGTGACGTTGCTCAGCCGGAGCCCGACGAACGCCAGCTCCGGCAACCGCGGCAGCTCCAGCGGCCGCGTCTCGTCCACCGGGACCTGGAAGACGCCGATCGGCGTGGGCAGCGCCAGCGCGCCCTCGACGCGGACCCTGGCGGTGCGCGGCTTGCCCATCGCCGCCGCCGCCGTGAGCAGCGAGCCGAACCCGAAGCGCACCGGGAGCTGGAGCTCGCCGGGGCCGGGCGAAAGGCGCGTCTCGGGCAGCGACTGCAGCTCGGCGACCTTGTTGCCGTCCACGGACACCGCCAGCCGCGACGGCCCCAGGGCGACGCCGATGGGCAGCGGGTTCTCGGTCCCCACCGTGACCACGGCGGTGACGCCGTCCAGCGAGAGCTCCGCGAAGCTGACGCCCTTGAATTCCAGCTTCGGGAGCGGGATGGCGTCCGAGAGGCGCACCGGCACCGTCACCCCGCCGCTGCGGAGCGCGCCCTCGAAGACCACCTTCGCGGACCCGGCGCGCAGCGCGGAGGCCGCCGCGGCCACCGCGTTGAAGGCGATCTTCACCGGGAGCCCCACGACGCGCGTCTCCCCCGCGCCCACCTGCTCTTCGGGCCCGGACGCCACCGCGACCTTCGGGCCGCCCAGCTCCAGCGAGCCCTGGAGGGAGAACCCGAGCGGGAACGGGTTGGCGTTCTTCACCTGCACCGGCACCTCCAGCACCACGCCCTCGAAGGTGAGCGCGGTCAGCCGCGGCACGGAGACGGCGACCTCCGGGGCCCGCGGGACGGCCAGCGCGCCGTCGTGCTCCAGAGGCAGCGTGGAGGGGCCCAGCGGGGTGGTGAAGGAGAGGCTGCCCTGGACGCGGTACGGCGCCGTCGCCTGCCCCAGCAACCCCAGCTCCTGGAACCTCACCAGCGCGGAGAAGTCGAGCGTGGCCCGGCCGTCGGGCGGAATGCTCAGGCCGATCTCCGGCGCGCGGACGTCCACCGGCTTGCCGCCCACCACCAGCGTCGCCCGCGCGCCCGCCAGCGACACGCTCACCGGGTTCGGGTTGGTCACCACGTAGGAGACGTGGAGCGTCGCCTGGTCCAGGGACGCGCCGGCGACCGTCTCGCCGCCGAACGTCGCGACGGGCGGCCCCACGGCCGTGTTGGCCACCTCGCGCAGGAGGGAACAGGACAGCGACAGCGCCGCGACCGCGACCATGAGCACGCGCACCATGGCCGCGGAGCGTAGCGCGCGCGCGCCTACCAGCGGATGGCGGCGGAGGCCCAGGTGAAGCCGGCGCCGAACGCGGCGAGGACGATCAGCGCGCCCCGCTGGATGTTCCGCTCGGCGATGCCTTCCGACAGCGCCAGCGGGATGCTGGCGGCGGTGGTGTTGCCGTAGCGCTGGATGTTGTTGAACACCTGGTCGTCGCGCAGCTCCAGGCCCTTCTGCACCGCCTCGGCGATGCGGAGGTTGGCCTGGTGGGGGATGAACAGGGAGATGTCCCGCGGGGTGAGGCTGTTCCTGGCCAGCGCCTCGCGCACCACCTCCGGCATCTTCACCACCGCGTGCTTGAAGACCTTGCTGCCGTCCATCTTCGCGAAGTGGCGCGCCTCGTCCATCATCTCCTTGGTGAGGCGGGGCGAGGAGCGGGAGGCGGGCGCCTCGGTCCAGAGGTCCTTGGCGTAGCGGCCGTCGGCGTGGAGGTGGGTGGAGAGGACGCCGCGGTTGGGGTCGTCGGTCGCCTCCAGGCAGGCGGCGCCCGCGCCGTCGCCGAAGATGACGGACACGTCGCGGCCGCGGGTGGAGACGTCCAGGCCGGTGGAGTGGACCTCGGCGCCCACCAGCAGCACCCGCTTGTACTGGCCGCAGCGGATCCACGCGTCCGCCACCGACAGGCCGTAGATGAAGCCGCTGCACTGGTTGCGGATGTCGAGCGCGGCGATGCCGGGCACGCCCAGCTTCGCCTGGAGGAAGCAGGCGTCGCCGGGGAAGTTGTGGTCGGGAGAGAGCGTGGCGTAGACGATGGCGTCCAGGTCCGTGGCCTGCCAGCCGGCCTGCGCCAGCGCCTTCTTCGCGGCCTCCAGGGCGAGGTCGGTGGACCCGGTCTCCGGTCCCACCCAGCGGCGCTCCTTGATGCCGGTGCGCTGCTGGATCCACTCGTCGCTCGTCTCCATCATCGTGGTGAGCTCCTGATTGGTCACCACGCGCTCGGGGACGTGCGTCCCGAGCCCAACGATCGCCGTCCTGGCCATAAAGGGGGGCCTCCTCCGCGTTTCGGGGCCGGACCATTCCCCCAAATGGGGGCGCAGTTCAACCGTGACCGTCTGGTATCGCGAAGCTCGGTTGGATCGCGACCATGGCGGGGGTACGGTGCGATCACCCCTTATGTCCCAGCGAAGAGCCCGAAATACCGAACGGCCGGCCCCACAGCGGGTGAAGCCGGCCGCCGGAGCAGGGGCGCCCGCTCGCCCGGCTGGCCTGATCGCCTCCTTGCAGCGCACCCAGGGCAACCAGAGCGTGGCGCGGCTCCTCCACTCGCTGGCGCAACGCCGCCCGGAGGAGGTCGGCGCCGGGGCGCCGGCCAAGCTGGTCAGCACGGCGGACGCCGCGCGGGGGCTGAGCGCGGCGCGCGCGGCGCGGCGGCCGGGCGGCGATGCGCGGTTCCGCCTTCCCACCGGGGCCGACGTGAAGGCGATCATCGCCGCCGGGAACGTCCCCGAGGCCAAGCTGAAGGAGTCCATCGCCACCGCGCTGGGTCGGATGCAGATCGAGGGGCTGCTCAAGGTCAGCGACTCCATCCCGGACATCATCAACAAGCTGTTCCCCTCCCCCGGCACCTTCGACGAGGTGGAGCTGGCCAAGGTCGTGGACGTGGGCAACCGCAGGCTGGTCTACAAAGCGGTGGCCGACGCGTCGGCGAAGATCGCCGTCGCCGACAAGCCCAACCTCCTGAAGGCGATCGACAAGGCGATCGTGCTCGTCGACGCCGCAATGAAGGACAAGACGGGACTGCAGGAGGTCTTCGGCAACGAGGATGGCCCGGCCAGGACCATCTACAGCATCGCCAAGGGCAAGCTCGCCAAGCTCAAGACCAAGATGGATACGATGGTGGAGACTGACTACAACCGGGACGACGAACAGACCGGTCTCGGCGGCTGGGCGATGTTCTCGACCCAGCACATCCACCTCGAGACCGACGTCGCCAAGGTGACGGACGAGGACGGATCGGCGGTCACCCTCATCCACGAGTGCGCCCACCTCTCCAGGGGCACCGTGCAGGACTTCGGGTACTACGGCAGCCCCGGCTTCGAGGCGATGAGCGAGGCCGACAAGCTGAACAACGCCGCCCACTTCGAGGAGCTGCCGTGGCGGCAACTGGGGAAGAGCAAATACCCCGGCAAATTCACGCCTGGGGTCGTCCTGGGCGGCGGCAAGGTGACGTTCGAGGACCAGATCCGGCGCGAGGCCAGCGAGTACCTGCGCAAGGCGTGGGACGCGGCGGTGGACGCGCACAACTTCCTGCGCGGCATCCGCCAGGAGATCGAGGGCGGGAGCACGGTCCGCTTCAAGGCCAACGAGGCATGGATCGTCGAGATCTCCAAGATCGAGCACCTCACCATCCACGAGCAGACGCCGGCCCCGACGACCATCAACCTCAACGACGTCGTCCTCGCCGAGGGGGTGGCGCGCGCCACCGTCCACATCCAGGGCTTGGCAGGCAGCCAGCCCGTCCCCTCCAAGGCAGCTATCGGGAAGTCGAAGAATGATTACGTGGAGAGCGTCATCTCTGGCGCGATCGACGCCTACGGTGCGCTCACCGGCAACAAGGTCAGCGATCGCGCGCTGTTCAAGTGGTTGGTGGACCACTACCAGAACGTGATGCGGTAACGGGGGCGGAGGGCGGCCATGGCGGAGAGCGGGCGGACGGTGCGGTTCTGCGGCCAGCACGTGCCGCTGGACGCGGAGCAGGTCCGCTGCGCCAACGAGCCGGTGTCCAGCCTGGAGCCCCTCCGGCCGCTGGCCCGGCTCCGCGAGCTGGCCCTGTTGGCCAGCAACCCGCACCGGCGCCTCGAGCACCCCCTCTCCGACCTCTCCCCGCTGGCCGGCCTGTCGCACCTGGAGGTGCTGGAGCTGTCGCGCTCGCAGGTGCGCGACCTCTCGCCGCTGCGCGAGCTGTCGAACCTGCGCCGCCTGGACCTCTCGCGGACGCCGGTGACCGACCTGGGGCCGCTGGCCGGCCTCTCGAAGCTGGAGCGCCTGGAGCTGGGCGCGACGGAGGTGGCGGACCTGTCCCCGCTGGCCCGCCTGGAGCACCTCCGCGACCTGAACCTGTCGCACACGGAGGTGGAGGACCTTTCGCCGCTGCGCGGCCTGCGCGCGCTGGCGTCGCTGAAGATCGACCACACGCGCGTGGCGGACCTGGGCCCCATCCTCGCGCTCCCCGCGGTCGCCGCCGCCGAGCAGCTGGACCTGTCCGGCACGCGCGTGCGCTCGGTGGCGGGTCTGGAGGCGGCGTCGCGCCTGCGCGAGCTGGACCTGATCCAGAGCCCGGTGGCGGACCTCTCTCCGCTGTGCGCGATGCCCTCGCTCGAGGTGCTCCGGCTGGACGGCGTCGCCGCGACCGACCTGTCGCCCCTGGCCGCGCTGCCGAAGCTCCGGGTGCTGACGCTGGCTGGAACGAAGGTGGCGGACCTCTCCCCGCTGGCGGGGCTGGCGCACCTGAAGGAGCTGTGGCTGAACGAGACGAAGGTGGCGGACCTCTCGCCCTTGATGAAGCTGCCCGCGCTCGAGTTGCTGAGCGTGCAGGGGGCGCCCGTTCCCGCGGCGCAGGTGAAAGAGCTCCAGCGCCGGCACTCCAAGCTGGAGGTCGCGGAATGAAGTGGGCCGCGCTGTGCGCCGCGCTGTTCGCGTCCTCGCTGGCGTGGGGCGATCCTCCCAAGGAGAAGGCGGCCCCGAAGAAGGAGCTGACGTGCGGCGCGCAGAAGTGCGGCGCGGACGAGTACTGCGACGACCGCTACAAGGGCCACGCCACCGACGACAAGGGGCGGCCGCTGAAGCAAAAGCAGTGCATGCCGCTCCCGGAGGAGTGCCGCGCCAAGCCCACCTGCGCGTGCGTGAAGAAGCACGTCTCCTTCCGGCGCTGCAGCGACCAGGGCGGCCGGGTGTCGATGGACGACTACCCGATCTGAGCTGAGCACCACGCCAGAAGAAGCGCTCATCTCGTGGAGGACCCGCGCTTCAGCCGTGTGCGCCACCCGTGCGCGCGCCTGCACAGTGGGCACGCCGGGGCGCAACGCGCGCTTTGCAAGCCCGCGACATCCGGACCGCGCGCTTTGGGTCCGCCAATTGCTGAGCGGGCGGGCATGACTCGACTGAACCAGACCCTCCTCATGTGCGCCGCCTGCGCCGCGCTGGTGGCGCCGTGGGCCGCGCGGGCCGATGAGACGCAGGACCCGCGCGCGCAGGTCACCGCCGGCTTCGGGCCGCTGTCTCACGCTCCGCGGACCCGCCCCGCGGCGCCGCAGGGAGAGGTACCGTCCCCCGCAACCCCGGTGGCACCTTCGCTGCCGCGGCCGCGGGTGGAGGAGCCCGTGGCCCTGGTGGCACCCGCGCCCCCTCCGCCGCTGGTGGAGGCGCCCGTGACCCTGGTGCCGCCCGCGCTGCCGGCGCCGGGCCGGGCCAGGGGGCAGGTGCCCTGGGGCATCAGCCTGGCCGGGGTGGGGTTCGGGTCCCTGATCGGCGGCGCGGCGGGGTTCGGGCTCTCCCTCTCGTTCATCGACTGCAGCGGGAGCTTCTTCGGCTTCCCGTCGCTGCAGTGCCTGGGAGGGGTCGTGCGCAGCGCCGCCATCGGCCTGGGCACCGGCGTGGCCGGCGGGATCCTGGGCGGCTGGGCCGTGACCGCGCTCTACCGCTCGCAGCCCTCGATGCAGGTGGTGCCGGTGGTGGGGAACCGGGCGCAGGGGCTGGCCATCAGCGGCACGTTCTGACGGCCCCACCGCACCTGGCGCCCGCGCCGGGGTCCATCCGACCCCGCCACCGCGGTCGCGCCCAGGCTGCCGCTTGGCCAACCAACCAAGGAGGTGACCCTGGCATCCCAGAGGGGGAAGCGGTTATCCTTGGTCAGCTGACCAAGCGCCGGCGACCACAAAGGACCCGAGATGGCCTCCTCCAACTTCTTCCTCGACAACGACGACCTCCGGTTCCAGGTGAAGCACGGGGTCGACTGGGAGGCGCTGGCGCGCCTGGCGGAGGCGGACTTCACGCTCCCGGAGGGCCCCAAGAACGTGGAGGAGGCGGTCGCCTTCTACACGGACGTGCTCGCCGCGGGAGGCGAGGTGGCGGCCAAGGAGCTCGCCACCCGCGCCGCGAAGGTGGACCGGCCCCGCGGCGGCGCGTACCTCGAGAACGGCGAGGTGAAGTTCAGCGACGACCTGCGGAAGATGATCGAGTCCATGGCCCAGGTCGGCCTGTTCGGAGTCACCGCCTCGCGCGAATTGGGCGGGTCCAACTGCCCGGCGGCCATCTACTTCATCCTCACCGAGGTGATCGGCCGGGCGGACGCGGGCGCGCTCAGCCACTTCGCCTTCCACGCCGGCATCAGCACCATCCTCCGCGCCTACTCCGCCCACGAGGGCAGCGCCACGCTGGAGAAGGGCGTCATCACCAAGACGCGCTGGGACGACGCCATCCGGAAGATCTGCGCCGGCGAGGAGTCCGGCTGCATGGTGATGACCGAGCCGGGCGCCGGCAGCGACCTCGCCGCGCTCCGCACCCGCGCCGTTCAGAAGGACGGGAAGTGGCTGCTCAACGGCGAGAAGATCTTCATCACCAACGGCCAGTCGCAGCACCAGATCGTGCTGGCCAAGACGGAGTCCGACGCCGGCCCCGAGGGCGGGCTGAAGGCGCTCTCGCTGTTCTGGGTGCCGCGCTTCCTGGAGCGGGACGGGAAGCGGATCGAGAACGTCAAGGTCACCAAGGTGGAGGAGAAGATGGGCCAGCACGGCTCCCCCACCTGCTCCCTCCTCTACGAGGACTCCGAGGGCGAGCTGATCGGCCAGCGCGGCCAGGGCTTCGAGCTGATGCTGTTCCTGATGAACAGCGCCCGCCTGGCGGTGGGGCTGGAGGCCATCGGCAACGCGGAGGCCGCCTACCGCGCGTCCGCGGCCTTCGCCGCCGACCGGCGCGCCATGGGCAAGCCCATCGCCCAGCACGAGCTGATCGCCGAGAAGCTGATGGACATGGAGACGTGGATCGCCGCCATGCGCGCGCTGGCGTTCGACGCCATCAACGCCGCGGAGATCGGCCAGACGCTGCAGATCAAGCTCAAGCTGGCCCCGCCGTCCGACCCGCTCCAGCTGGCGGAGATGAAGGCGCTGCAGTCCAAGATGTCCAAGAAGGCGCGCCGCCTCACCCCGCTGCTCAAGTACGTCGCCTCGGAGAAGGGCGTGGAGATCGCCCGCGACTGCATGCAGATCCACGGCGGCATGGGCTACATCGACGAGACCGGCGTGCACCGCTTCCTGCGCGACGCGCTGGTGATGCCCATCTACGAGGGCACCTCGCAGATCCAGGCGCTGATGGCGACCAAGGACCACCTGGGCGCCGCGGTGAAGAACCCGGCCGCCTTCCTCCGCCGCTCCGCCCGCGCCCGCCTGCTGGCGCGCACCGCGGAGGGCGACCTGGCCAAGATGGTGGGCCGCGCCGACGCCGCGCTCGCCTCCGCCACCGAGAAGCTGCTGCTCCGGATCTTCGGCTCCAAGGTGAAGCACGAGTGGGAGCACGGGGTGAAGGGCAAGGACGCGCGCGCCGCCGGCCAGTACCTCAAGGACGAGTTCCTGCGGCACTGGGACGCCCGCGCGGACTTCTCCTACGGCCTGCTCCACGCCGAGCGCCTCACCCGGCTGATGGCGGACGTGGCCATGGGGAAGATCCTGCTCAAGCAGGCCAACCGCTACCCCGAGCGCCGCGACCTGGCGAGCCGCTTCATCCGCCGGATGGTGCTCCGCGCCGAGGCGACCGCCCGCGAGATCCACGAGTCGGACGACGCGGTGTTCGAGCGCATCGCCTCCCAGCAGGAGCAGGCGCGCGCCAAGACGGCGTAGCGCTTTTGCGAGGGCACGGCCATGGCCGCCGCTGCGACGACGACGACGGACCCGGACGGCAAGGTGCTGGACGCGGCGGCCCGGCTGTTCCGCCAGAAGGGCTACCCGGTCACCACCTTGCGGCAGATCGCCCGCGGGGCGGGGGTCTTCCCGGGGAGCATCTTCTACCGCTACCGCACCAAGGAGGCGCTGCTGCTCAAGCTGATGGAGCGCGCGGTGGGGCGGATGACGGACGCCATCCAGCAAGCGGTGGAGACGTCCGAGGACCCGGTGGAGCGGGTGCACGTCGCGCTGCGGACGCACACCCGGCTGCTCCTCTCCGACGACGCGTCGATCTTCGTCCTCCTCTACGACTGGCGCTTCCTGGAGCCGCGCACCCGCGCGTCCATCCTGCAGATGCGCGACGGGTACGAAGCCTTCTGGGACGGGCTGCTCCAGCGGGCGGCCGGGGCGATGCGCTTCCGCCGGGGCGTGAACCTCAAGCTGCTCCGGCTGCTCAGCTTCGGCGCGGTGAACTGGGTGGCGCAGTGGTACTCGCCCTCCGGCCCGTTCACGCCCGAGCAGATCGCCGACGCGTTCTGGGACTACGCCTCCGCCGGGGTGCTGGAGGCGCCGGCCGCCGCGCCCCCGGCGCGCCGGCGCGCGCCCGCTAGAAGTGAGCGTCGTCCACTTCCAGCGCCCAGAAGGAGCCGGTGAGGCCCGCCTGGCGGAAGATGGCCTCCGCCTCCCGGTTGGTCCACTTCCGCCAGTCCGGCGCCAGGTGCCGCCCGTACCACAGGCGCCCCAGCGCCAGCACCTTCTCCAGCGGCACCAGCTCCCCCAGCCCGTAGCCGTGGCGCTTGCACCACTTCTCCGCCGACGCCGCGTCGCGGAACGGCTGCACGCTGGCGCACCAGTGGACGACGTTGTTCCACGCCACCTTCGGCGGCAGCGGGAAGTGCACCAGCAGCTGTTCGGAGAGCTGGTCCCCGTGGACCTTGATGCAGACCTCCTCCGACTCGCCGCCCAGCCGGGTGCGGATCTGCGCGTCGCCGCCGGAGAGCACGGAGACGCCCATGGCGCACCACAGGCAGGGCGCCCACCAGCCCTTCTCCCCGCTCGACACCCAGGTGGCGGTGGGCGAGAGCGAGAAGGGGTGGATCATCCACACCAGGCTGGTGCCGGGCAGCAGCATCAACCCGTGGTGCGCGTGCAGCCGGTGGAGCGAGGCGTGGATGGTGGGGATGTCCACCTGCAGCCGCGCCGCCATCTCCTCGAAGTAGGGCGGGTGCCCGTCCCGGAGGATCCCGGCAATCAGCGCCTGGTGCACGCGTGAGTCGATGGGCAGGTGCGGCATGAGGGGGTCTCCGCTGGGAGCGCCTGGGGATCAGCGCCCGCCGGAGATTCTGTACCCCCAGCCGGCATGGAGGAAAAGAAGCAACTGGTCGGAGATGGAGAACAGGCGCGCGGACTGGAAGCTCCGCCCGTCCGGCGGCATGGGCCCCACCTGGATTGGCTCCCACGTCCCCAGCGGAGAGGTGCCGTCCGCGCGCAGCCGGAACAGCCCGCCCTGGGCCACCGCGAAGGTGGTGGACCCCGCCTGGGCGTAGTCCAGCACCGGCGCCCCGGTGCTCAGCCCGTCCGCGACCAGCACGCGGCTGGGGAGCGCGTACACCTTGCCGTCCTTGGTGCCGGCGCGCCCGCGCCGCCCGTCCGCCACCACGGCGATCACCTCCGCGCCGCCCAGGTCCAGCTCGTCCACCTTCCAGTAGGTGTGGTTGAACGCGGTGACCTTGAAGACGCGGCCGCCCTGGACGAGGAACGCCTCGGCGAAGAGCGGCGGGCTGGCGCCCGGCTCCGGCGGGAGGGGGACCAGGGAGGTGATGGGGGTGCGCGGCAGCGGCACCGCCCGCACCTCCAGCTCCGGCGAGGCGAAGTAGGACGGCTCGTCGAAGCCGCCGGCGTCCGGGTCGTTGGCCAGCGCGGTGACGTCCCCCGCGGTGAGCGCGTCGTTGCTGGACACCATCAGCACCACCCGCCCGAGCGGGTTGTGGACCGCCGCGCCCAGGAACGGCTGCTGCACCGTCACCGCCTGGTTGAAGTGGGCGAGGATCCGCAGCGGGATGCGCTCGCTGGTGACCGGCCGGGTGGTGTTCTCCGCCACCATGTAGAGCGAGTTCGTCTCGTCGCCGACGATCTGCCAGGTGGGCTGGCCGCCGATGCTGGCGAAGAACGGGAAGAAGTCGCTCCCGCCGGCGCCCCCGTACCCGGTGGGGCCCTCGCGGAAGACCTCGCGGGGGATGAGCTGGTCGCGCGACTGGTCGAACGGGTCACCGATGAACTCGGCCTGGGTCGCGCCGGTCAGGCCGGCGGCGGTCTGCGACATCACCGAGGGCGAGCGATCCATGGTCAGCGCGGGCAGCGCCAGCCCGGCGACGAAGCCGGCGCCGTAGAGGTGGCCCAGGTCGTTGGCGAACGCCTGGGAGTAGCCGTCCGAGCGGTCCCAGCGCGAGGGCCGCGTGTAGCGCGCGATGTCCGGCAGCGTGGGGCCGAACGCGTCGCAGGAGTCCATCACGTCGGTGACGACGGTGACGTCCTCCAGCGTCCCGCCGTCCTTGGGGACGCAGCGCGCCTCCATCACCAGGGTCGGATTGCCCTGGCCCTCCGGGTACTGGTAGCCCAGGCGCCAGTCGCGCAGGCGGTGGGTCTGCTCGCAGGGCCGGCAGTCCGCGAACGCCTCCGTGTAGTAGATGCGCGTCGACGGCAGCGGCGGGTACGAGGCCGGCGTAGGCAGCGGCACGCACGGCGCGCTCCAGGTGCCGGCGTCCTTGGTGGCGCGGTAGAGCAGCGCGTGGTCGCGGGCGTACTGCTCCGTCCCCGGCACGCTGCGGTCGTACACCTGGACGCCCAGGACCGGGTCCGAGCTGACGCTGTTGTAGTAGTCGTACGACAGCCGCATCGACAGCGGCGGGCCGAACGAGCCCCAGCTCGGGTCCCGGATGCAACCGATGTCCTGGGTCTGCACCGGCTCCCAGAAGCCGGACGGGGGCGTGCCTCCCCCGTCGGGCTCGTAGCGGTACCTGGCCAGGGAGCTGACGAAGAGGCCGGAGTCGTTGATGGCGGTGAGCAGCTCGTAGTCGGGGCCGCCGGTGCCGCCGATGAGCATCTCGGTGATCGGCATCGGCCGCCCGCCGGAGAGGGTGAGCGTGGCCGCCGGCCCCACCCCGCCGTCGCCCACGCTGTAGAGCGCGTACGCGCTGCCGGAGTGCGCCAGCATGTACGCCCGGTCGCCCGGGTTGGTGCGCAGGCGGGTGGCCGGGAAGGAGAACACCCGGTCCTTGCACCCGCCGGAGAGCGCGGCCGTCCCCGGCGCGAAGGTGAACGCGCACAGGCCGCCGTTCTCGGTGAGCACGTAGGTGGTGCCGCCGGCCTGCGCCACGTCCACCGCCTTGCGCCCGCCCAACGACCCGGTGAAGCGGTCCTGGTAGCGCGGCGGCGCGGCGAAGGAGGCGCACTCCGGGCCGTTGGGCAGCCCGCCGCTGGGGAGCGACTCGCGCCCGTCCGGCCAGACCGCGGTCACCGTCACCACGTCGCCGCGCACCTGCGCCAGCACCGGCTCCGCCGTCCAGTGCGCGCTCCGGCCGGCGTCCGCGCAGCTGGAGTTGAACTGCGCGCTGTCCTGGGTGGTGGAGACCAGGTCCGGCAGCCCCGGCGGGTCGACCGGCGTCACCTGCGCCACCGTCACCGCCGGCGCCGAGGCGTTCGACTGCAGCGCGTCGCCGCTGGGGTCCACGCAGAAGTGGTCCGTGCCGCAGCGCCAGCCGCCCACGCACTGGGTGTCGTCGGTGCAGCGGTAGCGGCGCGGCTGGGCGAGGTCCAGGCAGACGCAGCCGCCGCTCACCAGCGCCACGGCCGCGGCGAGCAGCAACCACCCGCGGGCGCGCACCGCCGGAACCGTGGGAATCATGGGAACACCCCCACCAGCGCCGCGCCGCGCCCGGTGGGCACCAGCACCGCTCGCGCGCCACCGCCGGAGGCGTCCGCCGGGTTCAGCCACAGCCCCACCCCGGCGAGGACGACCCCCCCCGCCAGCATCCCGATG
>Ga0068860_100001760_pt1 | contig 23110 bp, 19 predicted proteins | sample KBSSwiS32_FD_66597 | JGI IMG/M metagenome (GOLD analysis project Ga0068860, IMG submission 66597) | Switchgrass rhizosphere microbial communities from Kellogg Biological Station, Michigan, USA - KBS Switchgrass S3-2 | ecosystem: Host-associated > Plants > Roots > Rhizosphere > Soil ...
ACGAATATGCATACCGTCTTTCCGGTCGCCCCTTTTCATGGTTCTCTCTTCGCCGGGCCCTGCATGGGATCAAGGCGGAAGTATTATGGCTGCATGACGAAGACGATGACATCACCCCGGTGGCAGACACCTTTCCTGTAAAAAAAGACGGTCATCCCAACATCCGGTTCATCACAACAAAAGGGCTGGGACATCGGAAGATCTACCGGGATGGAGAGGTCATTCGACAGGTGGTCAATTTCCTTTAGTGATTCTTGCCTTCCAGCATCGGAACAAACGAGAAATTGTCGAAAAGCTCTTCCGTCGCTCCGCCATCCTCCTGCCGGGTCAGCCGCAGCATCCGTTGCACCTGTCCTTCACCCACGGGTATCACCATCTTCCCTCCCGGCTTAAGCTGCTCTACCAGTCTGGGCGGGATAAAAGGCGCGGCAGCGGTCACGATCACCTTGTCGAAGGGGCCATATGTTGGCAACCCTTCAAACCCATCCCCATAAAATAGTTTGAGATTACGGTATTTCTTCAGGTACGGAAAGGTCTTATTGGCCTCGAACAGCTTCTTCTGCCGCTCGATCGAAAATACCAGCGCTCCCATTTCCGACAGTACGCTGGCCTGATAGGCGCTGCCCGTACCGATCTCCAGCACCTTTTCAAAAGGTTTCACTTCAAGCAGCTGTGTTTGATAAGCCACGGTATAGGGCTGCGAGATCGTCTGCCCCTCTCCAATGGGAAAAGCCCTGTCCTCGTAGGCTGTCTTGTCAAGGGCCGAATCCATAAAAAAATGCCGGGGTATCTGCTGGATAGCGTCAAGCACCCGCTCGTCCGTAATGCCTTTCTGACGGATAGTGTCTACCAATTGCCTGCGCAGACCCTTATGCCGGTATGTATCTTCGAATGTTCTCATAAATGTGTTCAAGCTGCAAGATAAAGGGTTTGAAAAATATTTATTCTAAACATTTTTCTTTAGTCCGGCTATGAACGCTTAAATTGTTCCGATTTTTCTAACTTCTATGAAACGCGGTACGTGTTTCGTCCATAACCGAGCCTTTGGCGAAGGTTACGATCGTACCCGAGGTACGAAGGGTACGAACGAGAAAGAGCGAATACATGGAGCTCTGACGAAGTTCTGACCGTGTCGAAGCAGGTCCGACGAAGATATACAGACATTAGCGCTTTTGCCGGGAAGGCGCTACATTCTGCAAAAGCGCATTCCCGGCACACTAATTTGCAGCAACAATGAAAACAACTACAGGTGTTCAGCTGGCATTCATGATGTTTGTTGAATATTTTATTTGGAGTGCCTGGTATGTCACGATGACCTCCTACATGCCCGAGCACCTCCACTTCACTGACGCTCATTCAAGAGACATCCAGATCGGGGCGGCCTATAGCGCCCTGGCCATAGCTACCATGATCTCGCCTTTTTTCATAGGGATGGTTGCCGACCGCTATTTTGCCGCACAAAAGATCATGGGTTTCATGCACCTGCTTGGCGCAGTATTGCTTTTCCTGGCCCCGACCACCACGAACAGCAATATTTTCTATTGGATCATTTTGGCTTATTCACTTCTTTATATGCCAACCATCGCTTTATCCAATAGCATTGCCTTTCATCAAATGGACGACCCCGGCAAACAGTTCCCCTGGGTCCGCGTCTTTGGTACTATTGGCTGGATCATAGCCGGGCTAATTATCGGTGGTCTAAAACTCGAAAGATCCGGCGCTACCTTTCAGATTGCCGCGGGTGCCTCGTTATTGCTGGGGCTGGTCAGCTTCTTTCTGCCCAATACACCTCCCAAAGGCGTCGCTACCGATGCTTCCGCCTCGCTGGGCACACAGGCATTTGTCCTTTTCAAAAGTCGCCCCTATCTCATATTCTTTATTGCCGCCATCCTGGTGTGCATACCCCTGTCTTTCTATTATGGATTTGCCAATAATTTCCTCAATGAGCTGGGCGTGAAAAATGCCGCCGGCAAAATGATCCTTGGGCAGATATCCGAAGGCCTGTTCATAATGGCCATCCCCTTCCTGTTCAACAGCATCGGCGTCAAAAAAATGCTCATTTTGGGCATGACAGCCTGGATTCTCCGCTATATCTGTTTTGCCTATGGAAATATCGGGCCAAGCGAGTGGATGCTCTATGCCGGCATCATCCTTCACGGCGTATGCTATGATTTCTTCTTCGTCACGGGATATATGTATACGGAAAAAAAGGCCGGCGGAAAGATCAAGAACGCCGCCCAGGGGCTCTTTACCTTTGCCACCTATGGCCTCGGCATGTTCATCGGCACTTGGTTCTCAGGCTATGCAGTAGGCAACTACGCCACCGGCGAACACACGCACAATTGGACAGGCATCTGGCTGGTACCCGCCTATATCGCCGCCGCAGTGCTTATCTATTTCATTTTATTCTTTCGTGAAAAAAAACAATTGTCAGCTAACCAATAAAATTTTAGTGTATGGTAAAGATCGCAATGCTTGGTTCAGGGTTCATCGGCAGGTTCTATGCCGAATCCATCCAGGGACAACGCAGCCAGGACAAGGTTTTCAGCATTTATGCACGCCGGGAGGAATCCGCTAAGAAGTTCGCCGCGGACTATGGTTGCAGCCATTGGACTACGGACATGGAGCAGGCCATCGCTCATCCGGAAGTGGATGTCGTATGCATCGCCCTTCCCAACAACCTCCACGAGGCCGCCGTCATGCTCTGCTGCAAGCACAAAAAAGCCGTCATCACCACCAAACCTCTCGGACGTAATACCGCCGAAGCCAAACGCATGCTGGAGGCGGTCGAGGCGGCAGGTGTCTTCAATGGCTACCTGGAAGACCTGGTCTACACGCCCAAATTCCTGAAAGCCCATGACAGCGTGAAGAATGGCGCGCTGGGCAGGATCCTCTGGGCAAAATCAAGAGAGACCCATCCCGGCCCGCATAGTGAATGGTTCTGGGACATCGAACAGGCCGGTGGAGGCTGTATCCTCGACCTGGGTTGTCATTGCGTAGAGATCGCCCGCAGCTTCATCGGAAAGGACATCAAGCCGGTAGAGGTCATGTGCTGGGCCGACACACAGGTAAAACCCATCGACGCCGAAGACCACGCCATCGGTCTGGTGAAATATGAGAACGGCGCCATCGGCCAGTTCGAGGTCAGCTGGACCTTCCGGGGTGGTATGGATCTTCGTGACGAGGTGATGGGCACGGAGGGCACTATCTGGATAAATAGCTTCCTGCGCACAGGGTTTGAAATGTTCACCACAGGCAAAGGCGCCGACTATGTGGCGGAAAAGGCGGAAAGTAATACAGGCTGGCTTTTCCCCGTTGGCGATGAGGTCAACGACCTTGGCTATAATCATATGTTCACGGATATGTTCCGCTCCATCGAGACGGGCGGCACACCCAGGGAAACATTCTATGACGGATATGTCGTCAATGCCATCCTTGACGCAGCCTATCGCTCCGCCAAATCCAAATTATGGGAGCCAGTAAAACTGGACATATGGCGTGGCCGCACAGGGGTAAGCAAGGACAGCCATCTCACCGAATATGACGCCGATCATTACCTGGTAAAAGAAGAGGTTACCCACTACGGCGCTAAAAAGGTTATTCTCAAACACAAGACTTCAGGCAAGATCAGCGAGCAGACCGTCAACTAATGCCATTAACAGTATGTATGGAAGGTTTGCATGGATATCGATAATTTGTCTGGGTCTGCCATTACTCGTGTTTGCGCTGCTGCGGGACATCCATTACACAAAAGAATACCCCGGCGACCTGCGCAACCGTGTAGTAGGCGCCAGGATGATCAGGGACGGGCATTCGCCCTATTTTTACAAGTGGAAGGAAGGAGATGGCCTGCGCTATTACGACCCCGACAACTTCGATACGCTCAAGCCTGCCGTTATGACCGCGACGCCATTTTTGCACCGGATGCTGTCGCCCTTCGCAAACAAGCCGGAGGCACAAATAGCACAATACTGGCTGGTATTGGAGTACCTGCTGCTGGCCGGTATGACGGTCTTTGCTTTTTACTGCGCCCGTTCCGGAGAGCAGCGGATAGCCGTTATGGCCGCCGCCCTGCTGTTCCTGCTGACCAATGCCTGGAAATGCCAGGTGTCTCATGGCCAGTATTACCTGTTTATAGCCGCTTTTGGCATGCTGTTCTATGCATCCCTGCGACACCAAAAAAGCATCGCATGGGCGCTGATTGGCGGGTTGGCAGCGGCCTGCATGATCCTTATCCGGCCATACGCAATATTATTCCTTATCCCCCTGGCCCTGTCGGCCAGGGGGTTTTCACGCCGCTGGGTCATTACAGGCCTTATACCGGGCGTTTTACTGGCAGGCTGGATACTGACCAGCAGTTGGGAGATCGACCTCTGGAAGGACTATACGCGCATGTTACAGGAGCAGATGAAAGTACACCAGGAGCTGCCGCATGAAATACAGCACAATGATCCGGACCCCCATTATCGCTATTGGGAAGGATTGGATATGTCGGCAGTCGATGACCACATGAAACATACTTTGTCAAATGTCTATTCTGAAAATGGAAATGTCTTCGTCCTGTACCGGCTGCTGCTGCATCGAAAGCTGTCCGTAACGGCGCTGGGGCTGCTATGCATGACTGTCATCATTGGCCTGACGGCCCTGTGGTACTTCCTACGGCGGTCATCGGGAGATTGGGACCTTACACGAATGGCCATCTTTGGCTTCTGTCTCTATATGATCGCAGACCTTTTTTCTCCCATCTATCGTCATCAGTACTATACCGTACAGTGGATTTTTCCTTTACTGCTGGCAGCCGTCAACTGGTCACCACAAAGGAAAAGATGGTATGGCGTTCTTCTGATCGGGCTGCTGCTAAGCATTATTCACCTGCCCTTCGTGAAAATGGGCAACACCATTGGCGAATATCTGATCCTGCTGGCTTTACTGGCTATTTCACTGCTTCCTGGGACACCTGGAAAGGAAAACTTGCAGCCAGCAAGCCTTTCCTAAGTCACATAAAAAACTATGCACAGGTGGTGGATAACATACCCATTGTTTTTTAATTGGCAATGTTATTTTTGGGTTAGTTCTTCACCGGACGGGGGTCTTCTCACCCCCCTCTATCAAGAAGGACCTACCGCCCGATTTACATTCTAGTAGGAATTCTATTCGAGCTACGTATTGGTATAAAGTATTAATCTGCAATCTGTTTTAAAAAATGGAGTACGGAAACGAGATCTTATTGCGCGAAAACAAGGACAGGTTTGTGATCCTCCCGATCAACTACCCGAAAGTGTGGGAAATGTATAAAAAGCATGAGGCCAGCTTCTGGACGGCCGAAGAGATCGACCTTACCCCGGATTTGCAGGATTGGGCAAAGCTCAACGACGGCGAACGCCATTTCATCTCCCATGTGCTGGCTTTCTTTGCCGCCAGCGACGGCATCGTGAACGAGAACCTGGCGGTCAACTTCATGAGCGAAGTACAGCTGCCGGAAGCCCGCTGTTTTTATGGCTTCCAGATCATGATGGAGAATATTCACTCGGAGACATATGCGCTCCTCATCGATACGTACGTCAAGGACCCGCAGGAAAAACATCGCCTGTTCCATGCCATCGAGACGGTACCCGCTGTACAGAAAAAGGCCGAATGGGCCCTTCGCTGGATCGAGAATGGCAATTTTGCCGAAAGACTGGTAGCCTTCGCTGCCGTAGAAGGGATCTTCTTCAGCGGTAGCTTCTGCTCCATCTTCTGGATGAAGAAAAGAGGCCTGATGCCGGGTCTCACTTTCAGTAACGAGCTGATCAGCCGCGACGAAGGCCTCCATTGCGAGTTTGCCTGCCTGCTTTATAGCATGCTGCAGAATAAGCTGTCACAGGAAGAGGTGTACGCCATCATCGGCGACGCCGTCCGTATAGAAAAAGAATTTATCACTGACGCATTGCCCGTAGACCTCATCGGTATGAACGCCCGCCTGATGCAGCAATACATCGAGTTTGTGGCCGACCGCTGGCTGGGCGAGCTGGGGTATCCTAAGATGTTCAATGCGACCAACCCCTTCGACTTCATGGAAATGATCTCCTTACAGGGGAAGACCAACTTCTTCGAAAAAAGAGTGGGAGATTATCAAAAGGCCGGCGTCATGTCCGGTAAGGAGTCACAGACCTTCAGCCTGGAAGAGGACTTCTAGTCCTTTTTCAAGCCTGGAAGAAGATTTCTAAATCTCTTCACACAGCCTTGTCACCAGTTAGAAAAGTTAGAAACTACAAACCCATTGATATTATATGTTTGTCATTAAAAGAAACGGCAAGAAAGAATCCGTGAAATTCGACAAGATCACGGCCCGTATAGAAAAGCTCTGCTACGGCCTCGACAGGAGATTTGTCAACTCCATCGATGTAGCCAAGAAAGTGATCGAAGGCCTTTACGACGGCGTTACCACTACCGAGCTGGATAACCTGGCTGCCGAAACAGCTGCCTCGCTCACTGTAAAACACCCTGATTACGCGCTTTTGGCCAGCCGTATTGCCGTTAGCAACCTGCACAAGAACACCATCAAGAGCTTTTCCGCTACCATGCAGCTCCTGTATGAATGTACGGATAGCAAGACGGGCAAATATGTTCCCCTGCTGGCCGACGATATATGGGAGATCATTCGGCAAAATGCCGAGCTGCTGGATTCCACCATCATCTATGACCGCGACTACGGCTTCGACTATTTTGGGTTCAAGACCCTGGAGAAATCCTATCTTCTGAAAGTGGATAACAAGGTGGTGGAGCGTCCTCAGCACATGTATATGCGGGTAGCTATCGGCATCCACAAAGATGACATCGACAGCGCCATCAAGACCTATCATCTGATGAGCGAGCGGTGGTTCACACACGCCACGCCTACCCTCTTCAACGCGGGCACGCCCAAGCCTCAGATGAGCAGCTGCTTCCTCCTCACAATGAAAGATGACAGCATCGACGGCATCTATGATACGCTCAAACAGACAGCTAAGATCTCCCAGAGCGCGGGAGGCATCGGCTTGTCCATCCATAATATCCGCGCCACAGGCTCCTACATCGGCGGCACCAACGGTACCAGCAATGGTATCATCCCCATGCTCCGTGTGTTCAACGATACTGCACGGTACGTGGATCAGGGCGGAGGCAAGCGCAAAGGCGCCTTTGCCATCTACCTGGAACCCTGGCATGCAGATGTATTCGAATTCCTCGACCTGCGTAAGAACCATGGCAAGGACGAGCTGCGTGCAAGAGACCTCTTCTACGCCATGTGGATACCCGACCTGTTCATGCAGCGCGTCGAGGCCGGCGGCGAATGGAGCCTGTTCTGCCCCCATGAAGCTCCGGGTCTGCCCGAGTGCTGGGGAGAGGAATTTGAGAAGCTCTATACCCAGTACGAAAAGGAAGGCCGTGCCCGCAAAACGATCAAGGCCCAGGACCTGTGGTTCGCCATCCTGGACGCACAGATCGAGACGGGTACCCCCTATCTGCTGTATAAGGACTCCGCCAATCGCAAGAGCAACCAGCAAAACCTCGGTACCATCAAGAGTTCCAATCTCTGTACAGAGATCATCGAATATACTTCTCCCGATGAAGTGGCGGTCTGTAACCTCGCCTCACTGGCCCTCCCCCGCTTCGTCTCCAATGGAGCATTCGACCATCAGAAGCTATACGATGTCACCTATGAAGTGACTAAGAATCTGAATAAGATCATCGACGGCAACTACTACCCTGTAGATGAAGCCCGCAATTCCAACCTTCGCCACCGCCCCATCGGCCTCGGCGTACAAGGTCTGGCGGATGTCTTTATCCTGCTGCGTCTGCCCTTCGAGAGCGATAAAGCAAAACAGCTCAATAAGGAAATATTCGAGACCATATACTTTGCAGCCATGACGGCCTCCAAAGACCTCGCCAAGGTGGATGGCCCTTACGAAACCTTCGCCGGCTCACCCGCCAGCAAAGGCATCTTCCAGTTCGATATGTGGAATGTAGAGCCTACTCTCCGCTGGGACTGGTACCGTCTGAAGGATGAAGTGATAAAGTTTGGCGTACGCAACTCCCTGCTGGTAGCACCTATGCCTACGGCCAGTACCTCGCAGATCCTGGGCAACAACGAATGTTTCGAGCCCTATACCTCCAATATCTACGTGAGAAGAGTGCTCAGCGGTGAATTCGTCGTCGTCAACAAGCATCTTCTAAAAGATCTTGTTGAGCTTAATCTGTGGAATGACGACATGAAGAATAAGATCATCCTCCACAACGGCTCAATCCAGCAGATAGAAGAGATACCCTCCGATATCAAGGATATCTACAAGACGGTTTGGGAAATACGCCAGCGCAACATCATCGATATGGCCGCCGACAGAGGCGCCTATATCTGCCAGTCACAATCCCTCAACCTGTTCGTAGAGACCCCCTCCGCCAGCAAGCTCACCTCCATGCACTTTTATGCCTGGAAGAGCGGTTTGAAGACAGGCATGTACTATCTTCGCACCCAGGCAGCTTCTCAGGCCGTACAATTCACGGTGGAAAAGCAGGGCGGTAAGATGGTAGAACCGCTGGTCAGCCAGCACAATCTGAAAGTTGTGGAAGGCAGCAGCAGCGTCGAAGATATAGCAGGCCCCACCTGCAGCATGCAGGACGGTTGCGTCACCTGCAGCGCTTAAGAGACATAAAACCTAACAAAAAAACCGGGCGATTTGCCCGGTTTTTTTTATTTACCTACCGTATATTTTATTCCCTCCGTCACCCCTTTCCAATTGTCCGTCCGGAAAGGCGGCGCGGGCAATCCATCCATATTGAACAGATTATCTTCCCATGCGTCATCCGTCCATCCATAACGCACGGCCATAGGAGTGGCAACCGCATCAGCCCAAACTACCACCGTATTGCCCTGGATGGCTGCCTTCGCATAATGCCATACATGGTTAAGATCAGCGACCTCAAACCCGCGTAGGTATCCATACTTGTCGGGAGTGCTTAGCCCGCCGCCTGTATGCGAAAAATGCAGTATCATCTTCTGCCCATCCGTCTGCATGGATTGGTAAACAGGTCCGCTGTACTCCATCGTATGACCATAAAGGTTATTCAGTGCAATAAAGGCCAGACGTTTGCCCACATCCTGCTTGTCCTTGGGGTGTATATCCGTGGAATTGCCGATATCTGTCGTCACCGCCATCCCCGTATTAGGCAGCGACAGGGTCATTGCCTGCGCCTCCCTTAGCTCGGCCCAGGTGCTGCCACGCTCGCTATTGCCGTTGTCGGCATTCCAGCTGGCCAGCTGCACAAAATAAAAAGGGAAGTCCCCATCCCTCCAGCGCTGACGCCAGTCAGTGATCATGAGGGGAAAAGCTTTGCGATATTGATATGCCCTGCCCGAATTGGCCTCTCCCTGGTACCATATAGCGCCCCGGATGGTATATGGTATCAAAGGATTGATCATGGCATTGAACAGCAAGGTAGGCGCGCTGTTGGGGCCCATGGCGGTGTTCATGACGACGCTGGCTACGTTGAACGACCAGTCGCCGGCAAGAGATAGCTCATGACTACCAATGGAGCATTTCAGCTCCCCTGGCTCTCCGTATATACCGCCGCCGCCGCCTGTATCATGCACCCGTACAGCGATCAGATTCTTTCCTGCCCGCAAAACTCCGGCAGGAATAGTATACTGCCGGTGAGCGCTATAATTATTGGTGGTGCCCACCTTTACGCCGTTGACATAGGTCTCGTCCTCATCGTCTATCTTCCCCATATCCAATACAGCAGCCTTGCCGGCATCGGCGTCGGATATCTCAATAACTTTTCTGTACCATACGATGCCATCGAGATCATCCAGCCCCAGGCCAGCCTGCTCCCAAAGGCCTGGCAGCTTCATATGCGGCCAGCGCGTATCGTCGAGATCCGCCGAACTGTATCCTGTTTCATCTCCTGTCAACGTTCCCTGCAAAGCGGTGACCTTCTTTATAAGATCGGCCTTCTTTTGTTCTGCTATCTGCTTTATATTGGCAGCAGGCGGCATGGTCGTGATCATTTCTTTGAACTCATCACTTTGTTCAAATGCTCCACGGCTGGTCCAGGTCTCCACCATCGTACCACCCCATGATGTGTTGATAAGGCCAATGGGGATATGCAGCTTTTGATAGAGCTCGCGTGCAAAAAAATAGGCCGTGGCGCTAAAGTCACCGGCCGTCTCCGGGCTGCAGACCTTCCATTCGCCGCTGGGGATATCTGTTTGAGGAATAAGCGCCACCGTATTGGGTACTTTGATCTGACGGATGGCATCAAAATTTGCAGCGGCTATCTCTTGCTGATAGTTGTTGATCTTGCCCCATCCGGCGATGGGCATCTCCATATTCGACTGACCGCTGCAGATCCATACCTCTCCCACCATCACATTGTTAAAGGTCTTGTTGCTCTTCCCCCCGTTGACGGCCAGCTGATAAGGGCCTCCCGCGGACATCGGATCCAGCCGCAGGCTCCATTGCCCCAGCTTGTCCACCTTTATGGACTTTGTCTGTCCGTTGAAGTGAACAGTAACCTTTTCTCCGGGCGATGCCCAGCCCCAGATGGCAATAGGCTTATCACGTTGTAACACCATATTATCCCCGAACAGACGGGGCAAACGGACTTCTGCAAAAAGAGAAACATACAGCAGCAAGGCTGTAAAGAAAAGACAGGTTTTCTTTGTCATATGGAAGATGTGAGTTATTTCAATTTCATATCCTTGATGATCCCTTCGATGCGGCCATTCAGTTCCGCATGCACCTTGTCGAAATCAGCGGCGCTGGGCAGCTTGGTATGTACGCTGAAATAGAATTTGATCTTGGGCTCCGTACCAGAAGGACGGGCTGATATCTTCGATCCATCCGCAAGGATGAACTGCAGCACATTGGACTGAGGCAGATCGATCTTCCAGCTCTCACCGGTCTGAAGGTTCTTGCCATTGCGCAGCTCATAATCCAGCAGCTCGACGACAGGTGAGCCATTGATCGTAGCAGGAGGATTGCTTCGGTAGGCGCTCATCATATCGGCTATCTCCTTTTGTCCATTCATTCCCTTCTTTGTAATGGAGATCAGCGATTCTTTATAGAAACCGTATTGTACGTATAATTCGATCAGCTTATCATATAAGCTGTGTCCTTTGTCTTTCTCGTAAGCTGCCATTTCACAAAGCAGGGCGACGGCGCTGACAGCATCCTTATCCCGGAGACGGTCTCCAATCATTAAACCATAGCTCTCTTCACCGCCGATGACATAATGCTCGCTGCCTTCCTTCTCCTTGATCAGCTCAGCGATATATTTAAATCCTGTGAGCACGTTATAGCAATTCACTCCATTGCGGCTGGCTATTTCATCGATGAGGTTCGTGGTTACTATGGTCTTGACAACCATATCATTGGGCTGAGCAAGTCCCTTTGCCCTACGGGCTTCGATCATATAGTTGAACGCCAGTACGGCCGTCTGGTTGCCATTCATCAGCACCCACTCGCCCCGCTTGTCCTTGATCCCTATGCCTACCCTGTCCGCATCCGGGTCCGTTCCCAAAAGAATATCGGCATCGATCTGTTTGGCCTTCTTCAATCCAATGCTCATAGCCTCGCTCTCTTCAGGATTGGGATAGATCACAGTGGGGAAATTGCCGTCGGGAGTAGCCTGCTCATCCACTACATGAACATTGCTGAACCCAAAGCGCTGCAGCACTTCCGGCACCAGTTTGATCCCAGTCCCATGGATAGGTGTATAAACGATACGCAGATTATGCTGTTTTTCAATAATTTCAGGGTATACAGACAGATCTTTCACCATGGCGATATACGCTTCATCGATGTCCTTTCCGATCATGGTAATATTGGCTTCCCCTCCACCCCATTTTACTTCATCCACCGAAGCTATCTTCTCTACTTCCTTTATGACATTTTTGTCATGCGGGGGTACCAGCTGACCGCCGTCATCCCAATACGCCTTATAACCATTGTATTCTTTGGGGTTATGGCTGGCTGTACAAACAACACCTCCCTGACAATGAAGCTGCCGGATGGTAAAGCTCAATTCAGGGGTTGGCCGGAGGGATTGAAAAAGAAATACTTTTATTCCATTGGCTGCGAATACATTAGCTGTAGTTTCGGCAAAAAATCGGCTGTTGTTGCGACTGTCATGCGCGATGGCGACTCGGATCTCTTTACCCGGGAAGGATTTCTTTAAATAATTAGCATAACCCTGAGTAGCCATTCCAACAGTGTACTTATTCATGCGGTTGGTACCTACTCCCATGATCCCTCGCAGGCCTCCGGTGCCAAATTCAAGACTCCGGTAAAAACTCTCTGTCAGCTCAGTGGGATTTTCCCCCTTTAACCTGTTGATCTCATCCTTGGTAGCCTGATCATAATTGCCTTTAAGCCATAGGTCCACCTTGCTCTGAATAGCAGCATCCATATCGTTGTTTTTTCGGCTAAAACTACGTTATTATTAATATAAATAGTAAATTTGTTAGGTCAATCCCCTGAAATACCTGCGCTGAAGTATAACTTCCCATTCACAATATCCGGTGAGAAAATTGCAGCATCTTTCTGTACCATTTGATGATGATTTTAATTTGTATACCTCTTAACCGGAATGCTGGATGACCAATTATTTGTTACTTAGGGACAATAAGCAAAGTGGGCCTTATACCTTCGACGAGCTGAGGGAAAAAGGGTTGAAAGCCTATGACCTCGTTTGGATAGAAGGTAAAAGCGCTGCCTGGCGCTACCCATGTGAGATCCAGGAGCTGAGCCCTTTCGCTCCCCAGGTGGAAGAGCAGCCGTTCGATCGTTTCTACAAAAAGCCTGCCCAAGATCCAAACAACAATAATACATCGGTTACTCCCGCCCCTGTCCGCACCTCTCCTAACGGCGCCGTTGCAGCCACTATCCTTACGGGTGATACCTCTTCTTCCACCTCCATACCTGGCCGGCGGATCATTTATGTAACCCTGCCTGCAGGAAGAACAGCGCCTGTTGCAGCCCCTGCCGCAAAGGAGATAAAGGAGCCTGTAATCCCTGTGATCAAAGAACCACAGGTCAAAGAGCCCGCTGTCATACCTGACCCCTTGGGGACATTTGAGGACATTCCTTCTCAATATAACGAAGACTGGAAGGCAAGTGTGGAATTAACACCCCGTCCCGGCAGGAAATCTCATTCTTTACGTCTGGGTCAGGCACTGATGTTAGGTCTTACCGTATTGGTGCTCCTGGTAGCAGGCATTTTTATCGGCATGTCCCTAAACAAGGACTCGCTGGGTATTACTAAACATCCTTCTGATCACCCATCCCAGCCCCTTGCTGTTAAAAGTCTTCCTCCTGCGGCCGCTGCCTCCACCACTAAGGAAGAAATGCCCACTAAAGACAGCGTCGTCTCTACCAGGTCTGTGAAGACAGAACCTGTGATTATACCCACATCTCCTATAAAGACACCTAAGACCTCTTCAAGAGAGAGAGCCTTATCCACGATCCAAAAGCCCCAGACAGCAGCCCCCGCACCCAAAGACTCCTCGCTGCAGGCCATGCCCGTTGCACACCGGCAGGCCACACACCGCGAGGATATCACGGCCGATAAGGTCGATAAAGATGCCATCCGCAACAACCTCTCCAACCTGGTATCTATTGGCGCCAGCGGCTATTCAGTAGGCACGTTCGGAGGCATATCCGGCCTGCAGCTCACCGTAAGCAATCACTCTATTTACTCCCTTGACCTTGTCGTAGTGGAAGTACAGTATATTCAGGCCAATAAAAAGGTATTTAAGACCGAAAACCTGTACTTTCGTGGCATCGCCCCTGGCTCCGCGTTGATGCAGGAAGCTCCTAAAAGCTCCCGTGGCATAAAAGTTCAATACAAGATCACGCTCGTTAATTCAAAAGAATTGGGTTTGTCCTACTCTGCGCTGTAAGAGGTTCAGTGTTTCGTATGAACCATAACTATGAGTTAACGATTACTTCTTCTCATTTGGCATAGTAGTTGAAAACTACAGGCGTTCTCAGGAAATTCCTGCAATTCTATTAAATGCCGTGTAGAGAACCTTTAAATCGAGTTTGTATGAAAAATGCAATGGTGCAGCTGATCCTGGTGCTGATAGCTATCACGAGTGTTCATGCTGTCAAACTGTTACAAACCTCTTCCTCCCATCCCCATGTTTATCCCACTACCACCGCTGAACAAGTCTGGCCCATCCATGGAAAAGACTCCATGAGAATGATCGGCGTCTATGTCAAAGCCATAGACAAACAATAGTGCGTATCTTGCTTTCATGAACAAACATATTCTCCTTTTTGGCGCTGGCAAGTCAGCCACCTGTCTGATCCAATATCTCGATAAGACCGTCACCACCCGGGATTGGCAGCTGACCGTCGCCGAAAACAACCTGGAGCTGGCCCAATCCAAGCTTAGCGGTTCTCCCCGGACAAAAGCTGTACAGGTCAGCGTGGAAGACCGCGAACAGCGGGACAACCTCATCCGGCAGGCAGATATTGTTATTTCTCTCCTCCCTCCCGCCCTGCATTTCCTGGTAGCCACCTCCTGTGTTGAATGGAAAAAACACCTGCTGACAGCCTCTTACCTGGATGATAAGCTCAAAGCCCTGGAGCCTGCCATCAGAGACAAGGGACTTATATTCCTTTGCGAAATGGGATTGGATCCTGGTATCGATCATATGAGCGCCATGCAGCTGATCCACCGGATAAAGGAGCAGGGAGGACAGATACATTCTTTCCACTCGCACACCGGAGGCCTGGTATCACCCGTCAGCGATGACAATCCCTGGCATTACAAGATCAGCTGGAATCCCCGGAATGTGGTGCTGGCCGGCTCAGCAGGTGCAAAGTACTTAGAGAACAGACAAACTGTCACACGCTCCTATGAAGGGCTGTTCAGGCAGATCAATAAGGTTGATATAAAGGGGCTCACCACGCTGGCCTGGTATCCTAACAGGGACTCTCTTTCTTATATTCCCATCTATGAGCTGGACGGCATAGATACCTTTATCCGCACCACACTGCGATATCCTGAGTATATCAGGGCCTGGGGCACCATTGTGGAAGCCCATCTCACAGATGATAAAGCTCCTCTTTCAGGAGATACCGCTACCATTGCTCAATGGTCCTCTCCCATCCGTCCCCTTGTCGATGATCCCATCCGGCCTCAGCTGGAATACCTAGGCCTCTTTAGCGAAGAGCAGGTTCCCTCCACTGCCCGCACTTCAGCCGATGTCCTGCAGCATCTGCTGGAAACCCGTCTCGCTATGCGTCCGGGAGATAAGGACATGATCGTTATGTTACATGAAATAGCCTATACAACAGCCGCCTCTCCGGGAACCACACGAAAAATTGCGAGCAGCCTGGTCGTACATGGAGAAGATCATCTGCGGACAGCCATGGCAAAGACGGTAGGCCTTCCCCTGGGCATCGCCGCTGTATTGATACTGGAAGAAAAGATAAAGCTCACGGGACTACATATTCCCATATCCCCCGGGATCTACAACCCCGTGATGGAGGAGCTGGCCTTACAGGATATCCGCTTTGTGGAAGAAGAGAGCTAACTCCCTTCTTCGAAGAAAAGCGTTAATTCACCTCGATATTCAGCGTGCTAAGTATGTGATAATCGATGTCCCTGAAATAGATCGAATATTTCCCCTTTTTCAGATACAGCAGATACAATTTCTTCCCGCCGGGAATATAGGTCTGATCCGCCGGCACCAGCTGCCAGGGTTTGTTTTTGTTCTCAGCTATCTCGTCCTGGTAATAGGCCTGAACAAAATATACGGAAGGTGAGCTGGGCTTGATCGGTACTGGCTTCCGCAGCCCTCCTAAGCTAAGCCAGACAGGTCTTCCATCCTGGTAGGTAGTGGACGGATGAATGACGGAAAGATCATAAAGATCGCCGTGTATGACATTCACGGGTGTATTGTTCACCAGGGCTATGGAAGGTGACTTTATAGGGAACTTTTGCAAATAAGCCTGGTATAACACCCGGCCATATCCGAAATTGCCTTCCTCCGTCATATCCGTCTGGTCGATGGTCAGCGGATCGATACCTGACATTCTTTTAAATGCCAGCGCCATGGGAATAAAGCCATCTTCCCCCTCTTTCTCGCTGATATGCGTATAGCTGGCCAGCACCAGCATACGTGCCGCCGTATCCTTCTGCAATACATTATAAATATTCGCAGCCTGGATGGAATCCCGCTGATTGGGTCTGTGTCCGACCACGGTATCCTCATAGGGCACGAGCCGGTAGCCTATGGCCAGCGCCTCGCGTACCAGCTCGCCCAGCACGGGCTCGGATGTATAATACCCCGTATGCAATCTCAAACGGGACAGCTCATGGTCGGAAAAATTGTTTAGCATCTCCATGGCCAGCAGACGGTAGCCTTCTTTATACAGGTCTTTTAACAGCGATAGGACAAAGGCGCTGTGCAACGGTTTGTTATGCGCCTCATTGATCATCAAGACCCGGGTGCTCCTGGCGGCAAAATGGATATATTTCCAGGCTTCCACATGCTCGACATTCTTAAGCCCGTCTATCATCCGAAAGACCTTCCGCCGGGCGCCGTCATCGATGCTGTCATAGCTGCTCTCCAGGTATTGCATGGCCGTCTGATAGTCCCCGGCAAAAGAAAAGTACTGGCTCAGCTCATCGTAATACCCCTTCTCTGTGTAGATGCCCTTGAACTTTGCTTCATCTTTAAAAGCATGATATAATGGGAACAGGTAATGCAGGTTGCCCTTCGGCATCAACGTAAGGATATTCAGCTTGGGGCTGTATCCCGCCGGGATGTCCCGTTTACAATGATTCTGTAATTGTTCTACAGGCTGCAGCAGCTGCCCAAAAACGCTTTGCACCATGGTGATCAGGACTGCTGCCAGTAAGCTCTTCTTAAAAAAGGTCATTTGGCCTGCAATATCATAAACTCTTTGTTAGAAAAAGCTTAAATCGACGCCAGATGTTCACGCAGCATCTGTACACCGACAGATGCGGGCTGCTCGATGGTCACCATGCCGGGAATGGCGGAATTGTATGGGATCTTCTTATCAACGATGAACTTGGGTATCCAGGTCCTTGCAAAATCTACCAGACCGGCCGCCGGATACACCACCAAAGAGGTCCCTACAATGACAAAGACATCCGCCGACCGGACCAGGGGAATGGCCTCCTGGATCATGGGGACAGGCTCCTCGAACCATACGATATGCGGCCTTAGCTGCGCCCCGTCATCAGCCAGTTGTCCCAAAAGAATATCATCCTTGATATCATATACCAGCGACTCGTCAACCTCGCTGCGCATCTTGAAGATCTCTCCATGCAAATGCAGCACCTTGCTGCTCCCAGCCCTTTCATGGAGGTCATCGATATTCTGTGTGATGATATGTACGTCGAAATCTTTCTCCAGCTCAGCCAGCCCGATATGCCCGGCGTTGGGCGTTGCTTTTCCTACATCCTTCCTGCGCATATTATAAAAATCCAGCACCAGCTGCGGATTGGCTCTCCAGGCCCTGGGTGTCGCCACCTCCGTCACATCATACCCTTCCCATAATCCGTCGCTGTCCCTAAAGGTCTTTAAGCCGCTCTCCGCACTGATGCCTGCGCCGGTGAGCACTACCAGGTTCTTCTTTTTACGTATCGGTTCCATGCCGGGAAGTTACATAAATCCTACTTTTTTGCCACGGCTAATGCTTCCGCCGTCTCTACCAGGTTGATGAATTCGCTGCGATACCCATCCTCATCCGTTCCCTTGGCTCAGCGACTGCAACTTCACATCCACCTTTTTGGGAGCGCGGCGCTTCCTCAGCCACATCACCGCCAGCAGGATCGTCAGCAGCAAAGGCCATAGATTCACCAGCCCGATCACCAGCAGGCTTGCCCAATTCCAGCCGTCTTTAAAAGCATTCCCTATTTTATGCAGGAAACCGGGCTCTGCATCATTTTTTACCGTCGGGTCCAGTACCTGGTAAAAGGTTAAATTGATCGTACTATAGGTCGCCGCATGACTCAGGTATGCGATCCTCCCTGCTGCTGCATCCAGGTCTTCCTGTATGCCGTTGATCTCCTCCTGCACCGCTAAGATATCCTTCACGGAATGGGCCTGCTTCAATAGCTCCAGGTAACGCTCCCGCACCTCTTTCTTCGTTTCCAGCCGCGACTTGGTATCTATTACTTCCGCTGTAACATCTTCGGAGCTGATCTTCTTGTTCACCAGCCTGTCACTGTCGGCAGCCAGCTGCATCACCGTCTCGTCAAATCTTTCCACGGGCACCATTATCCTGACAGTGTTCTCGATCTTATAGCCATTGGCGCTCTGCTCCTCTTGTGCTATATATCCCCCGGCAGCTTTTACCTTCTCATGCAACCGTTCCGTATAACGCTGGAAATTCCTTACATCCACGCTGACATCCGCGGTCTTGACGATCTTTTTATCCCAGTCGGCATTTTTTATTAATTTCGGCTGCCCTGTTCCGTTAGCAATTTGATTGCCGGCGGCAACCTCGTCCGCGCGGGTGCTATCCGCGCTCATCGCTCCGTCCTTGAACGCTTCCTGTTTTTCCTCTGGGGATGGAGCTTTCTGAAGCGTATTGTTACAGGCAATAGCCAGCGCTACCAGCAGCAATGCTGCCGGAATGATGAATTTCATCGTTCGCATAAATTTTTGTTTGAGTGAGTTACTGTTTAGATGCAGGGAGAACTACAATTGCATAACATGTGCGGGAATTGGTCTTGACAAAAAAATAGCCCAAATCCCGCAAAGCTTTAATGTCTGTCCTTTGGAATTGATACCCGCAGTCGGTGAAAAGTAACCCTCAAAGAAATGTTAATAGAATGTTGGAGCCCTATTCGCCTGCCAGTTCCATGATCACCTTCCACTCGTCATCCTTTACGGTCTGTACGGACAGCCGCCCCAGACGGACCAGGTCCATTTTGGCCAGACGCTTGTCCGCCTTGACCTGCGCCAGGGTCACGGGGTGTTTAAGCTTTCTTACGGCCCGGAGATCCACGGCTACCCAGCGATCGTCATCCGTGGTAGGATCCTGGTAGGATTCTTTGATCACCTTGGCGATACCCACGATCTCGGTCGCGCCCATGCTATGATAATATAATACCTCGTCCCCTTTCTTCATGGCCCGGAGATTCAGGCGGGCAGCATAGTTCCGCACGCCGTCCCAAAATGTTTCTTTATCCTTTACCAGTTGATCCCAGCTGTATACTTCCGGTTCGGATTTTACTAACCAATACGCCATAACAATGTGTCGCGCCGGGGAATGGTTACCCCGAAAAATACCCACCCCCGGCGCACGGTTTAATGATGGGAACTTCGGCGGAGCTGCTTCGACACGCTCCTTCTCGTTCATGGCCTTCGCTTAGGCTCGGCCACAGCCAGCGAACCCCGTGGCTCGCTCTGTTGTTTTCGAATGTACAACAAAAAAATTCCCGCCGGCAAATCCGGATCATGATCCGCCATCGTATGTATTTCGGTTGGTTACATGTAACAAGCTCTTAAAAAACTCAAAAAACAAAATTTATGCATCGTTTAAGAAGCCTTGGATTAATGCTTGTTGCAGCATTGTTCACCATCATAACTTATGCTCAGGGAAAAACAGTCACCGTCGGCGGCGCCCAAATGTATCCCTCAAAGACCATCGTCGATAATGCCGTCAATTCCAAAGATCATACTACCCTTGTCACCGCCGTAAAAGCCGCGGGCCTCGTAGAGACCCTGCAAGGTCCCGGCCCTTTCACTGTCTTCGCTCCTACCAACGAAGCTTTTGATATGCTGCCCAAAGGCACCGTAGAGACGCTCGTCAAGCCTGAAAATAAAGCTACCCTCACTGGTATCCTGACCTATCATGTAATCTCCGGCAGACTGGACTCCAAAGAACTGGCCCGGCGCATCAAAGCCGGTAACGGAACGGCAGAGCTAACCACCGTGGAAGGAGGGAAACTATGGGTAACGATGAAGGGGAAAAATATCATCCTGAAGGATGAAAAGGGGGGAATGGCCATGGTTACTATCAGGGACGTATATCAGAGCAATGGGGTCATCCATGTTATCGACCATGTGGTAATGCCCAAATAAGACATAAAATACTGGTTATCAACACCTATCAGCAAGCAGGGGTTATACCCAAAGCAACTTTTGAAAAAAAGTTGCTTTTTTTAAATCTAAAAGCTTTCACGCTACGTATGTCTATTCTGAGGCCTGGTTTTAACCCTATTTAACGCTTGCGACAGGTTGTTTTAAGGGTCAAGACCATCCAGTTACAATCGTAATTTGGGTGGTCTTATTTTTTTGCCCACCGCTGACGCTGCAAGGTCCCGACCGCGCGAAGCGCGGTCAAAGCACTACTTACCCGCCAGCACATCCGCAATATGCATGGTTTTTATTGAATACCCCTTATGCCGGATATACCCATCCAAATGCATCAGGCAGGAAAGATCAGTTGAGATAATATAGTCGGCGCCAGTCGCCAGCGCATTGTTCACTTTCTGGTCAGCCATGGCGACAGAGATGGATTCGAACTTGACGGCAAAGCTGCCCCCAAAGCCACAGCAGGTCTCTACATCATTCATCTCTACCATCTCCAGCCCTTTTACACGGGCCAGCAGCTTCCGGGGCTCCTCCTTAATACGGCATTCCCGCAGGGCCGCACAGCTGTCGTGATAGGTGGCCTTCCCTTTTAAGACAGCGCCCACATCCTCCACCCCCAAAATATTAACGAGGAAGTCGGAGAATTCATAGATACGCCGCCCCAGGTCCTTGACATCGTTGTGCAGAGAAGAATTATCGAATAGCGTAGAATAATAGTTACGAACAAAGCCAACACAGGAGGCGCTGGGCGCTACCACATAATCCTGTCCATCAAAGTCCTCGAGAAATTTAGTGCATACATCCCTTGCCTCGTCCCTGAATCCGGCATTGAACGCAGGCTGGCCGCAACAAGTCTGGTTGGTGTTGTACTTGACTTCCGCACCCGCTTTTTCCAGCACGCTCACCATATTGAAAGCAGTCTGTGGATACAGCTGGTCTACAAAACACGGTATGAAAAGCTGGATTGTCAGGGCGCCGTAGGTTGTTTAAAGGATTTAAGCAGGGATATCATCTTGAGCGCAGTGATAGCAGCCTCTTCTCCTTTGTGGCCATGACGTCCGCCGATACGTTCGTCCGCCTGCTGCTGGTTATCTACTGTGAGAACACCAAAAATAGTGGGGACAGGCAGCAGCATATTCAGCTGTACGATGCCATCCGTAACAGCTCTGCATACATATTCAAAATGGGGCGTATCCCCGCGCAGTACACAGCCCAATGCAATAAAAGCCCGGGGACGGTCATCCTTGTATTTATGCACTTCCCAATAAGCCTTTATCCCAAATGGTATCTCAAATGCTCCAGGCACAGTGATCACGTCCTGTACATGTGCACCTGCCTTCTCAAGGGCCGAACGGCATCCTTTCTCCAACTCATCCACTACTGCCGCATTCCATTCGGTACGTACAATAACGACACAGGCATCCTGTGATTGGAGAATGCCTGTATCAGTGTTTAATAAGCCGCTATTCTTGATTTCAGCCATATGCTTCTATTGGGTCACACCCAGTCTCGCGAGATACTTATCGATCTCGGCTCCTCTGGGAGTAGAAGGATACTTATCCTTGATAATTTTATACATGGCAATAGCATCTTGCGTCCTGCCCATGGTCTCATACAGGGCGCCGCAGCGGAAAAGATATTCCGGAGAGAACACCTCATCCTTATCGTAATAGGTTCCTGCCTTTTTATACTGCTCCAATGCCTCATCCTTTTTGTTCAGTTCGGAATAGGCATCGCCCAGCAAGCCGTAAGCGCGTATCTGCAACAGCTTGTCAGGAGTAGAAAAGTCCTTCAGATATTTTACGGCGTTGTTGAAATCGCCTAGTTTGAGATAACAGCTGCCAGCATAGAAGGACGCCAGGTTTGCAGCCTTCGTACCACTGTACCTGGACATGACCTTTAAAAATCCGATGTCGGACTTAAGATCCTGACCATTCAACGCCAGCTTTATCGAATCCATGCGAAAATGTTCTTGCGCAGGCCAGATGGCGTTATTAGCCTCGGCCTCTTTAGGCTCGCTGATAAAGTTCTTATAGCCCAGATAGCCCGCTACAAGAATGACTATCACCAGCAATCCATAGCTTGCCTGTTTACCCCACCGGCCCCAGAATTTTTGCAGCTCATCTACTGGACTCTTCTCTGCTTCCAGGTGTGCCGGATGTTTGATCTCTGACATTATTATTTATTTGTTTTTTAATCTACAATAAAAGGATAATTCTGATCCATATATATATCCTTCAACACTTCGGAATCATCCGGCCAGGGTGACTCTTCCGCAAAATTCACCGAGCCGGCTACAGTCTCGTCTACCCGCTTGTTGATGGCATCGATCTCTTCCTGGGTAGCGTATTTCTTGGAAAGGATGGTTCCCAATACCATTTGAATGGGATCTTTCTGCTTGTATTCGTCCACCTCTTCCTTGGTACGGTATTTCTGAGGGTCGGAAATAGAGTGACCTTTATACCGGTAAGTCTTTATCTCCAGCAAAGTAGGGCCATCTCCCTGACGGGCGCGCTTTACGGCCCTGGCCACTCCATCATGAACTGACTCTGCGCTCATCCCATCGATGCTGTCGGCAGGCATTTCATAGGCATCGGCCAGCTTATAAATATCTACTACGTTGGAAGTCCTCTCGACAGAAGTTCCCATCGCATAGTTATTGTTCTCGCAAATAAATACCACCGGCAGCTTCCACAGCATGGCCAGGTTGAAGGTCTCATGCAGCATACCCTGACGGGCAGCGCCGTCCCCGAAGAAAGTAAGACATACATTGTCCGTACCCTTGTACTTTTCAGCAAATGCCAGCCCGGCGCCTGTACCGATCTGCGCTCCGACGATACCATGTCCTCCAAAGAACTTTACATCCACTCCAAAGAAGTGCATGCTTCCACCCTTTCCTTTGGCAGCGCCCGTAGCCTTACCATATAATTCGGCCATACATGAATTGGCGCTGACCCCTTTTGCCAAAGCCAGACCATGGTCGCGATAGGCGGTGATAAAAGGATC
>Ga0068860_100001762_pt1 | contig 23105 bp, 31 predicted proteins | sample KBSSwiS32_FD_66597 | JGI IMG/M metagenome (GOLD analysis project Ga0068860, IMG submission 66597) | Switchgrass rhizosphere microbial communities from Kellogg Biological Station, Michigan, USA - KBS Switchgrass S3-2 | ecosystem: Host-associated > Plants > Roots > Rhizosphere > Soil ...
TCCCAGCGCGACGCCGGATCGCCCGAAATCGTAAGCAATGCCATCCGCTACACTGTCAGAATATCAGTCCCATGGAGACGCAGAATATTTTTGTGCGAAGGGCGTCGCTGGCGGATCTTGAAATGATCGCTCTGTTGTTCGACGCGTATCGCCAGTTTTACGAACAGCCACCGGATCTGGCGCTGGCGCGGGAGTTTGTGCGCGAGCGGCTGGAGCGGGATCAGTCGGTGATTTTTCTGGCGCTGCGCTCGGACGGATCGGCGGTTGGCTTCACGCAACTCTATCCCAGCTTTTCATCGGCCAGTGCGCGGCGGATTTTCATTTTGAATGATTTGTTTGTCGATCCGGCGGCGCGTCACGGAGGAGTCGGACAGAGGCTGCTCGATGCCGCTGCGGATTTCGGCCGCAGCGCCGGAGCGATCAGGCTTACGCTCTCCACGGCTCATACCAATAGTGCGGCTCAGGCGCTTTACGAAGCTCACGGTTGGCGTCGTGACGAAGTCTTCCGCAGTTACCATTTCGCGCTTTAGTGACCGCCCGCCGTCAACTTATTCTTCTCCAATAAGCGATTTCGCCCCAATAACCCCGTTTATGCACTTGGCTGGCTGCGTGCACATAGTCCCGGTAGATTTGTAGTACTAACGAGGAGAGCATATAAATGAAAAAGCTGCTGGCAGCGATGATGTTGACTGCGGGACTCGGTATCGCGGCTCAATTTTCGGTGGGGATTCATATCGGTGAGCCGCCGCGGCCGCGTGTGGTGCGCGTGCGCCCGGTGTCGCCGGGTGTGGGTTATTCCTACGTGGATGGCTATTGGTATCCAGTGGGGAACCGCTATACGTGGCATCAAGGTTATTGGACCCGTCCCCCGTATGAAGGTTCGCAGTGGACTGCGCCGCGCTATGAGGGCGGGATGTACTACCAAGGCTACTGGAACGGCAATAACCGGGAAATGGGGCACGATCACCGCTGGGATCGCGACCGCAATCGTCGCGATTACCAGGACCGTGACGGTGACGGCCGCCCGGACCGCCATTAATCAGATCCGCCGCAAGGGCTGATCCATTACTTTCGTCAGCATCTCCTGCACTGTGTGGTTACTGCGCGGTGGACGGAGCGCGGGTGCGAGCTCGGCCAGAGGTTCGAGCACGAACCGGCGCTCCGCCATGCGCGGATGTGGGATTTCTAGGCCAGCTGTGTGGATCACGGCGTCACCGAAGAGCAGGATGTCGAGATCGATCACCCGGGGGCCCTTTTCTATAGTGCGCTGGCGTCCCATTTCGTGTTCGATTCGGAGCAAGCGCGCTAGTAGCTGGCGGGGGAACAGCGTGGTTTCGGCTATAACGACCTGATTCAGGAACCAAGGCTGATCGACGATCTCGCGCGGGGCGGTTTCGTAGATTGACGAGGCGCGGGTGAGACGGACGTGCGGGGAGGCGATGCGCTCGCGTGCGAGCAGCAGGTTCTCGACACGATCCCCCAGGTTCGAACCGAGCGCGATGTAGACGGTTTTCACGGCGTGTTAAAAGAGCGCGCCTTGCGAGCCGCCGCGCCGCCGCGCGATGCCGAAGTATTCGAAGCCGCGCTCCGTGCCGACGCGGCCGCGTTGTGTCCGGTCAAGAAAACCCAATTGCATCAGGTAAGGCTCGTAGACCTCTTCGATGGTGCCTTGCTCTTCATCGATGGACGCGGCAATGGTGCTCAACCCCACCGGGCCGCCTCCGTATTTTTCGAGCACCGTCAGCATGATCTTCTGGTCTATCTCATCCAGGCCGAAGCGGTCCACTTCGAGCAGGTTCAGTGCTTTCTCGGCGACGCCGGCATCTACGTGCCCGTCGGCGCGCACTTGCGCGTAATCGCGGACGCGGCGCAGCAGGCGATTGGCGATGCGCGGAGTGCCGCGGCTGCGGCGGGCGATTTCTTCGGCGCCGGCTACGTCGATCTCGACACCCAGCAGGTTTGCCGAGCGGCGCACGATGTGCGCGAGTTCCTCCACTTCGTAGGGATTCAGGCGCAGCACCAGGCCGAAGCGTCCGCGCAGCGGCGCGCTGATGATTCCTTGCCGAGTGGTGGCGCCGATGGCGGTGAAGGGCTTGATATCCATGGCCACGGTGCGCGCGCCGGGGCCAGTGCCGATCAGGATGTCCATACGGAAGTCTTCGAGGGCCGAGTAGATCATCTCTTCGACGTCGGGCTGCAGGCGGTGGATTTCATCGATGAAGAAAACTTCGCGTTCGGCTACGTTACTTAAGATTCCCACCAGGTCCAGCTTCTTCTGTAATACCGGACCTGAGGTTTGTTGTATGCCCACGCCCAGTTCAGCAGCGATGATGCCAGCGAGTGTGGTTTTCCCCAGTCCGGGTGGGCCGTAGAGCAGCACGTGGTCCATGGCTTCACCGCGTTGGCGCGCGGCTTCGATAGCGATCGAGAGTTGTTCCTTGAGCTTGCTCTGGCCTGCGAAATCCGCCAGCCGCAACGGGCGCAGCGCGGTTTCAAACTGCCGTTCTTCCTCGCGCAGCGACGCGGAAACGATGCCCTTTTCCTGCATGAAGCTTCAGTGTAGTGGAACCGCATAGAACGCGCCATTCGAAAGGGGAAAGGCGTTCGCCGGGAGAATCGGCGCCTGCCTAGAGCTATCTCACTAATTTCAGTGCGCGCCGGAATAAAACATCGAATTCGTTGGACTCGTCTGCAGAGCGGGCTTTGTTGACGGCGGCTTCGGCGGAGGCGCGGGTGGCGCCGAAATTCATAAGGGCGGAGATCACATCCTCTTCGTTGGTGCTGAAGGCGCCTTTGGGCGCGCCGCTGATTCCCGCCAACGAAGTTCCGGCTGGTCCCAGTTTGTCGCGCAGTTCCAGGACCATGCGCTCGGCGGTTTTCTTGCCCACTCCGGGGATACGCACCAGCGACTCCACCGCGCCGGAGCGGATCGCGGCGACTAGATCATCGGTGGTCAGTCCGCTGAGCGCCGTGATGGCGAGTTTGGGCCCGATGCCGCTCACGGCGATCAGCTTTTCGAACAGCGACTTATCGTCTTTGGTCAGGAAGCCGTAGAGCGCCAGGATGTCTTCGCGCACATGCTGATAGATGTGCAGGCGCACCGGCGCGCCTTGCTCGGGTAGCGAGGAATAGGCTGAGACCGGGATGGTGACCTCGTAACCTACTCCGTGCACGTCGATGACGATCTGATTGGGATGCTTTTCGAGAAGTGTGCCACGCAGATGCGAGATCATTAGAACCTAGGATACGAAATCGTAAATGCGCAGGCGCTTTTTTGTGGATCAAGTGCGGAATGGGCACGCGGAGATTGCTGGCGAGGAGGCGCGGCACCTGACGCGTGTGCTGCGCGTAGAGGTGGGGCAACGTTACGAGATTTCTGACAACCGCGGCGTCTACCTGGCCGAGATTGAGACGGCGCGGAGAGAACACGTGATCTTCCGCACGCTGGAGAAGCTGCCGGTGATTGAACCCCCGGTACAGATGATCCTGTGCGCGGCGATTGTGAAGTTCGACCACTTCGAATGGATGATCGAGAAGGCTACCGAGTTGGGGGTGACGCGGATCGTGCCGATGGTCAGCGTTCGCACCGAGAGAGGTTTGGATAAAGCCGCTCCCAAACGCCTGGAACGTTGGCGTCGGATTGGGCTCGAAGCCAGTCAGCAATCGCGGCGCGCGCATCTTCCGGAGATCGATGAGCCGGCGGCGTGGCGGGATGCGCTGGGTATCGCGGCAGCGTATCGTTATGCGTTGGATGAAAATACGACTCGCCCGTTGCCTACTGCGTTTCCGGCTGAACGGCGCCCGGATGATTCTGTGGCGCTGCTGATTGGTCCTGAAGGCGGGTGGGCGGAGGAGGAACGCTCCGAATTCATCGCGGCGGGATGGGCTCCGGTGTCGCTGGGCCCCTCGATTCTGCGTGCCGAGACGGCGGCGCTGGCCGCGCTCGCGGTGGTGTCCGCGGCGTGGTTACCGTCTGAGGTTGCTACACTGGGACATTGATTCACCGCCTGGTTTTAGAAAATCTCAAGCACCGTCCGGTGCGAACTCTGCTTAGCGCCGTGGCTATTGGTGTTCAGGTCACCATGATCCTGACGCTGGTGGGTGTGAGCGAGGGTGTGCTGGGGGACATCGCCGCGAATTCGCGGGGCACCGGCGCCGATATCCTGGTGCGTCCTCCCGGCAGTTCCGTACTGGCGTTTTCGGGCGACATGCCGCAAGGCATCGTGGGACTGGTCCGCAAAGAGCCGCACGTGGTGCAGGCTACCGGCACCAAGGTGCAGTCGGTCGGCAATTTCGATTCCATCACTGGCATCAACTTGGACGAGTTTACTCGGATGAGTGGAGGGATGCGGTACCTCGAAGGTGGACCCTTCAGCGGCCCAGACGACATGCTGGTGGATGAGGTCTACGCGGGCGCCCACAAATTGCACGCCGGCGATACCGTTGACCTAGGTCTGAAATGGCGCGTCGCGGGAGTGGTGAAGTCCGGCAAGCTCTCGCACATGTTCGTGCAGTTGGACTCGCTGCAGGATAAATATTCCGCCAAGGACAAGGTCAGCGTGGTCTACGTGAAGATTGACGACCAGAAAAACATGGCGGCTGTCATCGATTCGCTGAAAAGCAAGCTGACGGATTACAAAGTTTTCTCGTTGGACGAATTCGTGTCCCTCATTTCCGTTGACAGCATCCCGATTCTCAAACGCTTCACCCGCGTGGTGATCGGACTGGCGGTGGTGGTGGGTTTCCTGGTTGTGTTTCTCTCCATGTACACCGCGGTACTGGAGCGCACGCGTGAAATCGGCATCCTGAAAGCTCTGGGCGCCTCGCCCGGCTATATCATGACGATCCTGCTGCGCGAAACCTTTATGCTCGCGGTGGCCGGTGCAATCGCCGGCATTTTGATGAGTTATGGCACGCAGGCGATCCTGCGCGTTGCGGTGCCCACCATGCCGATGCTGATTGCGCACGCCTGGTGGCCGTGGTCGGCATTGATCGCACTGACGGGTTCGATGATCGGCGCGATTTACCCGGGCCTCAAGGCCGCGCGGCAGGACGCTATCGAAGCGCTGGCCTACGATTGAGTTTTCATGATTGAAATTCGGGACCTGAAGAAGACTTATCACGTCGGCGAGATCGACGTGCATGCGTTGCGCGGCGTGAATTTATCGGTCGAGCGCGGCGAGTTCCTGGCGGTGGTGGGTCCCAGCGGGTCCGGTAAATCAACGCTGTTTCATATTCTGGGCGGCCTCACGCCGCCGACTTCCGGCACGATTCATATCGACGGCCGCGATCTACTGGCCATGACCGAGGCCGAGCGCACGAATCTGCGTAAGACTGGCGTCGGGTTCGTGTTCCAGAAATACAATTTGCTGCCGACCTTGACGGCGGCCGATAACATCGAGATTGCTCGCGATATCGCGGGCAAGAACGGGCCTCCCGATCCCCAGTTCGACGAGATTCTGGGGCTGCTGGGGCTCAAGGGGCGTTTGCATCACAAACCCCGCGCGTTGTCGGGTGGGGAGCAGCAGCGCGTGGCGATTGCGCGTGCGATCGTCAATCATCCAGCGATTCTGCTGGCCGATGAACCCACTGGCAACTTGGACACCGAAAATTCGGAAGCGGTGCTGGGGTTGTTGCGCGATTTGAATACGCGCCTGGGCCAGACCATCCTGATGATCACGCACAACCCGGAAGCGGCGGCTTATGCGCACCGCACGGTGAAGATGCGGGACGGGCGAGTGGTGGAGTAATCGGGAACCTTTCTGCGCGGGCGGTGTCTATGAGGGCATGTTTGAGCAATCCATGCTGCTCTCTTCCGCGCCTGGCAAAAAAGCCGGAGCGCTGGCGGTTTCGCTGAGCGCGCAGACCCTTGCCGTGGGTACGCTGCTGCTGATTCCCTTGCTCTATACGGATCAGTTGCCGTTCGTGCAGTTGCAAATCCCGACGTTCCTGCCGGCGCCGCCGCCGCCTCCTCCCGATCCAGAACCTATCGTGCGGACGAACGCTAGGGTTCGAGCCGGCAATATATTTACGGCGCCGACACGCATCCCGCCGCTCAACACGCAACCCGAACCCATCGATAACGCGCCAGAGCCGCTGGGACGGATCGATGCCGGGCCGATTGTGCCTTTGGGTCCGAGCGTTATCTTTACGCAAGTGATTCCGCCGCCGCCTCTTCCACCGGTGATCGAACCCGCGCCTAGCAAGCCGATCACGGTCACCAGCGACATCCAATCGGCGAAGCTGCTGCGAAAAGTGATCCCTGTCTATCCGCAGTTCGCGATCATAGCGCGGGTTTCGGGGAAGGTTCATTTGATCGGAACGATTGGGAAGGACGGGATGATCGAGCAGCTCCAGGTGATCAGCGGTCCGCCGCTGTTGGTGCAAGCTGCGGTGGATGCGGTGCGTCAGTGGGTTTACCGGCCGACGATGTTGAACAGCAAGCCGGTGGAGGTGATCGCGCCGATCGAGGTGATCTTTAGTTTGTCACGCTAAAAGAGGGACGGAGCCTGATTATTGTTCCGTATTGGGAATTTCCATTTTGGGGCAAAAATCAGGCTCCGTCCCTCTTTTTGACGGTGATGCGTTTCCACTTTTTGCCTGCGCGGACGGTGTGGGTTCCGGGTTCGGCGTGGAATACTATGCCAGATCGAACGCCATCGATTTCTACGGCGCCGGATTTGATGAGACGCTCGGCTTCGGTGCGGGTGGGCGCCAGGCCGGTGGCTTGCAGCATCTGGGGAACACGAATGTCGCCGGCTTCGCCATAATCGACAGTTTCGATGTCGCCTGGCTCCGCGCCTTGGCGGACTTCGCGATTGAAATCTTCTTGCGCTTGAACGGCGTCCGACTGCGAGTGGAAATCCGCGACGATGCGTCCGGCGAGATCCATCTTCACGCCCATGGGCTCACGCTGCTTGAGCGCGGCGATCTCCGGCAGCGACAAATCTGTCAGCAGTTCCCAATAGCGCCACATGAGTTGATCGCTGACGCCCATGACTTTGCGGAACATCACTTTCGGCGGCTCGGTGATGCCGATGTAGTTGTTTTTGGATTTCGACATCTTCTCCACGCCGTCGGTGCCTTCGAGCAGCGGCGTGGTCGCGACAACCTGCGGTTGCTGGTCGAAGTCGCGCTGTAGCTCGCGGCCTACCAGCAGATTGAACCTCTGATCCGTGCCGCCGAGTTCCACGTCGCAGCGGAGCATCACCGAATCGTAGCCCTGCACTAGCGGATACAGGAGTTCGTGCATGGAAATCGGCGTGCCGTCTTTCAAGCGTTTCGTAAAGTCGTCGCGCTCCAGAATGCGCGCCACCGTGTATTTCGAGCATAAACGCAGCATGTCCTCGAACGTCAACTGGTCGAGCCATTCGCTGTTGAAGCGGATCTCGGTTTTGTTCGCGTCCAGAATTTTGAAGACTTGCGCTTTGTAAGTCTCGGCATTGCGGTCTATATCGGCGCGGGTCATCGGTGGGCGCGTGATGTTGCGGCCGCTGGGGTCGCCGATCATTCCGGTTCCATCGCCGATCAGAAAAATGACGGTGTGGCCCAGGTCCTGAAAATGTTTCATCTTGCGCAAAAGTACGGTGTGGCCCAGGTGCAGATCGGGGGCCGTGGGGTCGAAGCCGGCTTTCACGCGCAGAGGGCGGCCGGTCTTGGCTGCTTCGGTTAGACGCGCCTGCAGATCCTCTTCGCGGATGATTTCCGAGAAGCCTTTTCGGAGATACGCCAACTGTTCGGGAACGGGAGCAAAGGACACTTTACAATTGTAAACATGAAGGCGATCTACCTCATGAGTTTGCTGATTCCCCTCGCTTCCGCGCAGTCGCTTACCGACCGTTTCTTCGACGAATACTATTTCCCGTTCAATCCGACGTCGGCCACTGCCGCGGGCATCCATAAATATGACGGTCAGCTAGAGGATTATTCCCGAGCCGGGGTGGACGCGAGCATCGCCAAGCTCAAGCAATTCGAAGTTGAGTTCGCCAAACTACCAGCGGAGCCCGACCGCGACTTAGTGCTCAATTCGATCCATGCAAATTTGCTGGAACTCGAAACCGTGCGCAGTTGGGAGCGCAATCCGGATATTTATTCGAGCGGCATGTCGAGCAGCGCTTTCGTCATCATGAGCCGGACGTTCGCCCCGCCTGAGGTGCGGTTGCGTTCGCTGATCGAACGCGAACGGAAGATGCCGCAGGTGTTGGCTGCGGCGCGAGCGAACTTGAAGAATCCGCCAAAAATTTACACTGAGATTGCGATCCAGCAAGTACCCGGCATTGTCAGCTTCTTCCAGAAGGATGTCCCGCTGGCGTTCAAGAGTGTCACGGACGCGAAGCTGCTCGCGGAATTCCGAACGACCAACGACGCTGTGATCCAGGCGTTGGAGGCTTACGAGAACTATCTGAAGACCGATGTCCTGCCGCGTTCCAACGGCGATTTCCGCCTGGGGGCAGATATTTATACGAAGAAACTGCTGTACGAAGAAATGGTGGACATTCCGCTCGACCGGCTGTTGGCCATCGGGTACGCCGACCTGCGCGCGAATCAAAAGAAGTATCGCGAAACCGGGATGCTGGTCGACAAAACTAAAACTCCTCAGCAGATTCTGGCGGAGGCGCAGAAGGATCATCCGGCGCCGGACAAGCTGCTGGGTGAGTTTCGCAACACGCTGGGAGGCTTGCGGGATTTCATTAACACTCACAAGCTGGTGACAATCCCCTCTCCTGTGCTGCCGATGCTTGAAGAAACGCCGCCGTTTATGCGGGCGACTACGTTCGCGTCGATGGACACGCCGGGTCCATTCGAGACGGTCGCGAAGGAAGCGTTTTTCAATGTCACGCTTCCGGAAAAGAACTGGGCGCCGGAACGCGTCGAGAGCTTTATGGGTCAGTTTAACCGCGGCACCATACTATCCACTGCGGTGCATGAAGCTTACCCGGGGCACTATGTGCAATTTCTGTGGGTCCCGCACATCCAATCGCGCGTACGAAAGCTGCTGGGCGCCAGTTCCAACGCCGAAGGCTGGGCGCACTACTGTGAGCAAATGATGCTTGACGAAGGCTACTCGACCGATCCCAAGATGCGTTTGGGCCAACTCCAAGACGCGCTCTTGCGGGATGCCCGCTATATCGTCGGCATCGAGATGCATACTGGCAAGCGCACCTTCGACCAGGCTGTCCAGTTCTTTGAAAAAGAGGGCTACCAGACGCATGAGACTGCTATGGTTGAAACCAAGCGCGGCACGTCAAATGCAACCTATCTCTATTACACGCTTGGTAAGCTGCAAATTCTGAAGCTGCGGGAAGACTACAAGAAGATGCGCGGCAGCCAGTTCTCCCTTCAGGAGTTTCATGACAACTTCCTGAAGCAAGGTTTCCCGCCGATCAAGATCGTGCGCAAGGCGATGCTCGGCAACGACTCGCCGACCCTCTAAACTACCACTTCGATGGGCACAGACGGTAATTTGCGGTGGCCGATGTTTATTTTGAGGTGGTGCAATCCCGGGCCTACTTGCTCAGGCAAGCGGAAGTTTACTTGGTAGCGCTGCGGGCGTGGGTCGGTACACGTTTTTTCAAGATCCTCGACGGGTTGACCTTCCACCCAAATTTCGATCTCCCAGGGACGTGCGATTTCCTCCAGCGTCAACCTGACGATGCGATTCTCGATTCGCCGCGGGGTTGTGGCGACGCGCGGAATGGGAGGTCCTGGCGGAATCACGCGCAAGGTCGCGGGCGGGGAGAGCGGGCGATCCAGCCACAAGAGTTGAACCGGAAGCAGGCCGGTGGCTTCCAGTTCCGGCAGGTCGACACGAATGCGCTGCCAACCGTCGCGGTCGGGTGCGCTTATCGAAGTGATGGTGCCGAGCGAACTACCGATGGTGGCGCGTAAGTGATTCAGGCCCGCGTCCGGCGGAAGATTCCCGGCGCGGATGGAGATAGCGGCGAAACGTCCGCGGCAGGGAGCCACCGGCTCAAAGCTGCTGGCATTTGTGATTTTGTGAATCGTCACCGGCAGCGTCTCGCCCCATGAGGCGACCTCTTTTTCGAGGGCGGCAGACCAGCCCGCCGGCTGTTTGCGCCAGGTGGTCCACATGGATGGGGTGGAAACGCCGTCCAGCGCGAGCACCTGAAAATCGTGCGTTTGCGCGAAATCCATGAGCTCATGCAGGGTGAAGCGGGCGCCGGTCCACTGATCGAACCCCTGGCTGCCGGCCGAGCCGTTGAATTGCAAACGCGCTAAACCACCAGGCCGCAGCACGCGGTGGATCTCGCGCAGGAATGCGATCACCAGTTGTTGGCTGGGAATGTGCGGGAACAGATCAAAGGAGTAGACGAAATCGAACGACTGGTCCGCGAAGTCTTCCAGGCTGGTACCGCGAATCTGCTGCGGGCGTGCGTTCGGTAGATCGCGCAAACCTTCGCGCGCTTCCTGGATTAGCTCACTCGAAACATCAACGCCATGGATTTCCAGAAAGCGGCGGCTCATGGGCCGCATCAAACGGCCGGAGCCGCAGCCGATTTCGAGAGCCCGCGCGCTGCCGCGCTCCTCCGCTTTCAGACGGCGGAGCTCTGCTTCCAGGTCATTGATGACTCCGGTGGCAGCCGCCAGGAACTCCGCGTCGCTCTGGCTGCGGCGCCCGAAGGCGACGTAATAACTGGAGTCAATATTTGAATCTGGCAGCTCGGAATCAGGCACGGTGCCGCTTCCTTCGGTCGCGGTTCTGTGCGAACGGCTGCAGACGGCAGCATGGAACCGCGCGCGCTAGCAAGCGGACTTGCATCATGCTCACTACTTGCGGCTGGAGTAACGGTCGAGTTCGTTCAACAGTGTGGCTGCGGCCTTGGGCGGGGCGACGGAGCCGTCGATGATTTCGCGGTTCTTGAGCGCCTTGCCGTACATGTCGATGTTCCAATCTGAGTCCTCGCGCAAGGTCGCGCCATTCAGGGCGATACCGGCAAACAATCCGCGCGCGCGGGAATAGGCGAGAATTTCAGCCGTCATGCGCGCGTCGGTTTCGGCCTGCGCTACGCGACCCACAGGGCCGGCCGCAACGGTGGCGTCTCCACCCAGGGTGAATTTGTCGCCCAACAGGCGATCCATGCCTTTATCGTTCATCACCAACATGAAGACGTCCATTTCCGAACCACCGATCTGGAAGCCCACGCTGCCGCCCTCGATGCGAATGGCGCCCGGAGCTGTCCAGCCCACGTTGTCCTTCTTGCGGCAGGTAACGAAGCCCTTGCCGTACTTGCCGCCGACGATGAAGGCACCCTTCTTCAGATCGGGGACGATGACAATGCATTCAGCCCTGTTGAGGAGGTCTTGCGGAATGGCCTTGTCGGGCATGTCCATTACTTCCTTGAAAGCCTGCGCGGCGCTTTGCAGACGCTTGTCGACGTCGGAAGCGGCGGAAACCGTCAAGGAGAGTAGAGTGGCCCCGGCGATCAGCGCGGCAAACATTTTCATTTTCATGGAACAGCCTCCGTTGGTGGATTGTACTTTAACAATGATGCCAGATCCGGAGACCCGGTTTCAGGTTTCCTTCTCCATGATGCTGGATACCTCGGCGTTGCGTACGCCGTAGACGCGGCGGATCACCCGGCAAATTTCGGCCGCCACGCGCTCGGGCCGTTCTTTGTCTTTCTGTGACTCCGGCAAGTCCAATTCAACTTTCAGGTAAACATGGGTCCGCGCCATTTTCCGATGATACGATAGGGGTATCGAGCGGTGAATATCCCCTGCAAATTATGTGAAAAACGGCGTGCGCGCAGGCATTGTCCGGGCGTCGACGGTGAGATTTGCGCGCAGTGCTGCGGTGCGGAACGCGAGAACTCGATCGATTGCCCGTCGTCTTGTGAGTATCTGCGGGAAGCGCGTTTTCACGAGCAGCCGCCGGCGATTCCCGACGACCAGGTTCCGAATCAAGACATTCGCTTGAGTGAAAAATTTCTGCGCGAGATGGAGCCGTTGGTGTTTACCATAGCCCTGGCGCTGAAACGCGCCATGGAGACAGGCCGCGCGGTTGATTTCGATGCGCGCGAGGCGTTGGACGCCGAAATCCGGACGTATCGCACCTTGCAATCGGGCTTGATTTACGATTCCCGGCCGCCGAATCCTTACGCGGCGGCGATACAACAAAAGCTGCGGGAAGCGGTGGAAGAGTTGCGCAAGGAATTGTCGGAGCAGAAGGGCATGCACACGCTGCGCGATGCCGATGTTCTGGGCGTGTTGGTGTTTATCCAGCGGCTGGAGATGCAATACAACAACGGACGGCGGCGGGGGCGGGCGTTTCACGATTTTCTCACCGGGTATTTGCCGGAAGCTCCGGCGCCGGCGGTGCTGGTTTGAAACATACTGGTTACGTTGTATTTGGCCATGGGTCGACCGTGGAATCGGCCAACGATGCGGTGAGAGCGATGGCCGCCGAGTTGGCTCGCCGCGGCGGTTACGAGGCGGTCGAGACGGCGTTTCTCGAAGCCGGACAGCCCGACTTGCGGGGCGCGGTGGAGATTTTGGCAGGCTGCGGAATTCAGCATGTGATCGTCATTCCTTATTTTCTGACGCTGGGGATGCACCTTAAGCGGGACCTGCCTCGCCTGGTGGAGGCGCTGCGCGCGGCGCATCCAGGGATGGAGATTCAGGTGACGGCGCCGCTCGACGGGCATCCGGCGCTAATCGATGCGTTGGTGGGCCGTGCCCGTGAAGCGGCTGAGGGGACTCCGGGTGCAAGCGAAACTGATTGAGTGGGTGGAAATCGCTCCCGGGGTGCGGCACTTTGTTTTCGAGACGCCGGAACTGCGGCGGCTGGATTTCGTGCCGGGCCAATTCGTTTCGCTCACGGATTCGATAGCGGGCCGGTCGATCACGCGGGCGTATTCGATTGCTTCGGCTCCCGGCGACGGGAATCGCTTTGAGCTGTGTTTGAATCGCGTGGATGGCGGCGCTTTCACGCCGCATTTGTTTGAGCTTTCGCCAGGGGACGTGATGGACATGCCGCCGCCTCTCGGCGCCTTCACGCTGCGCCGGCCGTTGCGGGATTCATTGCTGGTGGCTACGGGAACCGGCATCGCGCCATTTCGTTCCATGCTGCAAGCTGAACTCAAGGCCGGCTCGCCGGGGTTCACGCTGTTATTCGGGGTGCGGCATGAATCGCATTTGCTGTATCGTCAGGAATTCGAAGAGATGGCGCGGGACTTTCCGCAGTTTCGTTTCTGGCCGACATTGACGCGGCCGGGAGAGGCGTGGACTGGCCGCACCGGTCGAGTGCAGGCGCATTTGGCTGAAGCGATTGGAGGCCGCACGGAAATCGACATCTATCTGTGTGGGTTGCGACCTATGGTGGACGACGTTCGGCAGATCCTGAAGGGGATGGGATTCGACCGCAAGCAGATCCGTTACGAGAAATACGACTGATGGGACGCACACTTTCACTGGCGCTGGCAATGGTTCTGGTTTTCGCGGCGGTCGCCGTGATCATGCTGAAGGTGATGCCCGCGCCGCTCAAAGACGCCGACTATATGATCATCGGCTCGGTGGCCACGCTGGTTTCGCTGCTGGTCTTGTTCGTGGTGGTGGTAACGACTTCCGGACAAGCGTCGAGCGTATTCTTCAAGCGCCGCAAAAAATAGGGACGGAGCCACAGCTGTCCGGTTAGATCTCGAATAGGCTCAGTTGATTAGCGTAATCGGTAATTTGAAGGTCGGGGCTGGAGTTATCGAAGACTTGTAAAATGGGGTTTTTTTCAAAGACGGTGACGCCGATGACTTGCAGGAAAGTGTAGAGACTAACCTGGGCGCGGAGTTCCTTTTTGGCGATCGCTACCAGTACGTAGACACTCACTGCAATCCAGATTTGGGTCTTGATGGCATTTTCCGAGTAGCCATAAAAGGTCTTGATGCGCAGGTGCTGCTTGATCCACTTGAAGAACACCTCGATGGTCCAACGGCTCTGGTACAACTGCGCGATGGTGAGCGCCGGCAGCAGGAAGTTGTTGGTGAGGAACGTAAAGCGTTTGGCGGTAAGAGCATCGTAATAACGAACACAGCGAAGAGCAGTAGGATAAGTGTGCTGAGTGGTCTGGCCGGTCAGGCGAATGGTCTGGTCCGCGCGCAGCCCGGTTTGCGAGTCCACGGATCGTGAGTACTGCCGCCGGTATTGCGTATTTTCCGCGTGACGAAGTAGGCGCCGGCTTGACTGAGCCGGAACAACCTTTGGAAGTGCAGGTAACCACGATCCATGACATAGAACGCGCCCGCTTCAAACGCCAGTCGATCCAACACCGCCACATCATTCGAGCGGCCGTGCGTGATGTCGATAAAGGTGGGGATACTGCCTCGCAGATCCAGCAATGTGTGCATCTTCACCGCTCCCCGCGAGCGTTGAAACGGAGCCCAGGGACAAAGCGATAAGCACACATCAATGGTGGTGGCGTCCAAGGCGTAGACGGACTCCTCAAGGTCGACGCCGAACGGCTCATCGGCGTACAGCGGGCGTGCGATGGCGATGAGGGCTTGTGCCAGGTCTGCGTAAACCCGCCAGTCGCGCCGCTCGTTGGCATCGGCCAGCGTGGATCTCGATACTGGTCCGCGAATGCCCAGGTGATAGAGTTTGCTGGACACGGCCCGCAGGCAGGCTTCCACGTCGCGCAAACTTTCGCGATGCGTCAGTTGTGCGAACGCCATGCACAGCCTCTGATCCCAGCATGAGAAACGCCGCAGCTTTCGATCCGCTTCATAACGCGCCACGCAGCGCTGAATTTCAGAATGGGGAACAAACTCCATCAATTAGGCAAAAACTGTCCGGCCTTGGTTCACACTCTATTCTGCTAGGCTCGGCGTTCAAATCGTTTTTCCTCAAAACTCAAGCCAACTTGCTGCCACTCAATACTTTCCGCCCAACTCCCTTCTTCTTAACCGGACAGCTGTGGGACGGAGCCTCATTATTGTTCCACTTCGGAACATTCCCGTTTCGGGGCAATAATCAGGCTCCGTCCCTATTTCCCGTATTCGATGTGGAGCCGCAGACTGTAGATCCATACCGGGCCGCGATCCTGGTTGTACCCGGGATTCGCGACATGCTGTACATCGATGGTTGAGAAGAAGCCGGGGACCAGCCGGGCGCTGTAATAGCTTTCCCAGACGTACTCGGGTCCATATTGCAACGCGCCGTCGCCGATCAGAAAGTCATAACCGCCATGCGCTAGATAGGACGCGTGCACGCCGGAGATGCCGCCGACTGTGAGCTCCGTCGCGGCGGTGTCGTTCGGGCGCTTCCAGCGCGTGCCCGTGACCGACATGCCACCGGTCGCCAGGCGATCGATGGCGGTGAACGCGAAACTCTCCGTTTTACCGTCGTTCCAGCCCAGTCGGGCGAACACGCCAATGTCTTTGGCGATTTCCTGTTCGAGGTTAATTCCGGTGCCATATTTCAAACGTCCGACCTGGCTCGTGGCGCTCACGTCGGGCCTGGTATGCGTGGACTCGCTCAACTGGAGCGCTTCGGCGTAGCTACCGGAGTCCGTGTGCAGCCAGGAGCCCAGCAGCCGGATCGCTCCCGGGTGGCCTCCCGGCGCGTAGCGTAACTCACCCTCCACCATATCGCCGCGGTCACGCAGCAGGCGCCGGTCGAAGCGCAGGCCATTGGCGACCTTCGGCTCCGCGGCACTTCCATATCGAATTGACCAGCGCTTGGTGTGGAACTCGTGGACCCAGCCCCACGTGTAGCCGCGCGTGTCGGCCGGATAATCCCAAGCGCCGTTGTACATCACCGCCCAACCCATGAACTGCGTGCGTGGGTCATGCGAATACTTGTTGTTATCGAAGAAGTCGGTCACAGTGAAACGCCCGGCGGTGATGCTGTAGCGCGTCATAGGGCGCGAGCCGCCGAGTTGGTTTTCTTCACTTGAAAAATTCTCGCGCTCGTCTCCAAATCCGAAATCCTGCGTGAAGTAGGCGCGCGCGAGGTACGGTTTGGGAGTGGCCGAAGCTACGCGCGGCAATTCGCCGTTGGGGGCGTTGGCGATTCCATTCACGCCGCTGAAGCCGCGCCCGCCGGCGATTTCGGGGTTGATATAGAATTGTGCGGAACCCAGCCGGAAGCCGAGGAACAGCGTGGTGGTGAGCGAAACGTCACGTTCGTCGCGGTTCTGGAGGCTGAACGCCCCGGCGTACGGAGAGCGGAAGGTTCCATGGTAATCACCGATCGAAGTCGCCTGCAAGAACAGATTCCAGCGCTGGGGCGTGGGAGGATCAGGCAATGTATCCGGCGTTTGCTGGCCGAATCCGCCACGCGCGCACAATAGTATCAGCAGCAAAATCCACATAAATCTAGCTTGGCAGTGACGTGTGTCAGTTTCAGTTTCAATCGGTAACGCCCCAAAGGTCATGCGCGGGGCATAGATAACTTCGTACTACGCTGTCAGGATATACCCACCGGGGTATACTTGTAAACACTCAGGATCACTTTTTTATGGCACATACAATTGATGAGAAAAAGAGCCTGTTGAATCGTGTCCGGCGTATTCGTGGCCAGGTCGAGTCTATCGAACGAGCGCTCGATCAGGAGGCCGAATGCTCCGACGTTCTGCACAACATTTCAGCATGCCGGGGCGCCATGGACGCTTTGATGGCTGAGGTGATCGAAGGGCACATCCGATTTCATGTCTTGGACCCCAAGCGGAAGGCGACGGACGAGCAGACGCAAGCCGCCGACGACCTCATCCACGCGCTGAAAGCCTACCTAAAATAAATAGGGACGGAGCGGGACAGTCCCTATTTAATGTGGCGGAGTTCTACTTGTTTGTAGACGGCGCGGGCGTCATTGAAGGTGGGGAACGCTAGGCCTGGGAGCTTGGCCGCAGCGGTGCCGGTCGCGACTCCCCAGCGGAGTGATTCAGAGAAAGACTTCTTCTTCTCCATGCTCCACGCGAACGCGGCACCCAGTGCGTCGCCGGCGCCGATCGGGCACAGCGCTTCGATGCGGGGCGGGAGGGCTTCGAACACTCCTTCGGGGGATGAACCAATGGCCCCGCGTGCGCCCAGCGAAAGGATCACGCATTCCGGACCCATGGCCTGCATCACGTCGACTGCCTCCAGGCACTGTCCGCGCGTAATCAGCGCGCGGCTGAGCAGACGTTCGGCTTCGTGCTGATTCGGCATGATCACTGTCGGCTTGGCTTCAAGCGCGTGCTGCAGCGCTTCGCCATCGGTATCGAGCAGCGTCTTCACACCGTTGCTCTTAGCCATCTCCACGATCTCGCAATAAAAGTGCGGCGGCACACCAGGCTGGATGCTGCCACAAATCATCAGCCACTGCGTTTTCGGAAGGCGCGCCTCCACCTTTTTCTTAATTTCCTTGAGCTCACTCGGCTCCAGCGGCGCGCCACGCTCATTCAGCTTTACGGTGAGCCCCTGCTTATCGGAGATCGTGAGGTTTGTCCGGCTCTCCGCGCGAACGTGGACGAGGTCAAAAGGAAATCCTAACGCGCCCAGCAGTTTTTCGATGCGCTCGCCGGCCGGGCCTCCGGCGGTAAGCACGGCCGCGGTCTTGCCGCCGAAAGAGTGGATCACTTGAGACGCGTTGATGCCGCGTCCGCCGGCTGCCTCGGCGCGATCGAGGATGTAGCCGCGGTCCTCAAATACCAGGCGGTCCGCCGTGATAATGCGGTCGATGGCCGGATTAATGGTGAGCGTGAGGATCAAGTTAACATGGTAACCTGACCGGGCAAGATCAGTCCCATACAGAATTCCGCGGGTTGGCGGCGCTGGCCTGCGTGTGTTTTTTCTGGGGTACGACCTATCTGGGAATCCGTGTGGCGCTGGAGTCTTTTTCGCCTGCCATGCTGATGTGCCTGCGCTATTCGATCTCGGGCGGCGCGCTGCTGATCGGTGCGCTGGCCACCGGAGCGCGCCTTCCCACTGGCCGCGAAGCGTGGCGCACGGCGCTTTACGGTCTGATGGTGATCGCCATGGGAACCGGCGCGCTAGCCTACAGCGAGCAATGGATTTCGAGCGGCATGGCGTCGCTGTTCGCGAGCCTGCAGCCGTTTTGGCTGGTAGGAGTCGAAGCGTTGTCGCCCAGCGGCGAGCGCCTGCACTGGCCGTCGATCGGCGGCATGCTGGTCGGACTCGCCGGCGTAGCTCTGCTGATGACGCCCGGAGGCGGCGGGCATAGCGTCAGCACGCAGGCCATGCTCGGCGGTTTCTTCCTGATGCAGTTCGGCGGCCTGATGTGGTCCGTGGGGTCCATCGCGCAGCGGCGGATGGAAAGCCGCGCGCATCCCTTCGTGAGCGGCGCCGTGCAGCAACTGGCTACCGGAATCGCCTTCGTCATTCCGGCGCTGTTGGACGGACGGCATGAGACCTGGAATGCCAAAGGAATGCTGGCGATCCTGTATCTGGCGGTTTTCGGCGGGATCGTCGGTTACAGCGCATTCATTTATACGATGCATCACCTGCCGGTGGCGTTGGTATCGATCTACACCTACGTCAATCCGATGGTGGCGGTGGCGCTGGGCTGGTGGGTCTATCGCGAACCGTTCGGATGGCGCGAGACGGTGGCCATGATTGTGATCTTTGCCGGCGTCGCTATTGTGAAGTGGACCACGTCCCGCAGTCAGCGCTTATCGGAACCCTCAGTCCCGATCGAGTAGCTTCGCGCCGAGCGAGCCGCCGAAGGTCGGCAGCAACGTCAGGAATACGAACGATTCAAGTAGGGCCTTGGTGATTCCAGCCGCGGTCTGGATCTCCTTCAGGGCTTGCATGACCTCGGGCCTGGTGGCGCCGGCTTGTTGCCGGACGGCTTCGGCGAGATCCGGGTTGGTGAGCATTACGGCGAAAGCGCTGAACAGAAGGGTGGTGATCAGGAAGCCAAAAATGCCGGAGATCCAGCCCAAATGTGCGCCGCTGGCCATCGACAGCCGCTGTCCGGTTTTGCGCTTGTAAAGGTGCACTGCGAAGACTCCCGACGCGACAGGGGCAAGGATTGCGATCACCTGCAATCCCGGCAGTTGGCCCAGCAGCACGAACAAGCATAAGCCCAAGGCGCCGGCCATCAGAGCCACGCGGACGGCGAGCAGATTATGAAAGCCGATGCGCGCGGGGACGGGCACCGGCACCGCGCTTACCGGGAGTGGCGGGGGCGGCGCCTCGACTTCTTCGACAAACACCGGTTCGTCGCGCTGCGGTTTGCCACACTTGTGGCAGAATCGCGCGTCGGGCGGAAGCTTTGCGCCGCAAGTACAAACGTCAGGCACGCTTCTAGTGTGTCACGTTATGCTGAGACTTGCGATCCCCCACTCTAGAAACCGCCGTAACCCTGGACGATATTCGAGCCGCCGCTGAGCGCATCCGGCCCATAGCGCGGCGAACGCCAGTCATGAATTCGCATAGCTTCGATCGCGAAGCGGGCGTCACCACGTTCTTCAAATGCGAAAACATGCAGAAGGGTGGCGCGTTCAAGTTCCGCGGCGCGGCTAATTTCATCTATTCGATCCCTGAAAAGGACCGCGCGCGGGGGGTTGTGGCTTTTTCGTCTGGTAATCACGCGCAAGCGGTGGCGATCGCGGCGCAATCGCTAGGAATCCCGGCGACGCTGGCGATGCCGCTGGATGCGCCGCGCTCCAAAGTGGCAGCGACACGGGCGCGGGGGGCGAAGATCGTTACTTACGACCGCTTCCGCGAGGATCGTGTTCTGATCGGCAAGAAGTTGGCCGAGGAAACGGGCGCGACCTTGGTTCCCCCCTACGATCATCCCTGGACCATTGCGGGCCAAGGCACGGCTGCGCTGGAGTTGCTCGAAGAAGTCCCGGACCTGGACGCGATTGTGGTGTGCATCGGCGGCGGCGGGTTGATGTCGGGAAGCGCGATCGCGGCTAAGAGTCTTCGTCCGAAGATACGAGTGATTGGTGTCGAGCCGGCGGACGCCAACGATACACTCTTGTCATTAGAGGCAGGGAAGCGCGTTGAAATTCCGCCGCCCGCTACCATCGCCGATGGCCTGCGCGCCCAGATCCCCGGCGAATTGACGTTTCCGATTGTGCAGCGGCTGGTGGATCAAATCGTCCTTGTGAGCGAAGAGGAAATCCGCGCCACGCTGAAGTTTCTACTCTCGCGGTTGAAGATTCTGACGGAACCTAGCGGCGCAGTCTCCGCCGCGCCGGTGCTTTTCAAAAAGCTACCACCGGGACTGGGGCGCGTGGGCGTGGTGTTATCCGGCGGCAACGTGGATTACGAACTACTTGCAAGTCTCTGAAACGCAAATTCGTATTGCCCGGCCCGATGAACATAGCCGCGTGCTCGCGGTATACGCCGCGCTGGGCTATCGGCGGACGATCGATCCCGCCGATACCGTCTGGCTCGCCGAGAGTGCGGAAGAAGCGGTGGGCATCGTAAGAGTGGCCGCGGAACAGGGGACTCTGGTGCTGCGCGGGATGCGAATCGCGGAACACGCCCGACGTCAGCGGCTCGGCACACGGATGCTGGATGCGATCGCGGAGTGGCTGCAAGGTCGCGAGTGCTATTGCGTCCCGTATCCACACTTGATGGGATTCTACGGGCAAATCGGGTTCACCGTAATCGAGCCCGCCGACGCACCGGCGTTCCTTGCGGGGAGGCTCGCCGATTATCAGCGGAGCGGCGAGGATGTGATCTTAATGCGCCGGAGCCAGGCCCTCGGTTAGTTCGATATAGGTGCCCCACGGGTCCGTCAGAAACGCGATCTTGAGCTTCGTGTTGGGAATCTCGCGGATCGGCACGTCCAACTTGATCCCCTGCGCGTCGAGTTTCTTCGCGAACTCGGCCAGGTTCGTGACCTCGAACCCGATGTGATCGATGGCGCGGCCCTTGGTGGGAGTTTGCGGCATGTCAGCTGGCGAAAACGAAAGGTTCACGCCGGGCAGATCATCCGCCTCGATCATTCTCGGCTTGGCGATGCACGCAACGCATGCGCGCTGGCCAGGGATCGCTCCGAACACTTTCGCGTACCAGGCCTTGATGCCCGGAATGTCGGACGCAGAGTAATGAATGTGGTTCATCTGGACCGCAGTCGGCAGAGTCGGCACTCCGTAGACTTCGAGGCGGATGCCGTCGGGCGCGTTGACGTAGACCTCGTTGGGATTTTCCGTTGGCTCAATCTTCAAGCCGGCGGCTTTCCATTTCGCCAGTGATCCGGGCATATCCCGCACCACGAAACCAAAGTGATTGACGATCGACCCGGCCGGAGGCGCCGTGGGCTCAGCCTTGCGCAGCATGATGAACACGCCCGGAAACTGGATGAGTTCCAGCGGGCCGTTCTTTACCACGGTGCCGCCCATCGCCGAAACCCAAAATTCTTTCTGGGCATCGACATCCTTCACGGCCAGGTGCATGTGGCCCATGCTGACGCCGGCGGCATTCGGCGGCGCGAGCTGCGCCAGGACCGGTACGGCGGACAGGATCGCCAGGCCAACTGTGGAAAGTGATCGCATAGTGGGACCTAATATATCAGCGTTCATGAAAGAATTGAAGGATGACGTGGTTAGTGGTCGCGCTGCTGTTATTTGTGGAGCCGTTCTGGCAGGTTAAACCGCCGATGGAGTGGACCGACGTCGAGCTCGCGCAGTTCCTGGCCGATTCTCCGTGGGCACAGATGTCCGCGCAGCCGGGCAAGGCGCAGGTGGGAAAGAACGCCGGCTCCGGCCAACCGGTACAGGTCTATCTTGCCACCGCGGGGCCCGTCGTGAAAGCCCTCGCCGAGCGCGACCGCCGCACCGAATTACGCCGCCCCGGCACTGCCAAGGCCCTCGCCGACGATCCGCTGTCGGAAGAGCGCACGATCTGGTTCGCCGATAACCGCGAGAAGCACATTATCGTTGCCGCGCGCGTCGGAAATAACGACGCCTTTTCGAAAGAAGCAGAGACCCGCAGACTGGAGCAGGATAGCGCCATGGACATCGGCCACGGTCGAGTCAAGCTGAGCGCCTACTTTCCTCCGACGTCAACTGACCCGCATCTGTACCTGGCATTTCCGCGCGATGTGGTGTCGCCGATGGATAAAATCGTCAGCTTTGAATTATACTTGCCGGGCGCACCGGGGCCGTACCGGACGTTGCAGTTCAAGGTGAAAGACCTGCTGGTCGACGGCAAGCTGGAGATGTAGCGAAGCTTAGAGCAAAACCGGGATGCCGCATTTCGCCGCGCCTGCGCGCAGCCCGCTGTCTCTTGACGCGAGCGGCAGGCCTTTTCGCTGGGCCAATTCCAGATAGACGGCGTCGTATATGGATAGCGAAAGCTGGTCCGCCAATTCCCAGATCCTTTGCAGCGCCATGCGCGGTCCATCGTCATCGATAACGGGATGCAAGCGGCTCAGCGCCCCGCGGGCACGAGTACATTGCTGCGGCTGAATCTTTTTCCGCCGTTTGAGAACCAGCAAAGCGTTGGCGACTTCCAACATCCACAAGCCCGGCACCATGAAAGGTTTGCCGGCGGCGACTTCTTCGAGAAGCGCTGCAGCTGCTGGGCTCGCCTGCGAGGGCACAGCCCAGGAAACTCCCACCGAGGCATCCGCCACGAATCCCTCGAATGATTTCAACGGCGGCCCTTCTGGACGGCTTCGCGAATTTCTTTGTCGCGGAGCGGCCGTGCCCCCCGGCGGCTCGCCATCTCATCGCGAAGACTCTTGAGTTCGTCGACCGCCTTCCGTATTTCGCTCAGGGCGGGGCGGCCTTCCGGGACCAGCCGCGCCACCGGCTTCTGGTGCCGGGTTATGACGATCTCCTCGCCGCGGCAGACTCTTTCGAGTAAGTCCCCAAAACGGGTCTTGGCCTCAAATGCACTTATGGTGGTCATGATAGACTTGACTAGTCATCGACTAGTTTAGCATTAACGGGCCAGAACCGAGCGCAGCAGCCCGCTCAGCCCGTTCCAGGAAATCTGCACTCCGATGCATACCAGGATGAAAGACGATAGCCGGATTACAACATTCATTGCCGCCTCGCCCAGGGCTGCGGCGATTCGCTCCGCGAAACGATAGCTCAGATAAATCGAGACGGCGATCAGAAAGGCCCCCAGCAGTAGCCCAATGATCAACGGCCAGCGCCACTCCGCGCCCTCCGTCCGGTTGGCCCCCAC
>Ga0068860_100001767_pt1 | contig 23066 bp, 20 predicted proteins | sample KBSSwiS32_FD_66597 | JGI IMG/M metagenome (GOLD analysis project Ga0068860, IMG submission 66597) | Switchgrass rhizosphere microbial communities from Kellogg Biological Station, Michigan, USA - KBS Switchgrass S3-2 | ecosystem: Host-associated > Plants > Roots > Rhizosphere > Soil ...
ACGAAGTCCCTGATCGCGGTCTTCGCGCCCAGATCGTGACTTCGTAAACACGGCCTAGCGTCGAACCCGGTGGCGAAGACGATCCCGTCCGCCTCGACGAGCCTGCCGTCCGCGTGTCGCACACCCTCGGCGGTGATCCGGTCGATCGGGTTCGCCCGGATATCCTCCTGCACCCCCATCAGGCCCCGTCCTCGCCGGTGTGCTGCCGCACGAAGTCGCCGATCCGGTCGACCGCCTGGTGGGCCTCCGGGAAGAACGGGAACATCGGGAAGCGGTGGAACAGGCCCTCCTCGGGCTGGTACTCGACGGTGCCGCCCGCGGCACGCACCGCCTCGACCAGCCGCTCGGAATCGCTGAGCAGCACCTCGGCCGTGCCGACCTGGATCAGCAGCGGCGGTAGCCCGGCGAGGTCCGCGCCCAGCGGGCTGACCAGCGGATGGTCCGTTCCGGCCGAACCCGCGTAGAGGCCCGCCCACTCGCGCAGGGTGTCGACGTCCAGGATCGGCTCCTCGTCCACCTTGGACGTGACGGAGTCCCCGGACAGGGTCAGGTCGGCCCACGGGGAGAGCGCGACGCCCGCGCGGGCAGGGGGATCCCGCGATCCCGAAGCGCGACGAGTGTGGCGAGCGTCAGGCCGCCGCCCGCCGAGTCCCCGGCGATGACGACCCGCTCGGGGGCGAACGCGTCGTCGAGCAGGGGCACGGTAGGCGTCCACGGTGTTCTCGACGGCGACGGGATACGGGACTCCGGCGCGAGACCGTAGTCGAGGACCAGGACCGTCACCCGGGCGGCGCGGCCGATCCGCGCCACGAACTCCTGGGCGATGGTCGCGAGCGCATCGCTACTGGGCACTCTCTCTCCTCCTCGAAGGAACCGCCGACGCCTGCTGGTCACAACTGCGAACAGCTGTTGACATTCTCGCCCATCGGGCCGACGATCGACACGCACTTCCGCATCGGCGCGCACACGCAGGAGACACGATCCATGCCCGAGGTACTCACCGAGAAGCGGATCTTCGTCGGCGGCGAGTTCACCGAGCCCGCGGGCTCCGAGCTCCTCACCGTCGTGGCCCCTGCGACCGAGCAGGTGATCGGCGAGGTCCCGCGCGTCACCACGGCGGACGTCGACCGGGCCGTGTCCGCGGCGCGCAGCGCGTTCGACGACGGGCCCTGGCCGCGGCTGTCGCTCGACGAGCGGATCGCCGTCGTCCTGCGCCTGGCCGACGCGCTCGAGCGGCGCGTCGAGGTGATCACGCCGATCGCGGTGGCGGAGATGGGCGCGCCGGTCTCGGGCAGCGGCCGCGGGGCCGCCGCCGGACCGCCCCGCCTGGTGCGCGCGATCGTCGACATGGCCCGGACGTTCCCGTACGTGGAGGACCGCCGCGGGCCGTTCGGGCACGCGCTGGTGGTGCGGGAGCCCGTCGGTGTCGTCGGGGTGATCGTGCCGTGGAACGGGCCGCTCTTCATGGGGATGCTGAACATGGTCCCCGCGCTGCTCGCCGGCTGCACCGGGGTGGTCAAGCTCGGCCCGGAGACCTCGCTCATCGGCTACCCGCTGGCCGAGGCGATCGCCGAGGCGGGGTTCCCGCCGGGTGTGCTCTCCGTGCTCGCCGCCGACCGCGAGCCCAGCGAGCACCTGGTCACGCACCCGCAGGTCGACAAGATCAGCTTCACCGGCAGCACCGCGACCGGCAGGCGGATCGCGGCCCTGTGCGGCAACGACCTGCGCCGCTTCACCCTCGAGCTCGGCGGCAAGTCCGCGGCGATCCTGCTCCCCGACGGCGATCTCGACACCCTCTACGGCGCGGTGCGGCAGAGCGCGCTGGGTACCAACGGGCAGCAGTGCTTCGGCATGACCCGCGTGCTCGCGCCGCGTTCCCGCTACGCCGAGACCGTGGACCACCTCGTGGCGGAGATGGGGGCGCTGACCGTCGGCGACCCGGCCGATCCCACGACCGACATCGGCCCGCTGATCAGCGCGCGGCAGCGGGACCGGGTCCTGCACATGATCGACGCGGGACGCGCGGAGGGCGCCCGGGTCGCGCTCGGCGGCGGCAACGGCGGCCGCTCCACGGGGTGGTACGTCGAGCCCACGGTGTTCGCCGAGGTCGACAACCGGATGAGCATCGCGCAGGAGGAGTTCTTCGCCCCCGTGATCTGCGCGATCCCCTACGACGACGAGGACCACGCCGTCGCGCTCGCCAACGACTCCCAGTACGGGCTCGGCGGCGGGGTCTTCACCGCGGACGTCGACCGCGGGATCGCCATCGGCCGCCGGGTCCGGACCGGCCACTTCAGCGTCAACGGCTTCTTCCTGAACTTCCAGGCCCCCTTCGGCGGGTTCAAGGCCTCCGGGATCGGCCGGGAGTACGGCCCCGAGGGCCTCGGCTCCTACACCGAGATCAAGAGCATCAACCTCCCGTCATGAGCGCGCTCGGCGCCGTCCGGCTCGACGGGAGGGTCACGCTGCTCACCGGCGCCGCCCGTGAGACCACCCGATGAGTCCGCTCGTCACCGTCGAGGACTATCCCGCCGCACAGGAGTGGTTCGCCGACAACGGCTTCGGGGACGGGCTGCCCATCGTGCCGCCGACGCCGGAGCTGGTGGACGCGATGCTCGGCGGCCGGGACCGGGACCGGCTGCTGGGCCGGGTCGGGGACCGGCCCGAGGGCGTCACCGTGGAGCAGGCCGCCGTCTGCGCCGTGCTCGCGGGGTGTCGGCCCGAGTACTTCCCGGTCGTCCTCGCCACCTGGGAGGCGGTCCTCGAGCCCGCCTTCAACCCCGGCTCGGTGCTCGGGTCCTCCGGTGGCACCGCGCTGACCGCGGTCGTCTCGGGGTCCTATGCCGCGGCGATCGGGATGAACTCCGGGCACAACCTCTTCGGCCCCGGCAACCGCGCCAACGCGACGATCGGGCGGGCCGTCCGGCTCGGCGTGATGGACGTGCTGGGCTACCGGCCCGGTGTGCTCGACGGTGCCGCCTTCGGCAGCCAGGCCCGCTACACCGCGCACTTCGCGGAGGCTCCGGGGCCGTGGCGGCCGCTGCGGGAGCGGCTCGGGTTCGACCCCGAGTCCACCACGGTCACCGTCGCGGTCACCGACGCCCCGCGCCAGGTCACGCACATCCTCAGCGGGGACGCCGACAACGTGCTGGCCATGCTCACCGCCGCGATGAAGGACCCCTCCCACAGCGCCGCGGGCCGCGGCACCACGTTCTTCCTGGTCCTGGGCCCCGAGCACACCGGGATCCTGGATGCGGCGGGCTGGACCCCCGAGTCGATCGCGGCGCACCTCGCCGAGACCACCCGGATCACCCCCGAGGAGCTCGCCGCCGGCGGCGCCCCGCTCGGGCCTGACCGGCTGCCCGTCGAGCACGGGAGGAGAATGACCCTGCGCGCGGACGGCACCCTGCCCACGGCGGAGGCCGACGAGATCCACGTGGTCACCGCGGGCGGCACCGGGGCGGGCTGGTCGGCCGTGGTCTTCGGCTACACCCACACCGGGGTGTTCCGGCCCGTGACGAAGGAGGTCCGGCTGTGAGCGTCACGATGGTCGTCCCCTTCCCGCGCCGCGGCTCGGCGGCACCCCGGCGGACGGTCGCGCTGCGGCCGCTGCCGGAGCGCCCGGTGCTCGCGTTGGTGGACAACGGGAAACCCAAGGCGGGCGTGCTCCTGGAGGCCCTCGGGCGGGCGCTGCGGGAGCGCGGCGCGATCGCGCACTTCACCGTGTACCGCAAGCAGGCCATGGTCCCCGTGTCCGACGCCGAGCGCGCGGCCCTGCTCGCGGGCGCGGACGCCATGGTGTCCGGGGTCGGGGACTGCGGCGGCTGCACCGCCTGCAGCGTCACCGACGCGCTCCGCTTCCGGGAGCTGGGTGTCCCGTCCGCGGTGCTCGTCACCACCGCGTTCACCGGCCTCGCGACGGCCACCGAGTCCTCCTACGGGCTCGCGGGGGTGCAGCGGCTGACCGTGGAGCACCCGGTGTGGAACCGGGATCCGGAGTGGTTCGCGGAGCGCGGGGCGGAGCTGGCCGAGGCGTGGCTCCGCCCAGACGGCCCGGATACGGCGATCGAGGACTCGCTGCGGGTCCTGCGCTCCACCCTGGAGGCGGACGGCTACGGCCTGCAGGTCGACATCGCGCCCGAGCGGGTCCGGTTGCGGGTCGTGGTCACGAGGCCGGACGCCTGCGCGGACTGCCTCGTCCCCGCGGACCTGTTCGGCGACATCGCCCACGGCGCACTGCAGCAGGCGGGCGTGGCCGTGGCGCGAGACCGGGTCCTCGTCGAGATGCCCACCGACCACTAGGAGCACATCCCTTGCCGCAGAACGTGTTCCGGGACAAGCTCGTTGCCGGCGCCCATCCCACCCAGGCGTTCTACGGGGCCGGGACGGGGTATCTCGCGCGGATCCTCGCAGGCGTCGGGTTCGACTCGCTGCTGCTCGACATGCAGCACGGCCCGCTCACCTGGGAGCGGGCGTACGAGCTCGTCCCGCTGCTCGAGCCGACGTGCTCGGCGGTCCTGCGGGTGCCCTCCGCCGAGCGCGGGTCGCTGGAGCGTGCCGCGGACACCGGCGCGCACGGCATCATCTGCCCGGACGTCACCACGCCCGAGGAGGCCGAGCTGCTCGCCGAGGCCCGCCGCGTCGGGCGGGCCGCGGACCCGGTCGCGATCGCGCAGATCGAGAGCCCGGCGGGCCTGGAGGCGTTGTCCGACATCGCGAAGGTGCCCGGGATCGACGCGCTGATGCCCGGCCCGTCGGACCTGTCGATGAGCCTGGGCGGCGAGCCCGGCCTGCACTACACGGACCCGGTGATCGCCGGGCACGTCCGCACGGTCATCGACGCCGCCCACGAGCACGGCCTCTGGGCGGGCGTGCCGACCCTGACCGCCGAGCACGCCCGGCTCGCCGTCGAGTGGGGCGCGGACTACCTGATCGTCGCCTCCGACGTGCGGTGGCTGCGGCTCGGCGCCACCGCCGCGTTGGAGGAGCTCAGAGCGGCGACCCGATAGCGCCGAAGTCCTTGCGCAACAGGTGCTTCAGGATCTTGCCGCCCGCGTTGCGGGGCAGCTCGTCCACGATCCGGACCAGCCGAGGGACCTTGTAGCCCGCGAGGTGCCCCCGGGTGAACTCGGTGATCTCCGCGGGTGCGGGCGGGTCCGTGGGGTCCCGGGGCACGACGAGCGCGAGCGGGGTCTCGCCCCAACGCTCGTCCGGGACCCCGATCACGGCGACGTCGGCGACCTTCGGGTGCGCGGCCACCGCGTTCTCCACCTCGGCGCAGTAGATGTTCTCGCCGCCCGAGATGATCATGTCCTTCTTGCGGTCGACCACGAAGACGTAGCCGTCGGCGTCCCGCCGTACCAGGTCACCGGAGTGGAACCAGCCGCCCCGGAACGCCTCCGCGGTCTCCTCGGGCCTGTTCCAGTACTCCCGCATGACCATCGGGCCGCGGTAGACGATCTCGCCCACCTCGCCCGCGGGGACGTCCCGCATCTCGTCGTCCACCACCCGGATCTCGACGTTCGCCATCGGTGTACCCACGGACCCGATCTTGCGGAGCGCGTCCTCGCCGAGGAGGACGCAGGTCACCGGGCTGCACTCGGTCTGGCCGAACGAGCTGATCATCCTGGCCTGCGGGAAGGCCTCCAGCATGGTGCGCAGCAGGGTGGTGCTCGCGGGGGCCGCGCCCCAGGTGATGCGCCGCAGGGCCGCGAGATCGCGCGAGGCGAGCTCGGGCACCGCGCAGAGCGCCGCCCACTGCGCAGGCACGAAGAAGCAGGAGCTGACCCGCTCGGTCTCCATCAGCCGCAGCGTCTCGGCGGGATCGAAGCCACCCGAGGCCCCCAGCAGGTTCCGCCCACCCAGGACGAGCTGCGGGATGGTGCCGGACAGCCCCGCGATGTGGAACAGCGGGGAGCCGGAGAAGTACACGCGGTCGTCCGGCGCCCAGCCGATGTGCGCGATCTGGCTGAGCGCGTGCAGGTAGAGGTTGCGGTGGGTCAGCACGGCGCCCTTCGGCCGCCCCGTGGTCCCGGACGTGTACATGATGAAGGCCGCGTCGGTGTCCGGGACGTCGAGCTCGGGGCAGGGATCGGTCGAGCCCGCGAGCAGCGCCTCGTACTCCTCCCCCACGACGAGCACGGGGACCCGGCCCGCGGCGGGCCTCCCGGCCGCCTCGCCCTCGGGATCCACCACCAGCAGCCGCGCGCCGCTGTCTTCCAGGAGATACGCGATCTCCTCGGCGACCAGCCGGAAGTTCACCGGGACGCACACCGCGCCGAGACGCGCACAGGCGTAGTAGACCTCCAGCATCTCGACGCGGTTGCGGGAGAGCACGGCGACCCGCTCGCCGCGCCCGATCCCGAGCCCGGCCAGCCCGACCGCAAGTCGGGACACCCGCTCGTCGAGCTCCCGATAGGTGCGCCGGACGGAGCGGTCCGCCACCGCGACCGCCGCGCCCCGGTCGCCGCGGGCCTGTCGGCCCAGCAGGTCGGACAGGGTCATGCCCTGCCCCGTCATGCCCTGCCCCGAGGGGCTCATCCGAGGGTGAGACCGCGGACCGCGCTGCCGCCGCCGTCGACCGGGAGGGAGACACCGGTGATCGCCCCGGCCTCCTCCGACGCCAGGAACAGCACCGCGTGCGCGACGTCCTGCGTGGTCGGCATCCGGGTCAGGTGCATGGCCTCGAACTTGGCCCTGACCTCCGGGCTCAGCTCGCCGATCCGCTCCTTGCCGGTGATGTAGCCCGGGGCGACGGAGTTGCACCGGACGCCCTGGCGCGAGTAGTCCATGGCGATCGCCCTGGTCAGCCCCTCCAGCGCGGACTTGCTGGCCGTGTAGGCCGCCAGGTTCGGGGTGCCCCGCAGCGCGGTGCGGGAGGTGACGTTGACGATCGAGCCGCGCCCGGCCGCGACCATCAGCGGCACGACCTCCTGGCACAGCCACATCGCGGCGGTGGAGTTGGTGAGGAAGGCCTCGTCCCAGATCTCGTCGGACACGGTGCCGACCGGGCCGTCCTCGCTCTGGCGCAGCGACACCGCACAGTTCACCAGGATCGACAGCGACCCCAGCCTCGCGACGCCCTCGGAGACCAGCCGGGCGCAGTCCTCGCGCTTCGTGAGGTCCGCCTGCACGAAGACGGCCTGGTGGCCCTCCTCGAGAAGGCTCTCGGCGAGCTTCGCCCCGCGGTCGGCCGAGCGTCCGGTGACCACGACCGCGGCGCCCTCGCGGGCGAACAGCCGGGCGATGTCGGCCCCCAGCCCTCCCCCGCTGCTGCCGGTGACGAGCGCGGTCTCACCCTTGAGGCGCATGGAGATCCCTTCATGACGAACGACGGCTTCGGTCATCTTAGCGACCCTGCTTTCGCCATGTCGAACATCGACCGGTCCGTGGGCAACGCCACGGCCGGCGGGACCGGCGGGGCGCCGCTGCCCGAGTCAGGCCGTGAGCGCCGTCGACGCCCCGGCGGCGTTCTCGAGCCGCCCGCCCGCCGACACCGGCCGCGCCCACTGCGGGAACGGCTCGCTGCCGTGCAGGATCTCGGTGACCCGCCGAGTGCCCTGGAGCAGCCGCTCCGCGAAGCGCTGCACGTCCGAGCCCGAGAGGTCGTTCGGGAACTGGCCGATGCTCAGCGCGAGCACCGCCCGCCCGGCGGGCCCGAACACCGGCGCGCGGATCGCCATGATCGCGGTCGGGGCCTCCTCGGTCGGGTCGACGACGATCTGGTCGTGCCGCTGCCGCGCGCGCTCCTCGATCGCCTCACGCAACTCGGCCGCACCAGGCATGCCGCCCAGCATCTCGACGATCCGGGCCAGCATCATGGCCTGGTCGAACGACGTCGCGTGGTACCCGGTCAGCCGGACGCGGTCCAGGTCCTGGTAGTAGCCGGCCCGCTCCGCAGGGGTCAACGGCGGGTCCGCCCGGTCCAACCAGACCTCGACCTCCTCCTCCCGCGCCCAGGCCATGTACTCCTTGCCGTACGGCGGGATCGCCGCCGATCGGTTGCCGACCGGGAGGTACCCGAACAGCGGCCGGTCGACGTCCCGGCGCGCCATCACGACCACGTCCGAGCCGACCAGGCTGGTGGCCACGCACGAGACCTCGAGGTCGTCGTGGATCGCCGCCATCTCGGCCTTCGCGATGTCCAGCGCCTCGTGTGCGTCCAACGCCGCGGCCGTGCCCAGGTTCACCAGCGCCGGGCCGAGCATGTAGGTCTTGTCCGCCGGGTGCCGGATCAGCATGCCCTCGTCCACCAGCTCGATGAGCATCGCGTGGCAGGTCGCCTTGTTGAACTCCAGGCTCCGTGAGATGTCCGAGAGGGAGAAGCGCTCCTTCGGATGATCCGCCAGGAACTTCAGGAGCTTGACCGTCCGCTCGACGGACGGGGCTGGGCGGGCCATACGGATCTCCAGGTACGACAGGCGACGACGAGCGGATGCGACGGCGCCGTCGCCGAAGCTGAGTGGCCAACGTTACCTCATCCGTTCGATATTCCGACCGAGCGGCCGCGCGGCGTTCGAGAGGCGCGCGACCTGCCGGCCGCACTGCCTACGCCGCGTCCCGCGGGAAGTGACAGGCGACGACATGCTCCGGGCCGACCGGGCGGAGCACGGGCTCCTCCACGGCGCACCGCTCCTCGGCCCGCGGGCACCTCGTTCGGAATCGACAGCCCGACGGCGGGTCGACGGGCGAGGGCAGCTCACCCGTCAGGCCGTCGATGATGCGGCCGGTCCCCGGCTCGTCGTCGGGGATCGCCGCGAGCAGGCCCGCGGTGTAGTGGTGGCGCGCATGCTCGTACAGCTCCTGGGCGGGGGCCGTCTCGACGATCTTCCCGAGGTACATGACGGCGACCCGGTCGCTGACGTTCTTCACGACCGCGAGGTCGTGGGAGATGAACACCAGCGTGAGCCCGTGCCGCTCCTTGAGGTCCTCCAGCAGGTTGAGCACCTGGGCCTGCACCGAGACGTCCAGCGCGGACACCGGCTCGTCGCAGATGATCAGCTCCGGCTCCAGCGCCAGCGCCCGGGCGATGGAGACACGCTGGCACTGCCCGCCGGAGAACTCGCCCGGCAGGCGCCCGCCTGCCACGTCCGGGTCGATCCCCACCTGTTCGAGCAGCGCACGAACCCGCTCGCGGCGCTGCTGCCGGTCGCCCACGCCCCAGACGTCCAGGGGTTCGCCGACGATCCGCGCCACCCGCCGCCGCGGGTTCAGCGACGACACCGGATCCTGGAAGATCATCTGCAGCCTCGGTCGGACCGCGCGCAGCGACTTGGGCCGCAGCGACGCCAGGTCCTCGCCGTGGAACAGGACCTCCCCGGAGGTGGGCCGAAGCAGCTGCACGATCGCCTTCCCGACCGTGGACTTGCCGCAGCCGGACTCCCCCACCAGGCCCAGCGTCTCCCCCCGGCGCAGCGTGAACCCCACGCCGGAGACGGCGTGAGCAGTCCGCCCGCCGCCGAGCGGGAACTCGACGACGAGGTCACGCACCTCGAGCAGGACCTCGTGACCCGTCTCGGTGTGCTGGTCGGTCGTCACGCTCACGACGCGTTCCCCACAAGCTCACCCGTAACCGGCAACCCGGTCGCGGTGCGACCCGCCTCGCGGTTGCGCCGCAGGGCGTCCGTGCCCTCGGGTGTGCCCACCGGGTACCGGCAGCGGTAGAGGTGCCCGGGATCGTCCGGCGCGGCCACCAGGGGCACCGGTTCTGTCAGGCACTCCGCCTGTGCTCGGGAACAACGCGGTGCGAACCGGCAGCCCGTGACCCGCCGGGCCAGGTTGGGCGGGCGGCCCGGGATGGCCTGCAGCCGGGAGTGCGGTGGGTTGGCGAGCGACGGCAGGGAGCGGCGCAGCCCGTCGGTGTACGGCGAGCGAGTGGCCGCGAACAGGCGCGCGGTGCGCGCCGACTCGACCACCTGCCCGGCGTACATCACGACCACCGTCTGTGAGTACATCGCGGCGACTCCCAGGTCGTGGGTGATGAGCAGCATGGCCATCCGCCGCTGCACCTGCTCCCGCCGCAGCAGAGTCATGACCTGAGCCTGGATCGTCACGTCCAGGGCCGTGGTCGGCTCGTCCGCGAGCAACAGCGCCGGATCCAGCGCCAGGGCGACCGCGATCACGATGCGCTGACGCATCCCGCCGGAGAGCTCGTGCGGATACTGTCCCGCCCGCAGCTCCGGCGACGGGATACCCACCTCGCGCAGGAGCCGGAGCACCGCCTCGCGCTGCTCGGCCCGCCGCAGGTGCCCGTGCGCCCGCAGCGCCTCCGCGATCTGGTCCCCGACCCGCATGACCGGGTTCAGCGCGGTCATCGGGTCCTGGAAGATCATGGACATGCTCGGGCCCCAGTGCCCGCGCATCTGTTTCTCGCCCAGCGGGACGAGATCGGTGCCGTCGAGCAGGACCTGCCCCGTGGAGCGGGCCCCCCGCTTGGGCAGCAGCCGCATCACCGACCGGGCGAGCACGCTCTTGCCCGACCCGGACTCCCCCACGACCGCCAGCATCTCCCCGCGCTCGAGCCGGAGGCTGACGTCGTCGACCGCCCGCATGGTGCCGTGCGGGGTGTCGAACGAGGTGGTCAACCCCCGGACGTCGAGCAGCGCGGTCTCCGGCGCCTGCGGGGTCACGGTGTCGCCAACCACGCCGAGTCCAGGGTCAACAGCCCCTCGGCGAACGAGTCCACCCCACCGAGGTTCTCGGAGGTCGCCGTGTAGTTGATCGCCCGGCTCTGCAGGAAGAACGGCACGTCCTTCCAGAGAGCCTCCTGCGCCTTCTTGACGGCGTCGACGCGGGTTGCCTGGTCCGGCGAGCGCAGTGCCTGCTTGAAGGCGGCGTCGACCTCCTGGTTGCAGTAGTTGGCGTTGTTGCGCCCGGATCCGCACGCGAGCCGCTGGTTCATCTGCAGCACCGGGTCGACGCCGATGAACGAGCTGCCCAGGACCTGGAAGGAGTCGTCGTAGAAGCTCTGCAGGGCCAGCGCCGTGGTCACCACCTCGACCTTGAAGTCGACGTTCTCGAGCTTCTGGTTCACCTGCTGGGCGTAGGCCTCGACCCAGCGTCGGTTGTTGCCCTCGGTGGTGAGCCAGGTGAGCGTGACCGGGCCGCCCTTCTCCGCCACGTAGGAGTCGATCAGCGCCTGGGCCTGCGCGAGGTCACCGTTGTACGGAATCCTCGCCGCGGGGTCGAAGTACGGCGAGTCCTGCGGGAAGATGTTGTCCGACACCGTGGCCGCGCCCTCGTCGGCCTTGTCGTTCGCGTCCTGCGGGTCCATCGCCATGACGAGTGCCCTGCGGACGCGCACGTCGTCGACGGGGGCCCTGGTGGTGTTGAACCACACGGCGTTGCCGCCGAAGGTGACCGGCTTGAGCACCCGGGTGCCCTGCTCCTCGGTCTGCCGCCAGACCGCCGCGCCGGTCGGCCCGCTCATCAGGTCCGCCTCGCCCGCCTGGAAGGACGACGCCATCTGCGCGGTCTCCGGGATCAGCCGGATCTCCAGCGCGTCGGCGTAGGGGCGCGGCGCGTCCCAGTACCCGGGGTTCTTCTTGTAGGAGTAGGACGAGCCCGGCACCCGCTTGTCCAGGACGAACGGGCCGGCACCGACCGGCGCGACCGAGTACTGGTCGCCCTTGGTCTGGATGGCCGTCGGCGAGCCGATCATTCCGATCGGCCCCTGCAGCAGGTAGGGGAACGACGTGTTGGGCGAGGCCAACGTGGCCTGCAACGTCGTCGGGTCCACCACCGTCATCGCGGTGATCTGCCGCGCGTCCGAGGTCTGTCCGGACTCCGGCTCGGCGTCTCGCTCCCAGTTGAACTTCAGGGCCGCGGCGTCGAAGGGGGTGCCGTCGGAGAACTTCACGCCGTCGCGCAGCTTCACGGTCCAGGTGGTGCCGCCATCGGTCGTGGTGACCGCGGTGGCGATGCGGGGCGTGATCGTGCCCTGCGCGTCGACCCGGATGAGCGTGTCGAAGATCGGGAGCAGCTGGTTGCCGAACGCCGTCGCCGCGACCGTGGTGTGGATCGGGTCGAGGTCCGGGCCGTCGTAGTTCATCAGCATGCGGATGGTGCCGCCCGGCTGTGGCTCGCCGGTCGGGCCCTGGGCCGCGCCGCCGGACGCACCCCCGCACGCCGCCAGCGCCAGACATGCCGCGGCGGCGAGGGCGACACCCTGCAGCCTCCTGGTCCTCCTACTGCCCACTGGGAACTCCCTTGTCCTCGTCGGTGGCACGAACTGTGGGAAGAACGGTCAGGCCGGTCAGACCTTGGCTCCTCCGACGTCGAGGCGGGCACGACCCCAGTCCCCGACGACGCTGAAGGCGAAGACCGTCAACGCCAGCACCACGGCGGGCACGAACACCAGCTGTGGGTTGCGGGCGAGCTCGAACTGACCGTCGGCGATCATGGCGCCCCAGCTCGGTGTGGGGGGCATGATCCCGATGCCGAGATAGCTGATCGCCGCCTCGGCCGTGATCAGCGACGCCATCACCACCACCGAGTACGCGAGCAGCGGCGGGATGACGTTCGGGAGGATCTCCCTGGTGATGATCCGGCTCGCCGGGGCTCCGGTGAGCCGGGCGGCCTGGACGAACTCGCGCTCGGTGAAGCGCAGGGTGTTCGCCCGGGTCATCCGCACGTACATCGGAAGGGACAGGGCGGCGAGCCCGATGATCACCGTTGGCAGGCCCGGGCCCAGGACGGCGCCGATGGCGAGCAGCAGCACCAGACCGGGGAAGGCCAGCAGGGCGTCGGTCACGACGCCGATCACGAAGTCGACGGCCTTGCGGAAGTACCCCGCCAGCAGCCCGATCAGCCCCCCGAGCAGCAGCCCGACGAGGATCGCCAGCACCCCGACCTGCAGGGAGGCCCGGGCGCCGTAGACGAGCCGGGAGAGCACGCTGCGCCCCAGGCCGTCGGTGCCGAGCGGCTCGGCGAGCGAGGCGAAGGGCGGCTGGCGCGGCCCACCGACGTCCTGGGCGGGGTCGGCGAGTGGCAGCAGCGGCGCGAACAGCGCCGCCAGCACCAGCAACGCCAGCCAAGCGACGGCGATCCAGACGAGGAACGCCGGGCCCCGTCGGGAGCGCGGGAGCTCGGTGTCGGCCGCCGCGACGGCCTCCTGCTCTACGGTCGTCATACGGACACCCTCGGGTCGAGCAGCCGGTAGGACACGTCCACGATCAGGTTGATCACCAGGTACGCCATTGCGATCACCACGACGACGCCCTGCACCATCACCAGGTCGTGGCCGAGCACCGACTGGATCAGCAGCGCCCCGAGACCGGGGATGCCGAACAGCGTCTCGATCACGACCGTCCCACCGACCATCTGGGCGAGCTGCAATCCGGCCACCGTGAGCAGCGAGAACGACGACGGCCGCAGCGCGTGCCGAGTCATGATCTGCCGCGGCCGCACGCCTTTCGCCCTGGCCAGGGCTATGTGGTCCAGCTGCAGGGTCGCGATGACGTCCGTCCGCAGCACCCGTTGGAACGTGGCCAGCGCGGGCATGGCCAGCGCGACCGCCGGGATGACCACATAGGACAGGTTCCGCAGCGGCGCCTCGGTGAAGGGGACCCACCCGGTCACCGGGAGCCAGCGAAGGCTGACCGAGAAGACGAAGGCCAGCAGGACGCCGGTGAGGAACGGCGGCAACGCGACCAGCAGTGACGTCAGACCCTCGACGGTCCGGTCGACGAGACCGCCCGCCCGGTAGGCGCAGAGCAGCGCCAGCGGCACGGCCACCGCGAGGGCGATCACGATGGCGCCCAGGGCGATCTCGATCGTCGCGGGTGCACGGTCCACGATCGCGTCCCACACCGGACCCCGGGTCCGGAACGACTCCCCGAGGTCTCCGGTCAGCAGGTTCCCCATCCAGTGCAGGTACTGCGTGACGACGTCCTGGTCGAGCCCGTTGGCCGCCCGCACCGCGGCGAGCACCTCAGGGGTCGCCCCCTCCCCTGCGATCAGCTGCGCCGCGTCACCGGGGACCAACTGCAGCATGAGCGAGGTGAAGATCGTGACCAACAGGATGACCAAGACCAACCGGACAGCTCGCTGCACGATCGCGGTCGCCGGTGTGCTCATGTCCGTACCTCCTCGGTCAGACCTGCCACGGCCGGTTCGGCGACCGCGGTTCGCGATGGCAGACAGTGCGGCCCGCATCGAACGGTGCGGGCCGGTCGGTCAAGGGGTGGGCGTCGGCACCGTCGGCAGGCCCATCTGCGCCCGCATCCGCGCCTCGACCTCGTGGTCCGGGGTCTCCAGCCGGTCGCGGATGGCCTTGGCCGTGCCCTCCGGCACGGGCCAGCGGAATCGTGGCGCCGGGTCCTCGACCAACCGGACCAGCAGGTCGGCGACCTCGCAGACGGGGCCCGGCTTCGCGTTCTTGCGTCCCAGCGCGTCGATCAGGTCGCTGGTCAGCTGCGCGTAGTAGGGGTCTTCGGGTCGTGCCCAGATCCGCCGGGAGGCGATCTCGGTGTCGAACGCGCCCGGCTCCACGACGGAGACCCGCACACCCAGGTGTCCCACGTCGTAGCGCAGCGCCTCGCACGCCGCCTCGATCGCGTGCTTCGTCGCGGCGTACCAGCCGATCAGCGGCGTGACCATCCGACCGGCGCCCGAGGACAGCATCACGATCTGACCCGAGCCACGCTCGCGCATCGCGGGCAGGACCGCGCGGGCCAGCTGCATCGGGCCGATCACGTTCAGCGAGAAGACATCCTCGAGCTGCGTGCGGTCCGCCACCTCGATCGGTGTCCAGATGCTCACGCCGACACAGCAGATCAGCGAGTCGATCGGTCCCGCGGCCTCCACGGCATCCACGGCCGCGGCGATCGACGCGTCGTCGGTCACGTCGAGGTAGAGCTTCTGCGCCGCCTCGTCGGGCAGCGCGTCCAGCCGGATGTCGGCGGCGACCACCTCGTGGCCCGCGGCGGTCAGCGCGGCCGTGGCCGCGCCGCCGATGCCACCCGCGGCACCGACGATCAGAACCCGGGAACCAGAACCTTGCACCTGCATCGGAGTGAGCTCCTTCGACGGTGGAGGGGTGCTCGGATCGGGGCGTTCCGGGAGATCAGGCGGTGCCGACCTGCCCGCACGGGGTCGGTGGTTCTCGTCGCGTGCCACGAATGGATCGACCTTCGTACGCACACGTGACCCAGCGGTTACTACTGCAAATCATGTTGCAGCTCACAGGCGATGTCAAGGTCCAGATCCCACCGCTTGCGCGCCCCCGGCCTTTCTCGGGTGGCGAGGGGCCCCTCGGGTGCGCGCTCAGCTCGTGCTCTGCTCCTGCACCGCGGTCTCGACCGGGGCCGGCTTCGGCCTGCGCCAGAAGGTCGCCAGCTGAGCGGCCGCGGCGGCCAGGCCCACGCCCGCGACGATCAGAGCGCCCTTGGCGCCGTCGGGCTGCGGTGCACCGACCATCCGGTCCAGGCTGTAGCGCCCGGCACCCAGCGCGCCCAGCGCCACGGCGGCCGCCGCGAGGTTCGCGACGTACTCCCAGCCCTCCTTCGTGATGAAGAAGCCGTTGGGGAGGTGCACCGAGCGGGCCGCCACCCCCATGGTCCCCACGACGGCGGCCGCGGCCAGCGGCGTAGCGGCCCCCGCGACCAGCGCCGCGCCGGACCCGATCTCGACGGCCGCACTGGCCTGGGCCTGCAGCCTCGGCTCCCGGAACCCGATCGAGCCGAACCAGCCCGCGGTGCCCTCGAGGGAGCGGGCGTGCTTCACGCCGTGCGCGATCATGGTCCCGCCGACCGCGCCGCGCAGCAGCACTCGGGCGATCTCCGCACCCCTCATGACGTCCCCTCCAGCTCCGCGAGCAGCTCGGCCCGCTTCGCCCGGTACCGCTCGACGCTGCCCATCTTGACCTCCTCGTACCCGCGGACCATGTCCGGCAGCTCAGCGAGCTGGACGGCGGTCGGGTGCGTGGTCGCGGACAGCGCCCCGAGGAGGCGCTCCACGGTCTCGAGGTACTCCTCGATCAGCTCCCGCTCGACGACGCGGACGTGGGCGTAGCCGAAGACGTCCAGCGGGGTGCCGCGGAGCCGCTTCATCGCCCGCAGCGCCCCGAACGCCGGCGTCGAGAGCGGACCGAGGCTGATCTTCCGGTTCATGCCCATCGCCCGCAGGACGGGCGGGTGCAGCTGGACCCGGACCTTCATCGCGCCGTCGCCTGCGATGTCCGAGATCCGCTCGCGCTCCGCGGCGTCCAGGTGCAGCCGGGCGACCTCGTACTCGTCCTTGTAGGCGAGCAGCTTGTAGAGCCCGCGCGCGACCGCCTCGGCCAGCGAGGTGGCGCCGTCCAACGCCGAGTTGGCCAGCGCCCTCTGCTCCGCGGCCGCCACCTTCTGCACGACCGTCAGGAAGCGGTCCGCGTACGCGCGGTTCTGGTAGGCCACCAGGTCGGGGTAGCGCACCGCGACCAACCGCGCGGTCTCGCCGGTGAGCCCGGCGCTCGTCAGCGCCCGCAGGTCCGCCAGCGAGCCGCCCTCGGCGGCGCCGGTCGCATCGTGCCCGACCTCGGAGTCCACCGGGTGCCCGGCGGCGACGGCGGCGTCGAAGCGGTTGCGGTCCGCGATGTACATGCGCCCCCAGCGGAACGCCTGGACGTTGGCGCGCACGGCGACGCCGTTGAGCTCCAGGGCCCGCTCGATCGCCTCGGCGGACACCGGCAGCACACCCTGCTGGTAGGCCACGCCCAGGCCCATCACGTTCGCCGCGGTGGTGCGGCCGAACAGGGCCAGCGCGGAGCGGGCCAGGTCGAGGTAGACGTTCTCCTCCGCGCGCGAGCGCTGCTCGATCGCGGAGAGCATGTCCACCAGCGGCGGCTGCTTCGCCGTGGTCCCGATCATCCGCCCGGTCGGGGTCTGCGTGGTCGACGCGACGACGACGGTCCGGTCCGGCCCGGCGCCCGAGATGTTCGCGGGCATCAGCCCGACGACGAGGTCGAACACCAGGTAGAGGTCCACCGCGCCGGAGGGCAGCTTGCCCGCCGCCGGGGTGGGCTCACGGGTGATCCGCAGGTCCGAGACGACTGCGCCACCCTTCTGCGCCAGGCCGGTCTGGTCCATCCCGGTGACGTAGCGGCCGTCGAGCAGCGCGGCGGTGCCGAGCACCTGCGCGACGGTGACGACGCCCGTCCCGCCGATGCCGGGCATCCGCACGCGGAAGTCGGCGTCGGGCACCCGCAGGGCGGGTGCGGGGAGGTCCGTGTCGGCCAGGGTGGGGGTCCGCACCACCGGCTCGGCGTCCCCCTCGTCCTTGTGCCGCAACGCCTTGACCCGCTCGGTGACCTTGTGCACGGCGGTGCCGACCCGGCCCGCGGGCGTGATCGCGACGAAGGACGGGCAGTCCCCGCGCAGACAGGAGTAGTCCTTGTTGCACGAGGACTGGTCGATCTCGGTCTTGCCGCCGAACTCCGTCTCGACCGGGCGGACCGAGAGGCAGTTGGACTTGGCGCCGCAGTCCCCGCAGCCCTCGCACACGCGCTCGTTGATCACGATGCGTTTGCCCGGGTCCGGCTGGCGGCCGCGCTTGCGCAGCCGCCGCGCCTCCGCGGCGCACTGCTGGTCGTGGATCAGAACCGTGGTGCCCTCGACCGCGCGCAGCTCCTCCTGGGCCTCCAGGATCTCCTCGCGCGGGCGCAGCGTGACCCCCTTGGGCAGCCGCACGCCCCGGTACCGACCCGGGTCCTCAGCCGTGATGATGATCTTCTTCACGCCCACGGCCTGCAGCATCCGGGCGATGTCCGGCACCTCGAGCAGCCCGTTGGCGGTCTGCCCGCCCGTCATCGCGACGGCCCGGTTGTAGAGCAGCTTGTAGGTGACGTGCGAGTTCGCCGCCACCGACGCCCGGACGGCCATCTCCCCGGAGTGGAAGAAGGTGCCCTCCCCCAGGTTCTGGAAGAGGTGGTCGGTCTCGACGAACGGGGCGGCGCCGATCCACTGCGCGCCCTCGCCGCCCATCTGGGTCACCCCGGTGACCTCGCCCGCGAACTCGGGCGCCATGAACGCGACCATCGAGTGGCAGCCGATACCTGCGCCCACCTTCGAGCCCTCCGGCACGCGCAGGCTGGTGTTGTGCGGGCAGCCCGAGCAGAAGTACGGGGTGCGCGGGATCAGCGGCAGGGTGAGCCGGGTCTGCGGGGGCGTGGGGACCTTCAGGTTCTCCACGCCGATCCGCGGCCGCAGCCGGGAGAGCAGCGGGCCGGAGATCGCGTCCGCGTCCAGCCCGCCGACCGAGCGGAGCAGAACCTTGCCGTGCTCGTCCCGCTTGCCCAGGACCAGCGGCGGGTTCGGGGTGCGGTACAGCGCGTCCCGGACCTGGACCTCCAGCCGCGCCGACTTGTCCTCGACGACGACGATCTCGTCCAGTCCCTGCGCGAAGGTCCGGACCAGCTCGCCGTCGAGCGGGGTGACCAGGCCGAGCCGCAGCAGCCGCACGCCGCGACGCTCCAGGTCCTCGGGGCCCAGCCCGAGCCGGCGCAGGGTGTCCACCACCTCGTAGTAGAGGTGCCCGGGCGCGATCACGCCGAGCCACGCCTCGCCCCGCGCGCCGGTGATCTCGTTGAGCCCGTTGAGCCGCGCGTACTCCAGCGCGGCGGGCAGCCGCACGTCGTGGATGTCCTGCTCGACCTGCAGGATCTGCGGCGGCGACAGGGTCGCGGGCTCGTCGCGGCCCAGCGGGCGACCGTCCGCCCCGACGGGCATGACCGGCCGGACCCGATCGTCGCCGACCAGCGCGGTGCCCGCGCCGTCCGCGACGGAGGTGATCATCTTGAACCCGGTCCAGAGCCCGGAGGCGCGGGACATCGCGATCCCGTGCACGCCGAAGTCCAGGACCTCCTGGATGGAGCCCGGGTGCAGGGTCGGCACCAGCAGGTCCGCGAGGATCCCCTCGGAGCTGTTCGGCACGCTGGAGGACTTGCAGGTCGGGTCGTCCCCCACGAACGCCAGCACCCCGCCGGTGCGGGTGGTGCCGAAGTAGTTGGCGTGCCGGATCGCGTCGGCCGAGCGGTCCAGGCCCGGCGCCTTGCCGTACCAGAAGCCCGCCACGCCGTCGGAGGTCAACGTGCCGAACCGCATCGCGATCTGGCTGCCCATCACCGAGGTCGCGGCGAGCTCCTCGTTCAGGCCCGGCTTGTGCACGACCCCGACGGAGTCCAGCAGCGCCTGCTGGGACTCCAGCTCCAGGTCCAGGGTGCCCAGCGGCGAGCCCGGGTAGCCCGCCACGTAGCCCCGGGTGTCCAGCCCGTCCGCGCGGTCCCGGCGCATCCGGTCCGCGATGACGCGGACCAGCGCCTGCAGCCCGGTCAGGTAGATGCGCCCCCCGCCCGCCGAGTACTTGCTCTGCAGGTCGATCTCGGTGGGCGGGGTGAGGGTGTCCGTCATCGGACGTACTCCTTGCGGGAGGTGGCGGGAGCGGGAGTCGTCGGCGGGAGGGTCAGAGCCTCTCGATGATCGTGGCGTTGGCCAGACCGCCGCCCTCGCACATCGTCTGCAGGCCGTAGCGACCGCCGGTGCGCTCCAGGTGGTTCAGCATCGTGGTCATGATCCGGCCGCCGGACGCGCCGAGCGGGTGGCCGAGCGCGATGGCTCCGCCGAGCGGGTTCAGCTTCGCCGGGTCCACCTCGTACTCGCGCGCCCAGGCCAGCACGACGGACGCGAACGCCTCGTTGACCTCGAAGTGGTCGATGTCCGCCAGGGACAGACCCGACCTGGCCAGCGCCTTCTCCGTGGCCGGGATCGGGCCGGTGAGCATGTGGATCGGGTCGACACCCGCCAGGGCGAAGGTGTGGAAGCGGGCACGCGGGCGCAGGCCCAGGGCCTCGGCCTTCTCCCGCGACATGATCAGCAGGGCGGACGCCCCGTCGCTGATCTGGCTGCTGTTGCCCGCGGTCACCGAGCCCTCCGGGGTGAAGGAGGGCTTGAGGTTCGCCAGCGTCTCCGCCGTCGTGGTGGGCCGGATCCCCTCGTCCGCGCTCAGGACGGTCTCGTCCTCGACGACCCAGTGGTTCTCCTTGTCCAGCCGCTTGGCGGCCAGGGGCAGGATCTCGTCGGTGAACAGCCCCTCGCGGGTGGCCTCGGCGGCGCGCTGCTGGCTGCGGGCGGCGTACTCGTCCATCTCCTCGCGGGTGATGTCCCAGCGCTGCGCGATGAGCTCGGCGGAGAGGCCCTGGTTGATCCGGCCGCGCTGGCCGAAGTGCTCCTCGTGCGCGTAGCGGGCGTCCACCCGCGGACCGAACGCCTGGCCCAGCCTCGGGTTCTCCAGCTGCGAGCGCATCGGGATCTGGGTCATGTTCTCGACGCCGCAGGCGATCGCCACGTCGTACGCCCCGGCGATGACGCCCTGCGCGGCGAAGTGCGCGGACTGCTGCGACGAGCCGCACTGTCGGTCGACGGTCGTCGCGGGCACGGTCTCGGGCCAGCCGGCGGCCAGCACGGCGGAGCGCCCGACGTTCAGCGCCTGCGAGCCGACCTGGTTGACGCAGCCCGTGATGACGTCGTCCACGATGGCGGGGTCGATCCCGGTGCGCTGCACCAGGGCCGAGAGGGCCTCGGACAGCAGGTCGGCCGGGTGCCAGCCGGACAGCGAGCCGTAGCGCTTGCCGGTGGCGGTGCGCACCGCGTCGACGATCACTGCCTCGGTCATCGGGTTCCCTTCGGAGATGTGGTGGTGCGGGTGCGCACTACGCGGCCACCCGCTCGAAGATCGCGGTCAGGCCCTGCCCGCCCCCGATGCACATGGTCTCGATGCCGTAGCGGGCGCCGCGGCGGTCCATCTCGCGCAGCAGCGTGGCGAGGATGCGGCCGCCGGTGGCACCGACCGGGTGGCCGAGTGAGATGCCGGAGCCGTGCACGTTGAGCCGGTCGAAGTCCGACTCGGCGAAGCCCCAGCCGCGGGTGCAGGCCAACGCCTGGGCGGCGAAGGCCTCGTTGAGCTCGACGAGGTCGATGTCGGCCCAGCCCAGCCCCGCACGCGCGAGCGCCTTGGCGGTGGAGGGCACCGGGCCGATGCCCATGACCTCGGGGCCGACGCCCGCGACCGCCCAGGACGTGAGCCGGGCCAGCGGGGTCAGACCGAACCGCGCCGCGATCTCCGGCGTGGTGACCAGGCAGGCCGCCGCGCCGTCGTTCTGACCGGAGGCGTTGCCCGCGGTCACGGTGGCGTCGGGGTCCTGACCGCCCATGATCGGGCGGAGCCTCGCCAGCGACTCGGCCGTGGCCTCGGGGCGCGGGTGCTCGTCGGTGTCGACGACGACCTCGCCCTTGCGGGTCCGCACCGTCACCGGGACGATCTCGTCCTTGAAGGTGCCCGCCCGCTGGGCGGCGACCGCGCGCTGGTGCGAGCGGGCCGAGAACTCGTCCTGCTCCAGGCGCGGGATGGCGTACTCCTTGCGGAGGTTCTCCGCGGTCTCGATCATCCCGCCCGGGACCGGGTGGTTCCGACCGCCCGCGGTCACCCGGCCGCGCGCGAGGGCGTCGTCGAGGACGAGGGAGCCGCCCTTGAGGCCCCAGCGCGCCTCGTGCGTGTAGAGCGGGGCGCGGCTCATCGACTCCGCTCCCCCGGCGATCACGACGTCCGACGCGCCGGTCGCGACCTGCATGGTCGCGGTGATCACCGTCTGCAGGCCGGAGCCGCAGCGGCGGTCCAGCTGCAGGCCGCCGACGTCCGTGGGCAGACCCGCGTCCAGGGCGACCACGCGCCCCAGGGCCGGGGCGTCCATCGACGGGTAGCACTGCGCGAACAGCACGTCGTCGACCAGGATCGGGTCGATCCCGGTGCGGGACACCAGCTCCCTGACGACGGTCGCACCCAGCACGTGCGCCGGGACGTCCTTGAACGCCCCGCCGAACCGGCCGACCGCGGTGCGCAGCGGCTCGCAGATGACCGCTTCCCGCACGCTCACCGGGTCACCGCCCCGGCCAGCAGCCGCTCGGCAACCGTGGTCTTGTGGGTGTGCTCGTCACCGAGCAGCAGGCGGTCGACCTTCGCGCGGCGCCAGAACAGGTGGGCGTCGTGCTCCCACGTGAAGCCGATGCCGCCATGTACCTGGATCAGCACCTCAGCGGCGCGCTCGGCCGCGGGTGCAGCGTAGGCCGCGGCGGCGGCCGCATACAGGCCGAGGTTCTCCGGCTCGGCCGCTGCCGACCACGCCGCCAGCCAGACGAGCGACCGGAGCTGCTCCTCGGCGACGTAACACTCGACCAGCTGGTGCTTGATCGCTTGGAAGGAGCCGACCTTGCGCCCGAAGGCGGTCCGTTCCTTGGCGTACTCGACCGCACGAGCAACGCACTCCGCGGTGGTACCGAGGTCCTCGGCCGCCAGCACGACGGTCGCGAGGTCGTTCGCCCGCCGCCACGCCGCCTCGGCGCCGGTCGCGAGCAGCTCCGGCGACGCGTTCTCGACCGTGAACCGCGCCAGCCCGCGCGTCGGGTCCAGTCCCTCCTGCGGCTGGGCGGTGACACCTGCGCCCACGGTCAGCGCGACCAGGATCGGCGCGCCACCCGCGGGAGCGGCCAGAGCCATGAGCAACTCCGCATCGCGCCCGTCGAGCACCGGGCCGGTGGTGCCGGACACGGTGCCGTCCCCGGCGAGGGTCAGGGGCTCGTCGACGACGGCGACCGAGACGGCGTTGTCGAGAACCTGCCCCAGCAGTGCCTCCGCGGCGGGTCCCGCCATCGCGGTCAGCAGCGGCACCGCTCGGCCCGCGGTCCCGACGAGCGGGGCCGGGGTCAGCGTGCGGCCCGCCTGCTCGGCGACGACCGCGAGGTCCAGCAGCGTGCCGCCGCCGTCGTGCGCCTCGTCGGCGAGCAGCCCGAGCAGGCCGAGCTTGATGAGGTCCTGCCGGACGTCCGGCAGGAACGTGCGGTCGCCGTCGAGGGCCACGCGGGCACCTGCGACGCCGCTGTTGGCAGCGAAGAAGTCCCGCGCGACCTCCTGCAGCGCCTCCTGCTCCGCCGAGAGCTGGAAGTCCATCAGGCCCCCTTCACGGCGGCGGCCGTGTCCGGCCGCGGCTCGGACGGGAGCCCCAGGACCCGCTCGCCCAGGATGTTCTTCATGACCTCGGT
>Ga0068860_100001769_pt1 | contig 23040 bp, 19 predicted proteins | sample KBSSwiS32_FD_66597 | JGI IMG/M metagenome (GOLD analysis project Ga0068860, IMG submission 66597) | Switchgrass rhizosphere microbial communities from Kellogg Biological Station, Michigan, USA - KBS Switchgrass S3-2 | ecosystem: Host-associated > Plants > Roots > Rhizosphere > Soil ...
CGGTCACCTCGCCGGCCACCACGGCCGTGCCCAGCACGCAGAAGCGGTTGGCACCGCCCTGCATCGACACCGAGCCCACCGCCACCTCGATGGCATCGAAGATGTCGTCGACGAGGAGACCCACGCTGGAGCCGGAGTCTTCGTTCGTCACGACGAGCTTGAGACGACCGGCGCTGGTCCCCTCCGAACCGATGAAGTTGGCCAGCCGTACCACCGGCAACAAGGTGTCGGCGTACTTGACCACTTCCTGGGTGCCCGCCAACTCGAGGCGGTCGAGCTCGACATGCTCCAGGCGAGCCACCTTGTCGAGCGGAATGGCCACCCGGGCGCCCCCTACGTGACACAGCAGCAGCGACTCGGTTTCGACCCGCGCCGCCACGGCATCGGGATCGGCGGCCGATGCCGACGACACCCGGCAACGGCGGGCAATGGACATCACATCAAGGATGAGGGCCACGGTGCCGTCGCCCATGATGGTGCAGCCGGCGAACACGTCGACGCTCTTGAGGTGGCGACCCAAGGGCTTCACCACAATCTCCTCGGCGTCATTGACACGATCCACCAGCAGACCGAACTGAGCCCCGTCGATCTGCAGCACGGCCAACGTGCGGGCGGCCCCGGCGGCCGGACCGCAGTCGTCCGCCGGCCGCTCGATGTTGAGGAGTTCGGCGAGATCGAGCACGGGGAGCAGCCGACCGCGCAGCCGATGGAACGACGCACCGTCGATCTCCTCGAGCGCCGCCTCGTCCTTCAGCCGCACCAGCTCCACCAGATTGGGCTGCGGCACGGCGAAGCGGGCTCCGCAGGTGACCACAATGAGCGCCGGCACGATGGCCAAGGTGAGCGGAATCCGAATCGTGAGGGTGGTGCCGTGCCCGATCTTGCTCTGGACATCGAGCGAGCCCCCGATCTTTTCGATGTTGTTCTTCACCACGTCCATGCCCACGCCCCGGCCGGACACATTGGTGACCTGGCTGGCCGTTGAGAAGCCGGCCGTGAAGATGTACGCCATGGCATCGTGGTCGCTGAGCTGTTCGGCGTGCTCGGCCGTCAGCAGACCCTTTTCCACGACCTTGGCCCGAATCTTCGCGGGGTCGATGCCGGCACCGTCATCGAGGATTTCGATAACGACCTTGCCGCCCTCGTGATAGGCCCGCAGGCACAGCTTGCCCTCGGGCGACTTACCCGCCGCCTCCCGCACGCTCGGCTCTTCGATGCCGTGATCCACCGAATTGCGCACCAGGTGGGTCAAGGGATCCTTGATGGCCTCGATGATGGTCTTGTCGAGCTCGGTGTCTTGACCGTCCAACTCGACGCGGACCTTCTTGCCACAGGCCACCGCCAGATCCCGCACCACGCGGGGCAACTTGCCCCACACCGTGTTGATGGGCTGCATGCGCGTCTTCATCACTCGCTCTTGCAGCTCCGAGGTGATCAGGCTCACCCGTTGTGACGCCGCGGTGGTGGCATCACCCTTGCCACCGCTGCGCGAACCGGTGAGCTGCACCAGTTGGTTGCGAGCCAGCACGAGCTCCCCGACCAAGTCGATGAGGCTGTCGAGCAACGCCACATCTACCCGCACCGAGGACTCTGCGATGCTCTTGGCCGAACCGGTGGCGGCCTCGAAGGCGCCGACATTGTCCGACTCGCTCAACCCGCTCCGCCGAATCGGGTCTCCTGCCACCCCGGGCAACTCGTGGGCCACGTCCGACACCGCTTGCATGGCGGCCACCATGGCATCGGTCTGCTGCACTCGGGTCAGCGCGCCGATGAGGGCGGTGTAGTCGCCATCGCCCTCGCTGTGGGCCACCTCGATCGACGCCATGATCTCCCGCACCGCGTCGACCATGCGGAGCAAGGTGCTGGTGATCTCGCCGTTCACCCGAAGCTCGCCGTCGCGCAGCTTGCCCAACAGGTTCTCGCCCACGTGGGTCACGGCCTCGAGCTTGTCGAAGCCGAGGAATCCCGAGGTTCCCTTGATGGTGTGGACGGTGCGGAAGATCGAGGCCAGGATCTCCCGGCTCGTCGGCTCCTGCTCCAGGTCGATGAAGTCCTGGTCCAACCGATCCAGGTTCTCGAAGCTCTCCACCAGAAACTCGTTGAGCAGCTCTTCGTCATCGATCACAGCGGTGTCCCCTGGTTCGGCGGCCAATTCCAGGGGACCATCGGCATGCCTTTACGGGAACTGAGGTCGGCGCGTGGCGTCAGGCCGGGAGGCGGTCGAGGCCCACTTCTCGTCCGTCCAGGAAGATCTTCACCGCCCCGGTGCCAAGCGTTTCCCATCCGGCCGTGCCCTTCACCAACGCCGCCCCCGAATCGATGTTGGCCACGCAGATGCCGGGCGGCGCGATCTCCCGGGTGCGGCGCGATCGCTCCGGCGACCAGGTCTCATGGTCGGGCACCACGGCCAGCGACGGCACCAAACCCAAGCCCAAGGTGAAGGCCCCACCGCGGGGGTCGGTCATCGGATCGGTCACCACCGTGGCGGCCGCGGATGCCGCCACGACCACCCCGCCGGCGGCCACTACCGCCTCGATGGCCCTCCACAGGAGGGTGTCTTTCAACACCGACCGCAGGTGCATCGGTGAGCCGCCGCTCAGATACACAAAGCGGGCCGCCTCCACCGCGGCGCCGTGTTCGGCCTCCTCGGCCTCCGACCGTCGCAGCACGCGCCGGCTGGTCACGGTGGCACCCAACTCCTGAAAGTGAGCGGTGGCCCGGTCTACGACGGCATCGGGATGTTCGTAGGCCGCCGCGGTGGGGAGCACCAGCACCGCGGAACCGCCGGATCGGGCCAGCAGCTCCTCGTCGATGGCGCGGCATGCCGGCGTGAAGGCGCCCCCGCCCACCAGGGCGACGGTCACCGGGTGCCCTTGCCGTCGGGAGGGCACCAACGAGCCGGCCGGGCTCGGCCCACCATGGCCCAGTTGTCGGTCGGGCGAGACTGGATCATCGGCAACCTCGCAATGTCGCTGATCAGAAATCCACCTCGACGCAACTGACCCGCCACGTCCCGCTGGTCATGATCAGGGCGAACCGGCCCTCGGGGCGACGGCGCCGCCTCGGCGAACAGAAGTTGGCCGTCTTCGGCCGTCAGGTCGAGCAGTGCTCTTACCGCGCTCGGCAGATCGGCGGCTCGCCCCAGCCACCCGACGGAGATCACCGTGTCGAAGGGGCCGGGCGGCAACACCGGGGTCCGCTCCAACTCGAGGACTCGTCCGGTCGCAGAGGCCCGCAGCGCTTCGACCCGCTCCTGATACATGCCAGGCACGGTAGCCAACCACTGTCTCCCGACAGAGCTACGTCACGAGTTGGGCGCGCAGCGAGGCGATCGCGTCCGCGGTTACGCCGACATCGAGAGCGAACGCCTCAACCGAGCCATGGTCGTCGCGCAGCCGCTGCAGTACCGCCAAAGCCACCGACGAGGGAGCGGCCCGAAACACCGGAGGCATCGACTCCATCTTCGACACGGCCGCCTGACCGGTGACCCGGAAGTACTCCACGATGCGGGCGATGGCTTGCTCGCTGAGGGCATAGTCGGCCGCGATGGTTTCGTCGGGCACCTCCAGCAGCCCCAGCACGAGCATGGCCACCGGCCGGTGCGATCCTTGCCGGCGGCGCAGTGGAACACCGCGGGCAGCGCGCCGGGGGCCGCCAGCAGCTCGACGGCCTGAGCCAGCTCGGCACCGCCCTCGGCGATCATCGTGAGGTACCGGTTGGTGAGGAACACGTGAGGGGGTTCCGCAACGAGCGGATCCTCCCGATCCCACGGGCTACGCATGACCGGCACGTGATGGAAGGCGGCGGGATGGGCGTCGACCGGAAAACTCCGCTTGGCCACCTCGTCGTGCGTGCGCAGGTCGATGACCGTACGGATGCCCAGCGGCCGCAGGACCTCCACGTCGGCCGGCGTCATCCGATCGAGACCATCGGAGCGGTACAGCAGGCGGGTGCGCACGGCTCGCCCGTCCCGGGTCCCCAGCCCTCCCAGATCCCGAAAATTGAACACGGCCTCGAAGGGCAAAGAGCGATCCATGGCGAGCACGCCAGGCACGGTACCGGCCGGCGACCGCGCGGTAACTTCCCGGCCCATGGAAATCGTCCTGAAACGCATCGGCTTGGTTGGCTCGGGGATTATGGGTTCGGGCATCGCCGAAGTAGCCGCCAAATCGGGGCACGAGGTGGTGCTGCGGTCCCGCCACCGTTCCAGCGGCGAGGCCATGCTGGCCGGGCTCCGCAAGTCGCTGGCCAAGCAGGTGGAGCGGGGCAAGCTCACCGACACGGAGCGCGAATCGGTGTTGTCCCGGGTGGCCATCACCGAGGACCTCGACGATCTGGAGTCGTGCGATCTGGTCATCGAGTCGGTGGTGGAGGACCTCAAGCTGAAGCAGGAGCTGTTCGCCCAGCTCGACCAGGTGTGCCAGCCCGACACGATCCTGGCGTCCAACACGTCCACCCTTCCGGTGATCGAACTGGCCATGGCCACCGCCCGGCCGTCGCAGGTGTGCGGCGTCCACTTCTTCAATCCGGCCCCGGCCATGAGCCTCGTGGAGATCATCCGGCCCATCACCGCCTCCGACACCACCATGAACTCGGTGCGGGCGTTCGCGGCCGCCTGCGGGAAAGACGCCGTCGACGTGCAGGACCGGGCCGGGTTCGTGGTGAATGCGCTCCTGTTCCCCTACCTCAACAACGCCGTACGGCTGTGGGAGCACGGCACCGCCTCGGTGGCCGATATCGACACCGCCATGAGGGGCGGATGCAACTTTCCGATGGGGCCGTTCGCCCTGCTCGATCTGGTGGGGCTGGACACCTCTTTGGCCATCCTCGACGCGCTCTACCACGAGTTTCGAGACGCCAACTACGCCGCCGTGCCCACGTTGCGGCGCATGGTGGCGGCCGGCCAGCTGGGTCGCAAGAGCGGCAAGGGGTTCTACGACTACTCCCACTGAGCCTCCGGCCAGCGCGTGGCGGTTCCCCGATCTTCGGGGCATCGCGCCGCCCGACGACCTCATCGCCGTCGGCGCCGACCTGGAGCCGGGAACGGTGCTGGCTGCCTATCGGGCCGGTCTGTTCCCGATGGAGGTCAACCACGGCCGCCGCCGCAAGGCCCTGGGCTGGTGGTCGCCCGATCCGCGAGGTGTGATCCCCTTGGACGGGCTTCGAATCTCGAAGTCGCTCCGCCGCAGCCGGTCGCGTTTTATCATCGAGGTCGACCGGGCCTTCGAGCCCGTAATGCGAGCCTGTGCCGATCCGAAGCGCCCGGGCGGGTGGATCAGCGAGCCGTTCGTGGAGGCCTACACCGCTCTCCACCAACTGGGGTGGGCTCACTCCGTGGAGGCGTGGACGCCCGAAGGCGAACTGGTCGGCGGGCTCTACGGGGTGGCCATCGGAGGGGCGTTCGCCGGAGAGTCGATGTTCCAACGTCGCACCGATGCCTCCAAGGTGGCCCTGGTGGGCTTGGTCGAGCGGCTCCGGGCCTGGGGATATCAACTCCTCGACACCCAGTGGTCCACCCCTCATCTCGAATCGCTGGGCGCCGTGAGCATCTCGCGCGACGAATACCTCCGCCAACTGGCCGAGGCCCTGGCCCAACCGGCCCGGTGGGGCGGCTTCGTTTGACCGCCCCGGCCCCAAACATTGGACAATGGTCCATGGCCGATTGGAAGCTTCCTCGTCCCGATCCCCCGTGGACCATGCGGACCTACTCCGGCCATTCGAGCGCCCGCGCCTCCAACGAGCTGTACCGGACAAACCTCTCCAAGGGGCAGACCGGTCTCTCGATCGCCTTCGACCTGCCCACCCAGACCGGTTACGACCCCGACTCGCCGATGGCCCACGGCGAGGTGGGCAAGGTGGGCGTACCGGTGGCCCACCTCGGGCACATGCGCACCCTGCTCGACCAGATCCCGGTCGACCGGATGAACACGTCGATGACCATCAATGCCACGGCGGCGTGGCTGCTGGGTCTCTACGTGGCCAACGCCCGCGAGCACGATGTGGAGAGCCGGGCGTTGCGGGGAACCACCCAGAACGACATCGTCAAGGAGTACCTGTCGCGGGGCACCTACATCTTTCCGCCCGTTCCGAGCCAGCGCCTCATCGTGGACATGATCGCCTGGTGCTCCACCAACGCACCATCGTGGAATCCCATGAACGTGTGCAGCTATCACCTGCAGGAAGCCGGCGCGACGCCGGTGCAGGAGATCGCCTACGCGCTGGCCAATGCCATCGGAGTCCTCGACGCGGTTCGTGATTCAAAGCAGGTGTCGCCCGAGGGCTTCGCGGCCGTGGTCGGTTCGATCTCTTTCTTCGTGAACGCCGGCATCCGATTTGTGGAGGAGATCTGCAAGCTCCGGGCGTTCACCGAGATGTGGGACGAGATCTGCCGCGACCGCTACGGGGTGGCCGATCCCAAGCTGCGCCGCTTCCGCTACGGCGTCCAGGTGAACTCCTTGGGCCTCACCGAGGCCCAGCCCGAGAACAACATCCAGCGCATCGTGCTGGAGATGCTGGCGGTCACCATGTCGCGCGATGCCCGGGCGCGATCGGTGCAGCTGCCGGCGTGGAACGAGGCGCTGGGGCTGCCGCGGCCATGGGACCAACAGTGGTCGTTGCGTATGCAACAAGTGTTGGCCTACGAGAGCGACATCCTCGAGTACCCCGATCTTTTCGAAGGCTCGCTGGTGGTAGAGGCCCGCACGGCTGATCTGATCGAGCAGGCCCGCCTCGAGCTGCAAGACGTGCTGGACATGGGCGGCGCTTTCGAGGCCATCGACACCCTCAAGGGTCGACTGGTGCGTTCGCTGGCCGAGCGGTCCGGTCGGATCGAGCGAGGCGAGCTCACGGTGGTAGGGGTGAACAAGTTCACCGAAACGGCGCCGTCGCCGCTCGACGGGGCCGACAACATCTTGCGCGTCGATCCGAAAATCGAAGCAGAGTTGATCGCCGACATCCATCGCTGGCGGGCCGAGCGCGACGCCGCGGCCACCCAGCGGGCGGTCGACGATCTGCGGCGCGCCGCCGAGCGGGGGACCAACGTGATGGAACCGACCATTGCCTTTGCTCGCGCCGGTGGAACCACCGGTGAATGGGCCCAGGCCCTGCGCGACGTGTTCGGTGAGTACCGCGCCCCCACCGGCGTGTCGGCGGCCGCTGGTCGACGAACGGGAGACCTGGCTCGAGTGGCCGAACGGATGCAGCACCTGGCCGGCGGCCCCGTGCGGTTCATGGTGGCCAAGCCGGGCCTCGACGGTCATTCCAACGGGGCCGAACAGATCTCCGTGGCCGCCCGGGACGCCGGCATGGAGGTGATCTACTCGGGGATCCGGCTCACCCCGGCCCAGATCGCCGCCGCCGCCCGCGACGAAGACGTGGATGTCATCGGCCTGTCGATCCTGTCGGGCAGCCACCTCCTCCAGGTACCTGAAGTGATGGACCAGCTCAGAAGGCTCGGCGTCGACGTACCGGTGGTAGTCGGGGGGATCATCCCCGAGGAAGATCGGCCGGTCCTGGAGCAGGCCGGGGTGGCCGCCGTCTATTCCCCCAAGGACTTCGAGTTCGCCCGGATCATGGACGACATCACCACCATCGCCGAACGGCATCGCGCCGCTGCTCCAGCCGCTGGTGCTTGATCGAATCCAGCCCATAGCCGATGCTGTCGAGGTGAATCACCGTCTCCTCCCTCTCGGGCTGGGCGTTCTGGGGCTCATCCTGGGCGTCGTCGGCGCGGTGGCCGACGTGGCCGTACTGGGGCTCGTGGCCGGGCTGCTGGCGTTATTGGCCGGCGGGTCGGTGTTCCTCATGGCCTCGGGCTCTCGCCGGACCGGGGCGTCGTCTCCCGCTGCCGCGGTGTCGGTGCCCGCCCCGGCGCCCACCCCCGCCTCGACCGTCGAACCGGCACAGCCGGCCCGCGTGGGGGTGCCCGCCGCCGAGCCCGCTCCCGAACCCACGCCCAGCCCGACGCTGCTCGATCCCGAAACCGGTCTGTTCAACGAGGACTATTTCCTCAGCGCGGTGGAAACCCGCGTCTCGGCCGCCCGGCGTCACTTGCGTCCCGTGGCGGTGGTGCTGTTCGAAGTGGTGGAAAATGTGGTGACCCAGCCCACCCCCGCCGACCCCGTGGCGGTGGCCGACGGCATCCGGGCCACGTTGCGCGAGGCCGACACCGCCTGCCGGCTCAACGACGGGCGCTTTGCCTTCGTGCTGGAAGACACTCCGGAGGACGGGGCCATCTGGACCGTCGAACGACTGCGCCGCAAGCTGAACGAGTTGGGCACCGAGCAAGGTCGGTGGGCGGGCATCGCCTGCTACCCCGCTCACGCCTTCAATGCGGCCGAGGTCTTGTCGAAGGCCGAACGGGCGCTGGCGGCCGCCAAAGAATGGGCCGTGGACCGCATCGAGGTAGCGGCGGCCGACTAGGAGTCCGCTCAGTGCGGATCGGCTCCGACGGTGGTGGGAGCAACCGTGCTCGGCGGAACCGTGGATGCGGTGGCCGGCGTGGTCGTGGTGGCAGGCGGAATCTTCAGGCGCTGTCCGGCCAGGATCTTGTCGGGGTCGGCGATGCCGTTCACGAAGATCAGCGCGGCGCGGCTAATTCCAAAGCGCGCCGCGATCGCCGCCAATGAGTCGCCCGGCTGCACCACGTAGGTAGTGGGCCGGGTTGTGGGCGGGGGGCTCGTGGTGGCGGCCACCGACGATGCCGTCGTCGTGGCCACCGACGGCGGATGTGAGCTACCAGAACAGCCAACGAGCACTGCTGATGCTGCGCTCAGTAACAACAGGCTGCATATTGGGGTGGACACGTGCGACTCCAGACCAGTGTGCGGCTCCACCCGCCAGGCCGAGGAACCTAGGACACCGCAGCGATGACCAGGTAACGACGAGATGACAACCCCGTTCCAGTTCGCCACCACCGATCGCCGGCGCGAGGCTGGCGCGAATGAGCCTGCTCGGTAAGCCGCGTCGCAAGCCCACCTGGCACGATCTCGGCCAACGATTCGACATTGCCGTGCCGGGGTCTCACCACTCCACCGAAAACGGGCCCACGTGGTTGGCGTGGCACGAAGGTCCGTCGATCGCCTCGGTGCAGGCGGCCGTGGGCGATATCCCCGGCTGGGAATGGCGCGCCGTCGCCCCCGCCACCCAGCCGGCGCTGCCGCCGCCCGGCCCCGGATCGATCATCTGGGTGCGCCGTTCGTTTGAGATGACCACGTTGGCCACCGCGGTCGTGCGGTACCACGGCGCCTACGGCCGACCGTTCAACAGCGGCGACGAACGCGGTCGGCAGCGGTTGGCCGACCTCCTGGATCACGACCTCCCGGAGGGTCCGCGCTATCCGATCGTGGAGCTGGTGACGCGGTGGCTCCTGGAGAGCGCCGATCCTGAGCCGTCCACCGAACCGGCGGCCTCCGAGCTCGACGGGCTGGCCCAAAAGCTGCGGCATTTGGGCTACGACCGCTTGTGGGCCGAGGCCTACAAGCAGGTGAGCTGAAGCTGCGGCGGTTGCGGCTACTACCGTTGGTGAGTGCCCCGAATCGATGGCATCAACTATGTGTTCCCCGGGGCTCACCGACCGTCTCGCACGCGCAGGGTCGACGCTCACGGTGTGGACATCGCCGTGTACGAGTGGGGGCCGCCCGGCAACCCGCCGATCGCGCTGATGCACGGGGGCCTCGATTTTGCGGCCACATTCGATTTGCTCGCTCCCCTGTTGGTGGAGTCGGGGTACCGGCCGGTGGCGTGGGACCAACGCGGTCACGGTGAAAGCGCTCGAGCGGCGCTGTATTCCTGGCAGGCCGATCTGCGCGACGCCGTGGCCGTGCTCGAAACCGTGAGCTCGGAGCCGATCCCGATGGTGGGTCACTCCAAAGGCGGGATGATGGCAATGTTCCTGGCCGAGGCCCTCCCCGGCCGGTTCTCCCACGTGGTGAACATCGACGGCGTGCCCACCCCCAAGTCGGCGGTCACCGACGTGAGCGATCAGGATCGCCCCGACGAGTTGGCCTCCGGCCACGAGGCCTGGCTCGACCGTCGGCGCCTCAGCGCGGTGGCCAAGCGCAAGCCCGGCTCGGTGGATGACCTCGCTCGCCGCCGCCATCGTCTGAATCCGCGATTGCCGATCGGCTGGTTGCGCTACCTGGCAGCCATCGGCTCGACCAACGACGGCGACGGTCACCGTTGGAAGCTGGACCCGTCGATTCCCGTCGGGGGATTCGGCCCCCGCCGATCTCAGTGGGCGATGCAGGTCATGACCTCGTTGAGCGAACCGTTGCTGGCTCTCGTGTCCACCGTCGACGAGCCCATGGGCTGGCACATCGATCCCGACGAGGTGGCCCCGTTTCTGCCACCCCGCGGCGTGCTGGAGGTGATCGAGGGAGGGCACTTCCTCCATCTCGAACAGCCGGAAGAGCTTCGTCGGCTCATCGTCGATTTCGTCGCCGCGCCATGAGCCCGTCCCGCGATCCCTACGGCGATCCCACCTGGCTTCAGCACAACCGCGTGAAGCTGGCGCTACACCAACTCGACGAGCACGAAAAGCGCGTCGGCCATCCGTTGCTCCTGTTGCACGGGTTGGGCGAGGAGTCGCCCACCGAACTGCCGGCGTGGGCGGCGACGTGGCCCGGCTCGGTGTACGCGCTCGACTTCACCGGTCACGGGCGATCGACCGTGCCCGAGGGCGGGGGCTACACGCCGGAGATCCTCATCGCCGACGCGGACGCCGCGCTGGCTCGTATCGGGCCGGCCACCGTGGCCGGTCGCGGGCTCGGGGCCTATGTGGCCCTGATGCTGGCCGGGTCACGACCCTCGCACGTGCGCGGCGCGATCCTGTGCGACGGACCCGGTCTCACCGGTGCGGGACCCGAACCGCCCCGCGGCGTTATCGCCGGGCTCGACGAGCCTTCCACTTCGAGAGAGAGCCCTGATCACTGGGCCCTGTTGGAGCTCTCGCAGGATCCGCGCCCTCCCGACTACGCCGTCAACTTCGTGCGCGATGCCAGCAACGGGTCGCCGGTGGAGCCGGCCATCGCCGTCGTCGCCACGGAATCAACGCCGTGGTTGGACGCCGTGGTGGCCGAACCGGCGGTGGTGGTGCTCAGCCTGGAAGCGGCGATCGAGCTTTACGCGTCGACGTGACCGTGGAGGCTGGCCAAGAGATCGTCCACACCGGCGGCCGACAGTGGACGGGCCAGCAGGAAGCCCTGAGCCCGGTCGCAACCGAACTCCCGCAACACCTCCAGCTGTTGGGGGTGCTCGACGCCCTCGGCCACCACTTGCAGCCCGAGCGAACGGGCCAGCATCGTGACGAGGCGAACGATCTCGGTGTCTTCGTGGTCTTCACCCAAGCGGGTGATGAATTCCCGATCGATCTTCAGCACGTCCACCGGAAACCGCCGCAGGTAGGCCAGCGACGAGTAGCCGGTACCGAAATCGTCGACGGCCAGCCGCACGCCGAGCCCCTTGAGGGCCCGCAACAGGTTCACCGTCTCGGCCGCGTTAGCCATGAGGGCGCTCTCGGTCATCTCTAGCTCCAGGCGCTGCGGATCCAGGCCGGTGTCGCTCAACACCTCGGCCACGACCGCTACCAGATCCGGCTGCGCCACCTGGCGAGCCGACAGGTTCACGCTCAGCTCCAACTCGTCGGCCTCCGGGTACACCGCCCGCCACAGCTGGAGCTGGCGACAGGCGTGCGACAGCACCCAACTTCCGATGGGCACGATCAGCCCGGTCTCTTCGGCCAGAAGAATGAACTCGCCCGGCGACATGAGACCGCGCTCGGGATGCTCCCATCGCAACAAGGCCTCGAACCCGCACACGGTTCCGGTGGCCAGCTCGATCTTTGGTTGGTAGAAGACGCGCAGCTCTCGCCGCTCGAGGGCCCGACGCAGAGCCCGCTCGGTATCGAGTCGCACCATCGCGCGGGCCCGCATCTCGTCGTCGAACACCTCGATGCGGTTGCGACCCTTTTCCTTGGCCCGATACATCGCCACGTCGGCGTCTCGAATGAGCGCCTCCGGGCGGTCGTGAGTGGTACGAGCGAACGCAATGCCCAACGAAGTCGACACCACAATCTCGTGTTCGCCGATGCCCACCGGCTCGGTGATCACCGTGGCCAGCCGCTCGGCGATCACGATGGCGTCGGACTCTGTGGCCAGCTGGTCGCACAACACCACGAACTCGTCGCCGCCGAACCGGGCCACGGTGTCGGTCGGTCGCACCGCCTCGCGGATGCGATCGGAGATGGTGCGCAACAGCGCGTCGCCCACGTCGTGGCCGAGGGAATCGTTGACCACCTTGAAGTTGTCGAGGTCGCAGAACAGCACCGCCAGCGGCCCGGGGTGGCGCGCCACTCGAGCCATGGCCATCTTCAGCCGGTCCAACAACAGCAGGCGGTTCGGAAGGCCGGTGAGCGCATCGTGGGTGGCCTGATGAGCCAGCCGCATCTCAAAGTCTTTGCGCTCGGAGATGTCGCGACTGATCGAGGCCATGTATTCGATGGCCCCGTTGCCATCGCGGTGGGCCACCAACACCTGCGAGATGGGGATCTCCTGCCCGTCGGAGCCGGTGAGTGCCAGTTCTCCACTCCACACCTGACCCGCCTTCACGGTGGGGAGCGCCTCTTGCTCGAATCGTTCGTTGGCCCATTCCGGAAAGAAGGACCTCGTGTCCACCAAGCGCAGCGCACTGGGATGAAGGTCCTCCAGCACGCCGAAGAATCGTCGGGCGGCCGCGTTGAGGTAGAGGGTCTGGCCGGCTGCGTCGATGACGGTCAGGAGGTCGGTGGTGTCTTCGATGATGCTCAGGAGCCGCCGCGACTGTTGTCGGGTGGTCACGTTGTCGGTGACATCCTGGAGCGTGGCGATGCACCCCAGCAGCGCGCCGTCGTCGTCGAGCAGTGGTACCACTCGCAAGTCAACCCAGCGCAGACCTCGGCGAGGATGAGTGGCTCGCACGCGGGCCGAGGTGTTGGTGCCCAACTGACGACAGTCGAGGTAGGCGCCGAGCACCGTGTCGAGGTCGTCGGGGAACCACATCCGGTGCCAGCCGTAGCCGGCCAGTTCCTCGGCGCTCAGACCCACCAGCTCCGCCGCCTCGTCGTTGACGCTGACCACGGCGTCGGAGAGATCGTGCTGCAGGAGGCCGATGTGGGTCACCGCGGCCAGGAGGCGGAACAAGTCACCCGGCACGTGAGCCGCCGCGTCGACCTCGGTCCCGTCACCGTCGGGGGCCGTAACCAGCCCTCCGGCCGGTTCGGAAACACGAAACCGAGTTCTCATCGCTCCGCCACTCTACTCACCGTCACTACCGCACTGTGAGGCAGGGTGACTACTAGGAGTGAAGGCGCGTCCGAACAGCGAGCAGAGCGTCGAGGTCACGGGCGTTGCCCGGACGCCCCAGCAGGTAGCCCTGGGCCAGGTCACACCCGAGGGCGGTGAGGTGTCGGGCCTGGGCCTCGCTCTCCACGCCCTCGGCCGTGGCCTCCAGCCCGAGGGTATGGGCCAGCCCGATGATGAGCCGGACGAGCTCGTCGTCTTCGTGGGCGTGGCCCAGCCGGGACACGAAGCTGCGATCGATTTTGAGCAGGTTCACCGGGAAGCGCCGCAGGTAGGCCAACGACGAGTAGCCGGTTCCGAAGTCGTCGACCGCCAGCCGCACTCCTTGGGATCGCAGCCGGCGCATGAGGTCCACCGAGTCATCGGCGTGCGACAGCAGCACGCTCTCGGTCATCTCCACCAGCAGAGCGCTCGCTTCGATTCCAGAATCGGCCAGCGCGCCCTGCACCATGGGGAGCAAGTCTCCGTGTTCCACCTGCCGGCCCGACACGTTCACGCTCATCGTGAGGTCGTTGCTGTCGGGATAGGCCCACCGCCAAGTCCGCAGCTGGCGCAGCGCCTCCGTCAGCACCCAGCGGCCGAGGGGAACGATGTAGCCCGTCTCCTCGGCGAGATCGATGAACTCTCCCGGCAGCAGCCGGCCGCGGGTGGGATGGTCCCACCGAACCAGTGCCTCAAACCCCGACAGCCGGCCGGAGCGGAGATCGATCACCGGCTGGTACATCACCCGCAGCTCTTCGCGCTCGATGGAGCGACGAAGCTGCCGTTCCGTGTCGAGCCGCACCAAAGAGCGAACCAGAAGGTCGGTGTCGAACACTTCGAAGCGGTTGCGGCCCAACGCCTTGGCTCGATACATCGCGGCGTCGGCGTCTCGTACCAGTGCCTCGGGACGGTCATGAGCCATCGGACGATGAAACGCCACCCCGATCGAGGTAGACACATCGAGCTCGGTACCGGCCACCTCGGCCGGTCGGCGCACCGTTACCGCCAGCCGATTGGCCAACGCCATGACCGTGTGCTCCGACCGAAGGTCGTCGCACAACACCACGAACTCGTCGCCACCGAACCGGGCGACCGTGTCACTCGGCCGCACCGCCTCCCGGATGCGAGCCCCCATCAGCTGCAGGAGCTCGTCGCCCACGTCATGGCCGTAGGAGTCGTTGACCAGTTTGAAGTTGTCCAGGTCGCAGAACAACACCGCCAGCGGGCGTCCGGAGCGCGCCGAGCGGGCCATCGCCACGCCCAGACGGTCGATGAACAGCGTGCGATTCGGAAGGCCGGTGAGGCTGTCGTGGTTGGCTTGAAACTCCAGCCGACGTTCCAGTTCGATTCGCTCCCGAATGTCGCGGCTCACGGTGGCCACGTTCTCGAGCACGCCCTTCTGGTTCAGGTAACCGATCAACACCTGTGAGACGGGGATCGTGCGGCCGGCCCGGGTCACCAGCTCGAGCGAGTCCGCCACCCACACCTCACCGGCCCGAACGGCCGGCAGACCCTCATCGACCAGACGTCGGCGGCTATTGGGGTCGTACCAACCGAACGGAACCACGTTGTCCGAGGCCGGCCCCACCAGCCCGGCTTGGCGAGCCGCGTTGTTCGCGTACACGGGCTGGCCTCGAAGGTCGCTCACCACCACCAAGTCGGTGGTGGCCTGCACGATGCTCGACAACCGCTCCGCCAACAGCTGGCTGAGCTGACGATCGGCGGCGGTGCGCTCCGCGGCCAGCAACGCCCGCGCGATCGACAGTGAGCTGATGCCCACGAGCGCCACCAGCAGCGTGCGAGTCACCGTCTCCGACACCGCCAAGTGGGCCGAGATGCCTTCGGCGGCCACCGCGACGGCCGACAACACCACCACCATTCGGCGTCCGCCCGGTGACCGGATCACCGTGGGGTAGGCCGTGGCGGTCAACACCGCCAAGGACCACCCGGCGTTGTTGGGCTCGTCGATCGCCACGAACAACACCACACCCAACACCAGTGTCAACAACGCCCGGCCGGTGCGGTGCGGGAAGCTGGTCGGCTTCCAACGGGCCGCCGCGCACAGCACCGCGAAGGCCGAGATCACCGCGACACCCGCCACCGCGCCGCTGTCGGCGGTCGAGACCACCACGACGGCCAGGAGCCCCATGGCGCCCAGCGCGACGGGTTCGATCACGAGGGCTCGTGCCCGTACGAGCCCGCCAGGCGGTAGCGCCGTCATGCGAGCCGGAACGCTACGAAATTCAGTGACTCAGCGCGCGGACCCCAGCGCGCACCGGCTACTTGTCGCGGCGAGCCATGTACACGGCCAACTCCGTGAGTTCGGCCTTGGCCAAGCCATCGATCTCGATATGGCTGAGCGCGGCAATGGCCTCGACGGTGAGTCGCCCGATCTTGGCCTCCATCGCATCGAGCGCGCCGGTATCGATGATCACGGCCTGCATTGCGGCCACTTCGTCGTCGGACAAATCGGCCGCGCCGACCCTCGACAGCACGGCGCGTTGCTCGCGGGTGGCCCGCTCGGTGGCCATCGACAACAGCGGCGTGGGCTTGCCCTCGCGTAGATCGTCGCCCACCGGCTTGCCCGTGACCTGTTGGTCGCCGAAGACCCCCAGCACATCGTCTCGCAGCTGGAACGCGTCACCCACCGGCAGGCCGTAGGCACTCAACGCATCGAGCAACGGCACCGATCGCTCCGGCGCGGCCAACATCGCGCCCAGGTGCAACGGGCGCTCCACCGTGTACTTACCGGACTTGTAGCGGGCGATTCGCTCCGCCCCGGACCGGGCCCGTTGCCGCTGCGCGGTGCCCACGATGTCGAGGTACTGGCCCACGTTGAGCTCCACCCGCAGTTCGTCCCAGATGCGCAGGGCCTCGAGCGGCGCGGCGCGCACGAGGTGGTCGGCGTAGACGAACGCCATGTCGCCGACGAGGATGGCCACGCCTTCACCGAAACGTCGGGGCTCGCCGGCCCAGCCCGCCTCCTCGTGGCGGGCCGAGAACTCGAGGTGCGCGGTGCGCTGGCCCCGCCGAGCCGCCGACCCGTCCATCACGTCGTCGTGAAACAACGCGAAGGCGTGCAACAACTCGAACGCGGCACCGGCGTCGACCACCCGGGGGTCGTCGGGCGACCCGCCGGCACCCACGAAGCCCCAATGGCAAAACGCCGGACGAAGACGTTTGCCGCCGCCCATCACCAAGCTGCGCAGGGCGTCGAAGGCATCGCCCAGCACGGGATCGACCGCGCACCATCGAGCCTGCTCGCCGTCGAGGAAGATCTCGAGGCGATGCTCTACTCGCTCGGCGATGTCGAACAGGCTGGCGGGAACCGACGACATCAGCCCTCGGCGCCCGCATCATTGGCTCGCTCCAGCTCGGCGATCACCGAGTCGACCTGCATGCGCGCCGACGTGATGCGGCCCCGACACACCCGGATGAGCTGGGCCGCGCGGGCGACCTGGGCGGCCAGCCGGTCGACGTCGACGGTGTCTCGCTCCAGTTCGACGAGGATGGCCTCCAGCTCGGCCACCGCCTCGGCATAGCCGATCTCCTCGCTTCCGGCGGCGTCGGACGCGGGTTCGGTCACGATGATGGTTCCTCCACGATGCTTGAGAACTCTCCACTGTTCACGGTGGTGATGACTCGCTCTCCCGGGGCCAACGCGGCCGGGTCACGCACGACCTCACCCCGGGAATTGCGGGTGATCGACCACCCTCGGGCCAGCAATCGGGCTGGATCGAGGGACGAGATCCGGCTGGCCAACCCGTCGAGCTGCATCTGTCGGGACTGTACGGCCCTCGGCGCGTCCCGACCCACCCGGGCCACCAACGATTCGAGGCGCTGGGTGGCACCGGCCACCGACCGAGCGGACAACGACGCCAACCGCACGGCCCGGCGATCCAGCCCCAGGTGGGCTTCCTGCAAGACCAGACCCGCCTCGCGCCCCAGGCGCCGACCGGAGAAATCGGCCGTTTGCTGAGCGTGATCGAGGGCGTTCGACACGTCACGAATCACTCGAACGGCCCGCCGGCCGAGGTCGTCGTCGCTTTGCTGCAGCCGCAAACGGGCCACCTCGGCCACCCCCGCCCAGGCCAGCTCGGTGCGGCCGACGTAGCCGGTGACCCGTTCCACCAGCAGCGCTCCGCAGGCGGTGGGGGTTTTGCAGGCTCGAAAAGCCAGGAGATCGGCGACCGATGAGTCGACCTCGTGACCGATCCCGGTGATCACCGGCACGGGGCAGGCGGCGATGGCGCGAGCCAGCGGCTCGGCATCGAAGGCGGCCAGGTCCGTTTTGGCTCCGCCTCCTCGGACGATGCAGATCACGTCGACCCGGGCTCTGGCCAACCGCTTGAGCGACTGCACGATCTGGCCGACGGCCTCGGGGCCCTGCACCCGCGAGTCGGCCAACACCACCTGCCATCCGAACCCGCTGCCGTGAAGTTCATGGACGAAGTCGTGAAAGGCGGCACTGCCGGCGCTGGTGACCAAGCCCACCCGCATCGGAGCCAACGACAACGGACGCTGCTTGTTGCGATCCACCAAACCGTCAAGCACGAGCCGAGCCAGCAACGCGTCGCGATCGGCGGCCATGCGACCCAACGTGTACGTGGGATCGATGCCGGACATCCGCAGGCTCACTTGGCCGCGGGGGGCGTAGAAATCCACCTGACCCCGGATGCGAACCTCGATGCCGTCGCCCAGGCTCATTCGATGGCGAGACAGCTGCCCCTCGATCACCATGCGGGCCCGGTTGAACAAGGTGACCTGGAGGCTGGCCTCACCTTCGTCGGTGGCCTCCACCAACGAGAAGTACACGTGCCCGGCCGGCGAGCGCTTGAAGTTGCGGATCTCACCTCGCACCCACACCTCGTCGCCGAACGCCCGCCGCAGGGCCCGGGCAATCTCGGCGTTCAGCTCCGATACGGCAAAGGTGGGATCGAGCGATTCCTCGAACATGAGGTCGAGCGAGGGTTGGCTCATCAGTTGCTGACCACATCGTCGGGATAGTTGGCCAGCCATCCCGTGGCGTTGGTCTGCCGGCCGAGCACCACTCGCCAGAGCTGCGCGGGATCGGCGGTGAACGGATCGGCCTCGTCGGCGTCGACCACCACCCACGCGTGGGCGCCCAGCTCGGCCTCCAGCTGACGGGCTCCCCATCCGGCGTATCCGGCGAACATCCGCAGACACCGCATGGGCGGCACCTCGGACGGCGACCGGGCCACGTCGACCGTGCCGAGCTGACCCAGCACGGGCGCAAAGGCCTCCGTCGGCTCGACAGAGGCCGGGGCCAAGGCCAAGGCAATGACGGCGTCGGGCTGCACGGGCCCTCCGACGAACACCCGGGTGGGCCACATCACCGAACCAGCCCACTCGGGGAGGACGGCCGCCACCTCGGTGTCGCTCGGGCGATTGAGCACCAGCCCGAACGCTCCCTCCTGGTTGTGCTCCAACATGAGGACCACCGTGCGATCGAAATTTGGGTCGGCAAGGGGCGGCGTGGCCACGAGAAGGCGACCGCGAGTGGAGGCAACCACCTCGCGATGATCCCGCACCAGGCGGGCAGAAGCGAGCCGAAAGACTTATTCAGGGGCGACCCACAGCTCCGGGGTTTCCACCAGCTCTAGTTCGGCCATCGGGAGACCGCGGGTGACGCGCAGGGCCTCGATACGGCGCAACGGTCGCTCGAGCATGTTGCGGCGGGTGCCCTCGAGCTCCTCGAAGGCCTTGTGTACGTCGTCGAACCGACGCGCCAGCTTGCCGACGCTTTCGCTGTACTTGCGCCACTGCAGCCCGAAGGCCCCCATGAGCTCGAGGATCTGATCCGCCTGCTGCTCCACCATGAAATTGTCGTAGGCCTGGCGGATGACCCCGAGCATCGCGAACAGCGTGAGCGGTGAGCACATCACGATGTGATTGCGCATGGCGTCTTCGAACAGCGAGGGCTCATGCTCGTGGATGAACGAGCTGATGGTCTCGTTGGGGATGAACAACAGCACCTCGTCGAGCGCGGTTCCCTCTTTGTTGGCGTAGTCGCGAGCGGCCAACTCCTTCACCCGCACGCGTACGTCGTTGAGGAACTGCTTGCGATAGAGCGTGCGATCGGAGTCGTTGTCGGCCTCCAAATAACGGAGGTAGGCGGGGAGCGGAAACTTCACATCCATGAAGAGCTTGTGGCCCTTGGGGAGCAGGAAGGTGAAGTCGGGAACGCCCGAGCCATCTTCAAGCGAGAGCTGCTTCACGTAGTTCACGTGCTCCACCAAGCCGGCCAGGCGCAACACGTCTTCCGCCATCCGCTCGCCCCACTGCCCCCGCGCCTTCGACGAGGCCAGCGCTTCCTTGAGTTGCTGGGTGGATAGCGCGAGCTGGCTGGTGGAGGTGGCGTGCTCGGTGAGCTGGGCGCTGACTCGCCCGAAGGCCTCCGAGTGGTTGGAGCCGAGTTGGGTGACCAGGTCTCGCACGCCGGCCAGATCGGAGCGCAGATCGGCTTGGACCTGGGCCAGTCGAGCCTCGATGAGGTCCTTCTTGGCCCCCAGCTCCTGGGCGGTGCTGGCCCGCTCGGCTTCGAGCCGCAACGAGCTGTCGCGGGCCTGTGCTTCGGCCGCCGCCCGGTTCACCTCGAGCACCTTGCTGACGGCGGCATCAATGGCCTCCTGGGTAGCGGTGAGGGACCGCTGGTCGAGCTGCGCCATTGCCTCGTGCATGGCCTCGGCGGTGGCGTGGGAGGCGCTGGCACCACGCCGGGCACCGATGGCGAAGCCAGCGGCAGCGCCAACGAGCAGGGAGAATGCGGTAACGAGGAACAACATGGGGCCATCTTGGCCAAGGGGTGGGTGAAAATCGGGGAGCTTGGTCGCGCCGGGCCGCCCAACCTGGCCGCCAACCGGGCGGGGGCCGGCCGGCGTCAGCTCACGGGTTCCGGGCGATCACCGACCAACGTTCGGTACAGGTCGGCGTAGAGCGCGCCGTTGGCCAGAAGCACCTCGTGGGTTCCGCTCTCCACGATCCGGCCGTCATCGATCACCACAATCCGATCGGCCGAGGTGATGGTGGACAGCCGGTGGGCGATCACGATCGAGGTCCGGCCGTGGAGCGCATGATCGAGCGCGGCCTGCACCAGCGACTCGTTCTCGGCGTCGAGGTGGCTGGTGGCCTCGTCGAGGATCACGATCGAGGGATTCTTGATCAAAAGCCGGGCGATGGCCACGCGCTGCTTCTCTCCACCCGAGAGCCGATAGCCGCGTTCACCCACCACCGTGTTGTAGCCATCGGGCAACGCGGCGATCACGTCGTGGATCTGGGCGGCCCGGCAGGCCTCTTCCATCTCGGCTTGAGTGGCCTGCGGGCGGCCGTAGCGGAGGTTCTCGGCGATGGTCTCGTGGAACAGGTGGGGATCCTGGGCCACCACGCCGATGTGGGCCCGCAACGATTCCTGCAAGAGGTCACGCACGTCACGCCCATCGATTCGCACGGCTCCGGCGGTCACGTCGTAGAGCCTCGGCACCAGCGAACCGAGGGTGGTCTTGCCGGCTCCAGACGGGCCTACCAGCGCCACCAACTGACCGGGCTCGATGACCAGATCGATGTCGTGCAAGACCTCCACGCCTGCCGTACTGGCCAGTGCGGCGTTGCCACCGGGGGCCTCCAACGAACTGATCGAGTACGTGTCGGGCGCGGGGTACGCAAAGGACACATGATCGAACTGCACCCGGCCCTTCGGGGCGATGAGCTCCACCGCGCCCGGTCGATCACTGACCGACCGGGGGGAGTCGAGCACCTCGAACACCCGGTCGAAGCTCACCAACGCCGTCATCACGTCGACGCGCGCGTTGGTGAGGGCGGTGAGCGGTTGATAAACCCGCTGCACCAACGCGGCCATCGACACCAAGGCGCCGGTCGAGAGCTCACCGTGTACCACCATCACACCGCCGACGCCATAGACCGCGGCCACCCCGACCGCGCCGGCTAACCCCAAACCCACGAAGAACACCCGACCGTAGGTGGCGCTTCGAATTCCGGCGTCCCGCACCCCGGCGGCCCGACCGGCGAACACCTGGGTCTCCTCGTCGTGGCGACCGAACAGCTTCACCAGCATGGCCCCCGACACGTTGAAGCGCTCCGTCATCTGCGTGTTCATGCCGGCGTTCAAATTCATCTGCTCGCGGCTGATCTGCTGGAGTCGCTTGCCCACCCGCTTGGACGGGATGATGAAGATCGGCAACACGCACAGCGCCAGCACGGTGAGCTTCCAGCTGAAGAAGGCCATGGCCGCCAACGTGGTCACGAGCACGATCACGTTCGATACCACCGAACCGAGCGTGCCGGTCACCGCCGATTGCGCCCCGATCACATCGTTGTTCATGCGGCTGATCAGCGCGCCGGTCTGGGTGCGAGTGAAGAAGGCGATGGGAAGGCGCTGTACGTGATCGAACAGCGCGGTGCGCAGCTCATAGATCAGACCCTCGCCGATGCGGGAGCTCCACCACCGTTGGGCGATGGCCAGCACTCCATCGGCCAACGCCGCGGCCACCGAGATGCTGGCCAGCAGGATGACCCGATGGGTGCTGGGCGACGGTGATTGCAGTTCGTTGACGATTGACCCGATCAATAGGGGAGGAACCAGGGCCAGGAGGGCCGCCAGCACGATGGTGGCGAGGAATCCCCAGATCATGATCCGGTACGGCCGGGCAAAGCCCCAGGCCCGCATCAGCACCTCTCGATTCACGCGGCTGCCCGCGATCACCTTCGGGTCCTGGCCGTGGCCGGGGTAGGGGTGCATTCCCATGCGACGGGAGGCTAAGGGGTCGGCTACCGAGCTGACGGTTCTGGTTGAGATGTGACCCGTAACCTCCGGCCCCGTGCACCGTCGCCTTCTTCCTTTGCTCTGTGTCCTGGCCGTCACGGGCGTCGCCGCGGCCTGCTCCGACACCGGCACGGTGACCGTGCAGCCTCGGGCGGCCAGCAGCACCACCTCCCCGGCCGCTCAACCGGCCAGCGGGGCCATCGACTGGAAGAAATGCGGCAGCCTCCAATGCGGAACGCTGTCGGTGCCGCTCGACTACGCCAATCCCGCCGGCGAACACATCAACGTGAATCTGGTTCGGCATCTGGCCGACCCGTCGCAGCGGATCGGGTCGTTGCTGGTGAATCCGGGAGGTCCGGGAGCGTCGGGGGTCGATTTCGTGAAGGCCGCCTACAGGCAGGTGTTCGGCGATCTCGTCGACCGGTTCGACATCGTCGGGTTCGATCCGCGCGGCACCGGGGCCACGATCCCGATCAAATGCGTGGACGACCTCGATCCCTACTTCGGCAACATCGACCCCACCCCGGACACGCCCCAAGAACTGCAACAGGAGCAAGACGCGGCGAAGGCCTTCACCGCCGCCTGCGCCCAACGCAATCCGGCCAACGTGTTGGCCCATGTGTCCACTCAAGACACGGCCCGAGACATGGACTCCATCCGCAAGGCCCTCGGTGAGCCCAAGATCAGCTACTTCGGCTTCTCCTACGGCAGCGAACTGGGATCGACGTGGGCCACCATGTTCCCGTCCACCGTGCGAGCCGCCGTACTGGACGGGGCGGCCGACCCGTCGCCCAACCCGCTCGACTTTGCCGTTGAATCGGCCACCGCCATTGACCAGACACTCGATCGCCTGCTCCTGGAGTGTTCGCAAGACCAGAAGTGCGCGTTCAACAACAACGGTCACGCCAGCGTCGCGTTCGACTC
>Ga0068860_100001779_pt1 | contig 22944 bp, 20 predicted proteins | sample KBSSwiS32_FD_66597 | JGI IMG/M metagenome (GOLD analysis project Ga0068860, IMG submission 66597) | Switchgrass rhizosphere microbial communities from Kellogg Biological Station, Michigan, USA - KBS Switchgrass S3-2 | ecosystem: Host-associated > Plants > Roots > Rhizosphere > Soil ...
AAGACCTTTCAAAATAATTTTCAATGCCGTTGATACGGAAATTTTTAACCCTTCGATTGAAGATGGTAAAAGGGATAGCAATTTAGTGTTGTGTGTTGGTCGAATTGAAGGGATCAAAAACCAATTGAATTTGATCAAGGCTCTTAACAATACTGCATTTCGCCTGATCTTAATCGGATCCGCTTCAATGAATCACAAACAATACTATCAACAGTGCAGGGAAATTGCCGCGCCGAACGTCCAATTTATTGAGAATATTCCCCAGGAAGAATTGATTCAATATTATTGCAAAGCGAAAGTCCATGTGTTACCGAGTTGGTTTGAAACCACCGGGCTCAGTTCGCTGGAAGCGGCAGCGATGGGTTGCAATATTGTGATTACTGACAAAGGAGATACCAGGGAATATTTTGGCGATTGGGCGCATTACTGCGATCCCGCTTTGACCGAATCGATTTTTACTGCCGTGCAAACTGCGGCCGTATCAGAATTTCCGCGATCACTTCAAACGAAAATTTTTTCACTATATACCTGGCAAGAGGCGGCAAACAAAACTTTGCAGGCATACCAGGAAACTGTTGGTCATACCAATTGATATGAGAATAGGCATCATGGGAACGAGGGGCATTCCCAATCAATACGGAGGCTTTGAGCAATTTGTAGAATTCATTGCGCCTGCACTCGTGCAACGGGGGCACGATGTTTCTGTATACAATTCTTCGCTTCATCCATACCAGGGTGATTCGTGGCAAGGAGTTCATCTTATAAAAAAATTCGATCCCGAAAATAAAGTGGGAACAGCCGGTCAATTTATTTATGACCTAAACTGTATCCTGGATAGCAGGAAAAGAAATTTTGATATCATTCTTGAATTGGGATATACCAGTAGCAGTATCTGGACATTTCTTCTTCCCAAAAAAACCGTTATTGTAACGAACATGGACGGGCTTGAATGGAAAAGAAGCAAGTACAAAAAATATGTTCAACAGTATTTAAAAAGAGCCGAAAAATGGGCGGCCACATCGGCCGACTTTTTAATTGCCGATTCAAAAGGCATCCAGGCATATTTACTTGAAAAATATAATAGGAAATCAGATTTCATCCCTTACGGTGCCACCTTGTTTTTCGATGCAGACGAAAGCTTACTCCAACACCACCAGCTCGAAAAATATAATTACGATATGATCGTCGCGCGGATGGAGCCGGAAAACAATATTGAATCAATATTGGATGGTTATCACAGATCAGGTACGAAAAAAAAATTAATCATCGTTGGCAACCATAACAATGCCTTTGGCAGTTATTTGAAAAGTAAATACGAGGATGCAAGAATTGTTTTTATGGGACCCGTTTTCGATTTGCCTCTGTTGAATAACCTTCGATATTTTTCACATTTGTATTTTCACGGACATTCAGTGGGTGGAACAAATCCCTCTTTATTGGAGGCCATGGCATCGCAGGCACTAATCGTTGCACACAAGAATATATTCAACCAAACCGTTCTTGAGAAGGATGCATTTTATTTTTCTTCCTCCGACGATATTCTTGAGCTCATGGAAAAGCAGATCATAAAAAAAGACTACCAGCAATTCCTCGACAATAATAATGACAAGATCAGAAAATATTACTCCTGGGATCATATCACAGACCAGATAGAAAAATGTTTATCAACCGCGCTCGAACATGGAAAAAATTAGAAATTTTATCTCGGCTTCCAGGATCTACGTATTGTATGCGTTTTTGACATCTATCATATTTTCTTTATTGGTACCGAATAGTATTTGCATCATAGTGCTATTCGCAGGTTGGTTATTTGAAGGTGACCAAAAACAAAAATGGAACCGCTTAAAAAAGGACTGGCTGTTCCTGGCATATGCGATATATTTTTTCGTGCAGGCACGCGGCATTTTTACCGCTAAGGATTTTTACACGGGTTGGTGCGCGGTTGAGGGTAAATTGGGACTTCTCATCATACCGATCATTTTTTGTTCATCTAATTTCGTTACGGAGAACATGAGAAAAAAACTCATGACGGCGCTGGGAATTTTATTAACCATTGCTTCGATATACTGTATATCGATCAATACTGTGCTGTATATGCGCACAGGTGATACCGGCCTATTCTTTTATCATAGTCTTGTTCATGCAATTGACCAGCACGCAGTTTACTTTTCTGTTTACATTTTCATATTTATCGTTTTTCTTTTAAGGGCTAAAAATATTCCGGTTTGGTTGCAGCGCAGAAAGCTCTTGTGTTGGGTTTGGATTCTTTTCTTCGTTGCAATGATCTTTCTTCTTTCGTCTAAGATGGTGTTAGGCGTACTGATCGCGTATTCCGTTTACCTGATTATTTTTCATTCTTCACCCAAATATCGAAGATGGCGTCCCGTTCTTCTTGGTGGCGTCGTTTCAGTCATCGCCATTATATTTTTCTTCACTGACAATTCAATTAAAAAAAGATTTACGGACTTGTTAAATAATGACGTTTCGATTTCGCAAAAAGAGCAATTCACACGCGCAGATTACTTCAACGGGATCGAGTTCCGGTTGTTATTATGGAGATTTACATATGAAATTTTGCGTGACAACCACGCGATGGTATCCGGTGTCGGCCCGGCTAACGATCAAAAAAAATTACAGGAAAAATATCTCAGTATGAATTTGTATGCCGGAGATAAGAAAACGGGTAACGGTGGATACATGAAATATAATTGCCACAATCAATTTCTCCAGGTGAGCCTGCAATCTGGCATTATTGGGCTCGCAGCATTTATATTTTGGTGTTCTATGTTGATCACAAAGACGATCCGAAAACAAAATGTCGTCTTATCCGCAATGGTTTTAATCATCATTATTTTCTTTTTCACGGAATCTGTATTTGAACGACAATATGGGATGATCCTATGTAGTTTTTTCCCTCTCTTGTATTTATACCCGGAAGCAAAAAAAGCTCAGGATGCTAGTCATATAGCTTCTTGATTTTCGAGATATGCGAGCGATATCCTTTTACGACAAAGCCCATACGCATTCTTTGTAAGAACCTGGGAAGGGCAATGGCAAAAATATGTTTGTAGAAATACAGGCTGTTTTGAATTTTTTTCCGGGGCAGGTACTTATTTTTTATGAGCAGCGTCTCTTCACATCCCAATAACCATTGAGAATTGCTAAATCCTTCCATGCGCATATTGGAGATCACTTGCGGTATATATTTGAATTGGCAGCCATTTACCCACAGACGCAATATCAGGTCGTAATCCATCGCACATTTATAATGCTCATCGAACAATCCAAATTGTTCGTAACATCTTTTCTTCACAAAAACCGTTGGATGATTAATTGTCATCTCGCGTTCTATATAACGATGATCTCCCTTCAGTACAAACTCCGTCTTTCCGTTTTTAATCAGGCGAAGATCGCCGTATGTCACATCATCCTCGCCGATCGTTGAAACTACAGATGCGACAGCGTCCTTCTCATACCAGTCATCTGCATTGATAATTCCGACAATTTGGCCATTGGCTAATTTAAGTCCTCTATTAAATGCATCGCTAATTCCATTGTCCTTTTCGCTGAGAAAAATGGCGATTTTGTCACGATACTTGTTGATAATATCGATTGTTCCGTCTGTGGAACCACCATCTATCAAAATATATTCTATGTTTGGATAAGTCTGTTCCAGAACACTCTGAATCGTTCCCTCAATATGCAACTCACCATTATAAACGACTGTAATAATTGAAACCAACGGCGAAAATTCCATACACGTGAGCTTCAGTGCAAGTTAAATGTTATTGCTGTCATTTACACGACACACAGACTCAGCGGAGAGCAGGGAAACCCAGTAAGCAGTTTCATTGCGCAAATGGCACCAAAATCTATCTTCTGCTCAATGCACGCAGTCTACTCTCTACTGGCTTAAATTTCCGAACTTGTGTAATAAACCTTTGCCCCTTACCGGGTGTTATATACTACTATATGAAACTTTTACTGAACTACCTGAAGCCTTATAAATGGCTGGTTGCATTAACCCTTCTTTTAGCAGCTATCAATATTGGTTTTTCATTGATGGATCCAATCATTTTTGGAAGAATTGTAAACCTGTCGAATGACTATCTAAAAACAATAAAAGCGGGACGGCCTTATTCTTTTGATCGATTTTTTATGACGTTTTCCTGGAAAAATCCGGGCGTTGTGAACCTGCTTTTGTTTTCGATTGGTGTGGCAATGATGAGCAGAATTGCAAAAAACTTCCAGGACTATTTCATGAACGTTGTCGTTCAAAAGTTCGGAGCCAAGGTTTTTACTGATGGATTGAAACATGCTATGAAACTTCCCTACCAGGAATTCGAAGATCAGCGTAGTGGAGAAACGCTGGGCATATTGCAAAAAGTAAGAACCGACACCGAGAAATTCATAAATTATTTTATTAATGTGTTGTTTGGAGTGATCATTGGTATTGTATTCGTTTTTGTCTATGCTGCATTCTGGATCAGCTGGAGTGTTCCGCTGGTTTATCTTGTCGGCATTTCATTGCTTACGTTTATCAGCAATGTGCTAAGTAAAAAAATCAAGTCAATCCAAAAAAATATCGTTTCGCAAACGACATCTTTGGCGGGCGCAACAACCGAATCATTACGTAATATCGAATTGATTAAAAGCCTGGGATTAACCGAAGAAGAAGTAACGAGGCTGAATAAAAATACATATAAGATACTCGGTCTCGAACTCACCAAAGTAAAACGTATTCGCAGTATCAGTTTTGTTCAGGGAACTTTTGTCAACACACTGAGGCAGGTAATATTGTTTATTTTGATGTGGATCATCTTCAGAGACAAAATGGATGCGGGGCAACTTGTGACCATGCAAATATTTTCTTTCTTCGTCTTTACTCCGTTACAAGATATTGGCAATATCATTCTGTCTTATAGGGAAGCGGAAGCATCGCTGAATAATTTTGAAACGCTGATGAAGAAGATTCCGGAAACACAACCGAAAGAGCCGAAGCATCTCGGTAACATTAACGAGCTCAGCTTTCGCAATGTCGTGTTCAAACATAAAACTGCGCACCATCACGCGATTGACGATATCAGCTTCGATGTAAAAACTGGCGAAACAATTGCATTTGTGGGTCCATCGGGGTCGGGAAAATCAACATTAATGAAGTTACTGGTTGGACTATATCGGCCGAAAGAAGGCGTGATATTGTACAATAAACTCGATGAGAATTCTATTGACTTCGACGACCTGCGGAACCAGATTGGCTTTGTTACGCAGGATACTCAATTATTTTCGGGAACGATCAGGGAAAATTTGATGTTCGTAAATCCAACTGCGACTGAAGAAGATTTGTTGGATGCGCTGGCCAAGGCTTCCTGTAATAATCTACTATCACGGGCAGAAAAAGGAATTGATACGATGATCGGCGAAGGCGGATTAAAATTGTCCGGAGGAGAAAAGCAAAGACTTTCAATAGCTCGTGCTTTATTACGCAAGCCACGGATATTGATTTTTGATGAAGCCACTTCCGCATTGGATTCATTAACTGAGGAGGAGATCACACAGACGATACGTTATGTGTCTTCTCAAAGAAATCAAATCACTATATTGATCGCACATCGCTTATCTACCATTATGCATGCCGACAGAATATATGTGTTGGAAAAAGGAGAAGTTGTTGAAACTGGGAACCACCTGAGCCTTCTCGATGAAAAAGGACTCTATTATGCAATGTGGAGGCAACAAATCGGCGAACGTAAATTGATCAGTGGACCTGCGACATCACCAGCACAGCAAGCGATTTCAGCGAATTAGTTTACAGAAGCAGTTTGTCAGACTCTGGTGCAATTTGCGCCAGAATCTGCATACTCCTACTGCCTGCTGCTCACTATCTACTGCCGACTCTCAACTTAAAACAGTACCTTGCGCTTTGAAATTTACCTATGGCGAAAGAAGGCAGACCAAGTCTTTTTTGGAGTATGCTCACCACAAAATGTCCACGTTGCCGCCGCGGATCAATGTTTACCAACAACAATCCCTGGAATCTCAGGCAGACTTTAAAAATGCCTGACAGATGCCCTGAATGCGGCCAGCCATTCGAGTTAGAAGTTGGTTTTTGGTATGGAACCGGTTATGTAAGTTACGCGTTAACCGTTTTGCTTTCCGGTATGACATTGGTGTTGTGGTGGCTGACGATCGGAATGTCGACTGAGGACGATCGCTTTTTCTGGTGGCTCGGGCTCAACTCGGTTTTCCTCGTTGTTATGCAACCGTGGTTAATGCGATTCAGCCGCGCATTGTATTTGTACATCTTTGTTAAGTACGATCCTAATTACAAATCAACAGATATAAAGACCTTCGACTATAAGACCGACGAATATTACGTCAAAAAAGATGGCGAATAGCCGACGTAATTCCCTCCCTGACAAGCACGGTGAGTCCTAAATAAAAAAACCGGAATTTAAATTCCGGCTTTCATGTAAACTATGAATAAGGGTTAGTAAGTGACTATATAACGATTGAAATAAAATATTATTATGGAGGACTGACAGCCATGATCAAACCATTTCACGAAACCTCCTCCAATCTAAATAATTCATTATGCCGTATTCCGCGTTCTGTCATTTTTAGATTACAGCATTCAGTCACCGGATCGTGTTCAAAAAGTAAAACGTAGCCTTGTTGCAAAGCTTCGTCGAGAAAAGACTTCTTTTCGTTCATCGTAGTTAATGGAAACGTATCGTATGCCATAACGTATGCCACGGGAATATGCCATACTGCAGGGAAAAGATCGGCCATATAAACAATTGTCTTTTCTTTATAAGAAATCTGGGGTAGCATCATTGCTTCGGTGTGACCATACACATACCGGACTTTAATACCAGGCAGGAAATCTACGATATCCTGACCGCCCGAGGGGATTTCGATGAATTGCAATTGACCGCTTTCTTTGATCGGTAAAATATTTTCTTTCAGAAAGGACGCTCTCTCACGATCATTTGGTTCCGTTGCCCACTTCCAATGTTTCTCGTTACTCCAATAGGTTGCGTTCTTAAAATTGGGAATAAGTCGGTCGCCCTGCCGCGTGATACTACCACCACAATGATCGAAATGTAAATGCGTGAGAAATACATCGGTGATATCATCGCGACGAAATCCATGTTTTTTGAGCGAGGAATCCAGCGTGTCATTTCCATGCAAATGATAATAACTTAAAAACTTCGCATCCTGCTTATCGCCGATTCCATTGTCAACGAGTATTAATCGTTTCCCATCTTCAATAAGCAGGCAGCGCATGGCCCAGGTACATAAATTGTTTTCGTCGGAAGGATTAAATTTTTGCCAGATTGTTTTTGGAACTACTCCAAACATGGCGCCTCCATCCAACTTGAATAACTCAGTCTCGATAGTATATAAATTCATCCTTTACCAAATTTTCTTTCCCTTTGAAATGCGGAATAAAGCCATACAAAACCAACGCCGAAAAAAACGATCAGGGATAAAATCGAATTTCTCATATTTCCGGTCAGCTCATGAATAAATCCGAAAACGAACATACCAATGACGATGGCAATTTTTTCTGTAAGGTCGTAGTAGCTAAAGTAAGAAGCAGTATCTTCTGTTGCGGGCATCAATTTTGAATAAGTCGACCGGCTCAGTGACTGAATGCCACCCATCACTAGTCCAACCGCTACAGCTAACAAATAAAAGCCCATTTCCGGATCACCGCCTTTTTCTTTGTACCGGGCAATGTACCATGCTGCTATGCAAATAAAGATCCACATAACTATAACAGCCATCAATACGCGAAGATTACCGAACCGGTTAGACAGGCGACTCATGATAATGGCTCCGGGAATGGCCACCAACTGAACTACCACCATAGTAATAATTAGCTTCGTATCTTCTAATTGAAGCATTTTTATACCAAACATGGAAGCGGCTAACATTACCGTTTGCACGCCCATACTATAGAAGAAGAAAGCGCGTAAGTATCTTTTCAACACAGGCATGTGGCTGACTTCTCCATACACTTTTTTTACTGCCGAAAACCCTTGCCTGAAAACGTTTTCCCGATTTCTTTCTTTGGACTTTTTATTGGAAAGAACCGCAAAAGTAATTTGTGCAAAACCTGCCCACCACAACCCAACCAGCAAAAATGTGAGTCGCGGTCCCAACAATGGATCATCTTTGATTACTACGACTAAAACAAACCCAATGATCTGTAAAATCACGCTGCCAATATATCCATAGGAAAATCCTTTCGCGCTTACCCTGTCTTGATCCTCGGGAGCCGCAATCTCAGGTAGAAAAGCATTATAAAAAACCAAGCTTCCGACGTAACCCATGGCAGCCATGATGAAACAAATTATTCCCAACCAAAGATTGGATCCCTGGAAGAAAAAAAGCATGCTGCAACCAAGCGCTCCCATGTAACAAAAAAATTGCATGAAAGATTTTTTATTGCCGCGAGTATCTGCAATAGAAGTAAGGATGGGATAGAGGATCGAAATGAATAAATAAGCTGCAGCCAGTGAATAATCGTATAGTGCAGAATTTACAAACTTTCGTCCGAGAAAAGGGATCATTTCACTACCAAAAGCTTTCTTTGTTACCGCATTAAAATAGATTGGAAAAAAAGTGGTAGTGATTACAAGGTTATAAACTGAATTTGACCAGTCATACATCGCCCAACCTGTAATTACTTTTTTTGAAGCAGTTTGCATGCCTACGTGAGAATTGACTTTAAAACTAAATCTAATTCTTTAAAACAACTCAAATCTTCGAGTATTTATTAGGGCGCAGAAAGCCTGGGGGTAAAAATGTAACGATAATCATTAAATCAAATTCAACAATCATTATTTATTATTATCGGCATTTATTAGGAGTGAATAATATTACCGTAAATCATAATCAACACGATAACACCTATCGCTATGCGATAATAACCGAATAATTTGAATCCATGTTTTTGGAGGTAGCCGATGAAAAATTTCACAGCGAGCAACGCAACAATAAATGCAATGATACTTCCAATGAGCAACACACTCATATTATCTTTTGCCAGTACTTCGGGATTCGTTTTGTATACATCATAAAAACTCTTGACCGACGCTGCCAGCATTGTAGGCACTGCGAGAAAAAAAGAAAATTCAGCGGCGGTACTTCTGTCAAGTTTCTGACTCATGCCGCCAATGATCGTCGCTGCACTGCGACTCAGCCCGGGAAAAATAATCGACAATACCTGGAAGCAACCAATTACAAATGCATTCTTATTGCTGATTTGCGGTTCTCCGTGAATTGTGCTCTTCTTGAAAAATCTATCAATGAATAAAAGTACCACACCCCCCGCAATCATCACAAATGCGATAAATACAAGATTGTTCAAAGCCGCATCAATATATTTTTTAAACAGGGCTCCAAAAATTACCGCTGGAATTAGCGCGATAATGAGCTTGATGTAAAAACTGATTTTCTTGAAATCAAAGAATTTTTTCCAATATAAAACAACTACGGAAAGAATTGCAGCAAGTTGAATCACCACCTCAAACATTTCCCGGAATGTTGATTCCTGAACGCCAATCAACGGATTTGTAAACTTCATGTGCGCAGTGGAAGAAATGGGGAGAAATTCTGTGATGCCTTCTACGATGGCGATGATGATTGCCTGGATTATACTCATCTCGGATCAAAGATTTTAAAAAAAATGTAGGAACGAAAATATCATTTATTCCGATACTCGGAGAATAAAAAAACCTCCGGTATTCCGGAGGTCATATTCTTATTTCAATATTATATTATAAGTGAATGTCGTCGTAAAGTTTGCCGACGATTTTATTATCGACTTGGTTTTTTGAAAATTGCAAATATTTCGAGGGCCAATCCTGCCAAAATCAATATTGGAGCAATAGTAATCCTGGTAAAACTATATACTTCTTTGGGGTCAAATACGTTTGGATCTTTGCTTTTGCCTCCAACCATCAATATAAGACCAAGCGCCATGATGATGATTCCAATAATCATCCAGCGATAATTTTCCTTGCCAAACAAAGGAACGTATTGTCTCGTAGTAGCTGTTTTTTTCTTCTCTGCCATAATCGAAATTTAGAGAGGTGCAAGATATGGAAGAAATGTGGAAATGAGGTGATGTGAAAATGTGAAAATTAATTTCGGATGACACAGAATTGGACGAATTACGCGGATTTCCCATTTATGACTGTTTCCGCACAAATAAAAATAGTTCTCTGATCGGTGCCCGGTTCTCACATCTTCACATCTCCACATTTTCACATTTGAACTAGTATAAATCATCCAATTTCATCTTCAAATACTTAACCACGCTCCTATGTGTGCTTACAAACGAAATGAAGATTCCCAGCAGTATCATTACTCCGAAAAGCAATCCCAACATGACGTAATTTCTCAAGGCCACCAGGTAAGGGATATAATTTTCTGCGAGGAGAATAAATAGCACCACGACGGCAACGGCAATAATTCCACCAAGCGCGCCATTGACAAGTGCACGAATATCCATGGGCCGGGCAATGAACCATCGGGTCGCGCCCACCATCTGCATCGTTTTGATGAGAAACCGGTTACTAAACATGGCGAGGCGGATCGTATTATCAATGAGAAAAATCACGAGCACGGAGATAATGCCAATTACAACCAACAGTCCGATACTTATCTTCTTGCTGATATTATTCAAATTTGTTACCAGGGACTGCGGGTATTGAACGTGACTGACCGCGATATTTTGTACAATGTCAGCCTTTATTTTTCGAAGCGAATCGTCCGACGCATAGTCTCCATTGATCTTGAAATTGATGCTGGCGGGAAGTGGATTTTTATCAAGTAATGCACCCCAATCTTTATCTCCATCTTTCAAATAGCGGTCCTTAGCCTGATCCTTTGTGATGTATTCGTACGACTTTAAATACGGTTGCGCTGCAAGGTACTCAACCAACGAGGCACTGTCTTTTTGGGATACGTTTTCGCGGATGTACACATTCATCTCAATATTTTCCTTGAAGTATTGTGACAGCTTATTTGCATAGATAACGATCAAACCCAATAACCCAAGAAAAAAAAGCACTACGGAGATTCCTAGGATGGCCATAAAATAGGATGGAGAGGAGCGTTTGGCTAATCCTTTTCCGGGTTGCGCCATGGTCAAAACATTTATGGGTTGGTAAACAATTTGTGTCGGACAAAAATAACGGATTACGTTCACAATCCGTATTTTTGTTGCCCTCTAAAGGAGATCGCGATCACCTTATTTTGAAGGACCGGACTTTTAACTTTTTCCCAACTTTTTCGGTTATCATGTGCGATATTGATTAGAGAATTATGTCGATCAAAAATAGATTCGGAAAATAAAAATCATGGAATACAAATTCTCGGACATAGAAAAAAAATGGCAGGAACGATGGGGAAAAGATGGAGTATACAAGGTTTCAAACGATAGCCCGAAAGAAAAATACTATGTCCTTGATATGTTTCCTTATCCAAGTGGAAAGGGGTTGCATGTGGGCCATCCGCTGGGCTATATCGCGAGCGACATTTTTGCGCGGTTTAAAAGACTGAAAGGCTTTAATGTATTGCACCCGATGGGATATGACGCGTTTGGCTTACCGGCTGAACAGTACGCAATTGAACATGGGATACACCCGGCCGTTAGTACCGAACAAAATATTAAAAATTTCCGGGCACAGCTGGATAAGCTTGGTTTTTGTTTTGATTGGGACCGTGAGGTAAAAACATCTGATCCGGACTATTACAAATGGACACAGTGGATGTTTCTGCAACTATTTGAAAGTTGGTACAACAGGGCAACACAAAAAGCAGAGCCACTTTCCGGATTGATCACGATTTTTGAAAGCGAAGGAAATATTCATCATCCAATTCCAAACACGCAATTCCAATTGCCATCCAATAAAGAAATTGCGTTGCATACTCCACCTACACATTTTACGCTGGAAGATTGGAAAGCTTTTGATGAAGCAACGAAACAAAGTATTTTGATGGAATATCGCCTCGCCTATTGTGGTTATGGTGAGGTGAATTGGTGTGAAGCGTTGGGAACTGTGCTCGCCAATGATGAAGTCATCAACGGAGTGAGTGAACGGGGTGGCTATCCTGTGGTTAAAAAGAAATTAAGACAATGGTATTTGCGGATCACCGAATATGCTGACAGGTTACTGCAAGGACTGGATCTGGTTGAATTTAGTGATGCGATGAAAGAAATGCAGACCAACTGGATTGGGAAAAGTTATGGCGCTGAGATGGATTTTGCGATAAAAAACTTCTCATCGAAACTAAGAGTGTATACGACCCGCCCGGATACAATATTCGGCGTTGACTTCATGGTTATCGCTCCGGAACATGAACTTGTTGAAAAGATCGCGACGGACAGCCAAAAAAAATCTGTTGAGGAATACATTGAACATGTAAAAAGTCGTAGCGAACGGGAACGTATGGCCGAAAAAAAGATCACAGGTTGTTTTACGGGCGCTTATGCCTTAAATCCATTTAATCAAAGAGAAATCCCGATATGGATTTCTGAATACGTCTTGGCGGGTTATGGAACCGGCGCCATCATGGCCGTTCCTTGCGGAGACGAAAGAGACTTCAAATTTGCAACTCATTTTTCAATTCCAATTACAAATATCATTGGAAAACATTTCGATGGACAGGAAGCCAATCCGACGAAGGATGCCATACTGGAAAATAGCGGTTTTCTAAATGGCGTATTGATGCGGGATGCCATTGATATCGTGATTAAGAAACTTGAAGAAATGCACATTGGTAAGAGAAAAGTGAATTACAAAATGCGTGATGCTGCGTTTAGCCGTCAACGTTATTGGGGCGAACCATTTCCGATCGTTTGGAAAAACGGAATCGCCTACCCGCTCGATAAAAGTGAATTGCCTCTCGAGTTACCATATGTTGAAAGCTACAAACCAGGCCCGGAAGGCGAAGGTCCGCTTGCAAACATTCCCGAATGGATTGCGAAAGATCTCGAAACGAACACCATGCCCGGCTACGCAGGGTCTTCGTGGTATTTTCTGCGTTATATGGACCCGCATAATGACAAAGAATTTTGTAGTCGCAAGGCAAGCAATTATTGGGGGCAAGTTGATTTGTATATCGGAGGTACAGAGCACGCTGTGGGACATCTATTATACAGCCGCATGTGGACAAAAGCGCTTTTTGATTTGGGATATATCGGGCACGATGAACCTTATAGAAAATTGGTGAACCAGGGAATGATACAGGGATCGAGCCGTTTCGTGTATAGATTAGTCGGAGAAAATAAATTCTATTCACTAAATAAATATTTACAATTCAAAGACGAACTACCCTTCAACGTTCTTCACGTTGATGTGAATCTGGTGGATGGAATAGAATTGGATATTGAAGGATTCAGAAATTGGCGACAGGAATATCAAAATGCGGAATTCATTTTGGAAGAAGACGGAAAATATTTGTGTGGTACCGAAGTTGACAAAATGAGCAAATCAAAATTCAACACCGTAAATCCTGACGATCTTGTTTTCAAATACGGCGCTGATACCTTCCGCATGTATGAAATGTTCCTTGGACCAGTTGAACAAAGCAAACCCTGGGACACAAAAGGAATCGAAGGCGTTTATCGCTTTCTGAAAAAATTGTGGCGACTGTTTTTTGATGATGTTAAAGGAAAGGTTTGGACAAACGATAAACCTACTGATGCAGAATTGAAGGTGCTGCACAAAACAATTAAAAAGATCGAAGACGACACCGAAAGATTTTCGTTCAATACGGCCATAAGTGCATTTATGATCGCCGTAAACGAATTGAATGATCTCAAATGTACCAAGAAGGAAATATTACAACCACTATTGATATTATTAACTCCTTATGCACCGCATATAGCGGAAGAATTGTGGCATGAATTGGGAAATGAATCAACAATTTTGGATGCGAAATTTCCTGCGGTCGAGGGAAAATTCCTATTAGAATCAACAAAGAATTATCCAATCGCGATCAACGGAAAGACAAGAACGGAATTGAATATTGCACTGGATGCGACGCAACAACAAGTGGAAGAATTGATACTCGGTGATGACGTTGTGAAGAAATGGCTCGAAGGAAAACCTCCAAAGAGGATTATTTATGTGAAGAATAAGATGATTAATGTGGTCGTGTAAAACAGCAAATGTGGAGATGTGAAGATGTGGAAATGTGTAAATGTGATGATCATAAATCCCGGAGATAATATTCATTTCGTTTAACAGCTAACGAAAACAAATCTGGTCCCGCGATAATTTGTCACATCTGTATATTTTATAATCATAAATTAATTGGACAATTCGCAATTCAATCAATCGGTCATAGGCGCCGTACGTTTCATCATGTCTTTTTTGCGCATTGAAATGTAAGAATTTGAAATCCTTTCCCGCGCCGGCCATGCTTCTATATTGAAAATTTCAATTCCAACCACACGTTTTTTCACGCACTTACTAGGGTGATTTCACTGTCGCCGGTATCTATGATATATTATATATTCGTCCCGACAGCGTGTATACACTATGGGATACTAAAGTGGAGCAGGACTGATATAGGGCTAAAATAGGGCGATGATAGGGCGATGATAGGAGTATGATCCCATGTTGGATAGTGGAAACTATAATTCACCAGCGAGAGAAGCACTTACAAAACATAAGATTTAATTTATGCTAAATATGTTCCTTGTATATATCTTGAGGACACGGTGCTCCACACTTCCACATCTCCACATTCTCACATTTTCATCTCTCCTTGACGAATCTTACCAACGCACTACTTCCTTCCGAACTCTGAAGCCTTGCCTCGTATCTTTTGTCGCCCACCACTACTACCATCAAAGAAGTATTTGGTGGTATAGATCCAAGATTTTCTGCAACCATCACCAGTTCGTTATCGTGTTGTAGTTCTACGACAGGAATTTTAATTATATATGCACGATCGGTTAGCGCAATATGCTCTTGCAATAACTGGTCATTCAAAAAAAGCGCGATCGAATCACCATCTATTTCTGCGTTGTCATAGAACCTCATTTCAATGGAGTCTCCGGTGATCGGAATAATTGTTTGTAATGTCTTGGTTCGACTTGAAAATTTTTGCGCAACCGTTTGCGGAGCAGTTACTTTTACTGCCTCCTGTATTGGCGCAGCATACACATTGGGTTTAGATTGAGTGGAGCCTATAGATTGATCAACTACTGTCGGAGTAAGTGGCGCGACTTCATATCCCTGTGGAACGGAAACAGGTCCGAGTGCCACCATCGAAACACTATCAATAATTTCGGGATTGCTTGCGCCGGCGACATAATTTCTCAGCACAAAATCCCATTCATCTTCAAAAACAGGATCACCACCTTTTTGCAGGTTGAGTGGAAATTTTTTTGCATCCTTGTCATCACGAAGGGAAGTGGTTCCTTCCAATTTCATAACATTCTCACCAGGACAATTGAAATCAGCCACTGCCATCATTGGGTTCAATGCCATGCGAGAATTATCCTCAATCAACATATCATCCCACCAGACGACATTATTAGTCGCGTCATCGAAATACCCTTTTACTGTATATCTTTTGTAATTGTTTTTTGATTCGTAATAGTATGATGTACCAACAAGGCTGTCGCCCTTCTTGATCAATTTCAATTCAATTTTTCCCGATCTCGATCTTCCTTTCCAAACGCCTGTAATTGGCTGGGCAACACAAACAAAAACATTCATCAGCAGGCATCCCAAAATGAAAATTCGGGCATGATTAATTTTTTTTAGAATTCGCTGTATATGCATATCAACATGAACGAATTGCACAAGCTGATATTTTGCATTAATTTATTTTAACACAAATTAAAGAGGCGGAAAAAATGATGGTATCTCTATCAGATAGCTACGAAAAGTAAAGCGGAATCGGAACATTGAAGATTTCTCGTTTGTTGTTTGAGGTCTCATGCAAGGTATATTTCGAGCAGCCCGTCGGGCAGCACAACGAATATTTTTTTATTTTTTTGATCCGTTTTTTCCAATGTTTGTTCGTTGATGGGAATCAGCACTTCTTTATTATTAATCTCAAGACGGCATAACACCTGGTGCGGTTGTTCTATCACTTCTAAAATTTCCCCGAGGTCCTTTCCATCATCAATGACGTGGTAACCGACAAAAGAAATTGGTGCAGATTTCACTGCATATTTTTGAAAGTCATCTTCAGCCAACCATACTTCTTTTTGAATTAGCTTTCCCGCGCGTTCTTTTGAATCGATGCCTTCTAATTTAAAATGCACTTCGTCGTCATTTTTTATTTTGATTGACTCAATAAAGTATGGAAGCATTTCATCTTTTTTTTCTTCTATGAAAACAACCTTCAATCCTTTCAGAGAAGTTTTTTTTCCGAAGTGATGCTGTAGAGTTAGCTCACCTTTCAATCCAAAGACTGAAACAATTTTACCAATATTGCGATAATTCTTAATCATGCCGACAACAAAAATAGTTTGCGTACAAATCACTCTTTTTAACTGTGACTCGTCAAATATCCGCGAAAATCCGCTCCCAATTCGGCCTAATCTGGGTTTAAAAAAAAATCCCGGCAAATTTTCAATTCACCGGGATTCGTTAAGATCATTTTTAAAATTTTATCCTTCTCCGTTCTCAGCCTTCCTTTCTACACGACGAACAGGAGCGCCACCTTTTCTTGCGCCATATTTAGGCTTTCTATTTTCTTCCTGGCGTTTCTTTACATGAATTTCATGTTCACCATGCCACTTTTGGAATTTTTCCATTGCTGCAGCTTCATCAAACAATCCGAGCTTAACACCACGCAATAAATGTTTCAGGTATAATACTCCTTTGAATGACAAAATACGTCTAACCGTATCAGTTGGCTGTGCTCCTTTATGAAGCCAATCCAATGCTTTTTGTCTATCTAATTGAATGGATGCAGGAACAGTTAGAGGATTGTAGGTGCCAATTTTCTGAATAAATTTTCCGTCTCTCGGAGCGCGGATGTCGGCTACTACGATAAAATAAAATGGTCGTTTTTTCGACCCATGTCGTTGGAGTCTGATTTTTACAGGCATCTTAAATAGAAATTTAAATGCGTTAATTAATAGGGTTTTCTCTTTTTGGGTTGCAAAGGCAACCATATTCCAAGCCGCAAATTTAATATATCAAGGATAAAATGACGAATCTAAAGTGTGATTTTTTTATGAACGGTTGAATTTATCTTTTTCCAAGTCCAAGCCGCCCTCCCATTCCCATCGGCATTTTGCTCATTGATTTCATCATTTGTTTCATCTGGTCAAACTGCTTCATGAAGGCATTGACTTCAGTGAGATCCTTACCGCTGCCGGCTGCAATGCGCTTACGGCGACTCTGATCAATAGTATCAGGATTTGCCCGCTCAAAAGGAGTCATAGAGTTTATCATAGCTTCTATTCCCTTAAAGGAATCGTCGCTGATATCGATGTCCTTGATGGCCTTTCCAACACCTGGTATCATTCCCATCAGATCCTTCAGATTTCCCATCTTTTTGATCTGCTCGAGCTGCTGCTTAAAATCTTCAAAATCAAATTGATTTTTCCTGATTTTTTTCTCGAGCTTTTTGGTCTGTTCCTCATCGAATTGCGCCTGTGCTTTCTCAACAAGGGTGGTGATATCTCCCATTCCCAGTATTCGTTGAGCCATGCGCTCCGGATAGAAAACATCGAGCGTATCCAGTTTTTCGCCACTGCTTATAAATTTTATCGGCTTATGTACGGTATACTTGATAGATAACGCCGCCCCACCCCTGGTGTCTCCGTCGAGCTTTGTTAATACAACTCCGGAAAAATCGAGCCGATCGTTAAACGCTTTCGCAGTATTAACCGCATCCTGTCCCGTCATAGAATCGACAACAAACAGGATTTCCTGCGGATTAAGGGCACGCTTTATATTCGCCACTTCCTGCATCATCTCCTCGTCGATGGCAAGGCGGCCCGCGGTATCGATTATAAGCACGTTCTTATTTTTTGTCCTGGCTTCTTTCACCGCATTTTCTGCAATAAGAACTGCATCTTTATTCTCCGGCTCGCTATAAACATCCACACCGATTTGTCCGCCCAAAACATTCAGCTGCTCAATGGCGGCAGGACGATAAATGTCGGCTGCAACAAGCAATGGCGACAAACCTTTCTTAGATTTCAAATAATTTGCCAGTTTCCCGCTGAAAGTGGTTTTACCGCTACCTTGTAGTCCGGCCACCAGGATAATTGCCGGATTTCCTTTTGAGTTCAACTCACTTTCAGTTTCGCCCATCAGCGTAGCAAGTTCATCTTTTACAATTTTAACCATCAATTGGCCGGGGCTGACGGCAGTGAGTACTTTTTGCCCCATCGCTTTATCCTTCACGATATCTGTGAATTCTTTTGCGATCTTGTAATTGACATCAGCATCAATCAATGCACGGCGTATGTCCTTGACCGTTGCTGCGATGTTCAAGTCCGTTATACGCCCCTGCCCTTTGACTTGCTTAAATGCTGACTCTAGTTTCTCTGTTAAATTCTCAAACATAATCGCGGATTTGCGGATTGTTATGGATTTCGCGGATTCTAAGAAAACTCAGAATGAATAAATCTTTTGAATTGTAAACTTGGCGCTCCAAAATTCAAAACCAATCCAATCTGAATATTAAATACTTTCAAATAATTCGTTACCTGATTGTAATTGACTTTATCGAGTTCACTAACCGCCTTTAGCTCGACTAAGATTTTATCCTCTACTAATACATCTAGTCTACGCTTACCCACAAATTGCCCCTCGTAATAAATCTCTCTTTCCTCTCCGATGCTACAAATCATATCGAGTTTTATCAGTTCAATTACCAAACACCTTTGATATATGATCTCGGGAAAACCCGAGCCAATACACGAATGCACTTTCATCGCGGCGCCGATAATTTTGCGTGTCAAATCCGAATAAGTCAAATCTTTCTCCATGATCAATTGTCAAAACTATCGATCGAAGAAACCTATTTCAATACCTCAATTCGTGAAATCCGCAAAAATCCGCGAAATCCGCGATAAAAAAAGTGAATACAACCTAAAGTCATATTCACTTTTAAACGAATTGCAAATGTAAGAAAACTGAAAGTAAATTTTATTTCAAATCTTTGTTTTTGTTGATTAAATACCAAGATAACTTCTTAGCATTTTGGATCTGGAATTGCTCCGGAGCTTTGTAATTGCTTTGTCTTTGATTTGGCGAACGCGCTCCCTGGTAAGGTTAAATCTTTCACCGATGTCTTCGAGGCTCATCGGGTGATCAACGCCTATTCCGAAGAAAAAGCAAATCACTTCTTTTTGCCTTTCGGTGAGGGTTTTTAATGATCGATCGATTTCCTGCTTGAGGGACTCTTTGTGTTCGATGTTTAATTCAGCGCGCTCGGCATTAGGATTTTCGAGGACATCTATCAGGGTGTTATCCTCCCCTTCTGAGAGTGGAGTATCCACGCTGATGTGCCGGCCGCCTATGCCCAGGGTCGATGACACTTCTTCGACATCGAGTTCAAGCATTTCTGCCAGCTCCTCCGCCGAAGGCTCACGTTCAAACTCCTGCTCCAATTGGGAGTAGGCTTTTTGAATGCGATTGGTCAAACCGACTTTGTTAAGTGGCAAACGAACAATTCTTGACTGTTCTGCCAAAGCTTGCAGAATGCTTTGACGGATCCACCAAACAGCATATGAAATGAATTTAAACCCACGCGTTTCGTCGAAACGCTGGGCCGCTTTGATCAGACCAAGATTGCCTTCATTAATCAAATCAGGAAGTGTGAGACCCTGATTTTGATATTGCTTGGCAACGGATACCACAAACCTAAGGTTTGCTTTGGTAAGCTTGTCAAGTGCTCTCTGATCTCCTTGCTTGATACGGATGGCGAGTTTTACTTCTTCTTCGGGACTGATTAACTCTACTTTTCCGATTTCCTGCAAGTATTTTTCCAAGCTCTGTGATTCACGATTAGTTATACTCTTCGTGATCTTGAGTTGACGCATACTCATAGGCAGGTCATTTTAAAGGGTTTTAGGTTTAAAAGGCTTTCAATTATAAATAGGATATAAAAACGTTGAAATGAATCTTCTTATTTCTTACGGATCAACAAATTGGTGTTTTGCGATGACCAATATAACCATAATAGTGGGATAATCCAAATATATTTTCTCTAAACTGTTGGTTTTCAGTTTATTTATAAAAAATTTGTTCAATCTCAATCCTTTATTGACTAAAAAAATTTGATTTAAAAAAATTTTGGGGCGTCAAATATTTATCTATTATTGCAGGAATCCTCTGAAGAGAGCGTTGCTAACGTCAGCGGTAGGTTTACCTGGTAATATACTGATTGCTTATGTGGGCTTTTATTAAGATTCCCGGGTGTTTAGTTACAAAGTTCAATTTGATATGTAGATGAGCAAGAAACAGCTTTTTATGTTGGAGTATCCCGTGAAATGTTCTCCCTCTATTTTATTCGATTTTTTAAGTACGCCCGCTGGATTGCAAGAGTGGTTTGCTGACAAGGTTGATGAAAGGGATAATGTTTTTAGTTTCTCCTGGAATGGATCGACAGACAGGGCAGAAGTTTTGGAAAGTGAAACGGAAAAGTATATACGCTTTCATTGGTTTGAAGCTCCTAAAGACGAATTTTTTGAATTCAGAATAGAAAAGTCGGAAGTAACAAATCAAACTATACTGATCATAAGAGATTTCGCGGATAAAAAAGATATTAAAGACCAAAGTCAACTGTGGAGTTACCAGGTCAAAGACCTTTTTCACCGCATCGGAAATTAATTTCCTAAAACCTGCACAATCATAGAGAAGTGCTCCAGCACTGGTTTTTGCAACCGGTTCCATTGATTTAATTCCACCTTTACAGAAAGTTTCAATAAATCATGTTGCAAAAAATTATATTCCAGCAATCCACTATCAACATTTTTCAACAGCGTGTAATCACTTTCATGTAATTCATGTTGCCATTCATTTGCATTGATGTTGACATAAAACTCATGTCTTGAAAATACAGGGAGATTATCTTTTATTTTATCAAGAAATAATCTCTTATAATTTCCTTTGAGATGAAGCGTGACACTAAAATAATTTGCCCACCAGAAAAGTGTACGTATCGCAAAAACATTTTCTTTCGTAAATAGCCTTGGATAGTCCAGCACAACATATGGGAACCCTTTAAAATTTTCACCCCGTGAAATTTTCGAAGTTGTTTGTATAATTTCTTCCGGCAATTTGCTGGTCGCCACCAACTGCTTCATTTCTTCAGCAATCCCTGAAAACAAATCACAGACTTTAACGATGATGTTATTCTTTGTTAAAATCCATTTTGGATCCTCAACCAATGCCAATTCATCTGTCGAAAACTGTACTTTTGTTGAATTCATTCAATAAAGATATCATCATTTTAGAAAGTTTTTACCTTGATAAAAAAGCTCGATAAACTGGTTTTGAAAGCGTTCGTTGGTCCATTCATCGCAACCTTTTTCATCACACTGTTCGTTCTTGTGCTGCAGTTCTTCTGGCTTTACATCGATGACATCGTCGGAAAAGGCATTGATTTTTTTACTATCGGCAGATTCATCACGTATGTATCAGCAACGCTTGTTCCACTCGCCCTTCCGCTGGCTGTGTTGCTTTCTTCCATTATGACTTTTGGAAATCTCGGCGAAAGCTTTGAACTGGTTGCAATCAAATCCGCCGGCGTTCCGCTATTGCGTTTTATGCGACCGCTTTTTTTTGCTGCGCTTGTCATCTGCGGTGTTGCATTTCTTTTCAATAATTACATCATCCCGGTGGCACAACTCAAAATGCAAACTCTGAAATATGACATTATCGTATCAAAACCTGCATTTGACATCAAGGAAGGAGTTTTTTATGACAAGATCGATGGATATATTATTAAAATAGGGAAAAAAGAAAAAGACGGATCGACAATAAAAGATGTTTTGATATATCAGCAAAATTTCAACTTGCTACAGGATAATTTAATCGTTGCCGAAAAAGGAAAAATGGTGATTACGCCTGATAAAAAATTTCTTGAATTCAATCTCGCAAACGGATGGAACTACCGCGAGAAAGGTCCCAGCCTGACGACCAACACAGAATTTATCCGGATGGGCTTTAAAGAATATAAAAAAGTGCTTGATCTGAGTTCTTTTAAACTAAGTAAAACAGACGACAGCGCATTTAAAAATAATTACCAGATGCTGAACATGCGTCAATTGAATACGACGATTGACTCACTGGAAAAAACGGCGTCGAATTATCGTAACAAAACGGGCGCAGATATTAAACTATATATTCGTACGCTTAAATATCTAGACTCGCCATGGACCGATCCCAAAACACTTTCCCTGAGCAACGTCGATACGTTTAGTAAACTCGTTCCTGATTCCGCAAAGACATATGTTATCGACCGGGCAATCGGTGCAATCAGCAGCATAAAATCGAGCCTTGAACAATCTGCGATTTTGTATAGTACCGAAAGACAAAACCTGCGTCTGCATCTGATGGCATGGCACGATAAACTGACGATGTCCGTCGCATGCCTTGTATTGTTCCTTATTGGGGCACCACTGGGTTCTATCATTCGCAAAGGTGGTATTGGATTGCCACTTGTTTTTGCGGTTGTATTTTTCGTGATCTTTTTTCTACTCAACAATTTTGGAAGAAAGTTTGTCAAACAGGATGTCATGAATCCTATCACCGGAATGTGGATGGCAACCTATGTATTAGTTCCTGTCGGCTTGTTCCTCACCTATAAAGCCATGCACGACTCCCAGCTGTTCAACAAAGAATTTTATTACAGAGCGTTTAGGAAGTTCAGAAACAAGAAGGTGGAGAATCAAATGTGAAAATGTGGAAATGTGAAGATGTGGAAATG